>Ga0256867_10000140_pt1 | contig 26537 bp, 26 predicted proteins | sample RVTome_15_FD_185939 | JGI IMG/M metagenome (GOLD analysis project Ga0256867, IMG submission 185939) | Soil microbial communities from uranium-contaminated site in the Upper Colorado River Basin, Wyoming, United States - RVT150D86 (HiSeq) ... | reverse complement strand
CGGCTCTCCTCCTGTCCGCCACGCCCGGGCCGGCGACCGGACGGGCCTGAGGCCGAGTCTTGTCAGGCGACTGCTCGCGATATATCGTCTGAATATCGCGAGCAGTCGGAAGGAGCGGCGATCAATGAAGCGGGAGTGGATCATGGAGATGGGCGGGCACGGCCGCGGTGGTGGACATCACCACTGGGGACCGTGGTCGGCTGCGGCCTTCGGCGGGCACGGCTGGGGGCCTCCGTTCGGTGGCCCGCGGCGGCCCTTCGGCGGCTCGAAGGCTCGCCGCGGCGACGTGCGGGTGGCGATCCTGTCCGTCCTCGCCGACCGCGCCATGAACGGGTACCAGGTCATCCAGGAGATCGCCGAGCGGAGCGGAGGTGTCTGGAAGCCGAGCCCCGGCTCGGTGTACCCGACCCTCCAGCAGCTCGAGGACGAAGGACTCGTGCGCGTCGATGCCCAGGAGGGCCGGCGCCTCTACGAGCTCACCGACGAGGGCAGGGCCTACGTCGAGTCCCACCCGGATGAGATGTCCGCGCCGTGGGAGGCGATGTCGTCTCCCCCGGGCGAGCGCGGCGACATCCGGCCGCTCGTCGGTCAGGCGCTCGCCGCGCTCTGGCAGATCGCCGTCAGCGGCAGCGCCGACCAGCAGGCCCGTGCGCGTGAGGTGCTCGACGATGCCCGCCGACGCCTGTACGGAATCCTGGCCGACGGCGACGACGGCGATGACGACGCAGGGCGCGCGCGATGACAGCGCCCGTCCCTCTGCGGATCGGCGACGCCGACCGCGACCGGGCCGTCGCGGCGCTCGGTGACCACTACGCGGCCGGACGCCTGACCGCGGAGGAGTTCGACGACCGCAGCTCCCGAGCGTGGCAGGCGCGCACCGCCGAGGACCTGGCTCCCCTGTTCGCCGACCTCCCCGGTGCCCGCGCCGTCCTCGAGCCGGCCCGGCGGGAACAGTCCGGGCCGGCTCGTCGACGTCCGGCGTTCGGAACCGGTCACCGGCCTCCTCTGGTGTTCCTGCCGGTCGTGGTCCTGGCGGTCGCGGTCGTCGTGATCGTCGCCCTGCCCTGGCCGCTGCTCATCCTGTTCTGGTGGTGGGCGTTGGGGTCGCTGTTCAGGTTCGCCCACTGGCGGGGCTCTGCGCAGCGACGTGCTCGATCACACGGGTGGGCGTGAGTCGCACGACGACCCGCTCCTCCCCCGGGCGCACGGTCCAGGGGTCACCGATGTACTTGCGGTTCAGCTCGTCGATGAGCGCGTCGCCACCGCGGACGTCCAGGGTGACCGTGCCGCGGACCTCGACGTACTGGAACGGGTCCGAGGGGTCGTAGGCGCAGACGGTCACCCGGGGATCGCGCTGCATGTTCCGGGTCTTGAGGCGGCCCCGGATGGTCGACATCAGCAGGTCGTCGCCGTCACGGCGGACCCACACCACACTCGACTGCGGGCTGCCGTCGGCGTTCAGCGTCGTCAGCACGACGTAGGTGGGTGCGTCCACCAGTCGCCGCGTCATGGCCGGAAGACCCGTTGTCATGCTCTGTCCCGTCCAGTCGGTGAAGGCCCTGCCACAGGTGGCAGTGATGACCGCAACAGTGTCGTTGCTGCCACTCGTGACCGGCCGTGCGGTCCGGCAGGATCACGGTATGGTCCTCGACGACGACGCCGCCCTGATCCTCATCGACGTGCAGCAGGGGTTCTCCGACCCGTCCTGGGGCAAGCGCAACAACCCCGACGCCGAGGACAACATCGCCCGCCTGGTCGACGCCTGGACCCTCGCCGCACGGCCCATCGTCCGCGTCCGGCACGCATCGACCAGGCCCGACTCACCGCTTCGCCCCGACGCGCCGGGACACGCCTACCATCCGGTCGTCGCCGACGTCGTGCCCGCGCTCGAGATCACCAAGTCGGTGCACTCGGCCTTCCTGGGCACGCCGGACCTGCACGCATGGCTCGGTGCCCGCGGCGCCAAGCAGCTCGTGGTCACCGGCATCCAGACCAATCGCTGCTGCGAGACGACCGCCCGCATGGGCGGCGACCTCGGCTACGACGTCCTGTTCGTCCTCGACGCGACCCACACGTTCGAGGAGGTGGCACCCGACGGCGCCGTCGTCACGGGCGACATGTTCGCCGCGGTGACGGCTGCGAACATCGAGGGCAACTTCGGGCGCGTCGTGCGTACGGCCGACCTGGTCAGCGCCGGTTGACCGGGCCGCCCGCGTCCGATCGGGCGGTGACGACGAGGGCCGGCAGGACCGTCGAGATCGGCGCCCGGACGACCGCGTCTGCCGCCGCGTCGTAGGGCGTCGGCTGCGCGTTGACGACCACCAGTCGCGCGCCGGCGCCCGACGCCACGTCGCACAGACGTGCCGCGGGGTGTACCTGCAGCGACGAGCCGACGGCGAGGAACAGGTCGCAGTCGGTCGCGGCCCGGACCGCCGCGCGCAGGACATCGGAGCGCAGCGCCTGGCCGAAGGAGATGGTGGCGGACTTGAGCAACCCTCCGCAGTCCAGGCAGGCCGGGTCCTCGTCGCCGGCATCGACCCGGGCCAACACCACCCTCATCGGCTGCACGTCACGGCATTCCAGGCATTCCGCCTGCCAGACGGTGCCGTGGATCTCGATCACGATGGACGGATCGGACCCGGCGCGCTGGTGCAACCCATCGATGTTCTGCGTCACCAGGGCTCGCAGCTTGCCGGTGTGCTCGAGGCCGACCAGAGCCCGGTGTCCGGCATTGGGCCGCGCCGTCCAGGCGGCGTGGTCTCGCCGGTTGCGCCATGCCTGGACCCGGACGTCGCGGTCGGCCCGGTAGCGCTCGAGGCTGAACATCCGCTGGGCTCCCGGATTCGTGGTCCACACGCCCTGCGGTCCGCGGAAGTCGGGAATGCCGGAGTCGGTCGAGATGCCGGCGCCGGTCAGGACCGTGATCCGCTCCGCCACCGCGACCCAGGACGAGACCTCACGCTCGGCGTCCACCCCGTCGATGGTAGAGGCGACCCGGAGTGCGACTGGGGCAGGATGGCCGGATGGATCTCGGGCTGAAGGAGCGCGTCTACATCGTCACGGGCGCGAGCCGCGGCCTCGGACGGGCCGTGGGCGAGGCCCTCGTGGCCGACGGTGCCCGGGTGCTGCTCTCGTCCCGTGACCCCGATGCCGTCGCACGCACGGCGGCCGAGATGGGCCGGGACGCCGCGTGGATCGCTGCCGACAACGCCGACCCGGAGACCCCCGAGCGGCTCGTCGTCGCCGCCCACGAGCACTTCGGCCGTCTCGACGGTGCCCTGGTCAGCGTCGGCGGACCGCCCGCCGGCAGTGTTCAGGACGCGCCCGACGACGCCTGGCGGGCGGCGTTCGACAGCGTGTTCCTCGGCGGTGTACGGCTCGGCCGCACCATCGGAGCGGCCCTCGACGACGGTGGCTCGATCGCCTTCGTGCTGTCCACGTCGGTGCTGTCGCCGATCCCCGGCCTGGCGGTCTCCAACGGTCTGCGCCCCGGCCTGGCGATGGTTGCGAAGCAACTGGCCGACGAGCTCGGCCCCCGCGGCGTGCGGGTCAACGGGCTCATGCCGGGGCGGATCGACACCGACCGCGTGCGCCAGCTCGACGCCCGGGAAGGCGATCCGGAGCAGGTCAAGGCGAAACGCGCCGCCGGTATCCCGCTACGCCGCTACGGGCGCCCGGAGGAGTTCGCCGCGGTGGCGGCGTTCGTGCTCTCCCCTGCGGCGGCGTACGTCACCGGCGCGATGATCCCCGTCGATGGCGGCGCGCTGCGCACACTCTGATCCCGGACCGGACTCAGCCGACGACGTTGCCCAGGTCGGCCTGCGGCGCGAACTGGGTGCGGTAGAGCTCCGCATAGAGCCCACCCGCCGCGAGCAGCGCCTCGTGGCCGCCGGCCTCGACGATCCGACCGTCGTCGACCACGAGGATCCGGTCGGCGCCGCGGATGGTCGACAGCCGGTGGGCGATCACCAGTGACGTGCGTCCGGCGAGTGCCGTCTCCAGCGCCTGCTGCACGGCGGCCTCCGACTCGGAGTCCAGGTGCGCGGTCGCCTCGTCGAGGACGACCACCCGGGGAGCCTTGAGCAGCAGCCGCGCGATGGCCAGCCGTTGCTTCTCCCCTCCGGAGAGCCGGTAGCCGCGGTCACCGACGACGGTGTCCAGGCCGTCGGGCAGGCCTGCGACCAGGTCGGCGATCTGGGCTGCTCCCAGCGCCGCCCACAGCTCGTCCTCCGGGGCGTCGGGTCGTGCGTAGGCCAGGTTGGCACCGATCGTGTCGTGGAACATGTGTGCGTCCTGGGTCACGACACCCACCGCGTCGTGCAACGACGCCAGGGTCAGATCGCGGACGTCGCGCCCGCCGACCCGCACCACGCCGGAGGTGGGGTCGTAGAGCCTGGTGACCAGGTGCGTGATCGTGGACTTGCCGGCGCCGGACGGGCCGACCAGGGCCACCAGCAGGCCGGGCTCGACCACGAAGGACACTCCGCGGAGCACCTCGTCGTGCTGGCCGGTGTCGGGCCTGGCGACACCCTCGAGCGACGCCAGCGACACGTCGTCCGGGGACGGATAGGCGAACCGGACCTCGTCGAACTCGATGCTCAGCGGGCCCGTGTCGGACGGCAGCGCCCGTGCCCCGGGCCGGTCTCGCACCATCGGTTCGAGGTCGAGGACCTCGAAGACACGCTCGAAGCTCACCAGGGCCGTCATGACGTCGACCTGGACGTTCGACAGCGCGGTCAGCGGTCCGTAGAGGCGGGTGAGCAGCGCCGCCAGGGCCACCAAGGTGCCCACCTGCAGGGTTCCGTCGATGGCCAGCAGGCCACCGACGCCGTACACGAGCGCCGTCGCCAGTGACGAGAGCAGCACCAGCCCGGTGAAGAAGTACCGTGCGTAGAGTGCCTGGACCACGCCGATGTCGCGGACGCGGCCGGCGGACCGGCCGAACCCGGTCGTCTCACGGTCGTATCTGCCGAAGATCTTCACCAGCAGGGCACCGGCGACGTTGAACCGCTCGGTCATGGTCTGGCTCATGTCGGCGTTGAGCTGCATGGACTCCCGCGAGATGTCGGCCAGCTTGCGCCCGACGAACCGCGCGGGCAGCAGGAACAGCGGCACGAGGATCAGCAGCATCACGGTGATCTGCCACGACAGCACGATCATCGCGCCGGCCGCCAGCACCAGGGTGACGGCATTGCTGACCACCTGCGAGAGGGTGCTCGTGAAGGCCTGCTGCGCGCCGATGACATCGGTATTCAGCCGGGAGACCAGCGATCCGGTCTGGGTGCGGGTGAAGAAGGCCACCGGCTGACGCTGCACGTGGTCGAACACCTGCGTGCGCAGGTCGTAGATCAGGCCTTCCCCCACCCGCGCCGAAGCCCACCGGCCGATCAGTCCCAGGGCGGCGTCGAGGACCGCCAGCCCGGCCACGGCCAGGGCTCCCATGACCACGACGTCGCGACGCCCCGGTGTCACGCCGGAGTCGATGACGTACTTCAGCAGCAACGGCACGGCCGCGGCGCTGGCGGCGGCGATCACCGTCGTCACCAGGAAGACCGTGATGTGCCGCCGGTACGGTCGCGCGTAGCGCAGGATCCGTCGGGCCGTGCCCTTCGCCAGCCGCTGGTCGGTCACGCTGCGGTCGCGTGAGTACGACCGGGAGGCCATGTAGCCACCCAGGTGCCCCATCGACACGGCCCGACCTCCCTGTGCTGCTGCGTCCGACAACGGGACGCCGACCGGCGCAACGTCCGCACCGGCGGCTTTCTTCCGTCGTCAGCTTCCGGCTGAACCGGCCAGCTCCGCCAGCCGACGGGCCTGCGCGGCGCGCTCGGCCGCCAGTTGTGCGTCCTCCGAGCGGCCCCCGGCATCGCGGATCAACTGCGTGGTCTCACGCAGCGCGCCCGGCGGCGCCGCGAGCAGGGCGGCCGCCAGGTCGTCCACCGCCGCGGTGAGCTCGCCCGAGGGTACGGCGGCGACGGCCAGCCCGAGGTCGACCGCCTCGCGCGCTCCGACCCAGCGCCCGGTTCCACAGATCTCCAGCGCGCGCGCCGATCCGACCGCGGACACCAGCCGGCCGGTGCCGCCCAGGTCCGGCACCAGTCCGAGCGAGACCTCGCGCATCGCGAACTGCGCATCCTCGGCGCACACGATCAGGTCGCAGGCCAGGGCGAGCTGGAAGCCCGCGCCGACGGCGTGGCCGCCCACGGCTGCGACCGTGACGGCTGGGGACCGCCGCCACCAGGTGAACGCCGCCTGGAAACCGGCGAGGGTCCGGTCGAGGGCGGGCGCGCCCAGTGCGGCCAGGTCGGCCAGGGACGGTTCGTCCTCGGGGCCCGCGCCGTCGAGCATCCGGCGGTCCAGGCCGGCCGAGAACGAGGGCCCCTCGGCATCGAGGACGACCACCCGCACGTCGGGGCGGAGCGACGCACCGACCGCGGTCAGGGCCCGCCAGGTCGAGGGTGTCTGGGCGTTGCGCGCCTGCGGACGGGCCAGCGTGACACGCGCGATCGGCGCCTCGACCGAAAGCCGGAGCCCGCCCCGGTCCAGCAGGTCGGCCGGAACGCCGTGGGTCAGGACTTCTTCTTCCTGCCCCGGGTCGCACCGCCGCGGCCGCGCAACTCGACACCGGACTCGGACAGCAACCGGTGCACGAAACCGTAGGAGCGGCCGGTCTCGCCAGCGAGGTCCCGGATGCTCTTGCCCCCCTCGTACTTCTTCTTCAGATCGGTGGCGAGCTTGTCGCGCACGTTGCCGCTGATGCGCGCGCCTTTCGCCAACTTCTCAGCCACGCGTCCTCCTCGGAAGATCGTCTGTCCAGGCTGACGACCATGATCCGCCGCAATGCCGTTTCACGCCAGCCGAACGCAAGATCCGATTCGGATCCGAACGTCATGCGAGGGCGACGAGATCGGCGTAGTCGGGGTTCCAGAAGTCCTCCACGCCGTCGGGAAGGAGCAGGACGCGTTCGGGCCCCAGCGCCTCCACCGCGCCCTCGTCGTGGGTCACGAGCACGATGGCGCCGGCGAATGAGCGCAGTGCGGCGAGGACCTCCTCCCGTGAGGCGGGATCGAGGTTGTTCGTCGGCTCGTCGAGCAGCAGCACGTTCGCACTGGAGACGACCAGCGTCGCAAGGGCGAGGCGGGTCTTCTCTCCGCCGGAGAGGACTCCCGCGGGCTTCATGACGTCGTCGCCGGAGAACAGGAAGGATCCGAGGACCCGCCGGGCCTCGGCCTCGGGCAGGGCGGGCGCGGCCGAACGGAGGTTCTCGAGCACGGTACGGCCGGTGTCGAGCGTCTCGTGCTCCTGCGCGTAATAACCGAGCTTGAGCCCGTGGCCGGGCTCGACGGCGCCGGTGTCGGGCTCCTCCAGGGCCACGAGCAGTCGCAGCAGGGTGGTCTTCCCGGCACCGTTGAGGCCCAGCACGACCACCCTGCTGCCGCGGTCGATGGCGAGGTCGACGTCGGTGAAGACCTCGAGCGAACCGTAGGACTTCGACAGGCCGGTAGCGGTCAGCGGCGTGCGCCCGCACGGCGCCGGCTCGGGGAACCTGAGCTTGGCAACCCTGTCGGCGCGGCGCCGGTCCTCCACTCCGGCGAGCAACCGGGTCGCGCGGCGGTCCATGTTCTGGGCCGCGGTGGCCTTCGTCGCCTTGTACCGCATCCGGTCGGCCTGGGCCCGCAACGCCGCCGCCTTCTTCTCGGCGTTCGCGCGCTCGCGGTGGCGCCGGCGCTCGTCGGTCTCACGCTGCTGAAGGTAGGTCTTCCAACCCACGTTGTAGACGTCGAGAGCGGCTCGGGTGGCGTCGAGATGGAAGACCTTGTTCACGGTCTGGTCGAGCAGCGCCGCGTCGTGGCTGATGACCACGATCCCGCCCCGGTAGGCGCGCAGGAAACCGCGCAGCCACCCGATCGAGTCCGCGTCGAGGTGGTTCGTGGGCTCGTCGAGCAACAGCGTCTCGGCGCCGGAGAACAGGATTCGCGACAACTCGACCCGGCGTCTCTGTCCGCCGGAGAGCGTTCGCAGCGGCTGGCCGAGGACGCGGTCGGGCAGCCCCAGGCTGGCCGCGATCGTCGCGGCCTCGCTCTCGGCGGCGTAGCCGCCTTGGGCGATGAACTCGCTCTCGAGCCGTCCGTAGCGGCGCATGCCCCGATCGTGCTCGTCCGCGTTGGTCGACGAGATCTCCTGCTCGGCGCGGCGAAGGCCGGCGACGAGGGTGTCGAGCCCCCTGGCCGACAGGATGCGGTCGCGCGCGAGCACATCGGGGTCTCCGGTCCGGGGGTCCTGCGGCAGGTACCCGACCGGACCGGTGCGGGTGACGGTTCCGGCGGCGGGCTGGGCCTCGCCGGCGAGGATTCGGGTCAGGGTGGTCTTGCCGGCGCCGTTGCGACCGACCAAGCCGACCTTGTCGCCGGCGGTGATCCGGAAGGTCGCGCCGACGAGCAGCAATAGGGCGCTCGCGCGCACCTCGAGGTCGATGGCAGCGATCATGGCGGGAGATCTCCGCGGCGTCGGGACTCGGGACACTGATCTTTCGGAAGGCAGGATCAGTTCGCCGCGGGCATCATGTGGGCATTCTACGGGGTAGATCGACCGGCCTCGGCCCGTCCGGATCCGGCGCCACGACGAGGAGGACCGACGCGTGAAGTTCAACCGCAGGGCACGCCTGGACACATCGCAGGTGTCGGACCGGCGTGGCCTGGGCCGTGGCGGCACCGTGGCAGCGGGTGGTGGCATCGGGGCGATCGCCCTGCTGCTGCTGGCCCTGTGCACCGGGGCCAACCCGGCCGGGCTCATCGAGGACGCGAACCAGGTTCAGGCTCAACCCGGAAGCATCGGCGGCCTCGAGCAGGAATGCCAGACCGGCGCCGACATCGAGGACAACCCCGACTGCCGCTTCGTCCTCTACGTCAACTCGATCCAGGACTACTGGGGCGACGAGTTCGCGCGCCGCGGTGCCACCTACCCGATGGCGACCACCACCTTCTTCACCGGCTCGGTCTCGACCGGCTGCGGCACCGCATCGTCCCAGGTCGGGCCGTTCTACTGTCCGGCCGACCGCGGCGTGTATCTCGACCTCGGCTTCTTCGACGAGCTACGAACCAGGTTCGGGTCCGGCGGAGGCGACTTCGGCGAGGCGTACGTGCTCGCGCACGAGTACGGCCACCACATCCAGAACCTCACCGGTCAGATGCAGCAGGTCCAGCCGGGATCCGGACCGACCTCCGACGCGGTCCGGCTCGAACTGCAGGCCGACTGCTACGCGGGCGTGTGGGCACGGCACGCCACGGGCACCGACACCGACGAGGGCCAGCCGCTGATCACCGAGATCTCCCGGGAGGACATCAGCGAGGGCCTCGGCGCGGCCGAGGTGGTCGGCGACGACTACATCCAGGAGCGCTTCCAGGGCACGGTCAGTCCCGAGTCCTGGACCCATGGTTCCAGCGAGCAGCGGCAGAGCTGGTTCACAACCGGGCTGGACAGCGGACAGCTCGAGTCCTGCGACACGTTCTCGGCGGCTCAGCTCTGAGCGACGCCCGTGCCGGCGAACCGGCCGACTGGCCACGGCCGACACGTGTAGCGGTCCGGGCTTGTTCGGCGTCGACATGCCGGTGACCGGACGGTCGCCCCTAGCGTTGCCCCGTGATCCGATCTCGCCGCCTGTCCGCCCCCGACCTCGCCCGCGTCGCCGCCTTCGCCGGCCTCGTCGCGGCACTGAGCCTGCCGGGCCAGTTCTACCTGTTCGGAAGCAGTGTTCCCGTCACGCTGCAGACGCTGGGCGTCATGCTCTGCGGTCTGCTGCTGGGTGCCCGGCTCGGAGCCCTGGCCGTCCTCGCCTACCTGGCGATCGGGGCGGCCGGCGTCCCCGTCTTCGCCGGAGGTGCAGCCGGCCTCGCGCCGTTCGCCGGCCCGACGGCGGGCTACCTCGTGGCATTCCCGATCGGGGCCTTCGTCATCGGCCTGATCGCGCGGCCGGAACGGGGGTTCCATCCGGCCCGTGGGTTCCTGGCCGCGGTCGTCGGCGGGATCGTCGTCGTCTATGTCGTCGGTGTGCCGGTGCTCGCGTGGCGGGCCGGGCTCGACCTCTCGACGGCACTGCGCACCGGTGCGCTGATATTCCTGCCGGGCGATCTGCTCAAGGCCGTGCTCGCGACGGTCGTGGCCGCCGGCGTCCACCGCGCCTACCCGGCCCTGAGCCGCGACGACGACCGGCGCGAGGCTGCCGCCACGCGCACGTGATCGAGGTCCGCGACGTCACGCACGGATTCGCCGCGCGCGACATTCTCCGCGGCGTGAGCGCGACGCTGACCGAGCATCGCATCGCCGTCATCGGCGCCAACGGCTCGGGCAAGTCGACGTTCGCCAGGCTGTTCAACGGCCTGGTCGTCCCGCGAGAGGGCGAGGTGCTCGTCGACGGCCTGTCGACGCGGTCTCACGCGGCCGAGGTACGCCGGGCCGTCGGCTTCGTGTTCACCGACCCCGACGCCCAGATCGTCATGCCGACGGTCGCCGAGGATGTCGCCTTCGGGTTGCGCCGCCGCGGACTGGACCGGGAGGAGACCCGACGACGCGTCTTCGCGGCGATGTCCGCCGTCGGTCTCGAGATCTTCGCCGACCATCCCGCCCACCTGCTCTCGGGCGGTCAGAAGCAGTTGCTGGCACTGTGTTCGGTGCTCGTGACCGAACCACGGGTCCTGGTGTGCGACGAACCCACGACGCTGCTCGACCTGCGCAACACCCGGCGGGTGCTGGAGATCCTGCAGGGCCTTCCGCAGCAGGTGGTCATGGTGACGCACGACCTGGACTCCGTAGGGGGGTACGACCGGGTCCTCGTGTTCGACGAGGGCATGCTGGTGGCCGACGGTCCACCGGCCGCCGCGGTGGGCCACTACCGTTCGTTGATCGGATGAACACCTACGTTCCTGGCCGGTCCTGGCTGCACATCCTCCCGGCGTCGGTGAAGCTCGCCGGTCTGGCCGCGGGGATGGTCGTCGTGCTGCTCGTCGACTCCCCTGCCGGGATCGCAGCCGCAGCGGGTGCCACGGCCCTGCTCTACCTGACCGCGGGCATGGTCGGGGCGCTGCCGGCCCAGGTGTGGTCGCTGCGGTGGCTGGTGGCCGGACTCGTGGCACTGCAGGCGCTGACCAGCGGCTGGGCAGCGGCCGTGGTCGTGACCGGGCGGGTCGTCGTCGCCGTCGTCCTCGCCGGTCTGGTCACGCTGACCACCCGTGTCGTCGACCTGCTCGACGTCTTCGAGCGGGTGCTGCGGCCACTGCGGCGGCTGCGGGTGGACTCCGAACGGGTCGCGCTGGTCCTCGCGCTCGCGATCCGAGCCGTGCCGGTCGTCGCCGGGCTGGCCGCGGAGGTCCGCGACGCCCAACGGGCCCGCGGCCTGCGCGGCAGCGTCCGGGCGTACGCCGTCCCGCTCGTGGTCCGGACGCTCCGGCACGCGGACGCGCTCGGCGAGGCGCTGGTCGCCCGCGGCCTGGACGATCCCGCGCCGAGCGCACGCTAGCCGAGGTCGACGGGGTCGACGCGAACCCGCACGGCGCCGCCCGACCGGCGTGCCGCCCGCACCGCCTGACCCGCCTTCACTGCCGCGCTCAGCGCCGCCGACGACCCGCGCGGGGCCCGGATCAGCGCCTGCTCGTGCCCATCCTCACTCGTCGGCACCGGGCCGAGGACCTCACCACCCGCCGGCAGGTCGATCAGGCGGAGCAGGTCGGCGACGTCGGCGCCGTGGCCCGACACCTCGACCGCGCGTACGGCCGGCGGGAAGCCCAGAGCCACCCGGTCGGCCAGCTCGCGGGATGCCGAGCCCCCCGGATCCCACCGCACCAACGCCTGCACCGGGGGCATGCCGGCGTCCGCGACGACGACCACCACACCGCCGTCGAGCCCGCTGCGGACGAGGGCTGCGGCGCCGAGCCAGCGCCGCAGCGCCTCCTCGGCCGCACGCAGTCCGGGCCGCGCCAGCAGGCGCTGCCCGTCGAGCAGGACGGCCGCGGCATATCCGCCGGAAGCTACCGGCTCGGCTCCCGGTGTCGCGACGACCAGCGCCGGGTCATCCGGAACCTCGGCCAGCACGCCGCCTCCACCGGAGGCCCGCACCGATACTCCGGGAAAGGCACGGCCGAGCTCTTCGGCCGTCCGCCGGGCGCCGACGGCGACGGCGCGCATCGAGTGGTGGCCGCAGGCGGGGCAGGCCCACGGACTGGCTGCCCTGCCGCACCACCCGCACGCAGCCGGCTGCCCGCGCTCGCCGATCCCCAGCGGCCCGTGGCAGACCTGGCATCGGGCCCGGTGCCGGCATCGTGCACAGGCGAGCGCCGGGACGTACCCCGTCCGCGGGACCTGGACCAGCACGGGACCCGTCCGCAGGCCCGCGCGGATGGCCCGCCATGCCGCGGAGGGAAGCCGGGCCGTCCGGGCCGCCTCGTCGCGGGCCCGGTCGTGGTCGTCGCCGGTGGCGCGGGTACGGGGGGCGGTCCGGCGGACATCTGCGCGGGGGGGCTCTACCGGGCGCGCCCATCCCGACCCGATCAACTGCTCGGCCTCGGCCGTCCTCGCGAAACCGCCGACGACCGCCCCGGCGTTCTCGAGGTGAGCCCGTAGCAGCAGCACCTCGCGCACGTGCGGGTAGGGAGCCCGCTGCTCGGCGTGCAGGTCGTCGCCGTCGTCCCAGACGACCACGAGGCCGAGATCCTGGACCGGAGCGAACATCGAGGCCCGCGTGCCCAGCACGGCGGGAACAGCGCCACGGCGTACGGCCAGCCACCGCCGGTAGCGCTCGGCCGGGCCCAGTCCCGCTTCCAGCACGACGTGGTGGCCAGGCCCGATCAGACCGGTGAGTGCCTGATCGACGCGGGTGACGTCGCGGGCGTCGGGGAGCACGGCCAGGGCTCCCCGGCCACCGGCCACGGTGGATGCGACCAGCCGGGCCAGCAGGTCGGGCCAGTCGGCGGCCGGGCCGGGATTCCACACCGCACGCGGCGACCCGCCCGCTGCCAGTGCCGTGATCAGCGCCTGTCCGTCGACGTGGGCGGCCCATCCACCGGCAGCCGGCCGGCCCGGCCGGCCGGCTGGCGTCGACGGCGGCGGCTCGCGCTCGACCGTGGCGTGCCGAGGCGGAACGGCCAGCCGCAGCACGTCGGCAACGGTCCCCGCGTACCGGTCAGCAACCGCACGCGCCAGCCTGGCGATCTCGGGCGCCAGCGCGGGCTCGGCGGAGACGACCCGCCGCAGCCGGGCCAGACGACCCTCGTGGGTACTCTCCGCGACGCGGTCGAGGACGAAGCCGTCGGCGTCGTGACCGGAGAACGGCACGGAGACCCGAGCGCCGGGTACGGCTCCGGCCGCCATCGACGCCGGCACGAGGTAGTCGAAGGGCCGGTCGAGATGGGTGAGCGGCACGTCGACGAGAACCCTGGCGACCGGCAGATCCGCGGCCACCGGCTCAGGCCTGCGGGTCCGACGCCGCCGTGGAACGGGGGGCCGGACGAGGGCGAGCTGGTCGGGTTCGGCAGGACGGCTCACGGCCGATCAGCCGACGGCGGCCCTCAGCTGCTCGACCCGGTCGGTGCGCTCCCAGGTGAAGTCGGGCAGTTCGCGGCCGAAGTGGCCGTAGGCCGCGGTCTGCGAGTAGATGGGGCGGACCAGGTCGAGGTCGCGGATGATCGCCGCGGGCCGGAGGTCGAAGACGCTGCTGACCGCCCGCTGGATCCGTGCGACCGGCGCCGTCTCGGTGCCGAAGCACTCCACGAACAGCCCGACCGGGTGCGCCTTGCCGATCGCGTAGGCCACCTGCACCTCGCAGCGACGGGCCAGACCGGCGGCCACGACGTTCTTCGCCACCCAGCGCATGGCGTAGGCCCCGGACCGGTCGACCTTCGACGGATCCTTCCCGCTGAAGGCGCCACCGCCGTGCCGGGCCATCCCGCCGTAGGTGTCGATGATGATCTTGCGCCCGGTCAGGCCGGCATCGCCCATGGGGCCGCCGATCTCGAACCGCCCGGTCGGGTTGACCAGCAGCGTGTAGCCGTCCGTCGGGATGTCGACGGCGGCCAGGACCGGCGCCACCACCTGGGTCCGGACGTCGGGGGCCAGCAGGTCGTCCAGGTCGATGTTGCTGGCGTGCTGGGAGGACACGACGACGGTGTCGAGTCGGGCCGGGCGGTCGCCGTCGTACTCGATGGTCACCTGAGTCTTGCCGTCCGGCCGCAGGTAGGGCATAGCACCGGACTTGCGCGCCTCGGCCAGCCCTTGGGCCAGCCGGTGCGCGAGCGTGATCGGCAGCGGCATCAGCTCGGGGGTGTCGTCGCAGGCGTAGCCGAACATGAGGCCCTGGTCGCCGGCGCCTTGGCGGTCCATCGGGTCGTCGGAGTGCTGGGAGTCGACACGCCGCTCCCATGCATCGTCCACACCCTGGGCGATGTCCGGCGACTGCGAGCCGATCGAGACCGAGACACCGCAGGACTGCCCGTCGAAGCCCTTGGTCGACGAGTCGTACCCGATGGCGAGGATGGTCTCGCGCACGATCCCGGGAATGTCGACGTACCCGGCCGTCGTCACCTCCCCGACGACGTGTACCTGACCGGTCGTGACCATGGTCTCGACCGCGACCCTGCTGGCCGGGTCACTCTTCACCAGGTCGTCGAGAACCGCGTCGCTGATCTGGTCGCAGATCTTGTCCGGGTGACCCTCGGTGACGGACTCGGACGTGAACAGACGGCGGGACACAAGCTTCCTCCACGGAACGGGCTGGTTTCTGGGCGACACTGTAGGCGTTTGACGCAGTCATGGGCTCACGTATCCGCCATCCGGTCCCGGACCAGGGTCCAGACGACGTGGGACAGTGCCGACTTGGGACCGTACGGGACCGACGTGACCGAGCCGTCCGCGCCCAGCACGACCGCCTCGTTGTGCTCCGACTCGAAGCCGCGTCCGGCACCGACCTCGTTGACGACCAGAAGGTCGCAGCCCTTCGCCGCCAGTTTCGCCCGGCCGTGGTCGAGCACGCTGCCCGACGCGTCGCCGGTCTCGGCGGCGAAGCCGACGATCACCTGGCCGGGCCGAGAGCGCGATGCGGAGATCTCGGCGAGGATGTCGGGGGTTCGCTCGAGCGCGACGGTCGGTACGCCGCTGCCGGGCGTCTTCTTGATCTTGTCCTCGGCGTACGCCGTCGGCCGGAAGTCCGCGACCGCCGCGGACATGACGACGGCGTCGGCGCTCGTGGCGGCGTCGACCACGGCCGCGCGCATCTCGCCGGCAGATCCGACCCGGACCAGGTCTGCGCCCGCCGGGTCGGCCAGGCCCACGTTCGCCGACACCAGCGTGACCTTCGCCCCGCGCGCGACCGCGGCCCGGGCCAGCGCGTAGCCCTGGCGGCCGGACGAGCGGTTCCCCAGGAACCGGACCGGGTCGAGGAACTCCCGCGTCCCACCTGCCGACACGACCACGTGGCGGCCGGCCAGGTCGGCTCCGGTCGGGGCACCGGCGAGCAGGTCGCGCGCGAGCGCCACGATCTCGTCGGGATCGGGAAGACGACCCTTGCCCGAGTCGGCGCCGGTCAGCCGCCCGACCGCCGGTTCGGCGACCACGGCGCCGCGTGCGCGCAACAGCGCGACGTTGTCGGCGGTGGCCTGGTGCTCCCACATCTCGGTGTGCATGGCGGGCACGTAGAGAACCGGGCACCGGGCGGTGAGGAGGGTGGATGTCAGCAGGTCGTCGGCGAGACCGTGTGCGGCCCGGGCGAGCAGGTCGGCCGTGGCCGGCACGACCAGGACGAGATCGGCGTCCTGCCCGATGCGCACGTGCGGCACCTCGTGGGCGTCGTCCCAGACCTCGTCGGACACCGCGTGGCCGGACAGCGCCGACCATGTGGGAGCACCCACGAAGCGCAGGGCGGACGCCGTCGGGACGACGCGCACGTCGTGGCCGGTCTCGGTCAGCCCACGCAGGACCTCGCAGGCCTTGTACGCCGCAATCCCGCCGCTGACCCCGAGGACGACCCGGGGTCGCGCCACCGCCTACTCCGGCTCGGCCTGCTCGGCGGTGAGCAACCCCTGGTCGATCTCCCGCAGGGCGATGGACAACGGCTTCTCCTGCACGTGGGTCTCGACCAGCGGACCGACGTACTCGAGCAGCCCCTCGCCGAGCTGGGAGTAGTAGGCGTTGATCTGCCGCGCGCGCTTGGCCGCGTAGATGACCAACGCGTACTTGGAGTCGGTCTTGGCGAGAAGGTCGTCGATGGGGGGAGAGGTGATGCCCTCGGCAACGCCGTGGGTACGGGACACGTTCATGCCTCCGGGCTGGGAGTTCGATGGGGGGAACCCAACAAGGTTACCAACTGTTCGCACACCTGCTCGACATCGGAGTTCACCAGCGTGACGTCGAACTCGGATTCGGCTGCCAGTTCCTCCCGCGCGACGGCCAGCCGCCGCTCGACGAGCTCGGCCGGCTCCGTCCCCCGCCCGGTCAGCCGGCGGACCAGCTCTTCCCACGACGGGGGCCGCAGGAACACCAGCCGGGCGTCCGCGAGCCGCTGCCGGACCTGCCGGGCGCCCTGCAGGTCGATCTCGAGGAGAACGCTCTGACCGAGCGTGAGGCGGGCCAGCACCGGGGCAAGCGGCGTCCCGTACAGGTTGCCGGCGAACTCGGCCCACTCGAGGAACTCGCCGGCTGCGGCGCGGCGCTCGAACTCGGTCCGGTCGACGAACAGGTAGTGGACGCCGTCGACCTCACCCGGCCGGGGGAACCGTGTGGTCGTGGACACCGAGATCCAGACGTCGGGATGGTCGAGGCGCAGCATGCGCACGACCGTCGACTTGCCGACGCCGGAGGGCCCGGACAGGACGACCAGCCGCCCCGCTCCCGTACCCCCGTCCGCCGACGTGGTCAGTCCCGGCCGCCGAACTCACGCTCCAGAGCGGCGACCTGGTTGGCTCCGAGCCCGCGCACCCGGCGGGTCTCGGCGATGCCGATGCGCTCCATGATCTGCCGGGCGCGGACCTTGCCGACGCCGGGAAGCGCCTCGAGGAGGGCGGAGACCTTCATCTTGCCGACGATCTCATTGGTCTCGCCCTCCTTGAGGACGTCGTGCAGCGAGGCGCCCGAGTGCTTGAGCCGGTTCTTCACCTCCGCACGCTCCCGGCGGGCCTCCGCGGCCTTCGCCAGGGCTGCCGTGCGCTGTTCGGGAGTGAGGGGTGGAAGCGTCACTGGTGGGTCACCTCGGCTGGTCGTCTGTTCGACTGCGGTCACCCGGGAACCTAGCGAGTCCCGGGACCGATCAGCAACGCGATCGGCCATGCAGGCCGCAATCCGGGGTGCACGATCGTGCGTCTCAGGAGCCGAGCGCGGTCCGGCACTCGGCCAGCATGCGTGCAGCCGCCGCCCGCAGTCGCGGGACCTCCGGCCCCGCCCGCAGGACCTCGCGCGACGTTGCCGGCAGCACATTCCGCAGCGCCGCGCCGAACACGGCGCGCAGGCCGGCGGGCGCACCGCCCTGCGCGCCGATACCGGGTGCCAGCAGCGGCCCGCCGACGTCCAGGTCGTCGTCAGCGGCCTCGATCGTCGCGCCCACGACGGCTCCGACGCTCCCCCAGGGTCGCGAACCCGCGTTCTCCGCCCGGACCCGGGCCAGGATCGTTCCGGCCACGGTCGCGCCGGTGGCCGTGCGCGCACGTTGGACCTCCGCGCCCTCGGGATTCGAGGTCAGCGCGAGCACGAAGACACCGTTGCCGTGCCGGGCCGCGGTGTCCAGCAGGGGGCGCAGCGACTCGAAACCCAGGTAGGGCGAGGCGGTGACGGCATCCGAGCAGAGCGGCGACCCGGGGTCGAGGTAGGCATCGGCGTAGCCCTGCATGGTGGAGCCGATGTCGCCGCGCTTGGCGTCGGTCAGCACCAGTCCGCCGCATTCGTGCGTGTCGGCGATGACGCGTTCCAGCACGGCGACGCCCCGAGACCCGTGCCGTTCGAAGAACGCCGACTGCGGCTTGAGCACCGCCACCGTTTCTCCGAGCGCCTCGACGGCGGTCCGGGCGAACCGTTCGAGCCCGGCCGGGTCGTCGTCGAGTCCCCAGGCGCGCAGGAGCTCCGGGTGCGGGTCAATGCCGACGCAGAGCGGACCGCGTTCCTGTGTTGCGGCGTGCAGTCGCGCGCCGAAGCTCGTCGTCATCGGCGGAGATCCGGCTGGGTGCCGAGTCGTCGGGTCAGGTCGTGGTTGACCCGGCGCGGCCACGACGGCCCGCCGTAGACGAACGCGGTGTAGGCCTGCACGAGCGTGGCGCCGGCGCGCAGGCGCTCGGCCACATCCGCGGCGGTCTCGACCCCGCCGACCGAGACCAGCGCCAGCCGGTCTCCGACCCGGTCCCGCAGGAGCCTCAGCACCTGCACGGAGCGCTCGCGTAGCGGCGGGCCGGACAGTCCACCGGCCCCCGCCGCGTCGATCTCCAGGGCGGCCGACCTGAGGCCGTGGCGCGAGGTCGTGGTGTTGGTCGCGACGATCCCGTCGAGGCCGAGCTCCAGCGCCAGATCGGCGACCGCGACCACGTCCTCGTCGGCCAGGTCGGGCGCGATCTTGACCAGGAGCGGGACATGCCGGCGGGCGGCCCGGTCGGCGGCGGTGCGGACGGCGGTCAGCAACGGTCTCAGCCGCTCCACGGCCTGCAGGTCGCGCAGTCCGGCCGTGTTGGGCGAGCTGACGTTGACCACGAGGTAGTCGGCCAGGCCCGCCAGCCGCCGAGCACTGGCGACGTAGTCGACGACGGCGTGCTGGTCGGGCACCACTGCGCTCTTGCCGATGTTCACACCGACGACGACCCGCCGACGCTGTCGCCGCCGCCGGCCGAGCCGGCGCAGCCGGGCTGCGACGGCCGCGGACCCGTCGTTGTTGAAACCCATCCGGTTGACGACGGCCCGGTCGGTCGCGAGCCGGAACAGCCGCGGGCGCGGGTTGCCCGGCTGGGGTGCCGCGGTCACGGTACCGACCTCGACGAAGGCGAACCCCAGGGCCGCCAATGCCGTCACGCCCCGGGCGTCCTTGTCGAACCCCGCCGCGAGCCCGAGTGGTCCCGGGAGGTCGAGACCGAGGGCACGAACCGGCAGGGCGGGGTCGTCGACCGCGCACGCACGCCGCATCAGTGCGGCCCCACCGGGAACCGCGGCCGCCGCCCGGATGGCGCCGAACCCGATCCGGTGCGCGGTCTCCGCGTCGATCCGCCGCAGCACCGTCCGGAACAGCACCCGGTAGAGCCTTCCGCCTCCCCCGTTGATCATGGCGGAGTGGGGGTCCGAACCCGCCCGGGGTGCCCCGCTTCGCCATGATCAACGGGCTCGGGAGGGTGCAGGGACGCGGCCCACGACTGCAGGGAGCGGACCGCGATGCCGCCGGCGCGGGCCGCCTCGATGCCCTGGACGGCGGCCGCGAGCCCCTGCACGGTCGTGATGCACGGGATGTTCGCCTGCACCGCCGCGGTCCGGATCTCGTAGCCGTCAGCTCGCGGGCTGCCACCGAGGGTGGTCCCGGTCGGAGTGTTGATGATCAGGTCGACGTCGCCGGCCAGGATTCGCCCGATGATCGTCGGTTCCCCGTCGCGGGCGCCGCCCGAGGAGAGCTTGCGGACGACCTCGGCCGCGACGCCGTTGCGGCGAAGCACGTGTGCGGTGCCCGCGGTCGCGATGATCTCGAACCCCAGGTCGGCGAGCCGCTTGACCGGGAACACCATGTGCCGCTTGTCCCTGTTGGCCAGCGACACGAACACTCGGCCGCCCGCCGGCAACCCGCCATAGGCCGCGGTCTGCGACTTGGCGAAGGCCGTGCCGAACAGCGCGTCGACCCCCATGACCTCGCCGGTCGAGCGCATCTCCGGACCGAGCACGGTGTCGACCGACCGGCCGTCCGGGAGCCGGAAGCGGTTGAACGGCATCACCGCCTCCTTGACCGCGACCGGGGCACCGTCCGGCAGGTCGGCGCCGTCGCCGACGGCGGGCAGGAGCCCCTCGGCCCGCAGGTCGGTCACGGTGGCGCCGAGCATGATCCGCGCCGCCGCCTTCGCCAGCGCCACCCCCGTGGCCTTGGAGACGAACGGCACCGTCCGCGACGCCCTGGGGTTGGCCTCCAGCACGTACAGCACGTCACCCGTCAGCGCGTACTGGATGTTCAGCAGACCGCGGACCCCGATGCCGCGTGCGATCGCCTCCGTCGACACCCGGATCCGGTCGACCTCCTCCCGGCCCAGCGTGATCGGCGGCAGTGCACACGCGGAGTCGCCCGAGTGGATGCCGGCCTCCTCGATGTGCTCCATCACCCCGCCGAGGTACAGCTGAGAGCCGTCGAAGAGCGCGTCGACGTCGATCTCGACGGCGTCGTCGAGGAAGCGGTCGACCAGCACGGGGTGCTCCGGGCTGGCGTCGGTGGCACGCTCGATGTACGAGCGCATCGACTGCTCGTCGTAGACGATCTCCATGCCGCGCCCACCCAGGACGTACGAGGGACGGACCAGGACCGGGTAGCCGATCTCGGCCGCGATCTGGCGGGCCTGGTCGAACGACGTCGCGGTGCCGTGCTTCGGCGCCGGCAGGCCGGCCGCCGCGAGGACCTGCCCGAACGCGCCGCGCTCCTCGGCCAGGTGAATCGCCTGCGGTGACGTGCCGACGACCGGCACGCCGGCGGCCGCGAGCGCCTGGGCCAGGCCCAGCGGGGTCTGACCCCCGAGCTGGACGACCACGCCGGCGACCGGGCCGGCGCAGCGCTCCGCGTGGACGACCTCGAGGACGTCCTCGAGGGTGAGCGGCTCGAAGTACAGCCGGTCTGATGTGTCGTAGTCGGTCGACACGGTCTCGGGATTGCAGTTGACCATGACGGTCTCGTAGCCGGCATCGCGCAGGGCCATGGCGGCATGGACGCAGGAGTAGTCGAACTCGATCCCCTGCCCGATCCGGTTCGGGCCGCTGCCGAGGATGATCACCGCCGGTCGCTCCCGCGGCGCCACCTCCGTCTCCTCGTCGTAGGACGAGTAGTGGTAGGGGGTGCGTGCGGCGAACTCGGCGGCACAGGTGTCGACGGTCTTGTAGACCGGCCGGACGTCGAGCGCGTGCCGTAGTCCGCGCACGACCTCCTCGGACATGCCTCGCAGTGCCGCGAGCTGGCGGTCGGAGAACCCGTGCCTCTTGGCCCGGCGGAGGATCTCCGGACCGAGGTGGGGCGCGTCCCTGACCTGGTCGGCCACCTCGGTCAGGAGCAGGAGCTGGTCGAGGAACCACGGGTCGATCCGGGTCGCCTCGTGCAGGGTCGCGATGTCCGCCCCCCCACGCAGGGCGTCGACGACATCACGCAGGCGGCCGTCGTACGGGCGTCGTACCCGCTCGACGAGTTGATCCGGCGGTCCCGGCTCGGCGGCGAAGTCGACGAGGCTGCCGGCCTGCTCCAGCGAGCGCATCGCCTTCTGCAAGGCCTCGGTGAAGCTGCGTCCGACGGCCATGGCCTCACCGACGCTCTTCATGTGCGTGGTGAGCGTCCGGTCGGCATGCGGGAACTTCTCGAACGCGAAACGCGGAACCTTGACCACGACGTAGTCGAGGGTCGGCTCGAAGCAGGCCGGCGTCTCGGCGGTGATGTCGTTCGGGATCTCGTCGAGGGTGTACCCCAGCGCCAGCCTCGCGGCGATCTTCGCGATCGGGAAGCCGGTCGCCTTGCTGGCCAGCGCCGACGACCGCGAGACCCGCGGGTTCATCTCGATGACGATCATCCGGCCGGTCACCGGATCCACGGCGAACTGGATGTTGCAGCCACCCGTGTCGACACCGACCGCCCGGATGACCGCGATCGCCTGGTCGCGCATCCGCTGGTACTCCCGATCGGTGAGGGTCATCGCGGGTGCCACCGTCACCGAGTCGCCGGTGTGCACGCCCATCGGGTCGACGTTCTCGATCGAGCAGACCACGACGACGTTGTCGGCGCGGTCGCGCATCACCTCGAGCTCGTACTCCTTCCACCCGAGGACGGACTCCTCCAGCAGCACCTCGGTTGTCGGCGACGCGGCCAGACCGAGACCCGCCAGCCTCTTCAGGTCGTCCTGGTCGAAGGCCATGCCCGAGCCCGCGCCGCCCATGGTGAACGAGGGACGGACCACGGTCGGGAAGCCCAGGTCGACGGCAGCTGCCAGGCAGTCCTCGACCGAGTGGCAGACGACCGACCGGGCCACCTCGCCCCCGACGTGTGCGACGACCCGCTTGAACGACTCGCGGTTCTCGCCGCACTCGATCGCCTCCACCGACGCACCGATCAACTCGATGCCGTATGTGTCGAGGATGCCCGCCTCGTGGAGTGCGACGGCCGTGTTGAGGGCCGTCTGCCCGCCCAGCGTCGCGAGCAGGGCGTCCGGACGTTCGATCTCGATGACTCGTTCGACGAACTCCGCCGTGATGGGCTCGACATAGGTGGCGTCGGCGACATCCGGATCGGTCATGATCGTCGCCGGGTTGCTGTTCACGAGGACGACCCGCAGCCCCTCCTCCCGCAGCACCCGGCAGGCCTGGGTCCCGGAGTAGTCGAACTCGCAGGCCTGGCCGATCACGATCGGGCCCGACCCGATGACCAGGACCGACCCGATGTCCGCGCGCCGCGGCATCAGGAACCCGCCGCGCGGATCACGTCGACGAACCGGTCGAACAGGTAGCCCGCGTCGTGCGGGCCGGCCGCCGCCTCCGGGTGGTACTGGACCGAGAACGCCCTCGTCCGCCCGCTCCGGTCACGCACCGTCAACCCCTCGACGACGTCGTCGTTGAGGCAGACGTGGCTCACCTCGGCCGCTCCGAACGGCGTCCGGGTGACCCGGTCGGGCGACGCGTCGACGGCGAAGCCGTGGTTGTGCGCCGTGATCTCGACCTTGCCCGTCGCCCGGTCCTGGACGGGCAGGTTGACGCCGCGGTGGCCGTAGCCGAGCTTGTAGGTCCCGAGCCCGAGCGCCCGACCGAGAACCTGGTGTCCGAAGCAGATCCCGAAGAAGGGCAGCCGCCGCGCCAGTGCCTCGGTGAGCAGGTCGACGGCGTGGCCGGCGGTGGCCGGGTCACCGGGACCGTTGGACATGAACAGCCCGTCCGGCTGGAGTGCGAGAACGTCGTCGATGCCCGCCGAGGCCGGCAGCACATGGGTCTCGATCCCCCGCTGTGCCATCCGGTTCGGGGTCATGGCCTTGATCCCGAGGTCGATCGCCGCGACCGTGAACCGCCGCTCGCCGATCGCCGGTACGACATAGGGGTGCGGGGTGGTGACGTCCGCGGTGAGGTCGGCGCCGGCCATCCGCGGAGAGCTCAGGACGAGCGCGCGCAGGGCGTCGGCCGAGGCCGTCAGGGTGGAGATGCCGGCCCGCATCGCGCCGTGTTCGCGCAGGTGCCGGGTGACGGCACGGGTGTCGACACCGCTGATGCCCACGACGCGCTGGCCCGCCAGCTCGTCGCCGAGGCTGCGGCGGGAACGCCACGACGACGGCAGCCGGGCCGGTTCGCGGACGACGTAGCCGGCCACCCAGATCCGGTCCGACTCCGGGTCCTCGTCGTTGACACCCGTGTTGCCGATGTGCGGAGCCGTCTGGACGACGACCTGCCGGTGGTACGACGGATCCGTGAGGGTCTCCTGGTAGCCGGTCATCGCGGTCGAGAACACCGCTTCGCCGAACGTCTCCCCCTCGGCGCCGTAGGACTCGCCGCGGAAGGTCCGGCCGTCCTCGAGCACGAGGAGCGCGGGAGCGCGGCTCACGCGAGCTTCCCGTCCAGGACCGTGGGCCGGCCGCGGAGGAAGGTGGCGACCACGCGCCCGGGCAGTGCCCGGCCGTCGTAGGGCGTGTTGCGGGACAGGGAGGCGAGCTCTCGCGCGTCGACCGTGCCCGAGGCGGACGGGTCCAGGAGCACCAGGTTGGCCGGCTCGCCCTGCGTCAGCGGCCTGCCCTGTGCATGGTCACCGGTGTCACAGCGGCCGACGCGGGCGGGAGCGGCGGAGAGGCGCTCGGCGACACCCGCCCAGTCGAGCAGCCCGGTGTCGACCATCGTCGCCTGGACCACCGACAACGCAGTCTCCAGCCCGAGCATCCCGAACGCCGCCGCGTCCCACTCGCACTCCTTGTCCTCGGCCGGATGCGGTGCATGGTCGGTGGCGACCGCATCGATCGTCCCGTCGGCGAGCCCCTCGCGCAGGGCGGCCACGTCGTCGGTGGTGCGCAGCGGGGGGTTGACCTTGAAGCGGGGGTCATAGCTTGCCGCCAGGTCCTCGGTCAGGAGCAGGTGGTGCGGCGTGACCTCCGCCGTGACGGGGAACCCCCGCTGCTTCGCCACCCGGATGATCTCGACCGACCCCTGCGTCGACACATGGCAGACGTGGACGTGTGATCGCACGTGCGCCGCCAGCAGGACGTCCCGCGCGACGATGGCCTCCTCGGCCACGCTGGGCCAACCGCGAAGCCCGAGCCGTCCCGCGAGCTCGCCCTCGTTCATCTGCGCGTCCTCGGTCAGCCGTGGGTCCTGCGCGTGCTGGGCGATGACGCCGTTGAACGCCTTCACGTACTCGAGCGCGCGGCGCATCAGCATCGCGTCGGCCACGCAGCGGCCGTCGTCGGAGAAGACCCGGACCTGTGCCGCCGAGTCGGCCATGGCGCCGAGTTCGGCCAGGCGCTCCCCCCGCAGGCCCGCCGTCACCGCACCGACGGGTCGGACGTCGACGTGTCCCGCCTCGCGACCGAGCCGCCACACCTGTTCGACGACCCCGGCCGTGTCGGCGACCGGCTCCGTGTTCGCCATGGCATGCACCGCGGTGAACCCGCCGAGCGCCGCTGCACGGGTACCGGTCTCGACGGTCTCGGCGTCCTCCCGGCCGGGCTCGCGCAGGTGCGTGTGCAGGTCGACCAGGCCGGGCAACGCCACGAGTCCGTCGGCGTCGACGACCTGGGCCCCCGCGGCGTCGAGGCCGGTCCCGATCTCCTGGACGCGGCCGTCCCGCAGGAGCAGGTCGGTCGGCTCGGCCCCGAGCAGCCGTGCCCCTCTGACCACCCACGTCACGACGCACCCCCGAGCAGGAGATACAGCACGGCCATCCGCACGTAGACCCCGTTCGTCACCTGCTCGACGATCACCGAGCGGTCGCTGTCGGCGACGTCGGCCGTGATCTCCATCCCGCGGTTCATCGGCCCCGGGTGCAGGACGACGGCATCCTCGGGTAGGAGCGCGAAGCGTCGTGCGTCGAGCCCGTAACGGCGGCTGTACTCGCGGGCAGAGGGGAAGAAGGCGGCGCTCATCCGCTCGCGTTGGACGCGCAGCATCATGACCGCGTCGGCCTTCGCCAGCACCGGGTCGAGCTCGTAGGAGGTCTGGCACGGCCAGCCTTCGACACCCACGGGGAGCAGGGTCGGCGGCCCGACCAGGGTGACCTCGGCACCCATCGTCGACAGCAGCAGAACATTGCTGCGCGCGACCCGGCTGTGCAGGACGTCGCCGACCACCGTGACCCGGCGGCCGTCGAGGGAGCCGAGGTGCCGTCGCAGCGTGTACGCGTCGAGCAGGGCCTGGGTCGGGTGCTCGTGGGTGCCGTCGCCGGCGTTGACGACGCTGGAGCGGATCCACCCCGAGTAGGCCAGCCGGTGCGGTGCGCCGCTGGCCCAGTGGCGCACGACCACCCCGTCGGCGCCCATCGCCTCGAGGGTCAGGGCCGTGTCCTTGAGACTCTCGCCCTTGGACACGCTCGAGCCCTTGGCCGAGAAGTTGACCACGTCGGCGGACAACCGCTTCGCGGCCAGCTCGAACGACGTCCGGGTGCGGGTCGAGTCCTCGAAGAACAGGTTGACGACGGTGCGACCCCGCAGCGTCGGCAGCTTCTTGACCGAGCGGCCCTCGGTGAGGCGGGCCATCTCGGCCGCGGTGTCGAGGACAAGCGTCGCGTCGTCGCGGTCGAGGTCCGCGGCTGTCAGCAGGTGGCGCTTCATCGGACGCCGTCCCCGGCCGCGTCGATGAGGACGGCGTCGTGGCCGTCGATCTCGTCGAGATGGACCTTCACGCTCTCCCGTAGCGACGTCGGGATGTTCTTGCCGACGTGGTCGGGACGGATCGGCAGCTCGCGATGCCCGCGGTCGACCAGCACCGCCAGCCGTATCGCCGCCGGACGCCCGACGTCGTCGAGCGCCGTGAGCGCTGCCCTGATCGTCCGGCCGGAGAACAGGACGTCGTCGACGAGGACGACGACCTTGCCGTCGACTCCGCCGGGTGGGATGTCGGTGTGCTCCAGCGCCCTGGCCGGTCGCAGCCGGAGGTCGTCGCGGTACATCGTCACGTCGAGCGCGCCCACCGGAACCTCGGTGCCCTCGACGGCGGCGATGCGTGCGGCCAGCCGCTTGGCGAGTGGGACACCACGGGACGGGATGCCCAGCACGACCAGGCCGGCCGTGCCCTTGTTGCGCTCGACCACCTCGTGGGCGATCCGGGTCAGCGCCCGGGCGATGTCGTCGGCGTCCAGGACGCCGGGAGCATCGGAGCGACCGCGAGCCGAGGGGCTCGGATCG
>Ga0256867_10000139_pt1 | contig 26552 bp, 26 predicted proteins | sample RVTome_15_FD_185939 | JGI IMG/M metagenome (GOLD analysis project Ga0256867, IMG submission 185939) | Soil microbial communities from uranium-contaminated site in the Upper Colorado River Basin, Wyoming, United States - RVT150D86 (HiSeq) ... | reverse complement strand
TCCTCATCGTTACTCAACGTGATGGTACGAGATGGCCGTGACGAAGTTAAGGGGGTCGTGTCAGCGGTGCTGTGCCTTCTCACCGGGAGTCGACTGTGCATCCACGTGCCCCCACGGCAACTCCCAGCCCACTCGATCGGTCTTGCCCATCCCGTGTGCAATCAGGTACCCCGAGGGCACCTCTCGGCCCACTCGATCAGCGGATCAGCGGATCAGCATCACTCCGCGAATCGGCAGCCTGGTCGAACGATCCGGGTCCGGGACCATCTTCACCTCACCCTGTCCCTTGACCTCCAGGCGGCGCGTCAAGAATTGGGCCGCTGTCTGGAACTGACCTCCCTGGCCGGTCAAGGAGAACGGATTGGCGAGAGGAGTGAAGAACGTCCCTTCCAGCGTGTTGCCTGATTGGCCACCTATGTCGAACTGCAAGTCCGCCTCAGCCCACAATGCGAGATCCTCGAAGTTGCCATCCAGGGGCGCAGTCCAGATCAGTGAGTCCGGATCGGCCCCGCCACCGATGACCACCCGGCCAGTGTTCTCGATGTACACGAATGTCTGCCTCATGGTCAGTGTGGATTGGGCGCCTTTGTCCAGGTCTCCACTTCTCAAGAAGACGATGTGATCGTCGGAAGGGCTGGGATTGATGTGGAGCTCACCGAACGACCGCACTTCGAACCCGCCGTCGAATACCAGATCCCCGTCCTCGAAGGTCACCACCCCGTCCTGTACGATGAAGCCTCCCGGACAGTCCATCCACCAGTTCCCTGATTCGTTTATCGGGCCAGTGACCGAGCAGGGGTAGGTGTCCGTCCAGCGCTGGATGAAGCCCGGCGGATTGCCCGAGCCCCCGTATAGCGATGGTGATCTCAGGTTGTCGATATGAGGGGCGGGAGTGTCGGTGCAACCGTCGACCTCGACGAAGCCCAGGTAGTCGAGATAGCTCGGCTTACAGTTGTACCGCCAATCGATCGGAGCTCTCGTGATACGTCTCTCCGTGGGCGTCGGCCGGGGATGGAGACGGAACCAAGTTTCGGGTGGATCCGAGGTGGCGTTGCCCGGCCCCAGTACGTCGGCGGGGTCGTAGGACTTCGTGGGATTGGCCCCGGCCGCCCCGGATAGCGCGTATGAGAGGATGATCGACGGGATATCGCCCGGAGCGGAGATAGCCCTTATCCAGTTGAGAGCGTTGTCGTTGGCGTCGATCGTGTACTTGTTGTTGCCACAGCTAGGGGGACCCTGCGAGCCGTCGGAGTCGACGGCGATGATCCCGGGCACATCGTTGAAGAAATTAACGGTGACGGCCCCCTGACCACTGGCCACGAGGGCGTCGCAGCCGGTCGGCTCTAAAACCAGCAGCGGAACGAGTTCGCCCTCGCCCGGTCGCACCGCTATTCGGGCAACGCTGCTCGACTCCGGTGTTCCAGCAACGAAACCAAGGACCCGGCCGAAGGTGTAGTCCCTGGTACGTTCCACACTGACGCCGAGACGCTGGCAGGCCGCTCCATCGATGTCTGCGTTGATCGGCTGGCCGGCCATCAACTCGTGATCGTCCGGAACGGGGTGAACGATCTCAAACGAGTATGGACCCGCGGACGCAGGTTCCTCACGTGCCGTCGCCGGGCAACCGCCGGAGAAGTTGGCGCAGTTGGGTGGTGATGTGGCCGGCCCCTCGTCCTCGAGGTTCTCCAGCAAGTACTCCCAGGCCACCTGGCACCCCTCCTCGGCATCGCTCCCGGCCACGGGGTCGATGTGAATGGCGCCCGCCGTCGCGGCTGCATCCGACGCGAGTTGCGCCGCTCTCAGGTCGTAACGCATCGAAGCCAGGTCGATGGCCAGCGCAGCAACACCGAGCAGCAACAGCATGGTGAAGGCGAGCAGGATCATGGTCGCACCTCGCTCCGAGTCGAGGGACGAAGGGAGACGCCGCATCAACTGCCCAACGCCGCTTCGAAGCGGTTCACCGCTTCGGCGTCCAGATTCAACACCGAGGAGAAGAAGACCACGCTGAAGTCGGTGTCACGACCTACGACTACCTGGACCCGTCGCTCGCTGTCGGGCCGACCATCCCCGCTGGCAAAGCATTCAGTGCCTCCCTGGGATCCTTGAAGGCCGGACTCATTCATAATGCGCCTCGTGGTCGTGTCACCCGCTGCGGTCCCATTCGGGTGGACGTAGGCGACACAGATGTACCTGCCAGGGACACCGGGATCAACGGTCCCGGTTGCGTCCGCCACTGTTTGGTTGATGACGGTCTCGAGCCAGTCGTCCATCGTGCCGGGATTGACCGGCAACGTGGCCCCGTACCGGCCCCCCTCACGCGCCGAGTGGGTCAGCGCCAACTGATGGTTGTAGGCGATCCCGGCACTGACCATGCCGACGAGAAGCATGACGAGGATGGGTAGGGCGAACGCCAGTTCCACGAGCGCCGCCCCGCGACTATCCCCACGTGACCATTTGCCCACCAGTGCCTCCCATGCAGCCGCCCTAATCTACACCACGCAGAGTGAGCGTCAATTGGGACATTAGGCGTTTCAGGGGAGTAGCGCTCTCTGTGACCGCCAGACGACGGCGACCCCCACCGCGGCGCCGATCGCGTTGGCGACGAGATCGAGCGCGTTGTTGGTGTAGTCACCCACGCTGACATCACTGAGAGTGGCGCCGATGAACTCGGCGATCTCGACCACCGCACCACCACCCATGACCACCAGCCAGGTGAGTAACAGCAACCCCCCGAGGTGGTTGACGCCCCCCGCCCATGTCTTGGTCGCCTCCCAGGCAATGACCACCATCGCCCCGCCGGCCACGGCGTGGAACACCTTGTCATACATGATCGGGCCGACCACCTCGATCGTGTAGAGCGGCTCGCCACCGACCAAGAGCACCCCACCGAGCATGTTGCCCAGCCCGACCAGCGAGACCGCCCACAACGCGTGCACCGGCCACTTCGCCCAGATATGGAGCACACCGAAGAGGACGAACAGACCGATGTTGATGCCCGTGTAGAGAATCGTGTAGGGCCCGTCCACCGACAACCCGTACAACAACAGGAGCACCGTGTAGACCACGGTGAAGACGACGACGTTGCGCATGGGGAGGGCAAGGTAGGGCATTTGTGCCCTTCGAGAAGGCCTATAGGCTTGTCGGTGATGGATGAAACCGTGAAACCCGACGCCGTCGAGCCCGAGCCCGTCACCGGCGGCGAAGCCCAACCGAAGGAAGTCACCCAGCCCACGAAGCTGATCCGCATCGCCTCGATGACCAGGGCGATGTTGGACGAGGCGCGACAGGCGCCCCTCGACGAAGGGGGCCGCAAGCGGATGGCCACCGTCCATGCCCGCTCGGTCGACGAGTTGCGCGAGATCCTCTCCCCCGAGCTCCAGGAGGAGTTCGGGGAGATCATGATCCCGCTCAACGACGAGGGAGCCTCCGAAGCCGAGCTGCGGGTGGCCCAGGCACAGCTGATCGGCTGGCTGGAGGGGTTGTTCCACGGGATCCAGGCTTCTGTGTGGAGTCAGCAGATGGCCGCCCAAACCCAGCTGGCGGAGATGCAGAGGCGGGCGATCGGTGCGCCCCGTCGGCCGGACGGTGACGACGCGTCTGGTCTGTACTTGTAAGCCCTCCTAGCTGACCCGACGCTGGGCGACCTGACGCTCACGACGCACCCGACGGCGCTCACGCTCACTCAGACCCCCCCAGATGCCGAACTTCTCGCCCATCTCGATGGCGTAGTCCAAGCACTCGCCTTTCACCTCACACGCACCACAGATGGCCTTGGCCTTTCGGGTGGATGCGCCCCGCTCCGGGAAGAACAGGTCGGCGTCGGCGCCACGGCAATTGGCATAGTCCTGCCAGGAAAGCTCACCATTGGCTAGAGCTTCGATGAGCTTGCTCTGCATCAGGGTCTCCTTACAACCGTGTAATTACATGTTTGAGATTATGGGATCTTACGCGCGCCGTCAAGGGCGACTTATCCACATGCACCGATGGAAATGCCGTCTCCCCCATCAGTTGGCATAATGCGAAGGCAGTGACCAGCGCCGTCGAGAAGAAGCGGGCCCCGTTCCCGATCGAGCTCTACCGGTCCGCCGTCGGCAAGAAGTGGGTCATGGCCCTGAGCGGTCTCGCCATCATCGGCTTCGCCCTCGCCCACATGATCGGCAACCTCAAAGTCTTTCTCCCCGCCGTGGACGGTGTCGCCGACATCGACGTCTACGGCGAGGCGCTGCGCTCACTGTTCACTCCGATCCTCCCCGAGCACATCTTCTTGTGGATCCTCCGCACCGGGTTGATCGTGATGTTCGCCCTCCACGTCCATGCCGCTTACGCCCTGACGCTGATGAACCGGCGGGCGCGGCCCGACGGATACCAGGGTCCGGTGTCCTACATGGCGGCGAGCTACGCCAGCCGCACCATGCGCTGGAGCGGGGTGATCTTTCTCGCCTTCCTCGTCTTCCATCTCGCCGACTTCACCTGGGGACTCCAACCCGCCGCCCCCGAGGCCTGGGAGCGGGGCCATGTCTTCGCCAACTTCGTCGAGACCTTCAACCGGCCGGCGGTCGCCTTCTTCTATGTCGTCGCCTCGGTCCTTCTCGGGATCCACCTCTATCACGGCATCTGGTCGATGTTTCAGAGCCTCGGCATGAACAACCCGCGGTTCAACAAGTGGAGGCGCTATCTGGCTACCGCCTTGTCGTCACTGATCACGGTGGGGTTCATCGCTCCCCCCCTCGCCGTCGCACTTGGGTTCCTGAGCTGACCGGATGACGGTCCACCTCGACTCCAAGGTGCCGGAAGGGCCCATCTCGGACAAGTGGGAGAACCACAAGTTCTCGATCCGGCTGGTCAACCCGAACAACAAGCGGCAGTTCAAGGTCATCGTCGTGGGCACCGGTCTGGCGGGCGCTTCGGCGGCGGCCACCCTCGGCGAGCTCGGCTACGACGTCGAGGTCTTCACCTTCCACGACAGCCCGCGCCGGGCCCACTCGATCGCCGCCCAGGGCGGGATAAACGCCGCCAAGAACTACCGCAACGACGGCGACTCGGTCTACCGCCTCTTCTACGACACGGTGAAGGGCGGCGACTACCGCAGCCGGGAGGCCAACGTCCACCGGCTCGCCGAGGTCTCGTTGAACATCATCGACCAGGCCACCGCCCAGGGCGTCCCCTTCGCTCGGGAGTACGGGGGTCTCCTCGACAACCGCTCCTTCGGCGGTGCCCAGGTCTCGAGGACCTTCTACGCCCGCGGCGCCACCGGCCAGCAACTGCTGTTGGGCGCCTACTCGGCCCTGCTACGCCAGATGGAGGCGGGCACGGTCAGGCTCCACACCCGCTCCGAGATGCTCGATCTGGTCGTCAAGGAGGGGCGCGCCGTGGGAATCGTCGTCCGCGACCTCGTCACCGGCGAGGTGGCCAGCCACTCCGGCCACGCCGTGGTCCTCGCCACCGGCGGCTATGCCAACGTCTTCTACCTATCGACCAATGCCATGGCATCGAACGCCACCGCCATCTGGAGGGCGCACCGGCGCGGCGCCGCCTTCGCCAACCCCTGCTTCACCCAGATCCACCCCACCTGCATACCGGCATCCGACGAGTTCCAGTCGAAGCTGACCCTGATGTCGGAGTCGTTACGCAACGACGGACGCATCTGGGTGCCGAAGAACGCCGACGAAGCGCGGGCCCCCGACCAGATCCCCGAAGCGGACCGCGACTACTTCTTGGAGCGGATATACCCCGCCTTCGGGAACCTGGTGCCCCGCGACGTCGCCTCACGAGCGGCGATGCGCATGGTGGACTCGGGCAAGGGCGTCGGCCCGCTGAAGAACGGGGTCTACCTCGACTTCGGGGTGGCCATCGAACGGGAGGGCCGCGATGCCATTGCCGACCGCTACTCCAACCTCTTCGACATGTACGACCGGATCACCGACGAGGACCCCTACCGGGTGCCGATGCGCATCTACCCCGCTCCGCACTACACGATGGGTGGTCTCTGGGTCGACTACAACCTGATGACCACGGTGCCCGGCCTCTACTCGATCGGCGAGGCCAACTTCAGCGACCACGGCGCCAATCGTCTCGGCGCCTCGGCGCTCATGCAAGGTCTCGCCGACGGCTACTTCGTGCTTCCCTACACCATCGGCGACTACCTGGCCGACCAACTCGGACAAGATGTCGTCCCCACCGACGATCCGGCGTTCACCGAGGTCGAGGCAGAGGTCTCCGGCCGGGTCGACGGCTATCTGAGCGCCAACGGCTCACGCTCGGTCGACTGGTTCCACAAGGAGCTCGGCAAGATCATGATCGAGCACTGCGGCATGGCTCGTAACCAGTCTGGTCTGTCGAAGGCCCTCTCCGACATCCCGGCCCTCCACGAGGAGTACAAGACCGACATGCGGGTGCTGGGGTCGAACGAGACCCTCAACCAGGGTCTGGAGCGGGCGGGCCGTGTCGATGACTTCTTCGAGCTGGCCCAGGTGATGTGTCTCGACGCACTGGAGCGCGAGGAGTCCTGCGGCGGCCACTTCCGCGAGGAGCATCAGACCGAGGACGGGGAGGCGCTCCGCGACGACGAGAACTACGCCCATGTGGCGGCCTGGTTGTGGAGCCGCGACCCCGACAAGCCCGAGCTGGTGAAAGAGCCGCTCGAGTTCGACAACGTCGCACTGACCGCGAGAAGCTACAAGTGAACATCACACTGCAGGTGTGGCGACAGGCGGGGCCCGACGTTCCCGGTGGTTTCAGGACCTATCAGGTCGACGGGATCTCCCCTGAGATGTCGTTCCTCGAGATGCTCGACGTCCTCAACGAGCGGCTCGGCGGCCAGGGCGAGGAGCCGGTGGCCTTCGACCATGACTGCCGCGAGGGGATATGCGGCAGTTGCGGGGTGATGATCAACGGTCGGGCCCATGGTCCCCAGTTGGGCACGGCCACCTGTCAGCTCCACATGAGGAAGTTCGAGAACGGGGCGACGATCGTGGTCGAGCCTTGGCGGGCGTCGGGGTTTCCGCTGATCCGCGACCTTGTGGTCGACCGGTCCGCCTTCGATCGGATCGTCGAGGCCGGCGGCTACATCTCGGTCGACACTGGCTCGGCCCCCGACGCCAACCTGATCCCGATCCCCAAGGTGGTGGCCGACACCGCATTCGACGCCGCCGCCTGCATCGGGTGCGGGGCGTGTGTGGCCGCCTGTCCCAACGGGGCGGCCAACCTGTTCACCGCGGCCAAGATCTCCCACCTCAACCTGCTCCCCCAGGGTCAGGCCGAGCGGTGGACCCGCACCGAGAACATGGTCGAGGTGATGGAGGAGTACTTCGGCTCATGCACCAACCACGGCGAATGTGAGGCGGCGTGCCCCAAGCTGATCTCGATCGACTTCATCGCCATGATGAACGCCGACTACATCAAGGCCAAGTTCAACAACCGCCGGCTGGTGTCCCAGAACTGATCCTTTAGGCCTGTCGACCCATCGACCGCCATATCTCACCGACAACACTGTCGATGGGGCGACCACACCCGTGTGACACGGCTGTGCTGTGGCTTCACATGCAGGGATGTGAAACCCGAGTCAGGGAAAGCTGGGAAATGAATCAATGGAAACCAGATCAGAGCGCCGCTCTGATCAACCGTCGAGCCTCAGGGCTCCGGAGACACCACTCATTCCTAGGTCGGAGTACCCGCCGATCGATCACGGAGCGTGGGTAAGATGCCGACCCAAGGCACGGGGTGTGCAACTCCCAAACGGCGGGTCAGGGGAAAAATGGGCTGGTTCAAACGTGATGGTGATCGAGGCGCGAACCTCGTCGAGTTCGCGTTGCTCGCACCGCTGCTGATCCTTCTGCTTCTTGGAATCATGGAATTCGGCTGGGGTTTCGCCCAAGAAATCGATGTGCGGCACAAAGCTCGTGAGACACTGCGGCTGGCCATCGTCAACGCTCCCCTCGCGGACATCGAGTCTCGAGCCTGCGTCGACGACATGGTCAGTTCCACCGATATCACCGAAATACTCCTCAACACGGAAGTCGACCAGGGCGGTGACATATCCGTGAGCGTGACGGCAAACGTGCGACAGCTGACCGGGCTGTTCAGCGTCTTCTGGGGCGCGAATCCCACGCTGAGCTCCATGGTGGAGGGTCGGGTGGAACAGGAGTCCACCACCTTCGTCGATGGAGAGGACCTGGCTCCATGTCCACCATGAGAGCCGAAGTCCGGTCAGATCGTGGTGCCAGTGCGATCCTCATCGCAATGGTGATGGTGGTGATCATGGGAATCGCCGCCGTGGTTCTCGATGGGGGTAACGCCTTCGGGGAGAAGCGCCAGGCGCAATCCGGCGTCGATTTCGCTTCGCTGGCAGCGCTTGCCGCGGCGACCGGTGGGAGCCCAGAGGATGCCGGTGCGGCAGAGGCCCAGAACGTGGTGGCTGCCAATCTTCCTGGTCGGACACTCGACTGGGACGCGTGCACCGATACCTCCCCACCGCCGGAGTACACGATCGTCTCGTCCCTCACCGACTGCATCTCGTTCACCGAGAACTTCGGACAGGCGAGGGTGGTGTTGCCCGCCGACGCGGTCGATACCACCTTCGGAGCGATCCTTGGGATCGATGAGATAACGGTTCGCACCGAAGCGGAGGCAGAACAGACGAGCCAGGCCTCCGCGCAGGTGATACCGTGGACCGCGGGATCCGGATCGAATGTCTGTCTCTTCTCGAATCAGGCCCCACAGACCGTCCCGCCATGCGACGGACCACAAAGCGGGTTCTTCGGGTATCTGGACATGGCCCTGTATGGGAGCTCTAGTAGCGATCTCGACAATCCATCGACCTGCGCACAAGGGACTTCGAACGTTCGAAGTGCCATCAACGTCGCCAAGGGGTCGGACCACATCATGGTGGAGTGGAATCCGGGGGACCCAGTCGTCCACGATCACACGGTCTGTCCCAACAAGTCCGAGGACATCAACCAGCTCGAGGTCCAAACCGGGTCGCCCACGCAGGGAGCAACGGAAGGCTTGATAACGGGTATCTCCGGATCGATCAACGGCCAGTCGTTCGGCGCCGCCGACGGAAGGCTCGAGTACAACTCGGCATGGTCGACCGGATCTCCTGTCTCGGTGCGAGGCTTCACCCTCGACAACACGCCCCTTTGGGCATACCTCGACGACCCGAGCTGCTCGTGGGCAGCCGGGGCGATCACCGGGAACGTCGATGAGTTCCAAGAGATGGTGGCATGTCTCGACGCGTGGACACCCGCCGATGGTTCGGTTTTCTCCGCGAGCCTGAGCGAGCATCGTCGTTTCGCGGCAGTCCCGATCTTCACCTCATACCCAACCGGTCCCGGTTCTTACTTGATCGACTTCTTCTCCCCTGTCTGGATAGAGACCATCTACCAGAACTGCAACGCCAACCGGTGTCACACCATCTTCTCGCCCGCGGAGGTCGGGGGAAGCACTGCGTGTCCGGTCGATCTCGCCGCCATGCCGACGGTCAACTGTGGGCACAACCACAACTCGGGGTCGGACTCGGTTGAAGGAGTCACGTCCTTCCAGATGGAGCTCGAAATGCTCCATGAGGACACCCAGGAGTTCTTCCCCGCCACGGCATCGGTGAGAGCGCTGCATCTGCTGAGGTAGAGGCCCAGCCGGCCCCACAAAACCCCTCAACTTTCGGCGCTGAATTGCCGAAGTACCTGTAGTCCAATCTGCCTATGGACTGACCACTGAGAGTGACATATCATGCGGGGCCAGGTCAGCTGCCCCTCAGTTTGATAGTCCAGGACTACTAACCGGCTGACCACGGAGGGTGAACAATGTTGTACGGTGCCAGGTCATTCACCTCGGCTGACCGCCAGGGCTCTGGGGGTCGCCGTGCGTAAGTACATGCGGGATCGAAGAGATCGCGGCGCAAACCTCGTCGAGTTCGCCCTCCTCGCCCCCTTCCTCCTGCTGCTCATCTTCGGGATGATCGAGTTCGCCTGGCTCTTCTCCCAGAACCTCGACGCTCGACACGGAGCACGGGAAGGGGCCCGGCTGATCGCTGTGAACTACCCGGATGGGCCAAATCCATCGACGTTCGCGACTCCCGCCTTGCAGACCACTGCCATCGTCGCCGAGATCTGCAACCGCATGGACGTGACCACCGACGCCCTGGTGACCCTGCAGAGCGCAGGTGATGTGGGCGACCCCGCCACCGCCAAGATCGACTCGCCACCCGACACGTTGACCGGGTTCATGGATTGGGCGATCCCGGCGAGTCTGCGGCTCGTGTCAGAGGTCGAGATCCGGGTCGAGCAACCCGCCGGATGGGCCAACACCACCGACCAGATGTGTCCATGAAGCACTTCTTCTCCATCTTGAAGCGAGAGACAGCTCGACTGAGGGGCGAGGACGCCGGAGCCAGCGCCCTGCTCATCGCGCTGAGCCTGGTGGTCCTGCTCACCTTCGCCGCAGTCGCCCTCGATGCCGCCGGGATGGGGTTCAACGAGCGCAGGCAGAACCAGAGCGCCGCCGATGTCGGCGCCCTGGCCGCGGTCCAGTTCGCATCTCCAACCGCCGCCGGTCACCCGGAGTGCTCCGCTCTCTCGGGTATCTCCCTCTCCCGATGCAACGGGGCGGTCGAGGCGCGCGACGTGGCCAACGCCACCTTGGATGACGCCTCCCTCGCCATCTGGACCGATGCTTCACGGTGCGCCACTCCCCCGGCGGGATACACCAAGGTCCTCGCGGTCTCGGCCTGCATCGCCTTCAACGTCAACAACCAGCGGGCGTGGGTCCGCATCCCCACCATCGACAACCCGACTTCGATCGGCAAGGCGGTCGGCTTCAACAGCGTGGCCACAACAGCAGAGGCGATCGCCGGCACCAGCTTCGACCCTCCTGGTGGCGTGCTGCCTTTCCTGCTGCCTGGGCTCGGCGCCTCCTCGGACTACAACTGTCTGAAGGCGTTCCCAAACCCCAACTTCGGGCCATGCGAGGACTTGCCGACGACGGGAAACTTCGGCTCGGCCGACTTCTTCCTCTACGGGAACCTGGAAAAGGGCTGGACCCAGAAGTGCACTGGTGACGAGAACGGACGTCTCGTCGCCAACATCGCCCGGGGCACCGACCACCCTCTGGGCAAACATCTCACCGGTGTCGGAGCCGGTATCGAAGAGAAGGACCACTGCCCTGACACCGGGGCCCAGCCAAATATGGTCGATTCTTCCACAGGTGTCGGCTCCAACCTGGAGCCGGGCTTGTTGTACGGGGGGTCTGCCTATGCCAGTTCTCCCTACCCGGGTGCGCTGCAGGCCTCCGGTGCCGGCAGCTACACAGTCCGCACTGCCGGTGGACCCAAGACCGCAGCGATCATCGACGACATCCCGCTGTGGGACTACCTGAAACCCAGCCTTCCCGGTCAGTGCAGCGGTGTGGACACACCACCCGAGATGGAGACCTGTATCGCCTGGGCGAAGACCACCAACACCGAGATCTTCACCGACGATCTCGCCAGCTCGCCGCGGTTCGGGTGGGTGCCCGAGCTGTGGGAGCTCGACTTCACCGGAGACCCCTATCACATCAAGGACTACCGCCCGGTGTTCCTCGACACCACCTGGTATGGCTGCACCGCCGGGCCCGACGGCTGTGACATCATGCACACCCCGGGTGTGGCCGACACCGGAGTGTGTATTGCCAGTCCACCGGATACCCGCGTCACGTGTGGCACCCCCGGTGCCCACACCAAGGATCTTCAAGCCGTAAGCGCGTGGGTCCTCGAGGCCGACATCGTGCCTCCCAACGCCAAGAGCCCACCACCCGGCTCGGCGAATCAGCGTACGTTCAACCTGATCGACTGACGACCTAACCTGCCCGGGTGACGGTGCCGCCCGACTATCTGCCTGCCCTCATCACCCCGTTCACCCGACGCGGCGAGATCGACCTCAAGGCCCACACCCACAACGTGCGCAGTCTCGCAGAGAGAGGGATGGAAGGCTTCGTCATCGGTGGATCCAACGGGGAGGGGCCCTACCTGGAGCCGGGAGAGCGCGCCCGGCTGGTCAAGACGATCAGACGCCGCAAGACCTACATCATGTGCGGCATCGCCGCCGAGTCGGTCAGGCAGGCGCTGGCCATGGTCGAAGAGGCAACCGAGGCGGGCGCCGACAGCATCCTGGTCATGACCCCGACGACCACCGCCAGGGGTCGAGAGGATGCCATCCTCAACTTCTATCGAATGGTGGCCGACACCTCGAAACTGCCCGTCTACCTGTACTCGGTCCCCCCGGTGACCGCCTACAGCCTCTCCCTCGAGCTCGTCTCCCGTCTGTCCCGTCACGAGAACATCCACGGCATGAAGGACTCCAGCGGAGACGTGGTGCGTCTCCAGTCGATCATCGACGCCACTCCCGGCGAGTTCGTGGTCTACTCGGGCGCCTCGAAGGCACTCACCGCCGCCATCGCAGTCGGATGCCACGGAGCGATCACCGGGAGCGGGAACTACGCACCCGAGCTAGTCCTGAGGACCCTGGCCGCCGCCAAGGACGATCTCGCCGCGGCCCGGCGCGACCAGAAGAGACTGAGCAGTCTCAGCGCCGATGTCGAGGCCCACGGCATACCCGGGGTGAAGGCGGCCGCCCGGGCGGCCGGTCTCGAGCCCGGATATCCCCGGCAGCCATTGACCCGTCTGTCGCGTGGTGTCGAGACGTCGATCGCCAAGCTGATTAGTTGAGCATTCGCTCAAAGTTCGGCTGACTCGCTACGATCCGGCGATCCAGCGACAAGGAGATTGCGTGTCGAAGTTCCTCAGCGAGGAGTGGGCCAGGGATGTGACCACAGCCCTCAATAGTCATGGTGGCTTCAAGAATGCCATCGGCGCCGCCGAGGTCGGGATCCAGTTCCAAGTGGAAGACGCACCCGAGGGAGATGTCAACTACTACCTCAAGTCGTCCGGTGGTACCTCGAACATGGCGATCGGCACTCTCGACGACCCCGACGTCACCCTCAAACAGTCCTACGACACCGCATCCGCCATCTCCAAGGGAGAGCTCAACGCCCAGACAGCCTTCATGACCGGCAAGCTGAAGGTGTCGGGCAACCTGGCCAAGCTGATGATGCATCAGTCGGCGGTGCAGCAATGGGCCGCCGCCGTCACCGATCTCGACGTGGTGTACTAGCCGCGGCGGCAAGTCGTTCCTTGTTTCGAGAACCGTGTCGATTTGGGGAGCGTATCTTCGTCAATCAGTCGTAAGGCAGCCACCAAGAGAAGGGACAGAAGATGCCTAAGTACGCAGCGCTTATCTACTCCGAAGAGAGTGACCCGGCCACGCTCGACCCCGAGGAGAGCCAGCAGGTCATGACGGACTACACGGAGTTCGGGCAGAACAACGCCGACTCGATCGCCGGCGGCGAGGCCCTCCACCCCACTTCGACCGCAACCACCATCCATGTCGAGGGAGGCAAGGGTGGCAATGCGGTGTTCACCGACGGGCCTTTCGCGGAGACCAAAGAAGTCCTCGGCGGCTTCTACCTGCTCGACGTTCCCGACCTCGACGCCGCGCTCAAGGTGGCCCAGCAGATCCCCGGCGCCTGGTACGGCAAGGTCGAGGTTCGCCCGCTGCTGGAGTTCGACGACCAGGGCCAGCCGGCCGGTTAGCCGGCCTCGGCCGGTTGTGGCGGCGATGGGCTGACCGCCGGGTCTCGTAACCAGCATCGTCCAATAAGGTTGGCCCCATGTGGCGGGGCGGACACTCCAAGGGGCGGTTGGTTGTGCTCATCGCCGCAGCTCTCCTCGTAGCGGCGTGTGTCGAAGCCCCCGAACCGACTGGGGGTGAATCGTCGACCACAACCTCTTCCGACGAGCCCGACGGTGAATCATCGACCACCGCCTCCCCCGGTGAGCCAGTGACGACCGGGACCGCCTGTGCGATCCCTGAAGGGGAGGCCTTCGACGCGGGGGCCCCGGTCCAATTGGCCCAGCTCGGTGAGGTCGACGGCGTCACCGTCTCGGGCGCGGTATATCCCCACCCCGACTATGAGGGCAACCCATGGTCACAGTGGGGTCAGGGCATCGTCGTGGACGACGGTCGCTTTTTCTCCGCCATCGGCGACCACCGCGGTGTCGACGGAAACTCCTACATCTACGAGTACGACCCCGACGCGAACGCTCTCACCATGGTCGGTGACGTCCTCTCCTATGTGGATCACGTTCCCGGTACCTGGGGGTATGGGAAGATCCACTCCCAGATGGTCCCCGGGCCGTGCGGCGAGGCCTACTTCTCCACCTATTGGGGCACCTTTCGGGACATCGAGTTCGAGGGCGACTACTCGGGCGACGTGATCTTCCGTCTCGACCCCCACGGTCGAACCCTGCGCGCCCTGGGGGTCCCGGTCGAGTTCCATGGCCAGGCCTCGCTGGCGGCCGATCCGTCTCGCGGGGTGATCTACGGAGAGGCCGTCGACCCGGTGTCGAAAGACAACGGCGTCGACCGCGGCCCGTTCTTCGCATACGACGTGGTCGGCGAGGAGCTGGTCTACGTGGGCCCTGAGGAGCCACACGTCGGGTTCCGCAGCGTCATGGTCGACGCCGACGGCCTCGCCTACTACTCCATCGGAGACGCCGAGCTGCAGACCTACGACCCGGTGACCGGCGAGTCGGTGACCCATGACGGCCGGCTGCCCGGAGAGTGGCTGCGAGCGGCCACCGCCCCTGGGCCCGACGGGTCGGTCTACGGCGTGACCGTCGAGCCCGACAGGTTCTTGGTGATGCGCCCGGACGGCACGATCGATGAGCTGGGCGAAGCATTGGGCTACACCACCAGCGTCGCCCTCAGTCCCGATGGGTCAAGCCTCTTCTACATGCCTGGTGGTCACGGCAACTCGGGCGATTGGGGGTCCCCGCTGATCATGGTGGACACCGAGACCGGCGCCCAGACCGTGGTTGTGGAGCTCGACGAGATGGTCGAGGATGCCCTGGGATACACGGTGGGAGGTACCTACAACCTGGCCGTGGGACCCGAGGGCGACACCATCTTCATGGGGGTCAACGCCGGCCCGGTCGGCAGCGACACCACCTTTGGCGAGGTCATCCTGCTCCTGATCGAGATGCAGTGACCACCCTGAGCCTGGCCCTGGCCGGGGCGCTGTTGCTGGCGGGGTGCGCCGCATCCGCTACCCCGACGACCACTACCGCCACCCCTACCGAGACCAGTCCTCCCACGACCGGCGCCCCGACAACACTGGCCTCTACCACCATTGCCCCCCCGAGCGTCGCCCCGACAACCACTGCTCCCCGGAGCGACGCCCTAAACGGGCTCACCTGCTGGTCGACCGGCTCGTACGGAGGCGGCGGAGACCTCACGTTGGTGGACGTGACCGGGGAGACGGGGCTCCTCGAGCCCCTGACCGGCATGTACGGCCATGCCGCCATCTGGTCCGATGTCGACGGCGACGACCGCGCCGACCTATATGTCGGCACCTATGCCGACCGTCCGGAGGCGGACTACGAGCAACGGGGCGCGGACGGTCCTTCGCCTGACCGCCTGTTGTTCGGTGGCCACACCGGGTTCACCGTCGACCCTGCCCTCACCGAGACCCGATCGCGTAGCTCCGGCGGTGTGGGCGCCGACCTCGACGGTGACGGCGACGTCGACCTGGTCGTCGTCCGCAACATCTCCGACCCTGCACTCGGGCAGACCCCGAGCCAGGTGTTGGAGAACACCGGCGAGTCCTTGCGGGTGGTGGAGGACTCGGGACTTCCCGAAGACTTCGGGGGGCGCTCTGTCGCCGTCCTCGACTACGACCTCGACGGCCGGCTCGACCTGTTCATCGCCGAGGACCAGTATGCGGGAGGATCGAGTGTCCTGTTGCGCAACGAGGGCGACCTCCATTTCAGCGACGTCACCTTGGAGGCGGGTATCCCCGACGACGTCCACGGGCTGGGCGTGGCGGTGGCAGACCTGGATGGAGACGGCATGGCCGACATCTTCGTCTCGGGGTCGAACCGGCTGTTTCTCTCTGACCGCCCGGGTGTATTCGGGGAGGCCGATTCCGCGGTGTTCCAGTGGGAGACCTTTGGCGACGAGGATGACGTGGCGGGTGCCTCGATCGCCGATGTGAACCGGGACGGGCGTCTCGATCTGGCGGTGGGCCACCACTACAACAGCACACTAGAGCAAGGCGCCATGGTCAGTGTCCGTCTCTACATCAACGAGGGGGACGGCCGGTTCCGGGATGTCACCGAGGACGCCGGCCTGTCACCTCTACCGACCAAGGCTCCCCATGTGGAGCTGAACGACCTCGACAACGACGGGTGGCCCGACCTGGTGACATCAGCCGTCTCCGGTGACGGCCCCGCCGTCTACATGCACGAGGGGCTCGAGGATGGTGTCCCTCGTTTCTCGGCGCCCGGGAGTCTGGGCGCTCAGTACTGGACCGCAGCCCCCGCGGCCGACTACGACCGGGACGGGCGTCTCGATGTCTTCCTACTCGAGTGGGAGCCCTCACTCCCCTCCCGCTTGCTGCGCAACGAGACCGCGACCGGCAACTGGCTGGAGTTGTCCGTCGACGCTGAGTTTGGGCTCGGTCTCGGCTGGCGTGTCGAGGTCCACGACCTGGACACCTTGATCGGAGCCCGGGAGATAACGGTGACCCAGGGCTATGCAGCCGGAGTCCTCCCCGTGGCCCATTTCGGCCTCGGCGAGCGCGAGGAGGTGACGGTGCATCTCGTTCCGTCGGGCGGGGCCGACCCGATCGTGCTCGAATCGGTGCAGGCCAACCAGCACATCCGCTGGCCAGAAGGCTGCGACTGAAGAGCTGTTCTGCTCAGATCAGGCCGAGCTGCTCGACCGCGCGTCGCTCGTCTTCGAGCTCGGCCACCGAGACGTCGATCTTGGAGCGCGAGTAGTCGTCGATCTCCAGACCCTGCACGATCTGCCACTTCCCCTCACGGACCACGCAGGGGAATGAGGAGACCAGCCCTTCGGGGACCCCGTAGGACCCGTCGGAGCGGACACCCATCGATACCCAGTCCCCCTCCGGCGTGCCTGCCACCCAATCACGCATGTGATCGATCGCCGCATTGGCGGCCGAGCCCGCTGACGATGCCCCCCGGGCCGAGATGACCGCCGCGCCGCGCTTGGCGACCATGGGGATGAACTCGGTATCGATCCACTCGGGATCGTCGACCAGCTGGTATGCGGGCTCCCCATCGACCTCACAATGGATGAGATCGGGATACTGGGTTGTCGAGTGGTTCCCCCAGATGGTCATTCTCTTGACCGAGCCGACGGGCTTGTCGAGATGGGAGGCCAGCCGTCTGATGGCCCGGTTGTGATCGAGACGGGTCATCGCGGTGAAGTTGGCCGGGTCCATCGACCCGGCGTTGTTCATGGCGATCAGCGCGTTGGTGTTGGCCGGGTTGCCCACCACCAGCACCTTGACCTCCCGTTTGGCCGCCGCGGCGATGGCTCCTCCCTGGCCGGTGAAGATGGCGCCGTTGGCAGCGAGCAGATCGGCCCGTTCCATGCCCTCCCTGCGGGGCATCGCCCCGACCAGCATCGCCAGTTCGGCGTCTTCGAATGCCTTCTCCACGTCATCGGTGGGGACCATGTCTGCGAGAAGCGGGAAAGCACAGTCCTCGAGCTCCATGACCACCCCGTGGAGGGCGGTGAGCGCAGGTGTGATCTCGAGCATCTGGAGGATGACCGGCTGATCGGGCCCCAGCATCTCGCCCGAAGCTATGCGAAACAGGAGGCTGTAACCGATCTGGCCGGCGGCACCGGTCACCGCGACTCTCACTGGCTCATTCATGATCGGCGAGGCTACCGACGCCGCGACGGTCAGACGAAGTCGAGGGCGATGTCGAGTTGCGGCGCCGAATGGGTGATCCAACCCACCGAGATGAAATCCACCCCGGTCTCGGCGATGACCCGCGCCGTCTCGAGGGTCACCCCGCCCGAGGCCTCGGTCTCGATTGCCCCGTCGACCCTACGCACCGCCTCGCGCAACTGGTCGGGCGCCATGTTGTCGAGAAGGACGCGGTCGGGATCGGTCGCCAGGACCTCCTCCAACTGATCGAAGGACTCGACTTCCACCACGACCTTCGTCCCCTCGCCCAGCTCGGACCGGGCGCGGACGACGGCCCCGGCGAGATCTCCGGCGGCGGCGATGTGGTTGTCCTTGATCATCACCTGGTCATAGAGCCCCATTCGATGGTTCACCCCGCCACCGGCGACCACCGCGTGCTTGTCGAGCGCTCGAAGCCCGGGCATGGTCTTTCTGGTGTCGGTGATCCGACAACCCGTTCCCGCCACCTCGGCGACCAGGGCCGCGGTAGCGGTGGCCACCCCGCACATCCGCCCCAGCAGGTTGAGGGCGGTGCGCTCGGCCGTCAGGATCGAGCGGGAGGGGCCCGACACCGTGGCGAGGACAGATCCAGGGCCGACCGCCTCACCGTCGACGGCCACCGAAGTGAACACCACCGTGGGGTCCACGACCCTGAACACGTGTGCGGCGACTTCCAGGCCGGCTGTGACCCCGGCGACGCGGGAAACGATTTTGGCCGAGGAGACGGCATCCTCGGGGATCACCGACATCGAGGTGATGTCCCCGCGGTCTCCGAGATCCTCTGCCAGAGCCCGCTCGACTATCTCGGCGTAGTCGGCCTCGTTCATCGACCCACTGTGACGGTGTCGACGGCCCCGGGCACCACCAGCGCCCTCATCGCCTGCATGGGGTCCTCATCCGGATAGTCGGCCCGATAGTGCCCGCCCCGGGACTCGGAGCGGCGTAGTGCCGCCATCACCATGAGGAGGCCGAGATCCGCCGCGTTGCGTCCCGCAATCGTCCGGCCCATCACTTGTTCCATGTCGAGTATCGCGTTGCGCGCCTCCCACAAGCCGTCCCCGGTGCGGATCAACCCGACCCGGTCCCACATCACCTGTCTGAGCTCGTCGATCACCGGGCCCGCCACGACCGGCAGGTCGAGGGCCTCTTTGGGCACCTCGATCGAATGGAGGGCCTCACCGTGACGCTGGTCGACGTCGAGCGCCACGCGCGCCCCGAAGACGAGCCCTTCGAGCAGGGAGTTCGAGGCCAGGCGGTTGGCGCCGTGCACCCCGGTCGAGGAGCACTCTCCCACCGCCCACAGCCCGGGGAGTGAGGTCCGTCCCAGCGTGTCGGCGTCGATCCCCCCCATGTAGTAGTGAGCCGCCGGTGACACCGGCAGCAGATGCTCGCTCGGGTCGAGGCCCACGGAGAGGGCATGGGCGGTCACTGTCGGGAACCGCTCGTGGAAGTTGAGGATCGATCTCCCGTCGAGGTATGCCGAAGACCCCCGGTCGATCTGCCAGAAGATCGCCCGGGCCACGATGTCGCGCGGGGCCAACTCGGCCATGGGGTGATACTGGTCCATGAACCGCCGGCCGGAGGCGTCGACCAGGGTGGCGCCCTCTCCCCGCAGCGCCTCGGTGAGCAGGGGCATCGGGTCCTTGCCAGCGTTGAGAGAGGTCGGGTGGAACTGGACGAACTCGAGATCGGCCAGCCGGGCCCCGGCCCGGGCGGCGATCATGATCCCGTCGCCGGTGACACTTGGTGGGTTGGTGGTGAGGGCATACATCCGCCCGGCGCCACCGGTGGCCAGGACCACCGCGGGGGCGGTGTAGACGATCCGTGTCTTCCCGTCGGCGGTCACCACCCCGACCACCCGGTCGCCGTCGCGCGCCAGATCGACCACCCGCCCTTCGATGACCTGGACGGTGTCGGTGGCCCCTACAGCCTCATTGAGTGCCCTCATCACCTCGGCCCCGGTGGCGTCTCCGTCGGCATGGACCACTCGTCGCGCCTGGTGCCCGCCCTCGCGGCCGAGGAGCAGGATCCCGTCGTCGTCGCGATCGAACTCGGCGCCCATCTGGATGAGACGGGAGATCGCCTCCGGGCCACCCAGGGTCAGGGCGGCGACCGCATCGTCGACCGCGAGCCCGCCGGACACGGCCACCGTGTCCTCGGCGTGGGCCTGTGGGGAATCGTCGGCGCCGAGAGCGGCGGCGATCCCTCCCTGGGCCCACCAGGTCGAGCCCATCTCCTTGGAGGAGATGACGTATGCACGGTCGAGCCCGAGGGCCACGGAGAGCCCGGCTACCCCGGCGCCAACAACCACCGGCGCGTCGAGGCGGACGATCTTGGTCATCGCCCGGTCAGTCCTGCCGACCTACCTCGAGCATCTTCGACACGGCCCGCCGGGCCCGTTCGGCCACATCCTCGGGGATCTCGACCTGATAGGTCATCGTCTCCAGGGAGCGCTTGATGTTCTCGAGGGTGATCCGCTTCATGTGAGGACACAGATTGCAGGGGCGGACATAGGTGGTGTTGGGGGTGGCCTCGGCGACGTTGTCCGCCATGGAGCACTCGGTGATCATCATCACCTGGTCGGGCTGGCGGTCCTTGACCCAGGTGATCATTCCGTGGGTCGATCCCACGTAGTCGGCCTCGGCCAACACATCGGGTGGGCACTCAGGGTGGGCGATCACCGCGATGTCACCCATCTCACGTCGGTAGTCGGCGATCTCCTCCCCGGTGAATCGCTCGTGGACCATGCATGAGCCTTCCCAGAGGATCACCTCGACATCGGTCTGGGTGGCCACCCAGCGACCCAGGTACTGGTCCGGGGTGAAGATGACCCGGTTCACACCGAGGGACTCGACCACCGCCACTGCATTGCTCGACGTGCAGGTGATGTCCGACTCGGCCTTCACCTCCGCCGAGGTGTTGACATAGGTCACCACGGGTACCCCCGGATGCTGACGTCGCAGCCTGCGCACATCCTCCCCTGTGATGCCGTCGGCGAGGGAGCACCCTGCCTCGAGATCTGGTATGAGAACCGTCTTCTCCGGTGCCATCAGCTTGGCGGTCTCGGCCATGAAGTGGACTCCGGCGAGGACGATGACCTCGGCGTCGGTCTCCAGGGCGAGGTAGGCGAGGGCCAACGAATCACCGGTGATGTCAGCCGCCAGGTGATAGATATCGGGTGTCATGTAGTTGTGGGCGGCGACGATGGCGTTGCGCTCCACTTTCAACCGATCGATGGCGTCGATGGTCGGCTGAAGTGCCGCGACTTCTTCGGGGGGAAGGACGTCGCTGGCGCGTGTGAGTTGGATTGCGGTCAAGGAGGCTCCCGGATCACTCCAATTCTAGAGCCTCGCGGGGATTGACCCCGGCCCGGACTCGGCAAACTCCCCCAGGGAGCTCACATGTGGGAGATCATCGCGTCACCGAACTCCGACGTCTTCACCTTGGTGGCCCCCTCCATGAGACGCTCGAAGTCGTAGGTGACCGTTTTGGCGGCTATGGCCCCCTCGAGACCCTTGATCACTACGTCAGCAGCCTCTTTCCACCCCAGGTAGCGAAACATCATCTCCCCGGAGAGGATCACCGAGCCCGGGTTCACCATGTCCTTGTTGGCGTACTTCGGAGCGGTCCCATGGGTGGCTTCGAAGACGGCGATGCCCGTTTCGTAGTTGATGTTCCCCCCGGGGGCGATCCCGATCCCGCCCACCTGGGCGGCGAGGGCGTCTGAGATGTAGTCGCCATTGAGATTCGTGGTGGCGATCACGTCATAGTTGGCCGGGCGGGTGAGTATCTGCTGCAGCATCGCGTCGGCGATCATGTCCTGGACCAAGAGCTTGTCCCCGGCGTCGCCACCGCTGTCCTCCCAGGACACCGCGACGTCGGAGAACTCCTCTCTGACCAGCTCATAGCCCCAGGCGCGGAAGGCGCCCTCGGTGAACTTCATGATGTTGCCCTTGTGCACCAGGGTCACCGACTCCCGGTCGTTCTGGAGCGCGTACTTGATCGCCGCCCGGATCAGTCGTTTCGAGCCCGTCTCCGACACCGGCTTGATGCCGATGCCCGAGTCCTCGCGGATGTCCCAGTCGTAGGTCTCCTTGAGGAAGGCGAGGAGCTTCTTGGCCTCCTCGGTCCCCTCCTCGAGCTCCTTGCCCGCATACACGTCCTCGATGTTCTCACGGAAGATGATCATGTCCACCGCCCCGGGGTCCTTCACCGGGGAAGGCACCCCCGCGAACCAGCGGATGGGCCGCACACATGCGTAGAGGTCCATGATCTGGCGCAGTGCCACGTTGAGCGACCTGATGCCACCGCCGACCGGGGTGGTCAGGGGCCCTTTGATGCCGACGAGACGATCCTCGAAGGCGGATACGGTCTCGTCGGGGAGCCAGCTGCCGCTCTCGTTGTATGCCTTCTCCCCGGCCAGCACTTCTTCCCAGGCGATGGCCCGCTCACCCTGGTAGGCCTTCTCGACCGCGGCGTCGAAGACCCTGACCGCCGCCGCCCAGATGTCGGGGCCGATGCCGTCACCCTCGATGAAGGGGATGATCGGATCGGAGGGAACGTTGAGACCGTCCGGTCCCATGGTGATCGGGGTGCCCATGGCAATTGACTCCTGGAAAGGGTGAGTGCGACGCCCGCGACACTAGCCAGACCCCCCATCCAACCGTTCTGTGAGGGCGGTTGGGAAAGGCTCAGTTGGACACTCTGCGTGCCTTGGCAGCACGCAGAGTGTTGACGAGGAGCATGGCGCGGGTCATCGGGCCCACACCTCCGGGGACCGGGGTGATCGCACCGGCCACCTCGACCACCGCGTCGAAATCGACGTCGCCGACCAGTCCCTCGTCGGTGCGGTTGACCCCGACATCGATCACGGTGGCACCCGGTTTGACGTGGTGGGGGCCGATCAAGCCGGGCGAGCCCGCCGCGGCCACCAGGATGTCCGCCTCACGGGTGACCGTGGCCAGATCGGCGGTCCTGGAGTGGGCGACCGAGACGGTCGAGTCCACCCCCCGCTCCGAGAGGATCATGGCCAGCGGCCGTCCCACCAGGAATGACCGGCCGACGATGACCGCCCGGGCTCCGTCGGTGTCGATTCCGTAGTGGTCGAGGATCCGCACCACCCCGGTCGGGGTGCAGGGGCGGAGTCCCGATTGGCCCAGCATCAGCTTCCCCAGGTTGAACGGGTGGAGGCCGTCGACATCCTTTGCGGGGTCGATTCGCTCGACCGTGGCCTCTTCGTCCAGGTCCCCGGGGAGGGGGAGTTGGACGAGGATCCCGTCCACCCCCTCATCGTCGTTGAGCGTCTCCACCAGGGAGAACAGGGTCTCCTGGTCGATCGAGGCCGACAACTCGTGATGCACCGACTCGATGCCCACCTGTTCGGCGTCGCGACGCTTGCCCCGGACGTAGCTGTGCGACGCTGGGTCGTCCCCGACCAGGACGGTGGCGAGTCCCGGTTGGAAATCGAGATCTGCCACGGCCTTGGCGACCTCCTCTTTCACCGCCTGGGCCACCACTTTGCCGTCGAGAATCCGGGCTCGCATCAGTGACGGAAGTGTCGTCGATGTGCGAACACCAGCGCAAGCCCCCGCTCGTCGGACGCGGCAACGAGCTCCTGATCGTTGCGCGACCCGCCCGGCTCGACCACGGCGGTGACCCCGGCGTCGGCGAGAGCGTCCAACCCGTCGCGGAAGGGGAAGAACCCATCGGAGGCGGCAACCGCGCCCCGGGCCCTCTCCCCCGCCTTCACCACCGCCCGTTGGGCGGCGCCGACCCTCGACTGGTCCCCGGCGCCAACACCGACCACCTGGCGGCCGCGGGCGATGACGATGGCATTCGACTTGGTGTGGGCGGCCACCACCCAGGCGAATCGGAGGGCTTCCATCTCGTCGTCGGTGGGTTTCCGCGAGGACACCACCTCCCAGCCGCCGAGCTCCACCCGGTCCCGGTCCTGGGCGAGCAGGCCAGCTTCGACTCTCCGGTAGTCGGCGTCGTCCGACGAGGCGGGTGAGGCGGTGAGCAGCCGCACATTCTTCTTCGATGCCATGGCGGTGAGAGCCTCCTCGGCCACCTGGCGTGCGATGACCACCTCCACGAAACGGTCGGCCAGGGCCTGGGCGGTCTTCTCGTCGAGCTCCCCGTTGACGGCGACCACACCGCCGAAGGCGGCCAGCGGGTCGCCTTCCCACGCCGCCTCGAAGGCCGACGCCACCGACCCGGCGATCGCCGCCCCGGCGGCGTTGGTGTGTTTGACCACCACCACCGAATCATCGCCCAGATCGGCCGCGAGACGCCACGCCGCCTCGGCATCGGCGTAGTTGTTGAACGACATTTCCTTGCCTTGGTGCTGGGTGAGCGTCGCCCACCAGGGTGAGGCCCCCTCCTCGACGAAGAGACTCGCCGGCTGATGGGGGTTCTCCCCGTAGCGGAGCTCGGCGGTGCGACGCAAGGGGATCACCCGGTCGACACCGATCCATCCGACTATCGCCGCGTCGTAGCTCGCGGTGTGGAAGAAGGCTTCGGCGGCGAGACGGCGTCGCAGGTCGGGATCGAGCCCGCCTCCCTCCACCGCCTCGGCCACCTCCTCGTACTGATCGGGGGACACCACGACCCCGACGTGGTGATGGTTCTTGGCGGCGGCCCGGACCATGGCGGGGCCGCCGATGTCGATCTGCTCGATGATGTCCGACTCCGAGGCGCCAGGGTCGGAGACCGTCTCCCGGAACGGGTAGAGGTTGCAGACAACCAGCTCGAAACGCTCGATCCCGTGGGCTGCGAGCTCGTGGTCATCACCCGGGCCGCGGGCGAGGATCCCGCCGTGGATCTTGGGGTGAAGCGTCTTGACCCGCCCTCCGAGGATCTCCTTCGCCCCGGTGAGGTCCTCCACCGCGGTCACCTCGATCCCCGCCTCGGTCAGCGCGGAGGCGGTCCCCCCAGAGGAGACTATGTGGTAGCCGGCGGTGACGAGACGCTCGACGAAGGGGACCAACCCGGTCTTGTCATACACGCTGACGAGGGCGCGTCTCATCGCCAATCCACCCTGCGTCCCTCGACCCGGAGACGACCCTCGACGAAGGCCTCCACCACCTCGGGGTAGATGCGGTGCTCTTCGACCCGAATGCGCCGGTGGAGGGTCTGCACGGTGTCCCCGGGGCGGACAGCGACCGGGACCTGAGCCACGATGGGGCCATGATCCACCATCTCGTCGACGAAGTGGACGGTGACCCCGCTGACCTTCACCCCGTGATCGATGGCGGTCTCGACGGCCTGGGACCCCGGGAATGCGGGAAGCAGTGAAGGATGGATGTTGAGGATCCTCTCGGGGAACCGGTCGATGAACGATCGGGCCAGGATGCGCATGAAACCGGCTAGGACCACCCCCTTGGCCCCGCTCTGCTCGATGGCATCGGCAATCGCCACCGAGAAGGAGTCCCGATTCCGATGATCGGCCCAGCCGACCACCGAGGTGGCGATCCCATGGTCTTCCGCCCGGGCGAGGGCTTGGGCATCGGGGTTGTCCGAGACCACCAGTCGGATGTGTGGCCGGACCGACGGGGTATCGATCAGCGCCTGGAGATTGGTACCCGACCCCGATGCGAGTACTGCGATGTCGATATGAGCCTCCGGACGCTGGCGCGGCGGCAGTGTAGGACGCATTCATCGGGTCGTGATTCAGCCACGCCCCATCTAGCATTTCGCCGGCATGAGCACCTACGTCGACGTCGCGGCCGCGGACTGGGAGACGTGGGTCGAGGACCACGACGCTGCCATCCTCGACGTTCGTGAGCCGCACGAGTGGCGGCTGGGAACTCTCCCCGGGGCCTTGTTGATCAGTCTCGGCGAGATCGTGGCCAGATACGAGGAGTTGCCCCAGGACCGGCCCATCCTCTGCGTCTGCCGAACAGGTGACCGAAGCTCGAACGTGGCCACATTCCTCGCCTTCAACGGCTATGAGGCGGCCAACATGTCTGGTGGCATGAAAGCCCTGGGGATGCAAGAGTGACCCTGCGCATCGAGACGATCCGGACCGAGGGGCTGGGCGACTCCACCTATGTCCTCGTCCATGACGGGGTTGGTGTCGTTGTGGATCCCCAACGCGACATCGACCGTTTCGAAGTCGTTCTCGCCGAGTCGGGGGCGGACCTGCGTCTCGTGATCGAGACCCATCTCCACAACGACTACGTCTCGGGGGGGAGAGATCTGGCTCGCAAGAGCGGCGCCGAGCTGGTGATGCCGGCTGGGGCCGCTCCGGTGTTCCGTCATCGTCCGGCCTTCCACCACGAGGACATCGACGTGGCCGGCTTGGTCGTCCGTCCCATCCACACCCCGGGTCACACCCCTGAGCACACGTCATACCTGGTCCTCATCGATGGGCAGGAGCGGGCCGTCTTCTCCGGGGGGAGTCTCCTCATCGGTTCAGCGGGGCGCACCGACCTCCTCGGAGAGGATCGCGCCGAGACACTGGCCCGTCTCCAATACGGGTCGGTCAACCGTCTCGCCGATCTCCCTGAGAGGGTGGAGCTCTACCCCACCCACGGCGCCGGCAGCTTCTGCACCACCACCGCCGCCGGCCACCTGACCTCGACCATCGGGGTTGAGAGAAAGACCAACCCGGCGCTGGCCTACGACGACGAAGACGCTTTCGTGAAGGGACAGCTCACCGGCTTGGTGCCTTATCCCGCCTACTACCGGCACATGGGGCCGTTGAATCTCACCGGGGCGCCCGGGCCGGTCCTCGATGC
>Ga0256867_10000137_pt1 | contig 26638 bp, 31 predicted proteins | sample RVTome_15_FD_185939 | JGI IMG/M metagenome (GOLD analysis project Ga0256867, IMG submission 185939) | Soil microbial communities from uranium-contaminated site in the Upper Colorado River Basin, Wyoming, United States - RVT150D86 (HiSeq) ... | reverse complement strand
TGAGCAGGAGCCCTGCGAAGACCAGGACGTACGAGTCGACCATCCACTGGAGCTCGCTGGCGGAGGCCTGGAGGTCTCGAGCCAGCGTGGGCAGGGTCACGTTGAGGATGGTGTTGTCCATCCCGATCACCACGAGGCTGAGACAGAGCACCAGCAGCGCCCACCACCGCCGCTCGTAGGGCCGGTCGAGCCCGCTGACCTGCGAATTCACTGATGCTTCCACCGCCGGCTCCTCCTTCCGATACGCAACGGCTCCGTATCCAACGCCGACAGGCTATCGCACCCAGCGCGAGTAACGCAACCGGGCCGTATCGGAACGGGCCGACGCGGCTCAGGCCGACGCGGTCGAGGCGGGGAGCTCGGAGCGGCGGGCCAGGAGGAAGCGGACGGGGGTCGGCCCCTTACCCTTGAGGTCCAGGACGACCTTAGGGCCGAACTCGTAGCGATCGCCGAGCATCTCGGCCATCGCCTCGGAGACCAGGATCCGGCCGGGCTCCCCGCTGGCCTCGAGGCGGCTGGCCAGGTTCACGGTGTCGCCCCACAGGTCGTAGGCGAACTTCCGCACCCCGATCACGCCGGCGACCGCGGGCCCCGAGGCCACTCCGACGCGGACCACGATGGGATCGCCGGACGGCCACCGGACCTCGGTCGAAGCGGCGAGCACATCGAGGGCCATCTCCGCGGCCCCGGCAGCGTGATCGGCCATAGCCACCGGGGCGCCCGCCACGGCCATGTAGGCGTCGCCGATCGTCTTGATCTTCTCCAGCCCGTGCCGGTCGGCCACCGCGTCGAACCGCCTGAATAGCTGGTCGAGGGTCTCCGCGAACTCCTCCGGTGAGGTCATGGCGGCCTCCGCGGTCGAGTTCACGGCATCCGCGAACAGGACGCTCACCTCGTCGAGGGCCTCGGCCACGTGCCCGCCGTCGGTCTCGAACTTCAGCCGATCGATGATCACCTGCGGGAGCACGTTCAGCAGGAGGGCGTCCGAGCGCTCGCGCTCCCGGTCCAGCTGTCGCTCCCGGAGGAACAGGAGCCGGCTGGACCGCTCGGTGCGGTAGGCCACCACGCCGCCGAGCACGCCGAACGTCACCAGGAACAGGGTCGCCAGCACCGTGGTCACACCGAAGATGTACACGGCGGAGACGGCGTACGGAAGATACGCGGCGATGCTGACGAGCGTGATCGCCACCACCAGGACGAACCGAAGGCGCAGGAGGGTGTACGTGAACGCCGTGATCAGGATCAGGCCCACGTACCCGTACTCCGCGGGCATGGTCAGGACCTGTGAGATGTACCAGACCCACATCAGGTTGGTGGCCACCACCACGGCAACGGCGACCCACTCCCAGATCCGCTCGAAGAAGCGCGTGAACGAGAGCGCGAACCCCACCAGGAGCACCGGGATGAAGAACCCGTATCGGATGACGAGGTCCACCCGCTTGTCCGCCAGCGCCAGGAGGTGGGGGTAGAGCACGACTCCCCAGATCACCCACAGGAACGTCCCGCCGAGGAAAGCGAACCGGAGGTTGCCGAGGTTGTGTCGGAAGTAGTCGGTGCGGTAGACCCGCTCGAGCTCCGAGTCGCGGAAGCGCAGGGTCAGCCGGTCGATGGCGACCGGCTCCAGCGAAAGCTCGCCCCTGGTGGGGCTTGCACTCTCTCCCCCGTTCATCACCCTCCTATGATGACGGCTTCCATCCCCAGTGTCATTGGCTCCTGATAGCTTCGTCGAGCCTCCCCGCTCACCTGCCTTGTCAGGCGTCTGAAGGAGGCCGAGAATGGCAGCCAATGAACCCGGGCGGCAGCTTCACCGGAGGCTGGAGGAGATCCTCGGCCCCTCGGAGGCGGGGACCCTGATGAACGAGCTCGGCAGTACCAGACGGGGTGTCGAGAACCTCGGGACGGAGCTCCGGCTGCTCGAGGAGCGGGTCGGGTCTCGGTTCGAGCTCTTCGAGGCTCGGATGGACACGAAGCTGGCGTCGCTCGAGGCCCGCCTCCTCGACCGGATGAACGAACAGACCAAGACGCTGTTCCGGACGTTCCTGGTCACCAACTCGGTGATGGTCCTGGCCGTGGCCACCCTGGCCTTCGGGGCGGCCCGCCTCACCTGATCTCAGGCCAGTCGGTCGCTCAGGTACTCCCCCAGATCCGCGATCGGGATCCGGTCCTGGGACATCGAGTCGCGGTCGCGGATCGTCACAGCGTTGTCGTCGAGGGACTCGAAGTCGACCGTGACGCAGAACGGCGTGCCGACCTCGTCCTGGCGGCGGTAGCGCCGGCCGATCGAGCCGGCGTCGTCGTAGTCGCACATCCGGTCGCCCTTAAGCAGATCGAACACCTCGCGGGCCTTCGGGACGAGCCGCTCGTTCCTCGACAGCGGGAGCACCGCGACCTTGATCGGGGCCAGGTCCTGGTGCAGCTGCAGGACCGTGCGCTTCTCCATATCCCCCTTTGCGTTCGGGGCCTCCTCCACCGTGTACGCGTCGCACAGGAACGCCAGCGCTGCTCGATCCACCCCGGCCGCCGGCTCGATCACATAGGGGTGGAACCGCTTCTCCTGCTCCTGGTCGAAGTACGTGAGGTCCTCGCCCGAGCGCCTCTCGTGGGCCTTCAGGTCGAAGTCCGTGCGGTTGGCGATCCCCTCGAGCTCGCCCCAGTCGGTGAACGGGAACGCGTACTCGACGTCCACCGTCCGCTTCGAGTAGTGGCTCAGCTCGTCCTGCTCGTGCTCCCGGATCCGGAGGCTTTCCTCCCTGATCCCCAGCCGCCGGTACCAGTCCATCCGCTGCCCGATCCAGTACTCGTGCCACTCCTCGTCGGTGCCCGGCTCGCAGAAGAACTCCATCTCCATCTGCTCGAACTCGCGGGTCCGGTAGATGAAGTTGCCCGGGGTGATCTCGTTGCGGAACGACTTCCCGATCTGGGCTATCCCGAACGGGAGCTTCTTCCGGCTGGCGGCCTGGATCGTGACGAAGTCCACGAACATCCCCTGGGCGGTCTCGGGCCGGAGGAACACCTCGTGGGACTCATCCTCCACCGGACCCATGTGGGTCTTGAACATCAGGTTGAAGTTGCGGGGATCGGTGAACCTGTCGTGGCCGCAGTTCGGACACTTCGGGTGGTCCATCTCCACCGTGCCCTCGCTCCCGGCCTCGGCCCCGGACTGAGGCTCGTGGAAGCCGGGGAGGTGGTCGGCCCGGAACCGCTGGTGGCAGTTGAGGCACTCGACCAGCGGGTCGGTGAACGACTCGAGGTGGCCGGAGGCCTCCCACACCTTCGGGGCCATCATGATCGAGGACTCCAGCCCAACGACGTTGTCACGGAGCTGGACCATGTCCCGCCACCATGCGGCCCGGACGTTGCGCTTCAACTCGACCCCGAGCGGCCCGTAGTCCCAGAACGACCTCAGGCCCCCGTAGATCTCGCTCGACTGGAAGACGATGCCCCGGCGCTTGGCCAGTGATGTGATGGCGTCCATCAGGTCGGCCACGGCGGATCCTCCTCTCCCGGCCGCCGGCTGCGGCCGCTGGCGTGGCGACTATCCTACCGGGCCATGGCCCACCCGTCCCCCGCCGTGGTGTTCGACTGCGACGGCGTGCTGCTCGACAGCGAGACTGCCTGGACCCGAGCGGAGACCCGGTTGTTCGCCCGGTACGGGAAGACATACGGGGTCGAGGAGAAGCGCCTGCTGATCGGGGGTTCCCTGGAGGAGACCGCCGGCGCGCTGGAGGGCCTCCTGGAACGTCCGGGTGGCTCAGAAGACCTCAAACACGAGCTCCTGGAGCTCGCCGCCGAGGAGTTCGCCGGACCGGTGGAGCCGATGCCCGGGGCACTGGAGCTCGTGGCGGAGCTCCGACAACTCGGCCGCCCCATGGCCGTGGCCTCGAACTCGGAGCGCCGGCTGGTCGATCTGGCCCTGAACGGCTCGGGGCTGGCCGGCACGTTCGAAGTCGTCGTGGCCGGAAACGAGGTGCCGAATCCCAAACCGGCCCCGGACATCTACCTGGAGGCGTGCCGGCGGCTGGGCACCTCGTCCGAGGAGGCCGTGGCCGTCGAGGACTCACCTCGGGGAGCCGCCGCGGCCCGCGCCGCCCGCATGTTCGTCATCGGGATCCCGTACCTGCCGGAGCTCGAGCTGGAGGCGGACCTGCTGGCCACTTCGCTGGAAGATCCCGCGGTGCGCTCGGCCCTTGGCCTTCCCGCTCGCTAGCCGGGCTTCGTGCCGACGAAGGCTTCGGAGGCGACCTCCTCGTACACGTGGATCACCCGGGCGTCTGCCCGGAAGCCCAGCTCCCGGAGGAGCCCCAGCCAGGTCTCCCGGCCGAACACCCCGCACTCGTGGCGGTCGTGCTCCACTCGGACGGTGCCGTCCTCCTCGCGGAGCAGGACCGCGAAGTCGACCAGGTACGTACCGTCCTCGGGGTCCGGGTCCCAGTCCCACTCGAGGTAGCGGAGCGCCCGGTTGGGCCCGTCATTCCCGCCGTGCCCGGTCCTCGGCTCGAACCGCTCCTCGACGAAGTCGGGGACGAACAGGGCCACGCCGCCGGGCCGGAGGTGCACGAACGCGGTCTCCATGGCGGCGCGGAGGTCGTCCGTCGTTGTCATGTAGTCGATGGCGTCGTGGACGAACACCGCGTCGAACTCGCGGCCCAGCCGGAGGGTTCGCATGTCGCCCTCGACGTGCTCGCACTCGGGGTTCAGGGTCCGACTCAACTGGAGCATCTCCGCGGAGAGATCGGTGAGGGTCATGTCGAAGTGCCGCTTAAGGTGAGAGGCGTTGTTACCTCCCCCGCTGCCGAGCTCCAGGACCGTCCTGATCGGCTCGTCCGCGGCCTCCACCAGGAGCTGCCGGTAGATCTCCGCCTCCTCCGCGTATTCCTCAGGGGCGGTCAGAAGGTGGAACCAAGACGCCAGATCGCCGTACAGCCTCGGCCGGGCCGTCACGGGCGGATCCAGGTCACACGGGCGGGAGCGCCCAGGAAGGCCCCCAGGCGGTCGGCCTCCTCCGCGACCTCCCGGCGCCGGGCCGCCGATGGCGTCCCGAACGGCTCCACGGCGACCTCGACCTCCGGACCGCGGCGCTCGTGGCCCCACACGCCGGCGACCATGCCGTCGATCAGGACGACCGGCGTGATCCAGCCGGCCTGCCGGAAGACCCGAGCCTCGAACCTCCGGTCGACCAGCGAGGCCTCCGGCCTGGTTCCGGCCACGTACACGTCGAACGCCGGGAGGAGCCTGGCCGGCGAGAGGAGCCGGGCTTTCCGCATGGCGGCGACGTCCCCGATCAAGGTCCAGCCGGCCCACCCCTCGATCTCGACCTCCTCGACCTCGTCGGCCGAGGCCTTCAGGATCCGGCCCGCGGTGGCCGGCTGCATCCCCCACCACCGAGCGAACTCCTCGCGGGTGGCGGGGCCGTATGTCCGAAGGTAACGGCGGACGATCTCCCGCCACGCCTCCTCGGGCTCGGGCACCACCCAGGCCTTCAGCCAGCGGTCGGGCCGAACGAACGTGACGTTCTGGCCGCGGGGCGGGCCGGAGACCAGCGACCCGGCGAACGCCGCGGGCTTCAGCATCTCGCCCCACCCCGAGCCCATGCGCTCGCGGGCCCACGGCCCGGCCAGAGCGGAGACCTTCTCGGTCAGCCGCTCCCGGGTGACCGGCCTGGCCCCGAGCGACCGGTGGATGGCATCGAGGATCGACCGGAGCTCGTCGGCCGAGTGCCCGATCATCCGGAGCCAGGCCCCCTTCCACCACCGGTCGTGGGTCCGAAGGGCCGCCACGTACAGCGGGAGGTCGTCCGCGCTCAACACGTGGAGCGTGCCGCGCATGGCCCACGTCCGCACGAGCGTCCGCCGCTCCCACAGCGCTTCCCGGACGTCATCGGCCGTGACCCCATCGACCCGTGCCCAGGCCTGGAGCTCGGCAGAGGACTGCACCTGGGCATGAAGGCCGCACACCTCACGGACGACATCCAGGAGCCGACGCTTGGGGACCCGCTCATCGAGCCGCTGCCGGGCCACGCGCCAGGCCCGCACCCGGGCCCACGTCAGGCCCGAGGTCACGTGGAGATATGCGGCTTCGGCGGCTCGGCGGCTGCCTCGACGATGTCCAGTGCTTCGGGAGGAAGGCCCTGGAGACGGATAGCGCCCCGGATCCGGGCCAGGTACGAGTTCGTGGGCCGGACGAATCCTCGCTGGTGCGCGACGCGGTACGTCACGGCCTCCAGGGATTCACCGCCGACCGCGACCACCACGTCCTCGCGCCGATAGTAGGTCGGGTGGCCGATGTACGTGTCGAGCTTGCCGAGGTCGTCGACCCCCATGGCCCAGACCACGCCCCACAGGTGCGCGTCCTCGTCCGGCTCGAGGTTCGCGGCGCCGCCCTCCCACCGGTCCGAGTAAACGTTGAATTCCAGGCGGAACCCGTTGAGGCGACCCGGGCCGACGATCCTGGCCTCGGCGACCGCGCGCTGCATGATGCGGGGATCCATGTTCGAGCCGTACGCGAAGTAGTGCGTCATCCACCCACCCCCCCGAACCGCCGCTCGCGCTTCTGGTAGTCACGGATCGCCTCGAACAGGTGCTCCCTACTGAAGTCGGGCCACAGCACCGAGGTGAACCACAGCTCGGCGTACGCGGCCTGCCACAGGAGGAAGTTCGACGTCCGCATCTCGCCGCTCGTCCGGATCAGCAGGTCGGGGTCGGGCACGTCGGGGAGGTGCAGGCGGCGGGCGATGCTCCGCTCCGTGATCCGATCGCCCCGCAGCTGTCGGTCCCGGCGGTCCTCCAGGAGCGCCCGGACAGCGTCCACGATCTCGGCCCGGCCTCCGTAGTTCAGGGCGATCACCAGGTGCATCTTGGCGTTCCTCGCCGTGAGCCGTTCGGCCTCCTCCATCTCCCGCTGCACCGACCGCGGCAGGCGCCAGTCCCGCCGGCCGAGGAAGCGGATCCGGACGCCCCGCTCATGGAGCTCGTCCCGGCGGGCCCGGATCAGGGACCGATTGAAGTTCATCAGGAAGCGAACCTCGGACGCGGGGCGGTCCCAGTTCTCCGTGGAGAACGCGTAGACCGTCAGGTACGAGAGACCGATCTCCAGGCCACCCTCGACCACGTCGTACAGGGCCCGCTCCCCCGCCTCGTGTCCCTTCGTCCTCGGGAGCCCTCGCTGGGCCGCCCATCGGCCATTGCCGTCCATGACGATGGCCACGTGCCGGGGGATCCTGGTCCGATCGAGGTCCTGGAGGAAGCTCATGGCGTGGGTGTCGGCGCGGGTCGGACGGCTCGTGCCATGATCGGGAGGCTCCGTAGGCGGCGATCGAGATAGTACTCGCTGAACCCATACAGGAGGCCCCTGGCCTCGGCCCGGACCTGCGGGGCCACGGGGGCCTGACCGGCCGCCTCGAGGTCGCCGGACTCCAACCCTGCGAGCCACCGAAGGGCCGCGGGATCCACGCGTCGGGAGTCACGGTCCTGACACTCGTCGCACACGGCGCCGCCCTGGGAGGCGGCGAACCGGCGGACCTCGGTCGAGCCACACACCGCGCATGCGCCCAGGGACGGGCCGAAGCCCGACAGGCCCAGCAGCCGAAGGAGGTAGGCCTCGGCCACCGCGGCGGGGTCGGCTGGCTTGGTCTCCAGCGCGCGGAGGCCGTGTAGCAGGAGGAGGAACAGGCGGAGGTTGCGCTCGTGCTCCTCGGCCACCTTGTCCGCGGCCTCGAGCATGGCCTCGCCCGCTGAGAACAGCGCGTAATCCTCCCGCACCGCTCGGAACGGGGCCAGGATCTCAACCTGGGTCACCGTGTCGAGGTTCCGGCCCCGGTACAGCATCACGTTCACGTGGGTGAACGGCTCCAGCCGGGCCCCGAACCGAGAGGTGGTCCGGCGGATCCCCTTGGCCACCGCCCGTATCTTCCCCTCGCCCTGGGTCAGGATGGTGACGATCTTGTCGGCCTCGGCGAGCTTGATCGAGCCCAGGACGATCCCCTGCTCCTTGTACAGCGGCATCAGGCGGAATGGTACCAACCGGACGCCGCCGGGATTGCCCCGGGATGATGACTAGTCGTTGTCCTTGATCACGCCCCTTGCTCGGAGCACGGCGGTGAACGCGATCAGGCCGTTCATGGGCCGGTCCGGGCGGGCGACGCGGCGGTCACCAGGCCGGCGGCCAGGACGGCCGTGGCCACCAGGAGGCGCAAGGATCGAGGCATGGGATCGACCCCTTTCCGGGGGACGACCCTACCGGATGACCAGGAAGTACACCAGAACCGCGGCGATGCCCCCCAGGGTGAGCAGGACCGAGAGCGCGATCCGGATCGGCGAGGCGGTGGCCTGCTCCAGCACCACCTTCCCTCCGGCCTTGGCCCGGTCCAGGGCCCGTTCGGCCCAGGCCCACTCCGTGGCCAGGATCGCCAGGCCGACCACGATGACCAGCACGCCGGGCCCGGGGGTGACCATCATGATGATGCCGGCGATCAGCACGGCGAACCCCACCACGGTGACCGCGATGCGTTTCCCGCTTCGCCCGATGAACCGGATGATCTGGGAGAGCGGATTGAGCCCCTTGGTGGGGTCGGTGGTTCGGTCGGTCCGGTCGGTCACGCGCCCATCGGGTGCCAGACGGTCTTCATCTCCATGAACGCCGTCACCGCGTACGGACTCTGGGCTTGGGCGTCGAGCCAGTCGGTCTGACCGTCCTCGGCCCGGACTATGCGCTTGACGTTCTCCGCGGCCAGCCGCTCTACCTCGTCCCGGAGATCATCTGGGACCCCGGTCACGTCGATGGCGTTCACGTCCATGTGCCCGGCCAGCCATGGGACCAGCTCGGCGGTGAAGCCCGTGAGGACGTTGACGACGCCGCCGGGCACGTCGCTGGTAGCCAGGACCTCCGCCAGGGTCACCGCGGGGAGCGGCCACCGCTCGCTGGCCAGCACCACGGCGCAATTGCCCGAGATCACCGCCGGCGCCAGCCGCGAGACCAGGCCCAGCAGCGGCGCGTCCGGTGGCGCCACGATGCCCACCACGCCGGTGGGCTCGGGGATCGTGAAGTTGAAGTACGGCGCGGCCACCGGGTTGACGGTTCCCAGGACGTGGTGAATCTTGTCCGCCCACCCGGCATACCACACCCACCGGTCTATGGCCGTGTCGACACCCGCCTCGGGGTTCTCGGCCCCGGCCCGCCGAACCTCCTCCACGAACTGATCGCGCCGGCCCTCCATGAGCTCGGCCACCCGGTACAGGACCTGCCCCCGGTTGTAGGGCGTCTTGCCGGACCAGCCCGGGAACGCCGACCTGGCCGCCCGCACGGCCTCGCGTACGTCCTTCCGGGAGGCCCGGGCCACCCGGGCCACCACTTCGCCGTCCCCGTCGGTGGCCGGATACGAGCGACCGGACTCCGACCGGGGGAAGTCGCCGCCGACGTACAGCTTGTAGGTCTTCCTGACCGGGAGGCGCTTCCGCTCAGCCGGCACGGCCGTCCTCCTCGAACTCGAGGTACGGCTCCAGGCCGTGGAGGCCGCCCTCGCGCCCGAACCCCGACTCCTTGTACCCGCCGAAGGGGCTGGAGGGGTCGAACCGGTTGTAAGTGTTCGCCCAGATCACGCCGGCCCGGAGCCGGGAGGTCATCCACAGGATCCGGGAGCCCTTCTCGGTCCACACCCCGGCGGACAGGCCGTAGGGGGTGTTGTTCGCCTTCTCCAGGGCCTCCTCCGGCGTGCGGAACGTGAGCACGGATAGCACCGGGCCGAAGATCTCCTCCCGAGCGATGCGGTGCGACTGGGCCACCCCGGTGAACAGCGTGGGCCGGAACCAGTAGCCGCGATCGGGTAGGTCGCAGGCCGGCTGGTAAATCTCGGCGCCCTCCTCCACCCCGGACTCGACCAGCTCCTCGATCTTGCTGAGCTGCGCCTTCGAGTTGATGGCTCCGATGTCGGTGTTCTTGTCGAGCGGGTCGCCTACGCGCAGCGTGGCCAGGCGGTCCTTCAGCCGCTCCAGGAGCGGCTCGAACACCGATTCCTGGACGAGGAGCCGCGACCCCGCGCAGCACACGTGCCCCTGGTTGAAGTAGATCCCGTTGACGATGCCCTCCACGGCCTGGTCCAGGGCGGCGTCCTCGAAAACGATGTTCGCGGCCTTGCCCCCCAGCTCGAGCGTGAGGTGCTTGCCGGTCCCGGCCACGGCGCGCTGGATCGACTTGCCCACCTCGGTGGAGCCGGTGAAAGCGACCTTGTCCACGGCCTGGTGGGTGACCACGTTCGCCCCGGTCTCCCCGGCGCCGGTGACGATGTTCACCACCCCCGGCGGCAGGTCGGCCTCTCGGATCACCTCCGCCAGCAGCAGCGCGGTGAGCGGGGTGGTCTCGGCCGGCTTCAGCACGACCGTGTTGCCGGTGGCCAACGCTGGGGCCAGCTTCCATGCCGCCATCAGCAGCGGGAAGTTCCACGGGATCACCTGGCCGGCCACCCCCAGCGGCCTGGGGAGCCGTCCCGGGAAGGCGTAGTCCAGCTTGTCGGCCCACCCCGCGTAGTAGAAGAAGTGGGCGGCGGCCAGGGGCACGTCCACGTCGCGGGACTCCTTGATCGGCTTGCCCCCATCGATCGTCTCCAGCACCGCGAATTCCCGGCTGCGCTCCTGGAGCTGACGGGCGATGCGGTAGAGGTACTTGGCGCGCTCCCGGCCGGGGAGATCGCTCCAGGTCCCGTCCCAAGCGTCCCGGGCGGCGGTCACGGCCAGGTCGACGTCCTCCGGCCCGGCCTCGGCCACCTCGGCCAGCGGCTCCTCGGTGGCCGGGTTGATGGTGTCGAACCATCGCCCGCTCTTCGGCTCCACGAAGTCGCCCCCGATGAACAACCCGTATTTGTCCTCTATACGGACGATCTCCGAGGACTCGGGGGCGGTGGCGTAGGCGAACGGGGTCCGCTCGGCCAGGGCGCTCGACGCCGTGGCGTCCCGTCGCTCCAGGTCATCGCGCTTCCGCTTCGGCATCAGTCAACCGTGAAGTAGTCGGGTCCCTGGTACCGCCCGTCGCGCTCCTTACGGATCTGCATGAGGAGGTCGTTCAGGAGCGTCGAGGCCCCGAGTCGGAACAGGCCCGGCGTGAGCCAGTCGGGGCCGAGCGTCTCGTGGAGGATCACCAGGTAGATCCAGGCCTCCTTGGCTTTCCGGATCCCCCCGGCGACCTTCACACCGATGGCGCGACCCGTTTGGCGATGGAAGTCACGGGCCGCCTCCATCATGCACAGCGCCCCCGGGTGCGTGGCGCTGGAGGCGATCTTCCCGGTCGAGGTCTTGATGAAGTCCGCGCCTGCGGCCATGGCCAGCATGGAGGCCTTGCGGACCTGGTCGTACGAGCCGAGCTCGCCGATCTCCAGGATCACCTTGAGGTGGGCCGACCCGCAGGCTTCCTTGGACAGGGCCACCTCCTCGTACGCCTGGTGGTATCGCCCGGAGAGGAACGCCGAACGGTTCAGAACAATGTCGATCTCGTCGGCCCCCCACCGCACGGCCTGGTGGATCTCGTCGAGCCGCTCCTGCAGTGGGGCCAGGCCCGACGGGAACCCCCCCGCCACGCTGGCCACCTTCACCCCGGTCCCCCGGAGTCGCTCCGCCGCCACCGGGACCAGCGCCGGGTACACGCACACCGCGGCCACCGACGGGATGGTGGGGTCGGTGGGGTCGGGCCGAACAGCCTTCGAGCACACCGCGGTGACCTTGCCGGGCGTGTCCGCGCCCTCCAGCGTGGTCAGGTCGGCACACCGGACCGCCAAGTCCAGCGCGTACAGCTTCGACTCCCGCTTGATCGACCGGGTGCCGAGCGAGGCGGCCCGCTCCTCAAGCCCGACCGCGTCCACCGGGGTCACCCGGACCATGGCCGCCTCGGCCGCCTGCGGGCTCCACGGCGACTCTGGGACCTGCGTTCTGGTCTCGGCGGGGACCTTGGCCATCACGTCCTTCCCGGGAGCCTTCAATGATACCCCCGGCGCGAGGACCGACCCGGTATGCTCTGGCACCGATGGCCCGTGCGCTGATCGTTTTGGCGCTCCTCCTGGCAGCATGCGCCGAGGAGACCGCGGCACCACCCCTGTCGGGATCGCCCACCCCCGAGGCCACGTTCGCCGAGGAAACCCCCTCGCCCGAACCACCGTCCGAGGCGGAGTGCGTGGACGCCACCGCCTCTGGCAAGGCCGAGGTCAGCATCCGCCTGGTCGACGACGAGTTCGTCCCGGCGTGCCTGACCGTGCTCGGCGGACAGGGCATCAAACTGGCGAACCGGGGGGGCAGCGTGCACAACTTCAGCGTCGAGGGGTCGGACGTGGACATCGACGTGCCGCCGGGAGAGACCGTTCGGACCGAGCCGATCGCGGGGGCGGTCGAGGCTGGGGAGCACGCGTTCTTCTGCGAGTACCACCGGTCCCGCGGGATGGAGGGACAGATCACCATCTCCGAGGCTGGCTGAGCCCGCTTCGTTTGGCTTCCTCCCCACCGGGGTACGAAGGAGCGCGCCATGCGAATCGTCATGCTGCCCGTCATCGCGCTGTCCGTCGTCCTGGCCGGATGTGACCTCCCCAACGGCGACGTCGAGCCCGAGGCCGCACCCACGCAGACGCCCACGGAGTGTGCCGAGGTGTCCGCCACCGAGGGGGCCCCGGCGCCGGTGACCATGATGGACAACTTCTTCGACCCGCTATGCCTGGCGATGTCGTCCACCCAGGCGCTGTCGGTCACGAACGCCGGCAACCTCGACCACAACCTGACCATCCAGGGCAGTGACCTGTCCATCACTCTGGCCCCCGGTGAGGAGGACGAGACCTCCGAGATCGGCGAGTTCGTGCAGGCCGGGACCCACCGGTTCTTCTGCGAGTTCCACGAGGCCGATGGGATGGTCGGCACGATCGTGGTCGAGTGAGCTCGAGCCCTCAGTAGGTCAACTCGCCGCCGTGCACCAGGAAGTCGTCCGTGCACGTATCGTCGACGCTCGCCGAGCTCCGGAACAGCTCGAGCCACAGGGAATCCCCGGCCTGGAGCGGCCCGGCGGGAGCAGGAACATCGATCCTGTACTCGGCGAGGTTGGCCACGTCCGCAGTGCTCCCGGCCGAGAGCACTTCCCCGGTCACCGCAGCATGGGCTCCCTCCTCCCAGTCGAGGATGGGAACGTACGCATGGCCGTGAAGGCCGGCTTAAGGTCCGTAACCCAGGCGAGTGAGGGCGGCGGGGTCACGCTGCCACTCGCGCTGCACCTTCACCCGGAGCTCCAGGAAGACCTTCGAGCCGAGCAACAGCTCTAGCTCCCGGCGAGCCTGCGTGCCGATACGTTTCAGCATGGTCCCGCCCCGGCCGATCACTATCCCCTTCTGGGACTCCCGCTCGACCAGCACCAGACAGGAGATCCGGATCAGCCCGTCCTGGCGAACAAATTCTTCGACCTGGACGGCGATCGAGTGCGGGAGCTCGTCCCTGGTGAGCGCCAGGGCCTTCTCCCGGACGATCTCCGCCACCCGGAGCTCCGTCGGCTGGTCGGTGACCTCGTCCGGCGGGAAGAGAGGCGGTCCCTCCGGCATGGCCTCGGCGAGCACCGCGACGAGGTCGTCCAGGCCTCGTCCGGTCGCCGCCGAGACTGGGATCACGTGATCGAAGGCGGCCAGCCCGGAGGCGGCCTCGAGCTGGGGCAGGATATCGTGGCCTCGAACGAGGTCGACCTTGTTCACCGCGCACACCTTAAGGCACCGAAGTGGCGCCACCCGGCTCGCCGCGACGAACGCGTCGCCGCGGCCGACGCCCGCGGCCCCGTCCACCACCAGAACGACGGCGTCCGCGTCCCCCGTGCTGTCAGCGACCACGCGGTTCAGGCGCTCCCCGAGAAGGGTCCTGGGCTTGTGGAACCCGGGGGTGTCGGTGAACACGATCTGCGCGTCGTCTCGGGTGAGGACCCCCCGGACACGTCCCCGGGTGGTCTGGGGCTTGTCGGTGACTATGGAGACCTTCTGGCCGACGAGGGCGTTCACGAGCGTCGACTTCCCGACGTTCGGCCTGCCCACGACGGCCGCGAAGCCGGACCGGAACGAGGTCACTCGAGGTCGGCGGGGCCGAACGCGACGGGCAGGAGCTCGGTGAGCTTGCGCTCCTCGCGCCGTCCGCCCAGGCCCTCGGAGATCACGATCATGTCCGGGCCGAACTCGTACAGGACCTGGCGGCACGCCCCGCACGGCCAAGTGGGCTCATCGTTCGAGGCCACCACGGCCACCGCCACCAGCCGGCGGGCGCCCTCCGAGGCCGCCCGGAACACGGCGGTCCGCTCCGCGCACATCGACAGCCCGTACGAGGCACTCTCCACGTTGGCTCCCGGCACGACCCGCTCGTCGTCGGTCAGGAGGGCGGCGCCGACGCGGAATTCGCTGTAGGGGGCGTAGGCCCGCTCGCGGGCCGCCCGGGCCTCGGCCAGGAGGGCCTCCACCTGCTCCGGCGACGGTGCGGGGCCGGTCAGGGCCGTTCCTCCTCGGCCGGCACGGGCTCCTTAGGGAGCCGCTCGATCATGACCTTGGAGATCCGACGCCCCTGGACCCGCTCGGCGGTGAAACGTAGGCCCTCGAAATCGACCTGCTCACCCTGCGTTGGGAGCCGACCGAGGATCCCCATCATCAGACCACCGACAGTGTCCCACTCCTCGTTGGGGAGCTCGGCCTCCAGGAGCTCGTTCAGCTCGTCCACCGGGAGCCGGGCGTTAACGCGGAACCTCCCGTCGCCGGCCGGCTCCACCTGGGGCTCCTCGCGGTCGTACTCGTCGGCGATCTCCCCCACGATCTCCTCGAGGAGGTCCTCCAGGGTGACGAGCCCGACCACGGAGCCGTACTCGTCCACCACGATGGCCACGTGGACCTTCTCCTGCTGCATCTCCCTGAGCAGGTCGGCCACCCGCTTCGACTCCGGGACGAAGTAGGCCCGGCGGGCCAGCTCCCGGATCGAGCGTCCGTTGGAGCCGGAGTGGAGCTCGCGGAGGACGTCCTTGGCGTACACGATGCCGATGATCTCGCCGCGGTTATCCCGGTACACCGGGATCCGCGAGTAGCCGTGGCGGATCACCAGGTCGAGCACCTCGTCGAGCGAGCCGGACGCCTCCACCGCCACGATGTCCGGCTGGGGAGTCATCACCTCGCGAACGACGGTGTCGCCGAACTCGAAGATCGAGTGGATCATCTCCTTCTCGTCTTCCTCGATGGCCCCCTCCTGGCTTCCCACCTCGGCCATCGAGCGGATCTCCTCCTCGGAGACGAACGGGCCCTCGCGGATGCCCTTCCCGGGCAGGAGGACGTTGGCCAGCCCGATCAGCAGCCTGGTGGGACCACGGAGGATGCGGGCCAGCCAGTACACCACCGGGGCCATCGCCAGGGCCACGCGATCGGAGTGGAGGATGGCGAACGTCTTCGACATGGCCTCGACGAGCACGAAGTACGCCAGCGTGAACAGGACCGACACGATCGTGATCCAGATGTTGCCCAGGTAGTGCTCGGCCAGGATCGCCACCAGGATGGCCGAGCCGTTCTGCGCGAACATCACCGCCAGGTAGATCGCGTTCAAGTAGCTGGGCGGGTCGGTCTCGATCTGGACGAGCCGGAACGCGTTCCGGCGTCCCTCATCCTCCAGCGCCAGAGCCCGCACCCGGGTCATGCGGGTGAGGGAGGCCTCGGCCATGGCCAGCACCGAGCCGAACACCACCAGGGCCACAACGAGCGCCACCAGCCAGATCACGTGGCCACCCCCGAGTACCGCTCCTGCCGGGCCCACATCGCCCGCCGCTCCTCCTCCTCGTCGTGGTCGTACCCGAGCAGGTGGAGGATCCCGTGCACCAGGAGCAGCCGGAGCTCGGCCTCGAGGTCCGGGTTCTGGGCGGCGGCCACCGCCGGGCAGATGACCACGTCGCCCAGGAGGCCTTCCTCGTCCATGGTGAACGAGAGGACGTCGGTCGGCTCGGGGTCGTCCAGGTAGCGCCCGTGGAGGTCTGCCATCTCCTCCCGGGTCACCAGGGAGACCGACAGCTCCACGGGTCCGGCCCCCTCGGACCGAAGGGTGCGCGTGGCCAGGTCCGTCAGTCCAGGGTGATCCGCGGGAAGGTCCTGCCGGTCCGAGAGGACCACAGTGGGGCTGGGATCGTCAGCCTCGTCGCTCACGATCCGGCGCTCCCACCGAGGCCTCGCCAACGTGCTGCTCGCCGAACCGTCGGTAGGCCTCCACGATGTCCTGGACGATCTTGTGCCGGACCACGTCTCGGGCTCCCAGGTGGACGAACTCCAGCCCGTCGATCCCCTGGAGGATCTCCTCCACCACGATGAGGCCGGACCGCTGGCCCGCCGGCAGGTCCACCTGCGTGATGTCGCCGTTCACCACGGCCCGGGAGCCGAACCCCAGCCGGGTGAGGAACATCTTCATCTGCTCCGGGGAGGTGTTCTGGGCCTCGTCGAGGATGATGAACGAGTCGTTTAGCGTCCGGCCCCGCATGTACGCCAGCGGTGCTACCTCGATAGTCCCTCGGTCCATGAGCCTGGCGAACGCCTCGGGGTCCATCATCTCGTACAGCGCGTCGTACAGGGGACGCAGGTACGGATCGATCTTCTCGTACAGGGTCCCCGGGAGGAATCCCAGCTTCTCCCCCGCCTCCACGGCCGGCCGGGTCAATATGATCCGGGAAACCTCGCGAGCCTGGAGCGCCCGGACCGCGGTGGCCACCGCGAGATAGGTCTTGCCTGTGCCGGCCGGGCCGATGGCGAACACCATGGTGGATCGACGCAGGGCGTCCACGTAACCCTTCTGCCCCACGGTCTGCGGCGCGATCGACTTGCCTCGCGAGGTCAGCAGCACGTCGGTTAGAACATCGGAGGGCCGGACGTCGTCCTGCTTGATCATGTCGATGGTCTTCCCCACGGAGGATGGCGTGAGCTGCTGCCCTCGCTCTATGAGCTCGATCAGCTCCTCGAAGAGCCGGGCCACCCGCTCCGTCTCAGTCTCCTCGCCGGTGATGGTGATCTCGTTCCCCCGGACGAGGATGTGCGAGTCGAAGCCGGCCTCCACGAGCTTGAGGAGCTCGTCCCGCTCTCCGAGTAGGGCAACCATCGAGTGGCTGCCCGGGACGAGGATCTTGACCTGAGTGCTGGTGCCTGCCAACTGCTCCTCGGGGGTTCCCCCCTGGTAGGAAACGGGGTCGCATCCGCGACCCCGCACTCACATTCTACACCGCCTACCCCGGCGGCCACTCCATCGGGCGGCCCCCCATCAGGTGGAAGTGGAGGTGATGAACGCTCTGGCCCGCGTCCGGCCCCACGTTCGTGACCACCCGCCACCCCGACCGGTCAACGTCGTTCGCCTTGGCCAGGTGCGCCGCCGTGGCGAACAGCTCCTCCAGGAGGTCCCCGTGACCCTTCAGGGCCCGGGCCGACTCGATGTGCTCCTTCGGGATGACCAGGATGTGCACCGGCGCCTGCGGGTTCATGTCCCGAAACGCCACCACGTTGTCGGAGACGTGGACCACGTCGGCCTCGATCGCTCCGGACGCGATCTTGCAGAACAGGCAGTCCTCCACGGGGCTCCTTTCCGTCGCCCGGGATGCTAGCGCGGGGGCGCGGCCGGGTCGAGGATCACCCCAGGCGGCCGTACCGGGCCAGGACCACGGCCGCCGCCGCCACGGCAGCGGTCTCGGTCCGAAGGATGGCCGGCCCCAGGCCCGCCAGCCGAGCCCCGGCCCGCTCGGCCGCCATGGCGTCCTCCTCGGGGATCCCGCCCTCTGGCCCCACCACCAGCGACAGGGCGTCGGGCGACCCGTCCGGGAGCGCCCGGAGCAGACCCTCCCGGGCTCCCTCCCACAGCAGCACCGTTGGCTCGGCTTCCGGAACCACAGCCTCGGCCCAGGGGAGCGGCCCGACCACGGCCGGCAGGAACCTTCGACGGGACTGCTTGGCGGCCTCCCGGACCACCGCCTCCAGTCTGGGACCCACCCTGGCCGCCCGGTCCCCCTCCCACCGCCGCACGCTCCGGGCCGACTCGACCAGCACGATCCGGTCGACCCCCAGCTCGGTCAGCTTCTGGACCGCCCAGGTCAGCCGGTCACCCTTCGGCGGGGCCAGGAGAACGGACAGCGCGGGCCGCATGGGGGCCTCAACTGTGCGCTCGACGACCTCGCCCTCGACCAGGAGGTGGGCCGCCCGCACCACCCGGCACCTGACCAGGCCCCCCGCACCGTCGGACGAGGTGAACTCGTCGCCCTCCCGCAGCCGGAGGGAGCGGAGCGCGTGCCGGGCGTCCTCGGGAGCCAGCGCCACCGGCTCCCCGGGGGCGGGGGCCCCGGCGAAGAAGTGCGGCAGGCTCACCGGGACGGCGGACGGAGACGGCCGCGGAGCGGTCCCCCCTCGCCACGCCGCTCGGCCAGGTCCTCCACCAGCCGGCGCTCCTCGCGGCCGAGCTTCTCCGGGACGTCCAGGTCTACCTGGAGGAGGAGGTCTCCACGCCCCCGCCGTCCCAGGTTCGGCACGCCGCCGCCCTTGACCCTGAGCACCGTACCGGCCCTGGTCCCGGGGGGCACCCTAACCGTGGCGGGCCCGTCGAGCGTGTCCACCTCGACGTCCACCCCCACCACCGCCGCCAGCACCGGGACCTCCAGGACCCCGACGATGTCCTGCCCCCTCCGCTCAAACACAGGGTGGGGATCGACCGCCAGGGTGAAGTACAGATCACCCGGCCGCCCGCCGCCGCGGCCGTCCTCGCCGGCGCCCTCCATCCGGAGCTCCATCCCGTCGGCCACTCCGGCCGGGACCTCCACGGTGAGGGCTCGCTCCGCCGGAACCCGACCTTCGCCCCGACACGTCCGGCACGGCGAGGCGATCTCCTCGCCCGTCCCCTCGCACGTGGCGCAGGTCCTCGAGGTCATCACGGTGCCGAACACGCTGCGACGCACGTCCGACACCTCGCCGGAACCGCCGCAGGTGGAGCAGCGGGAAGGATGGGTCCCCGGCTCGCTCCCCGTTCCCGCGCACCGGTCGCACAGGCTGAGGCCGCTCACCACGACCTCCTTCGACGCCCCGAACACGGACTCCTCGAACGTGAGCGAGAGCGACACCCTCATATCGCTCCCCCGATCCGTCCGGCCCCGGCGGCGGGTACGGGCCCGGCCGAACGGGGAGGGGCCGAAGAAGGCCTCGACTATGTCGCCGAGGTCACCGAACCCGAACATGTCCGGGCTGAGCCCCTCCCCGCCGAACAGGTCGTACTGGCGGCGACGGGCCGGATCGGACAGCGTCTGGTACGCCAGGTTGATCTCCTTGAAGCGGCGCTCCGCCTCCGGATCGCGGTTGACGTCGGGATGGTGCTCCCGGGCCAGGCGGCGATACGCCTTGCGGATGTCGTCCTGGGTGGCGTCCCTCGACACCTCGAGGACGTCGTAGAGGTTCCGATCGGCCATCGCGCCCGACCGACCGCTACCCGGCCAGGCGCTCGATCGCCCGGCCGAGGTGCTCGGCCACAGAGCGCACCGTGGAGATCGACTCGCGGTACTGCATCCGGGTCGGGCCGAGGACGGCGATGGCCCCCAGTGTCCGGCCGCCGGCCCCGTACCGAGCCGCCACGATGCTGGCCTCGCGCAGGGCCGAGAGCGGGTTCTCCGCCCCTATCCGAACAACGACCTCCGCCTCGCTCACCAGCCGTCGAAGGAGCTCGAGCACGTCATGCTCCTCCTCCAGGACCTCGAGGAGGCCCTGCGCGGTCTCCCGGCGCTCGAACGTCTCCTCGCTGGCGATGTTGGCGGTCCCCATCACGATCACGTGGGTCGAGCGGGGAGGTTGGGCCACGGCGCCGTACCTGGTGACCCGCGAGAGCAGGAGCGCGGTGCCCCGGATGACCTCCTCGGGATCGGGCGGGGGCTGGCCGAAGAACCCGTCGATCGACCGGCGCCACCGCGAAGGTAGGTCCGGGCGGCGGGGCAGGGCGTCTACATAGAAGCGATACCCGCGATCGGTGGGGATCCGTCCCGAGGACGTGTGCGGCTGGTGGAGGAAGCCCAGCTCCTCCAGGGTCGCCATGTCGTTCCGGATCGTGGCGGCGCTGACCCCCAGCCTGTGCCGGGCGGCCACCGCGGCGCTCCCCACCGGGTCGCCGCTCTGGATGAAGTCCCCGACCACGGCCCGGAGCACGGCCGCCTGGCGGTCGCCGAGCGTTTCCATCAACGTAGTTTTAGCACTCTCGGGCCGAGACTGCTAGCACCGAGCCGAGGAGAGCCGCGGGTGCCCAGCCCGCGGTCACCGTCCATTCCTCTGGTCCGCGCGGATCGCGGCGATGAACGCCTCGTGGGGCACGTCCACCTTCCCCACCCGGCGCATCCGCTGCTTCCCGGCCTTCTGCTTCTCCAGGAGCTTCCGCTTCCGGGTCACGTCGCCCCCGTAGCACTTGGCCAGTACGTCCTTGCGCTTCGCCTTCACGGTCTCCCGGGCCACGATCCGGGAGCCGATGGCGGCCTGGATGGCCACGTCGAACAGCTGGCGAGGAATCAGCTGGCGGAGCCGCTCCACCATCTGTCGGCCGTACTGAGGGGCCCGGTCGCGGGGGACAACGGCGCTGAACGCGTCCACGGGCTCGCCGTGGAGGAGGATGTCCACGCGCACCAGGTCGGCCTCCTGGTACCCGGCGTGCTCGTAGTCGAGCGACGCGTACCCGCGGGTCCGCGACTTCAGCTGGTCGAAGAAATCGAAGATGATCTCGGCCAGGGGAAGCCGGTAACGGAGCTCCACTCGCTCCGGCGAGAGGTACCGCATCTCCTCCATCGAGCCCCGCCGGACCTGGCACAGCTCCATCACCGGGCCGAGGGACTCGGCGGGGGTGATCACCGTGGCCACCACCACCGGCTCCTCCACCCGGTCGTATGTGCCCGCCTGGGGCATCTCCGAGGGGTTGTGCACCTCGACGACCTCACCGGGGCGGTGCACCCGGAACTCCACGTTCGGCGCCGTCGACAGGAGTGAGAGGTCGAACTCGCGCTCCAGGCGCTCCCGGACGATATCCATGTGCAGGAGCCCCAGGAAGCCGCACCGGAACCCGAAGCCGAGGGCCCGGGAGGACTCAGGCTCGAACGCCAGGGCGGCGTCGGAGAGGCGCAGCTTGTCCAGGGCCGCCCGGAGGGCCGGGTACTCGCCTCCCTCCAGGGGATAGAGGCCGCTCCACACCATCGGCTTCGGCTCGCGGTAGCCGGGGAGCGCCTCGGCGGCGGGGGAATCGGCCAACGTGACGGTGTCTCCGACCTTGGCCTGGCGGACGTCCTTCTCCCCCACCACCAGGTAGCCGACCTCTCCCACTCCGAGCCGGTCGACCGGGGCCGGCTCGGGGGCGAACGCCCCGACCTCCTCGGCCTCGGACTCGGCGCCGGTGGCCATCATCCTGATCCGCGTCCGGCCCCGGAGCTCGCCGTCGACGATCCGGACGTAGGCCACCACACCGCGGTAGGGATCGAAGGCCGAGTCGAATATCAGGGCCCTGGCCGGGGCGCCGGGGTCGCCCTGTGGCGGGGGAACCCGCTGGATCACGGCCGCCAGCAGGTCCTCCACGCCCTCCCCCGTCTTCGCCGAGACCCGGAGCACCTGGTCCTCCTGGAGCCCGGTCAGCTCGGCGATCTCCCGGACGGCCCCGGGCACGTCGGCCGCGGGCAGGTCGATCTTGTTCACCGCGGGCAGGATGGGAAGTCCGGCTTGCTCGGCCAGGTGGTGGTTGGCCAGCGTCTGGGCCTCGATCCCCTGCGCCGCGTCCACCAGCAGCACCGCGCCCTCGCACGCGGCCAGGGCCCGGGAGACCTCGTACGTGAAGTCCACGTGTCCGGGCGTGTCGATCAGGTTCAGCTCGTAATCGGAGCCCTCGTGTACGTGGCGGAGCCGGACCGCCTGGGCCTTGATGGTGATCCCCCTCTCCCGCTCCAGGTCCATCCGGTCGAGGTACTGCTCCCGCATCTGGCGCTCCGGCACGGCGTGGGTGAGGTCCAGGAAGCGGTCGGCCAGGGTCGACTTCCCGTGGTCGATGTGGCTGATGATGGCGAAATTGCGGATCCGGGCGGGGTCGGTCACGCGGTCATCGTATCGGGGCCGGTGCTAGACTGGCCCGCCGTGGCCAACATCAAGTCGCAGATCAAGCGCAACCGGCAGAACAGCCGGCACGAGGAGCGCAACAAGGCCGCCCGCACCCGGCTGAAGACCGAGGCAAAGAAGGTCCGGACCGTCGCGGAGTCGGGCGACGCCGAGGCCGCCTCGACCCAGCTCCGGACCACGGCCCGCCTCCTCGACAAGGCCGCCTCCAAGGGAGCGATCCACAAGCGCACCGCGGCCCGCAAGAAGTCGAAGCTGGCCCGCGCCGCGGCGCGTTCGGCCACCCAGGGCTAGCCGGCCCGGGCCTCTCCCCCACCCACCTCGCCGATCCGGGCCACCACCCTGGTCAGCACGGTGTCACCCCTTCCGCCCTGCTTCAGAGCCCGATCGGCCTCCACGAGCTCTGCGTGGATCCCCGAGAGCGCCCCCGGGCCGAACCGCCTGGCCTGGTCCCGGTACCGACGGGCCTGCCAGTCGAACCGCAGGCCGGCCCGGCGGGCCACCTCGGCCAGCGGGGTCTTCGGAGGCACGGACCGGACCCGGATCATGTCGCGGAGCCGGGACGCGATGCCGGCCAGGATCACCAGCGGCTCCTCGCCGGCCTCGAGCATCCCGACCAGCGCCCGCATGGCCCCAGCCCGGTCGCCCCCGAACGCCGCGTCGCACACCTCCCAGATGCGGCGGTCGCCGAGGCCCCGGAACTGGGCGATCACGGCCCGAGGGGTGATCCCCTCGGCCGGGTGCGAGGTCGCCAGCTGCTCCACGGCCTGGTCCAGCACACCGGGGTCCTCACCCAGGGTCTGGATCAGGGCCTGGACCCCCTGGGGCGTGGCGGCGATCCCCCGGACACCTGCCCGACGGCGCACCCAGTCGGGCAGCTCGCGCCGCTCCACGGCGACCCGGCGGACCTCCACCTCGTCGCCGAGCGCGGACACCACGGCCTTCGGGGGGCCCTTGGTCCTGGCCCCGACCTGGTAGGCCAGCACCAGCCGGCCATCCGGCGCCGGCTGCGACGCGTAGCCGGCCACCTCGTCGAGGCCCTCCTTAGGCAGGGACTGGGCCGAGGTGATCAGGAGGCCGCGCTCCTCGCCGAACAGCGACGGCGTGGCCAGGTCCGAGGTCGACCCGGGGCGCCACTCGGAGCCGTCGATCTCCACCGGCCGAACGTCGCCGAACGCCTCTCCCGCCGCCTGCCGTAGGAGGAAGGCGTTGTCCCCCCACAGCAGGACCACGGTCGCGGCGCCGGCGCTCACCCTCGCGCGGATTCTACAGAGGCTTCCACCGGACGGGCCGCTCTCACGAGCGACCACCGCGCGGAATGAAAATGGGCCCAGCCGGGGCACCAGACCATGCATCGCTCGCCGACCGCCCTCCACCCTCCCGGGGGCTCGCCAGCGCCCGCCGCGCCGGCAAGGTAGGTTGGAGTTGGAGGATCGCCCCCGCCACGGGGGCCGGATCTGATGCTTCCCTTGCCGCGGACTTCGCCCTTCGCCCCCCACCGGGGGGGGCGGCGGACCGCCCTGGGCCTGCTGATCCTCCCGCTCGCGCTCTGGCTGGCGGCCTCGGCCACCGGCGCCCGGGCCCAGGCGCGGACCGTGCTGGTCACCCAGGTGGACGGGATCATCACCCCGGTGATGGCCGACCACATCGGGGAGGGGGTGGCTCGGGCGGAGGAGGAGGGCCACCACGTCTTCCTGATCGAGCTCGACACCCCCGGCGGGCTCGATGCCTCGATGCGAGACATCATCCAGGCCTTCCTCGGCGCCAATGTACCCGTGGTGGTCCACGTGGCCCCCTCCGGAGCGCGGGCCGCCTCGGCCGGTGCCCTCATCACGCTCTCCGCGCACATCGCGGCGATGGCCCCGGGAACCGCGATCGGGGCGGCCACCCCGGTGGACCTCGAAGGCGGGGACATCCCACCCAAGATCATCGAGGACGCGGCGGCCTACGCGGAGTCCGTGGCCCGGGCTCGGGGCCGTGACCCCGAGTTCGCCGTGGACGCAGTGCGGGAGGGCCGGTCGGTGACGGCCGAGGAGGCGGAGAGGATCGGCGTGGTGGATCTGCTCGCCCCGGACCTGGCCACGCTCCTCGAGGCCATCGCCGGGGAGACGGTGACTCTCGCCACGGGGACCCAGGTCACCCTGGAGACACGGGGAGCCCAGATCGTCCCCTACGAGCTGGGTGCGTTCCGGTCGGTCCAGCAGTGGCTGGCCGACCCCAACCTGGCCTTCCTGTTCATGTCGCTGGGGACCCTGGCCATCGTCTACGAGCTGGCGAACCCGGGGTTCGGTGGCGGAGCCATCGTCGGCGTGATCCTCATCCTGTTGGCGTTGTTCGCGCTGGCAGTCCTCCCCGTGAACGCCATGGGGGGGCTGCTCCTGGTGCTCGCGGCGATCCTGTTCGCGGTGGAGATCTTCACTCCGGGCATCGGGGTGGGCGCCGCCGGGGGCACCGCGGCCCTCGTTCTGGGTGGGCTGTTTCTGTTCCGCGGCCGGGTGGGGGTGGACCCGCAGGTGCTGATCCCCGTGGCCATCGTGGTCGGGGGCGGCACCCTGCTCGCCGGCCGGCTGGCCTGGCGCACCCGGCGGCTCACTGCGACCACTGGAGCCGCCGGTCTCCTGGGCAAGGTGGCCACGGTCGGATCGGCCAGCGGTGCGTCGGGCCAGGCGATGGTGGAGGGGGCGTGGTGGAACGTGAGGACCAGGGGCGGCCGGCTGCGGAAGGGGGCCACCGTGCGGGTGGTCGACGTCGAGGGCCTCGACCTCGTGGTCGAGCCGGCGGAGGCACCGGAGAGGCAGGAGACGAGGAGGAAGAAGGGAGAGCCATGAGCGAAACCACGCTCTTCGGCATCGGGATCGCGGTGGTGCTCATCGCGATCATCGCCATCTCGGCGATCCGGATCGTGAAGGAGTACGAGCGCGGCGTCATCTTCCGGCTTGGACGGGTGATCGGGGCGAAGGGCCCGGGGCTGTTCTTCATCATCCCGGTCATCGACCGAATGGTGAAAGTGAACCTCCAGACATTCACCAACGACATCCCGAGCCAGGACATCATCACCAGAGATAACGTGACCGTCCGCGTGAACGCGGTGGCCTACTTCAACGTGGTGGATCCCATCAGGGCCACGGTGGCGATCCAGGATTACCTGTTCGGCACCTCCCAGGTTGCTCAGACTACCCTGCGGAGCGTCATCGGCCAGGCCGACCTGGACGAGCTGCTGGTATCCCGGGACGAGATCAACCGCCGCCTCCAGAAGATCATCGACGACCTCACCAATCCCTGGGGGGTGAAGGTCACCCTGGTGGAGGTGAAAGACGTGGAGCTGCCAGAGGCCATGCGCCGGGCCATGGCTCGCCAGGCCGTGGCCGAGCGGGACCGCCGGGCGAAGGTGATCCACGCCAAGGGCGAGCTCGAGGCGGCGGCTACCCTGTCCCAGGCGGGGAAGCAGCTTCGAGAGGAGCCCGCGGCCATGCAGCTGCGGGTACTGTCGACCATGTCGGAGATCGCCTCCGACCGAACCACGACGGTGATCTTCCCGCTCCCCCTGGACACGCTCCAGGCGTTGGGCGCGGCCATCGGAAAGGGCGACGGGCAGCGACAGGCAAGCAGGACCGAAGAGATGCCCACGTAGTACGTGACCTCAACCGGGCTTCGCCCACTCCTCGGCACTCAATCTCGCCCAGACTGCACCACAATGCCGTCCGGGTCGAACCGGACGGTAACGTCCCCCGACCGGTCGGTGCGGTACACGGCCATCCCGTCGGCCCGGAGGGCGGCCAGGACCACCGGGTGCGGATGGCCGTAGTCGTTCGGGCCTGTGCTCACCACGGCCACAGTGGCGTCCACGGCCCGGAGGAACCCGGGATCCGAGGTGTCACCGCCGTGGTGCGGCACCTTCAGCACGACCGCGGTGATCGGGTCCTCGTCCTCCATGAGGTCCCGCTGGGCGGGAACCTCCGCGTCACCCGGGAACAGTACGATGGGAACGCCGCCGAGCAGGATCCGGAGCACCAGCGAGTCGTCGTTCGGTGAATCCGGCGCGCACCCATCCGGCCCCAGGATCTGGACCACCAGGGCGCCGACCCGCATCGCGCTGCCGCCACGGGGATGGCGGACCGGCACCTCCTCGTCCCGGATCGCATCGAGGAACCGCCTGTACGAGGGCGAGTCGACGGGACAACCCGGTTCCAGGAGCAGGCCCACGGGATGGCGGGCCAGCACGGCCGGGAATCCCTCGACGTGATCCGCGTGCCCGTGGGAGGCCACGGCCAGGTCGATCCTCCGCACGCCGAGGGCGGCCAGGTCAGTGGCCACCTGATCGGGCTCGGGGCCGGCGTCGATCAGGATCGTCCCTCCGTCGGGACCGCGGACCACGGCGGCATCCCCCTGTCCCACGTCGAGGAACGTAACCGTGATCCCGGTCGCTCCCCCAAGGCCGGCCGCGGGCCAGGCCACCGCGGCCAGGACCACGGTCGCTGCGGCGACCCGGGCCCCTCCCCCTCGGCGGCCCATCCGCAGCCGCCACCCCACCAGGAGGGCGACGAGCGC
>Ga0256867_10000136_pt1 | contig 26788 bp, 23 predicted proteins | sample RVTome_15_FD_185939 | JGI IMG/M metagenome (GOLD analysis project Ga0256867, IMG submission 185939) | Soil microbial communities from uranium-contaminated site in the Upper Colorado River Basin, Wyoming, United States - RVT150D86 (HiSeq) ... | reverse complement strand
GAACGGCACCTCGATCCTTGCCATGTCGGCTTGGAAGTCGTAGATCGAAGGCCGCGCCTTTTGGAAACCCCGCATCGTCCCGGCCGAGCCGACGTCTGAGTGCTCTCCGAGCATCCGGGCAAATTCGGCATGACCGCGCGGGTCCTTGTTCTGGAATTGGACGCGGGCCGGCCCCAACGAATATTTCTTCGCTACCTCGGCCGCCCCCTCGTCTTCGAAGGCGACGGCGATCGTCTCGCATTCATCCTGGAATGCCTCCGCGGTGCCGGGAGGGGCCCCGTAGCCCACCCCGCCGATCGCGACCGACAGAGCTCGATTGGGATGACCGAGCGCCAGGTGAAGCGCACAGAACCCGCCCATCGAAAGTCCCACGATGTGGGCTCGGTCGATCTCCATGGCATCCAGGACTGCGATGGCGTCGGATACCCCATGCGTCTGGGAGTAGAACGAAGTCTCTGCGGGGACGTCGGAGGGTGGGTAGCCCCGTGCTGCGTAGGTTACGCACCGATGAACCCTGGAGAAGGACCGCACCTGAGGCTCCCAGCTTCGATGGTCACCGGCGAACTCGTGGATGAAGAGGATCGGGGTCCCCGAGCCCGTGCTCTCTGCGTGAAGGCCCACGCCGTCGCTGGCGACGACCCAGTGGTCCGAAGTTGGCATGTCCTCGATCATATGACGCCGCCAATGGCGTGGGCCGCGGGGGGCACGCCTTGAGCGCGGCACTCCGTATCGAGGACGACCCACGTGGGTTTCGCACGATCCTCATCGACCGTCCTGCAACCCGGAACTCGATCGATCGGGCCGTCGCCGACGGTCTGCGCGAAGCAATTGTGGGCGCGCCCGAAGCTTCGGTGGTGATCGGATCCACCGACCCCAGGGCATTCTCCGCGGGGGCCGACCTCGACCTGGATGATGCGGAGCGTGCCTCGGTCAGTGACTCGCTCTACGCCCTCTACCAAGAAATGAGGGCTTCGCCGAGGATCATCATCGCTGCCCTCTCGGGGAGCGCCGTCGGGGGAGGGGCCCAGCTCATGATCGCGTCCGACATTCGGATCGCCGCCGCCGATCTGGTCGTTCGCTTCATGGGCCCCGGGCACGGGCTGGCGGTTGGGGCATGGGGTCTTCCTTCGCTCATCGGCAGGGGTCGTGCCCTCGACCTCTGTCTGTCGATGAGGCCGGTGCTCGCGGACGAGGCGTTGGCGATGGGGCTAATCGACAGGCTTGCCGAGGATCCGCTGCCGGAGGCCATCGACTACGCGGCCCATGTGGCCCGTCTCGACTCCGGCGCGGTCAGGACTTTGAAGCGGGTGGTAGGCCTGTCAGTCGCAGACGGAGCTCTCGCCGAGGAGAGGGCGCACAATGCGACCTGGGACGGCTCGATTCCCAGAGGCGAGTGACCTGGTGAGGACACTGGCATTGGATCGTCCTGAGGTGGATCCAGTGACTCTCGAGTCGTGGGCCACGCATCTCGGTGAGCCGGTCGTTGACCCGGTGGAGTTGAGAACATGGCTTGCTCGCGGCTCGCTGCCAGAGGTGTTTGCTGACACAGCCCATCGAGAGTCGGCGTCCTCGGCCATCACCGTCCGAGGGCGAGTGGTGAGTCACGGTGATCTCGATGCACTGGCCGGAAGGGCGGCGGCGTGCCTCGATCGCGTTGGGGTGGAGGCGGGTTCACGGGTGCTGGTAGTGGCGGACGTCGGGATCGAGGAGATCGCCACCTACCTGGGTGTGCTTCGCCTGGGTGCCACTGCGGTGCTGGCCAACCCCACTCTGACCATCGAAGAGATGGGTGTCCTGGTCACCAACTCGGAGTCTGGCTGGGTCGTTGGCTCTGGTCGCGGCCTGGAGAGGGCCTCCGCAATCCATCACCAGGGTCTGCTGGAGGTCGTTGGTCTGAGAGAGCCCGACCGAGGGGTTGCCTCTGTGATGCTCGGCGACGTCACACCGGCGGCCCTGTCGCCGAGAAGTGTCGATCCAGAGTCGGCTGCCGTGCTCGCCTTCACGTCGGGAACCACGGGCCGTCCCAAGCCGACTCCACTCTCACATCGCAACCTCTTAGCCTCCGTGCGAGGTGTCATGGCGGCTTGGCGCTGGCATCGAGACGATCACCTGGTGCACTCGCTTCCGATCAGCCATCAGCACGGTCTCAGTGGTGTGCACGCCACCCTCCTCGCCGGGAGCAGAGCCACGCTGCTCGGGTCGTTCGACGGCGAGGAGACTCTCGACACAGTCGTCCGCGGAGCCGGCACCGTGCATTTCGGAGTACCGGCGACCTATCAGCGACTCCTCGATCGGCTCGGCTCTCGCGTGACGGGTTTGTCCGCGCTCAGGCTGGCCGTCTCCGGGTCGGATTCCCTCCCCGTCGACATTGCTCTGCGTTACTCCGAACAGGTCGGTCAAGATCTCCTCGAGCGGTACGGGACCACCGAGTCGGGTCTGAACGTCTCCAATCCGTATCTCGGGGCCAGGAAGCCCGGGCTGGTCGGGCTCCCGCTGCCTGGCGTCGAGGTCGCCCTCGCCGACAAGTCCGAGAATCCGGTTGGTGAGGGTGAGGCAGGGGAGATCCTCATCCGTGGCCCACATGTCTTCGCCGGCTACCTGGGCATCGCCGAATCGAGCCAGCCTTTCGTCCAGGGCTGGTTTGGTACGGGCGACCTGGGGATCTCGGACCCGGAGACACGGTATCTCCGGATCGTGGGCAGGACGAAGGAGGTGATCATCACCGGGGGCATGAACGTCTACCCGAGAGAGGTCGAAGAGGTGCTGAGGCGCCATCCCCGAGTCACCGATGCGGCCGTCATTGGAGTGGCTTCGGCTCGCTGGGGGGAGGAGGTGGTCGCCGTGGTGTCGCCTGTCGACCTCGATCCGGACGCCGTGCTCGGTTTTGCTGCCGAGCGATTGGCACCGTACAAGAGACCCAAGCGGGTCTTTCCCGTCGAGGTCATACCGCGCAGCGACGTCGGCAAGTTGAGGCGGGTCGCCGTCGACCGGATCATTCCACGGGCTGGAGCAGAGGTGCCGCCAGATGGAATAGGATCCCCCCTCCCGTAAGTCATCCCGGAGGAGACCTTGGAACTCGGCCTGACCGGCAAGAACGTGCTGATCACCGGAGGGAGCAAAGGCATCGGCAAGGCCAGCGCGCTCCTCTTCGCCGAGGAAGGGGCCAATGTCGCCATCGCTGCCCGATCGGCGGGCACTCTCGATCTGGCCGCTGCCGAGATAGCCGAAGTCGGAACGGGTGAGGTGGTTGCCCTAGCCGGGGACATGACCAAGTGGGACGACGTGAAACGGGTTGTCGACGAGGCGATCGACAAGCTCGGATCGATCGACATCTTGGTCACCTGCGCTGGCAGCTCACCGGGAGGGCTGATCGAAGAATTGACCGAGGATGACTGGGATTCGTCGCTCAGCCTCAAGTTCATGGGGTACGTGAGAGCGATGAAGGCCGTTCTCCCCCACATGAGAGAGCTGGGGTCCGGGGCAGTAGTGCTAGTGGTGGGCAACGACGGCCTGAAACCGACCTTCTGGGAGACCACCGCCGGGGCGGCGAACGCCGCGGGTATCAACGTTGCCGCCTCCATGGCAGAGCAGTACGGGCGCCACGGCATCCGGGTCAACACGGTCAACCCCGGGCCGGTGGACACCCAACGGTGGGACGGTCTGGAGAAGGCGATGGCCCGGGATATGGGCATCACCCAGCAGCAGGCACACGACTTCGCGGTCTCCAGCATTCCTCTGGGCAGGATCGCACGTGCCGATGAGGTTGCAGACCTCGTGGTGTTCCTTGCATCGGATCGGGCGAGCTTCATCAACGGGGCTCACGTGGTGATCGATGGGGCGCAACGCAAGGCGAAGATGGATCGCGACAGCCGGGAGGCGTGAGTTCAGCAGATTCAGCCTGGCTCGTTCCGGCGAGAACCACGGATAGAGGTCGATGGAATCTGTTATTGACCTCCACGTCCACTACTACACCGATCGGTACGTGGACGCCATCTTGTCCGCCGACTCCATCACGACGTACCGCCGCCAGGACGGTCGGCTCGTGGCAAAGTGGAGGAGCGGAGTCGCTCTCACAGTCGTCGACCCCCATCCGGGGCCTGCGGAGCGGGTCGAGATGATGGACCAGCTAGGGATCGACACCCAGGTCCTCTCCGTCCCCTCCCCGAGCGCCTACTTCGTCGATCCAGAACCTGGCGAGCGACTTGCTCGGGAGACGAACGAGGAGCTCGCCGAGATCTGCCGCCAGCATCCGGGTCGGTTCGAGTCGGTGGCGATGCTCCCTCTGCAGGACGTGGGCCGAGCGATGGAGGTCCTCGACTGGAGTCTCGACGAGCTGGGCATGAAGGGCACGATGATCCTGTCCAACGTGGACGGTATGCCACTCGACGACGTGACCCTAGAGCCCTTCTGGGAGTTGGCCGACGCGCGGGAAACCCTCGTGTACGTGCATCCGACGGTCCCTGACGCCCCCCATCACGACGAGAACGCCCTGGCCATCGCGGTTGGCTTCTTCTCCGAGTCGACCCTCGCCGTGGCACGGATGGCATACAGCGGGGTGTTCGAGAGGTACCCTCGAATCAGGTGGGTCTTCTCACATCTCGGCGGGACTCTGCCCGTGATCCTGCCGCGGCTCGATAGCTACTGGAGGCAATTCGAGGACTGTAGGGAGCGGGCTCCAAAGCCTCCGTCCGAGTACGTCAGGGACCTGGTCTTCGACACCGCCTCCAAGCACGGCCCGGCCATCCAGTGTGCCATCGATACGCTTGGCGAGGACCGCCTCGTCTTTGGCAGCGACTATCCCCATGTCCCCGGGGGCACGGCGCCCTACCTCGAGGCGCTGGAGCCGTTCGAGTTCTCGCCTCGGCAACGCTCACAGATCCTCTCCGGACGAGCCGTGACTCTGCTGTCGGGTGGACGGTTCTGAAGACGTGTGCGGGCCGTCGGCTCCAGGCTGCGTTCCAGGGCTGAGGGTTTCACCGTCGGATTGCGAGCATCGAGTCTGCCACCTGGGAGCTTGAGACCATGGGCGATCTGAACCATCCCTCGGTAATCGACCCGACAACTGTGGGCCGCTCGACCGGTCGTCCCCACACCATCGAGATCTGGTTCGCCGCCCTCCTGGAGTCGAACATCTGTTAAGCGGCGGGACGGGTTGTCCGCAGGTAAAGCGATGTGACGAGAGCGCTCGCCAGAAGGCCGAACACGATGGCTAAGAAGCCATCGATCTGATCAACCCGAAGATCAAACACGAGATAGACGAATTCCCCGCCTAATGCTCCCGCCAGGACACACCAGACGACTCTGACCGGACGAGCAGCGACACGAGCGAGAATCCATTCGATGGCTAGGACGAAGGGTCCGAAGACGATCTGGCCACCGAAGGAGAAGAGTGCCAATACGCCAAGGGGCGTGAGCAGAGCCGAGACGGCAGTGGAAAGGGTCGATGGCTTGGCCTGCCTGGAGCCAGACGTCGAATACACCATCTCGTCCACCTCCTGGGTTCGATTGTAGCTCTTGAAGTGCCGAGCGCCAGGTGTGGTCCGTTCAAGTACATCTGGTACTCGTCATTCGTTGGTCGCCTGCCACCAGGCGTCCCGGCAGTCCATCGTGACGTGACAGGCGAGCGCCGAAGTGCTCGGACGGTCGTAGATATGGGGCGATTTGTCAACAGATTGATCGTTGTGGGCCTTTTCGGTTCCTTGCGGATGTTGCGGTGGCCCGTGCCGCGGTCTTGATCGGGTTGATGTGGTCACGTCGATGCGGTCAGGTGAAGGCGAAAAGTGGTGGGAGGATGACCACGACCGTGGCGGCCCAGACGGCAAAGACGGGCAGGTAGGCGGTCTGCCAGCGCTCGAGCCGGTGAAAGGTGCTGTGTCCGGTGAGGAACCGGGTGGATAGCCAGGCGGTCCCGGCCAGGCTCACGAGGAGCAGGAGGTTGAGACCGAGCGCCGCTGTTCGGTTCGGGGTGAACCCGAGTTCGCCGATCCGGGCGATCATCGCGGCGAGCACGATCACGTCGAGGACGAGGGCGCTGACCACGGCGACCAGTTGGATGCGGTCCATCCAGCCTGGCGGCGTGGAGGGGTCCCGGGCGGACATCCCGTACAGGACGAGCCCGAGGACCACCACCAGCAGGGCGTCGAAGACACCGAGGAGTTCGCGATCGAACACGCCGCCAAGCCCGGTTGCGATATAAACCACGACGGCGCTCACCAGCATCACTGCGAAGAGGGGCGTGAACACCAAGGTGAGCACCGGCGCCATGTTCTCCACCACCCGTTGCTTGGACTCGACGAGCCATGCCGCCACGATCACTGCACCGGCTGCTCCTGAGGGCAACACCCACCAGATGACCCGCTCGGCATCTACACCGGTGGGTTCGAGGATGAGTGCGGTCAGCCCCAGGAGCACGCCGCCCCCGAGTGCGATCAGGACGTAGTAGATGAACCATTCACCGGTGAAACGGACGAAGTCCATGCGCCGCTCATGTGAGCTCACGACGCCGCCCATGTACGGGTAAGCGACGAGGAACCACGTGACAACTGGCAGGTGGGCGGCGACGAGCAGTTGGGTGGACGCGTCGTCTGGGAAGGGGTAGAGGTTGACAACGATGGCGGCCAGCGCGAACGGGGTGGCCGCCAACAGCGTCTGGCGGACGGTGAGCCGACGCCGGCGGACGAAGTAGGCGGCGAGGAACGGCGCCACGAACAGGCTGGCGTTCCGGGGCAGCCACCAGACGTCGGAATAGGGGAACACGGAGACGATGCGCACGACCTGGGCCACGACCGCGGCGGCCACGGCGAACGCCAGTGCTTCGGGCCACATACTGCCGGCGTCCCTTTGCTCGCTACCATCGGAGGCGACGAGCTGCCTCCAGAGCCTTCCGCTGTGCTCATGGGCGAACTCCCGGGACAATTCGTCGACGCTCCCCATCCGCTTCACCGCGACTAGGAAGGCCTCATCGGCAGTTAGGCCGGCCGCAGCCAGATCAGCGATCTGATCACGCAGATGGTCCTCCAACTCCTCCATGTCACGGCCATCGACCCCCTTGCCCTGTCCGACGAAGGACCGCCATTCCGCGATCTTCGCCTCCAACTCCTCCACGTTCAGGCCCTCCCAAAAGCGAAGGGGAGCAGGTCGGCGTCTCCCCAGACGTCACCCAAGGCCCGCGTCACGGTCGCCCACTGTCGCTTGTGCTCCGCGAGTGCCGCATGCCCCTCCTCGGTGATCTCGTAGTACCTGCGCCGCCGCCCCTCAGGCGGCGTTCGCCACTCCGTGGTCAGGTATCCAAGCCGGTGGAGACGATGGAGCAGCGGGTAGAGCATCCCATCGGTCCACTCGAGCTCACCGTCCGAAAGCTCGCGAACGCGCTTCAGAATGGCGTACCCGTAACTCTCGCCCTCGGCCAGGATCGCCAGCACCAGCGGCGTCGCTGACGCCGCGACGAGGTCCTTGTCGATCTGCACCACACCTCCGATACTTAGAGCCGGAATGCATAGAAGCACAAGGTATCCTATCAGGTCGCATCTGACATGACCAAAATCGGGGCGGAACCGCTCAACCCGGTGGGGTTCGCGCCGCGGCCATCGGTCGCTGCTACTGACCGTGGCGCGGACGGGCACGCCGAACAGCAATCAGCGCACCACAGCCATACGTGCCTGATTGATGAGTGCGATCTCAGATCGCCGGCCGCCGACAGATCGATGTCACTGCCACCAATGACACATATCGGCTCGCTGGTTCAATACGCCCTATTTCGCTGCGCGTACTGAACCCGGAGCGGCGGCCAACCACATCCAGCCGATTCAACTCCTCGGTTCTAGTCGCCGGTGCGCTGGCCGGACGGTCTCTCCGAACACCGGGAACCCCAGGCGCCGGGCTATTGACAAAGCCGGCGGGCTTCCATATACGTCACCTTGGGGCGTGGTTGACCACCCCTTGGGGGCAGCATGAGGTCGTTTCGACCACAGATGTCGGCGTCTCGGGCGCGAATGTGCACTGTCTGTTTTCGGCTCGCCCGCATCGACACTCTCGATCGAACCACTGTCACCACTGGTGTGGATGGAGGCGCTCCAACTCGAAGGGGGTTGACGATCAGCTCAGCCGCCGCCCCCGGATCGACCAAAGGAGGACGATCATGCCAGACGACGCAGAGGTCGTTGACGGAGACCAACCATTGTCCAGCATCGACGTGGGGGAGGAGATGGTCTCGGAAGAGATCTTCACCGGAGATGCCGAGGGGGTGGAGGAAACCCCTGACGGAGGGTTCGAATCGATCGCAGGTTACGAGCTACCGATAGCCCCCGGAGCCAGTGAATACAGCATGGAGGCAGTGGGCGAGGTTCTCACGCTGGCCGACGAGACCACCCAGCTCAGAGATATCGGGGAGGCCTCTTTCGGCGCGCCCGACGCCGTCGCCGAGACCGTGCACGGGGCAGACGACCGCATCCAGATAACCAATACGGCGGTGTATCCCTGGCGAGCACATGCCTCGCTGCGAATCACCGCAGCCGACAATTCACTGTGGATCGGGACGGGTTGGTTCGTCGGGCCCCGTCTCCTGGTGACAGCCGGGCATGTGGTCTACATCAAGAACAGCGGGGTTCCCGGTCGTGACGGTTGGGTGCAAAGGATCGTAGTCATGCCGGGACGGAACGGGGGAACCCTGCCCTACGGCTCCGCCATCAGCTCCAGCTTCTGGACCGTGAATGGATGGGCGAGCGGCGCCAACGCTAATTACGACTACGGAGCGATCGTGCTCGGTGAGTCACTGGGGAGCCGCACCGGATGGCTCGGCTTTGGCAACTGGTCCAGCCTGAGCGGAGTCGGCGCCAACATCTCCGGCTATCCCGGCGACAAACCTGCGGGCACCCAGTGGTACGCCGCCCGCACCGTCGACTCGGCGACCACCCGCAAGGTGTTCTACGACATCGACACCGCCGGTGGCCAGAGCGGGTCCGCCGTGTACCGGTTCTGGAACGGTGGCCGGTATGGGATCGCGGTTCACGCCTACGGGGGGACGACGGTCAACTCGGGGACGCGGATCAATTCGGCGGTGTTCAACAACATCAAGACCTGGAAGCAGGGGTCGGAGGCGTGAGAATCGTGTGTCGATATGGGTGATGAAGGGAGTGTCATCGAGGGGAGGGCGCGCCGAGCAGACGGAAGCCCTGTGTCCGAGGCCCGGGTGTTCATCGCCTCGGGCCCGGTCCCTACCCCGGACATCGCCCTGCTCACCGATGAGGAGGGTCGTTTCACCCTCCACGCGCCCGCGCCCGGCTCGTACCTGATCGCCTGCCACGCCGAGGGTCTGACATCGGCCCAGATGGAGGTGGACGTTCCGGCCGGGGTGGATCGGCTCGAGATCGAGATCGAGATGACGCCTGGTCCCGCCTGAGGAGAGGTCCCGGCAACGGCGAATGAGACACCCATGACCCAGGAACCGAGGATCCACATCGGCGGCAGCGTCTCCGGTCAGGTGGCATACGGCCAATTCGTCTATCAGGTTCAGGCCCCGGGCGGAACGGTGACCCAGATCGTTGTCCCGGAACCGATCAGGGCTCGCCCCAGGCCCATCGATCTGAGGCCACCGTCGATCGCTCCGCCTGTGGGCAGGAATGATGTCCTTGCCCGGCTCACCTCTGACTCCATGTTGCGCGCCGCCCAGATCCATTCCGCAGATGGCTGGGGTAAGACGACCGTCCTGAAGCACCTGGCCCGGCATTCGTCGCTGGAGAGGAGCCGGGACGGGATCGGGGTTATCAGCGGCTGGGGAAGACCCATCGAGGACATCGAGGGCGACCTGTTCGATGCGTTCTTCGAATCGGCCCTCCCACAGCTGAGCCTCAAGGCAACGCCCGCACAGATCCGAGCTTCCATGCGAGACGTGGAGGCTGTGATCTTGGTCGACGATCTCGACGTCGACCGACGGCATCTCGAACGACTGCTCGACGATGCACCCGGATGCCGCTTCGTGCTCACGTCGACGAGGCAGACGCTGCTCGACGGAGACACCGTGGCCCTCGGTGGCCTCGACGCCGAGTCCGGTCTGGCCCTGTTCTCCAATCGTCTGGGACGTGCCCTCGGCCCAGAAGAGAGCCGGGTGGTGGCCGAATATGTCGCATTGGCTGGTGGTCAGCCACTGGCAATCGTCTGGGCCGCGGCCGCGGTGGAACACAGGGCGATCGTGATCGAGGAGCTCCGGGCTGGCGTGCATGTCGTTGCCCGGGCGTTGGATGACTCCCTGGGGCTTGCGGAACGTCGCGCTCTCGGAGTCCTCGGCGCGGTTCGGGGAGCGCCGCTGCCTGCGGATGCGGTCGGCACGATCGGTGCGATCGACACGCCTGAGGAGGTGCTCGGCCGGTTGCGCGACGATGGGATCGTGCTGTCGGCGTCGCCCCGGTATCGCCTCCCTGTCGAAACGGCGGACGACTTCGAAGTGGTCGACATGCGGGAAGAAGCAATGGCCGGAATGACGGTCTGGGCTCGGAGGGTGACAGATGCGTCACGAATCGTCGAGGCCTCGGCGGCTCTCATCGAGCTGGCAACGTGGGGTAAGGCCAACGCCCCCGAGGCGACGATTAACATGGTCCGCGCCTCACAGGCGGGGCTGTTCCTGGGGGGCGAATGGGAGGCGTGGTCGCAGTTGATGTCTGCCGCGGCCCACTCGGCAACTGTCCTTTTCGACGAGGCGTGGATCCTCCACGAGATAGGAACCAGGGACCTCCTCGTCGGAGATCGGGACAGTGCGTCCGAACGGTTGCATCGGGCGCTTTCGGTCAGGACCGAGATCGGCGATGACGACGGGGCGAGGGTCACCCGTCACAACCTCGGGTTGCTCGAGCCTCCTCCTGCGAGACCTCCCGACGGCGTCGGTCGAACCTGGCTGTGGTGGCTACTGGCCCTGGTCGCCGTCCTGGTCGTGGGAGGTGCGCTGCTCGCCTCTGGCGTCTTCGACGATGAAGAGCCCGGCACAACCGAGCCCACGGTGTCAGATACGCTGGCCGTCGGGAGGCTGGTGACGGGTGTCAATCCGCTCGAGATGGGGGAGGTCCCCGTGGGGATGGAGACAGAAGCACTCTGGTCGGTGATCAATACCGGCCCCGGCCCCGTCGACATTGCCAGTGTGTCTGTCGACCCACCCTTCTCGGTCGGTTTCGACTGCGGGACCGTGGCGGCCCTGGAGGACTGTGAGGTTACGGTGGGATTCACGCCGGAGCTGGCCGGTACCTATCAGTCAGATCTTGTCGTCGATTACGGCGGCGACGATTCACCCCTGGTGATAACAGTGACGGGATCGGCCACAGAAGAAGCGCCTTTGTCCATCATCGAGGCGACACCCGTCAGACTCGACTTCGGAGCAGTGTCTGTGGGGGACGCCGACCGTTCCGTCATCGAGATCCGCAACTCCGGTGAGGCAGTCGTCGATCTCATCGATGCCCACTTGGAGAGTGGCGATTTCTTCATCCTCGAGGACAACTGTGATGTCCTCGAGCCGGCAACCACCTGTGAGGTGGCCGTCTACTTCGTGGATGCGGGCGACGCCGGTCGGTACGAGGACAATCTGATAATCGAGCATTCGGCGGACAACGACAACTTCAGCATCCCGGTGAGTGTCACGGTGATCGCGCCGCCAGATCTGATGGGTGAGATCACCGATTGGGGTGCGAGCGAGGGTGTGTACCAGGGCGAGTTCTTCGGGTACTGGGCGGTGCCGGTGGTCGTGAGCGTGAGCAATCTGGGCGGCGAGCCGGTTGAGGAGGGGTTCCGGATACATGTCGAGGACACCCAGGGGGAGTTCCCGGTGTTCTTGCGGTCAGGACCGGACGCGACCGACGTGGATGGCATGGTGGTCTCGGACGGAATCGGACCAGGCGGCTCGATCGAGGTGACGGTGTTCGTGGCGTTCCCGACCGACGTGTACGACGTTGGACAGATTGTGCCGATTCAGATCGTGGTCGACAGCTGTTTCGGTGAGGAGTTCATCGAGGATCCCCCCTGTCGGATCATGGAGGGCGACAATGAGGACAACAACACATCGGAGCCTGTGGAGGTGACGATCGAAGACACGGAGCAGATCCCATGACCGGCATCAACATCGAGGGAGACGTGAGCGGGCAGGTGGGGATGGGTGACACGATGGTCCAGATCCAGTCGGGCCCGACTGGGTCAGAGATGGCGCCTGTCGTCATCCTGTTCTGGGCGTCGAATCCGATCGACACGGAACGGCTTCGTCTCGACGAGGAGGTGCGCACGATCGATGAGCGGCTTCGCGCTTCTGAGTTTCGCGATCGCTTCGACCTGCGGGATCAGTGGGCGGTGAGGATCGGCGATCTTTCGGAAGGTCTGCTTCGTTATCGACCCTCCATCGTCCACTTCTCGGGCCACGGGAACCCAACCGGTGAGATCGTCCTCGAACGGCCGGATGGGACATCGGGTCAAGTGTCGGCCTCGGCGCTGGCCGGGCTCTTTGCTGCGGTCGCCGGCAACGACTCGGCGCCGGTGTGTGTCGTGTTCAACGCCTGTTTCTCGGAGAGCATGGCCGAGGCCGTCGCCGATCACGTCGCCTGCGTGGTGGGCACCACCACGTCGATCGGCGACCGAGCCGCCATCTCCTTCGCCGCCGGCTTCTATCGGGCCTTGGGATACGGGGAGACAATTCAGTCGGCGTTCGCCATCGGAAGAAACGAGATCGAGCTTCTCGGTCTGGGTGAGGAAACGACGCCGAAGCTGGTGTCCCGTCGCGACCCCGGCCAGATTCGGCTGACGCCCGGAGCCTCCCCATGACAGACGTGGCCCCCGCCGATCGGTACGTGCTGGAGGGACGGGTGGTGACCATGGCGTCACCGGGCGTGATCTCCGACGGCGCCATCTATGTCGATGGCGGTGTCATCGAGGCGGTCCAGCACGCCGCGGATCCGATCCTCCATGCCAAGTACGAAGGCGCGCCCCGGATCCGCACCGGCGACACCATCTACCCCGGTCTCATCGAGCTGCACAACCATCTGTCCTACAACGCCATGCCCCTCTGGGACGTACCCCAGATGTACACCAACAACGGGCAATGGCGGGGCACACCCGGCTACACCCGGGAGATCACCAAACCCTCCCAGGTGCTGGGGCAGACTCCAGGCGCGGCGCAGGCCCTGGTCCGCTATGCGGAGTGCCGGGCGCTGCTGGGCGGGGTGACCTCTTCGCAGGGGATCAGCCTCGCCTCCGCGGGTGGCATCGAGAAGTACTACCAGGGGATCGTCCGCAACGTCGAGTCACCCGACCATCCCGACCTACCCCCAGCCGAGACCAAGATCGCCAACCCTGCCATTGGCGGGGCGCAGGCCTACCTCGACACCTTCCTCGCGGTGAATACCTGCTACCTCCAGCATCTCTCCGAAGGAACGGACGCCACTGCACGCGGGTGGTTCCTCCGGCTCCAAATAGACGACTCGTCGTGGGCGGTGAACGACGTGTTGTGTGGCATCCACTGCGCCGCCCTGCGTAGGGAGGACTTCGACGTCCTCGCCGCCGGAGGGGCGTCGATGGTCTGGTCTCCACTGAGCAACTACCTCCTCTACGGGGAGACCGCCGACATCGCCGCGGCGAAAGCCGCCGGGGTCAACATGGCCATCGGGTCGGACTGGGCTCCGAGTGGTTCGAAGAACCTGCTCGGCGAGTTGAAGGTCGCCTGGCTGGCGAGCCGGCACGCCGGCGACCAATTCACGCCCAAAGAGCTGGTGGCGATGGCAACCACCAACCCGGCCCTGGCGGTCAAGTGGGACCACCTGCTCGGGTCGATCGAGCCCGGTCGGCTGGCCGATCTCATGGTGGTCGATGGCCAGACCGATGATCCCTTCGAGCACCTCCTGCTGGCCCGAGAGACATCGGTGACCCTGGTCCTGATCAACGGCACGCCTCGGGTCGGGCAGAAGCGACTGATGAGCCGATTCTGGCCCGACCACGATCTCACCAACCTGAGCGGTATCGACCGCTACGCCGTGGCGAGGTCTACCCGCTATCTCTACCTGACCCACGACGACGACCTCCTCGACGGGCTTCCCCTGTCCCAGGCGGTGGACGACCTCGCCGAAGCGATGCGGAACCTGCCCCAACTTGCCGGCGACGTCGACGACGGGATCGTCGCACCCCTCACCACTGAGGGGACGGTCGCCATGGCGGGGGGAATGGCCGAGCCCGGAGGCCCCATCTGGCGTGTGGTCCCCGACTTCGAGGAGGAGGACCTCGAGGCGGCGCTCGCCGCCGGCGAGTTCAGCATCCTCGCCGAGCCCTACCGGTTCTGGGTGACCGAGCCCATCGATCTCGACCCGATCACCGAGGTCCAGGATCAAAACTACCTCCGTCGGCTGTTGAGCGCTGCCAACCTGCCCGAGCACATCCGAAATGGGCTCCCCGCGATGCACGGCAGGCCCTGACCAAGGAGACGGCTGATGGGTGCGGAATTCGACCGGATAGTGGATGCGGCATACCGGGGCAAGGCCGCGAGTGAACTTCGCAACGCCCCCACGCACGCCCTGCGTGGGGTGTCGCCGGGAGACGCCGAGAAATTGGAGGCGGCGTTTGGCATCGCCACGATCGCTCACCTCGCCGAGAGCCCCTACTTCAAGGCTGCCGCCGCGATCTGCGACGCCGCACGATCACCGGGGTTCGATCCGGGGCCACCACAGGCCTGGCGTCAACTCTTCGCCTCTGCGCCTCTCGCTGCATATGAGGCACGCCCCGACCTGTTCCGACTCGACTTCGGACCGGTGTTCTACAGAGGCCGTCTCGACGGGACCGCCCGACTGCTCGTTGTGGGACAGGACCCTTCGGTCAACGAGATCCTGGCACAGCGAGTCTTCATCGGACAGTCGGGTCAGCGTCTCCAGGGTTTCCTCGCCAAGCTGGGCGTCGAGCGCTCGTATCTGATGCTCAACACATTCTCGTTCAGCATCTTCGACCAGTTCGGGGGGGACAATGCAACCCTCTCCCACCAGGATCCCATCCTCGCGCACCGGAACAGACTGTTCGACGCGGTGGTCGCGGGCAATCCGCTGCAAGCCGTCATAACCGTGGGAACGGCAGCGCGGGAGGCGATAGATCGGTGGCCGGGCATCGGCACCATCCCCCGAGGCCACATCCTCCACCCTTCGTTCCCGGACGTGGCCCGGCTACTCATCAACTGGAATGCGGCGCTCGCCGCCCTCAGACACGCTGTCGACCCCGACGACGGGGGAGCAGTGGGCCCGGATTACGGCGCGCAGTTCTCGTCTGACGAGGTGGTGCCGATCCCGCGCGGGGACCTTTCGTTCGGACTCCCGCCATGGCACGGCGTTGGAGACCATGGCAAGCGGGTGGGCGACACGGTCATCGAGTGGCGCAGCCCCCCGGTGATCTGACCTCTTCCTGTTCAGCTCAAGGGCGCCTGGACCATCCCGGTGCCGACGTCGAAGGGGTCGAATCCCTGGCTCAACTCGTCCTGTCGTCCGCTGGCCACCAACTGGGCCGATAGAGCCGTGTTGTCAAGGGCCCCGACCGTGGTGAGGAGACGACTCGCCCACAACGCGGCCACCCCGGCGACATGTGGTGTGGCCATGCTCGTCCCGCTCATAGGCCTGAGACCGATGTCGCCAGCTTTGGCCGACTGCACTCCCACGCCGGGGCCGGAGACATTGGGACCGGTGTTGGAGAAGGCGGCGATCTCGAAGCCGGCGACTCCCTTGCCCAGCGCACCCACCGAGTAGAAGCCTTCGGCGGCCGCGGGTGGGGCCACCGCGATCTGATGATTCGGGTTCACGTCACGGCGGCTCTCGTTGCCGGCAGCCGCTACCAACAGGGCAGCGGTGCCCAGAGCCGAGCTCTGCGCCTTGGCCATCGTCGCCAACGACCCGAAGAGATTGATGTTGGCCCGGTATGCCTCGAGTGCCTTGGTGGTTGCCAGCTCGGCGGGGAATCCGTGGATCTCGATGAGACGTTTCACCATGCCGGGGAAGTCGATGCCCAACGACAATGAGATCACGTTGGCCCCGTTGTTGATCGCCCATTGCACGGCCTGGACGATGCCTTCGGTGCTACCTCCGCCGCCGGAGCCGAGGACCTTGCCGATCAGAGCCTTGCTCACCCCGGGGGCCACGCCAATGCGCAGCCCGTCGACATCCTGACCGAAGATGGTGGCGGCGCAGTGTGTGCCGTGACCGTTGTCGTCTTCGTCGCCCTCACCAGTGAAGTCCTTCTGTTCGACGTCGACACCTTGGAAAGCGGGATGGTCGGCGTCGATCCCGGTGTCGAGCACGGCCACGGTCACCCCGCTCCCGTTGAACGGTGAGATGTCGGCCTTGACGGCTTGGACTCCCCAGGTCGTGTCCTCCTCGTCGCCGGTCACCTCGGCGTCGCGTGTTCTCGGCTCGACCAGGATCAGGGGCATCCTCGGCGCGGCGGCCAGTGTCTCCGGGTCCTTGTGGATGTCACGCAACTCGGCGTTGCTGGTGACCTCCGCCATCTCAACATGGAGCGAGGCGGGGCCCACCGTGTCGAACGATCTACCCCGGACCGGTGAGCCGGATTGCGGGTCAACCGGGCTCTTCAGAATCACATATGGCTCAGGTTCCATTGGTGGATACCCCTTTTCGATTGCTATGTGCGGCGTTTGCCGGCCTTTCCCCCGTTGCCCCATTCGACTTGTGAATCTCACCGGCCCCGCCCCAGGCGGGGGGATCGGTCGTGATTCGCAAATCGAAACCTACGCGTCCCTTGGGGATCGAGCAGGTCGGAATGTTTCGCGATCTCCCCCGCGCGCCACCACTTCGGACGAGTAAGGTTCGTTTCTCGTGGGCGCCGGGGCCTTTAGGGGCGATGATGAGCCGCGCCATTCGTTTCGACATCGTGAACCTGAACAGCGGGACGACCGCTGCTGTGGTCCGATCCCGTCTGGAGACGATCGACCCTGCCGGCGCCCCGGTGGTGGTGGTGCGTCGACAGTTGATCGCCACCGTCACCTGGCACCGGGTCGGGCTCCAGCAGCTGGCCCAAGCCGTCAGCGAAGCCGATGACGACACTGCTCTGTCGATGCTTCTCGCTCTCGACGCGGGCAACGAAGTGCCGGCCCACCTATGGGGTCAGTCCGGTGCCAGTCCCCCGTACGGGGTCCTGCTGCTTGGAGACGAGCCCATCGCGTTCTCCGAGGGCGAGATCGCCGCCGCCGCCGAGGAGCCCCGACGTGGGACGAGCGCACCCCCGGCGCCCCGGCCCGCGATGCCCACCGCCGCCGCTCCTCCTCCCACCGCGGCTGCCCCACCGGAGATGGTGTTCGACGGAGCAGGCCACGACGAGGACGTGCTGGGAGAGACTTTCTCCGCCTTCCCCGACATCACGGCTCCCACCACGGTGAGACCCGGCGAGGAGTTCGAGGTGAAGGTGGGAGTCTCGGCGAAGGCTCTGGCCCACACCGTCTCCGAGGGCATCGCGGTGAGTGAGCTCGATCCGGGACAGCAGACGATCCGACTCGAAGTGCTGGTCACCGGGCCGTTCGACACCGCGGTCGGGTCAGAGAACGTCGGCTACCTCGACATCGACCGCGACACTTTCGAGCACGAGCCGTTGGCGGTCAGATTCACCATCGCCAACCCACCAGACACCTATGACCCCCAGGTCGGAGTGTGGGTCGCCCGGGTCACCGCGGCCTACTTCCACGAGGGTGCGTTCGTAGGTGAGGGGTATCGCGAGGTCAGAGTGAATCAGGTGGGCGCCCGCCATATCGACCGGGAGTCGGATCGGCTGCCCGTGGCCGTCACCAGCCCGATACTCGGTCTCGTCGACGACGAAGTGGACCTCACCATCTCCATCAGCATCGTTGAGCCCGGAGCCCAGGGCCGGTTCCAGGTTCGACTCTTCTCGAGACACCTGCCGGCACCGGTCGATGCCGGCACGGTGTACCTGGGCCAGGACGCCAAAGAGTTCGCCACGAGGCTGGTAAGAGAAGTCGACTACACGATCGCCAACCCGGTGGCCGACGAGACCCTCAACACGATCGGTCGGCTCGTTGCCGAGAAGCTACCTGATGAGGTGCAAGCCGCCCTCGCCACAGTCTGGGAGGCAACCGCCGGTCCGGACAACGAGGCTTCACAAAGGAGGGTCCCCGACGTACTTCTGCTAACCGACGATTGGGCGGTCCCCTGGGAGTTGATGTCGATCAACCTCGATGATTCCTCACCGCCATTCCTCGGCGCGCAGGTGAACGTGGGGAGGTGGCCCAACCAGAAGCGGGACGGGCTGACCGCGCGAGAGTTGGGGATTCATCGCCTCGGGGTAATGGTCGGTCACTATCAGGATGCCCGAGGGGTCCAGCCTCTCCCGCGGGCCGAGGAGGAGGGTCGAAGCCTCGAGGAGCGCTATGACGCTCGCATGGTCAATGCCGACCCCAATGCGCTCAACTTGTTGCTGGCGGGCAGTTTCGCCGATGGGTACGAAATAGAGGGTCTCCATTTTGCCGGCCACGGCGAGAGTGACCCCAGCAAAGGTACCTATCTGATGTATTCCGACGGCGCCCGGATGGGTGTGTTCGCGTTGGGCTCGGCACCGGTTGCGTCGACGAAGAACGCGTTCTTGTTCGTCAACGCCTGCCAGGTCGGAACCGCGGATGAGATGCTCGGTGAGTACTCCGGTCTCGCCGGCCTGGTGGTCGGCGCCGGATTCAGGGGTTTCATGGCCCCGCTGTGGTCGGTGAGCGATGACATCGCCCAGCAGATCTCACTCGGCCTCTACGAGGCGTCGGCGGAGGGTGTCGCCGTGAGCGCTTATCTGCGCGAGGTGCGAGGCAAGTTCCGTCAGACCGAGAGTGAGCCCGCTCACACGACCTACATGGCCTACGTGTTCTTCGGTCACCCGGCCCTCCGGCTGGGCGGCCCCGACAGGAGGAGACCGAATTGAGTTTCGAGTTCGAAGTCGACGGGACGGTCGATCTCGGTTTTGGATACCGGTTGGTCGCAGGTGGGTATCGCGGCCGGGGAGTCGCTACTGAGCCGTCCGACTACACAGCCGGGGCGACGCGATCGTCCACCACGCAGCAAGCGCTGTCTGACGTGCTCGCCGGTGCCTTAGACCGAGCAGAGATGCGCGAGGAGCAGGCGATCGAGTTGATGCTCGTCCCTGAGCCGGGAGGGCAGCCCAGCCGATCGGCCCGCCAGGAAGACGCGGTGGTCCTCGAGACCCCCGATCTTGGTGAGGATCGGGGTCAAGTGGTGATGCTCACCGACGAGGACGGTGGAGTCTCATTCCACTATCCAGTTGAGTCCGAGAAGTCACTCGAGGTCCAGCCCCCGACTGTGCGTGGTGCTGGAGGGACCAAGGTCTTCGTCATCCCTGCCGAGGTCACACCGGGCGAGCCGTCGGCCGAGGCGGAGACCCGCTCGCTCATTGGTGTCGTTGGCCGGAAACTCATTCAGGTCCTCAGCTTCCCGGTGGCCCGCGCGGTCGGGGCCCGGGTGGGCGAGCCTCTGGTCCGCCGCTGGGAGCTCGCCAATCGCCCCTACGGAATCAGATGGTACGGGCCAGCCGACTTCAGACACCGGGACGGACGCAGGATCGACGATTGGAGCCCACTTGACGGCAATCGCTCGTTGCTATTCATCCACGGCACGTTCGCTACGTCTCCTGGCGGATTCGGGGGCATCCCGGCCACAGTGATGGAGGGACTCCAGGACAGGTACGAGGGCCGAGTTCTCGCATTCGACCACCCTTCGATGTCGGCAGACCCGGTGGAGAACGTCAGTTGGTTCATCGAGCAGGTCCCCGGCGGGGTCCATCTAGACCTCGACGTCATTGCTCATTCTCGTGGTGGCTTAGTCGCCCGGGTGCTGGCAGGGGGCAAGCACGACGCCGGGCTTGACTTGTCCAACATCACCGTGCACTCGGTGGTGTGTGCCGGCACCCCCAACTACGGGACGCCGCTTGCTGACGCTCAGCACCTCTCCTCGCTCTGCGATCGTCTCGCCACGGCAACGAATCTCATACCCGGTTTGCCGGTGGGTGAGATGATCGATGTGGTCTTGCTGCTCGTGCAAGTCGTGGCGCAGGCCGTGCTGGAGGGACTCAGCGGACTCGAGGTGATGAGCCCGCAGAGCGACTTCCTCGATTCGATCAACACTACCCCTGGGACGGGCACTCGGTACTTCGGCGTGGCCGCCAACTATCAGCCAAATCAGCGTGGCATGAAGCGTGTGGTCGAGGGTCTGAAAGACGGGGCCATCGACTACGTGTTCCGCGGGGCCCAGAACGATCTGGTGGTGCCAACCCTCGGGGTCTACAAGGGTGATCACCCCTTCGCGATCGAGCCGTCCCACCTCATCTCCTTCGACGCGAGCCGGGGAGTCATGCACTCCACCTTTTGGAGAGAGCCCGAGGTGGAACAAGGGCTTGCCGACTGGCTGTCTGCCTGACGGTCAGTCCTGACCGGCCGGTCTTCCTACCCAAACGGCGGCGTCTTGAGTCTGCGACCCGCCGTCGATCCCGACCGCCACAACCGTCACACCGGCTGCAGTCACGCTTTCGACCTGTTGCACATCGGGCCCATCGAGCCCGGCTTCTGCGTCTTCGACCAGGCGCCACGTCACTGCGTCGTCAGACGCCCAGATGGCTGCGTTCTTGTCCCCTGCGTCATGAGTCCAGCCGGCCGCGACCCATCCCGAGCCAACACCGGCGAGGCCATGGATCTCTTGGTCGCCTTCGCCGCCGAACACTTCGCGGTCGCCCACCCTGGTCCAAGTCTCGCCGTCAGCCGAAAGCCACACCGCGGCGTCACGGCCGGTCTCCAGGGTGGAGTCGAAGCCAGCAGCGATCAGACCTTGCGCTCCGCTGCGCACCACGTTGACGAGCTGTGCGCCCGGGCCCGAGAATCCCGCCTGATCACCCTCGACGCGTTCCCAGACGTCGCCGTCTGCCGAGACCCATACCGCCGCATCGAAGTCGCCGGAGTTGGTGTCTCCCACGGCCACCAGCCCGGGACCACCGGCCACCGCATCGTGGACCCGCTGCGCTCCGTCTCCTCCCAGCTCACCGCCCGGGTCTGCGACGCGTACCCAATCCACCCCGTTCGAGGAGGTCCAGATCGCACCGTTTGTCCCCTCGCCGGAGACTTCCCAGCCGACCGCCACCAAACCACCGTCCCAGACCGTCAACCCCCTGATGAATTGGTCACCGGGCCCTCCAAGTGAATCGCCGGCGACCCGGCTCCATTGGTTGCCGTCGACCGAGGTCCACACCGCGGCATCTCGGCCGTCACCAGTGGTGACCCCTACCGCCACCAACTGCGAGCCCAACTGAACGACACTTCGCATCTCGGTGTCTCCTGCTGTCTCGCCGGTGAAGGCGTCGTCGGGAAGCCGTGTCCAGTCCTCGCCATCGGTGGAAGTCCATGCCGCAGCAGAATGCTCTTCGTCAATCCTCTCGGTTCCAACTGCAATCCAGCCCTGTTCCACTGCCAACACGTCATGCATCACCTGGGCTCCCTCGCCGCCGAGTGAGGGCTGACCCGAGACACGTGACCACGACACGAACGGGCTTGGCTGGGGGAGAAGGGTGGTTTCGATGCCGGTCGGCTCGGTGGTATCGGACCCGGGCTCGTCTCCACCAAAGATGTTCATCATGAGTACCACCGTCAGGATCGCCCCCAGTGCCAGCGACGCTATGACCCACGCTCTCCGATCTGGCGGTGGTTGGTCGCCCCGGTCGGTCGCGATCTGTTCTACCTCCGGTGGGGTCGTGTCCGTGTCCGCTGCTCCCTCGACAGCCGATGATCGGGTGACATCGACCTTCGTCTCTTGATGCCTCGGTTCTGCGGGAGCCGTCTCGGAGACGATGGCGGCGACCGTATCGTCGGCTGCGCCGTCTTCTGTCTCATCCCCGTCCACTGTCATCTGGCTGTGATCTGCGACAGTCTCCTCGACGGCACCGACTGGGGCCAGGGTGGGGAGGGTGTCCGACTCCTCGGTCTCGTCGGGGATGAGGACCTCTTCACTTCGAGTGAAGAGGATCCCATCGTTGGCCGACATGTAGAGAACGGGTGAGCCGAACTCGATTCGAGTTGGGCCCCCACGTATGACCTTGCGGGCTTCGGCCAGCGCCGCGTCTACGGGGAAGCCGTTGCCGAGACTGGTGTAGAAGCCCCTGGCGAAGTCGATGGCAGCCCGGTCCGTGATCTCGAACTGCATGGCGACGATGGCCGGGATCCCCTTTCTCAGCAGGCTCTGCGCACTCCCGGTGAAGGGGTCCGATTCGAAAGCCGCCCCCTCACAGTTGTTGAGGACGACCAGACGCATCTTGAGGCTATCCCGAAGATAGGTACCGACCGTGCTCCCGGGCACGTGAACCTCACGGCCCCTGGAGTCCTCGAGGGCGAGGACACCGTCCTCGTGCTCCTCGCTGTATTCGCCGTGGCCGATGAAGTGGAAGACGTGATAGTCGTTGTTTTGGAGGTCGACCTGAAGAGTCTCCAACTGACCGTCGGGGAGCCGATGGAGCTCGACTTCCCCCCGTTTCGAAGGGCCCTCGAGCGCCGTGTTGAGTTGCTGCCACTCACGCTCCACGTCGAGCGTGCCTCTTCGCTCGATCGGATCGGAGATCATCACCAGGACTCTGAGCGGTCCATCCAGGGGCGTAGCCGGAAGAGGCTCTGAGACATGGAGATACCGGACCACAGGCGTCCAGTTCGACAGTGATACGAAGTCGTCGGTCTCGGGCTGATACATGTACTCCCAGGGGAGGGTCCCTAGATCCTGCGCCTGGCTCAGGTCGAGTCGGATCCTGAGGCCGTGGCCAGCCTGTTTAGCCTGACTCGTAGCCTCGATAAGTCTCTCACTCAGCTCTCCTGAGAACAGACTGTCGAACAGCCGATGACCAACGGCGCGCACACGGGTGAACTCCGGTGCCTCCATACGACGTCGTTGTTGCTTGCCGAACATGGCCAAGAAGGCAGTGAGCTCGTGCTCCTCCAGCGGGAACGCGAGGTTCAGCCTCGGCTCACCTGGGATCGAGCGGAAACTCGCCTCGTAGGTTGGGCCGGAGGCGATCAGCTCGACGTCGAAATTCTCGTACGTGCGCGCCATGGCTGCTCCTGAGCCACCCAGATCTCCCCAGTGTCTCCTCAGCCTACAAGAGGCGGAGAGAGGCTTCCAGATACGCCGATGTCCAGTAAGCGTGGCACTTCGCAGCCGAGCCATCGTCGGGCTCGCCCTGAAGACCTCCCCTCTACCTATGTCCCTACTTGACCGACCGGCGAGGGCGCGCGATCGAGCAGACAAGGCATCCGCCCGGGGTTAACGCGTCCTAGTCGGCTGTCACCTCGCCTTTGTGTGCCGCAAAGGCAGCCAGGACCTCCTCCTTCTCCTGCTCGGGCACACCGACGAAGTCAAGAGTGCGCCCGAGCTCAGCCGCTACCTCATCGAACTCTTCGGAAGAGATCCGGAACTCGCGATGGGCCTTCTCCAAGCCGAGGGGCGTCATCCCCGGTTTGGTGCCTTCGTATTCGAAGGGCCCACCCGCAACGTTGCAGACCCACAGAGTTCTCATGAACTTCAGGCCTGCCAGTCTGCTCAGCTGGTTGTTGTGCCACTCCCGTAGGGCGGGGTTTTGGGACGCTTGGCCAACTATGGGATTCTTGACGATCTCATCGCTGAAGTGATCGATCACCGCGGCGATGGCAAAAACGCCGCCGAGCCTTTCGTAGAGGGTCTTCTCTGCCATTGGTGCTCCTTTTCATGGTCACTCGACGACTCCCGTCAGGTCCATTACGCAGCACCTGGCTCGACCGGTTCCATAACGGTTGTTGCCGCAGCGGATGAAGCGAGTGACCCTACATCTCCATCGCTTCGATGACCTCGATGGAGCCACCCGAAGCAAAGACCGGGTTCGACTTGGCGAGTGTGACCGCATCGTCGAGAGATCCCGCTTCGAGGATGCTGTAGCCGGTGACAGGGTTGGCGCCGCCACCGTCACTGACCGAGCCGTCGGCGGCGATGGTCTTGCTTGCCCCGGAGGGGTTTCCCGGATCTTTGAGCGCCGAGCCCAGGCCCTCCATCCAAGCTCCCCAGGCAGCCATGACTTCGGCCTGCTCCTCCTCGGTCTCCGCAATCCCGCCGCCGTGGTAGGCAACCACGAACTTCGCCATTGCTTCTCCTTTTATGAGTGACGGCCCCTCGTGGGCTGTCGTCGATGGGATGACGATCAGCCCCGGGCAATCTCGACAGGGCGGCGCCAAGAAATCTGCCCCGACGCTGAAATGAATGGCAGGGAGGCTTAGCCTTTGCGCCGGCGCAGGACGGAACGAAGGACCAGCATGGCGACGATGACCACGACCTGGCCCATCACGATGATCCGGCTGACGTCGACGGCGGGGATCCAGGCCACCTCGTCGCCCTTGATCTGATAGACGCCGATCGGGCGGGCCGAGATGCCCATCCCCCCGCCACGTCCTGCCGGGGTGTCCTCCGAGCCCTCACCCTCCCCGCCGCCGAACCCTCCCCGCAGCGAGGCGGCAGGTATCACCGTCACCCCGTTGGATTGGTACGGCTCGCCATAGACCCTCTTCACGGTGATGGTGTCCTTGGCTCCGGCGAGCAACTCGTCGATCTGGCTCATGGTGGCTCCTTTCTCATGGCCTCTGTCACCCATGATGGGTCTGCTCGGGCTTCTCCGATAGAGGCCAAGTCCCCTTTACCCCGGATTGGCCGTTGGGATTCCTCATTTCGGAGGCGCATCGGAAGGGCGAGTAGTGATGGTCCGGACAGCAGCGGGGCGACCAGGGCGGCATCCTCGAATGCCCCATTGGGCGCGCGGTCCGAAACGCACCCTGGTTCATCGCGCCGTTAGATGCGGTTGCCGTGTCGGGTCATGTGCTGGGGATGGGGAGGGGCTGCGGGCTGGTATGAACCGGCTTCTATCGCGGAGTCGATTGCAGCCATTTCTGCAAGGGAAGTTGATGCCAACTCTCGGGCGAGAGCGTCCTGCGCGCGGGCCCAGGTGTCGTGAACGGGACAGGTTTGCTCCCAGTCACACGGACCATCGCGTAGAACGCAATGGTCGAGCGTGGCGGGTCCCTCGGCGGCTTCCACGATTTCGAGGAGGCTGATATCGCTGGGGGGTCGAGCCAGGCGATAGCCTCCGTGGGGCCCGTGGCTCGCTATCAGCAGTCCCTCGGCGACCAGTCCGGCCAGGATCAGGGTCAAGGTCTTGTAAGGGATGTGCATCTCAGTGGAGATCTGACGGGCTTGACGCAGACCGGCCCCGTGCCGGCGCCCAACCGAGATCATGGCCCTGACGGCGTAGTCGCCTTTTCGTTTGAGGCTGAGTTGCATAGATGCTCCCGACCAACCTACCTCAAACTATCAATTCACCACAGAATTCCAAACTGGATTTAGAACTCCAAAGGTGTGTTAGAGTATGCATCAACAAGCAGCCATATGAGGAGGACTCATGATTACTACTGCAATCCGCCATTCAGTGACCGACTATGCCAAGTGGAAGACCGTGTACGACACGTTCCGTCCCACATCCGAGGGTGCCAAGTTCGCGAGAGTGAATCGCTCGGTCGAGGATCCCAACATGGTGACCGTTGTCGCCGGTTTCGATACCCTCGAGTTGGCCAAGGCCTTCGTCGCCAACCCGACTCTCCAGACCAAGATGACCGAAGCCGGCATCGTTGGCACACCGAGGATCGAGATCAACGAGGAAGTCGAGTCGATCTAGTTCGGTATCCCCGGATCTTGCAAGAGATCGGGGAATGCTGAGACTGAGGCCCCCTGGCGGACATTCCGATGGGGGGCCTTTCTCGTGGGTGTTCGTTTGCACCAGAGGCCCCGGGTTGGGCCACTGTCACACGACCTAGTATGCCGTCCGTTGTTCCTCAATCTCCCACCAGGTCCGCATCGGGGCTGGCGGATGCCATCCCGGCGTCGGTGGTGATGATCATCGCCTCGAGCTGGATCGCCAGCGCTATGTAGAGAGCATCGACCACACGGACGTTGTGACGGAGTCGCCACCCTCCGGGGAGCAGCGGGACGAGAAGGTGGCGACGGAACGGCGCAGCTGCTGTGAGCTCGAGGCGTTCCTCGACCTCGGACTCGGAGAGCGCCTCAGCCCGATTCAGCCTTCCCAGCGCAGACAGAACCTCGGCATCGAAGTGCGCGGGTACATGAACTCCCCACTTGCGATCCGAGCACCGATCGAAGGCGCCAACGGTGACTTGACGAGATAGTCGACCATGGCCGACGCGTCGACGACGAGTTTCTCAGCCACCCTCTAGCTCGTCCTTGGCCGCGTTGACCGCCGCCAGGACCGACTCGTGATCGATGCCAGGGGAGGTGAGCTTGTCCACTCTGCCCTGCCAAGCCTTGAGGCTATCGGAGGCCAGGGCGGAACGAATGGCCTCCTGGGTCAGGCTGGAGATGTTCAGCCCCGCCTTCTTCGCCTCCAGGGTCGACGTCGCCTCGCCAACCTTCTGCCATCTGGCAAGACAAGAGGCCCGCGCAACATCGGTGTCTCACCGCTAGCCTCGCCGCCGTCGTTCGACTAACCACGAGGTGACTCCTGATCATGAGGCTGCTCGACACTCCGGTGGCACAGGACCTGTTGGACAAGATGAAATTCCGCTGCATCGGGCCGACCCGGGGCGGCCGCTGCGTTGCCGTGGCTGGCGACCCCGACCGCCCGGCGGTCTTCTACTTCGGGGCGGCCGCCGGCGGTACCTGGAAGACCGAGGACGCCGGCACCACCTGGCGGAATGTCAGCGACGGGTTCCTCGGGACCAGCT
>Ga0256867_10000135_pt1 | contig 27031 bp, 25 predicted proteins | sample RVTome_15_FD_185939 | JGI IMG/M metagenome (GOLD analysis project Ga0256867, IMG submission 185939) | Soil microbial communities from uranium-contaminated site in the Upper Colorado River Basin, Wyoming, United States - RVT150D86 (HiSeq) ... | reverse complement strand
GGCGGCTCAACACCGCGTCCACGCCGGCCGCCAGCTTGGTGCGGGCGTCGTGGGCCTCCGCCTGGGGTCCTGTGGTCGGCGGTGACCTCGACCCGCAGGCTCGCCTGGTCCGGCAGGGCGCGCGCCTCGCCCGTTCCCCGGACCACGATCTCCCGCTCCATGGGTGCAAGCTACCGGCGCCGCCTCAGTACCCTCGAAACCGATGGAACGGTTCGGATTCGTGGGCCTCCCCAACGCCGGCAAGTCGTCGCTGTACAACGCCCTCGCCGGCGGCGGAGCCCTCGCGGCGCCGTACGCGTTCGCCACCCGCGACCCCAATGTCGGCGTGGCCAAGATCCTCGACCGCCGCCTGGACGCGCTCGCGACCATGTCGGGGAGCCGCAACGTGGTGCCCGCGAGCGTGCAGTTCGTCGACATCGGCGGGCTGGTCGAAGGGGCCAGCAAGGGCGAGGGGCTCGGCAACCGGTTCCTCGCCAACATCCGCGAGGTCGATGCCGTCGTCTACGTCCTGCGGGCGTTCACGGACGGCGAGATACCCGGCCCCGACGATCCGCTCGAGCACCTGCGGGTCCTGGAGCTGGAGCTGACCCTGGCCGATCTCGAGTCGGTCGAGAACCAGATCGCCAAGCGCCGCAAGGCGGCCAAGGCCGACCGTGCGCTGGCCGACGAGGTCGCTGCGCTCGACGCCGCCGAGGCGGCGCTGGCCGCAGGCACGCCGCTCTACCGCAGCGACCTCGACGCCGCCCAGCGGACGCTCCTGCGGCCCTATTTCCTGCTCACCAACCGGCCGGTGCTGGCGGTGGTCAACCTGGGAGAAGATCAGCTCGACGACGTGGCCGCCGTGGTCGCACCGGTCGAGGCGGAGCTGGCGGGAAGGGCCGAAGTGCTGGGAATGTGCGTCCAGCTCGAGGCCGAGGCGGCGCAACTCGAGCTCGAGGACCGCAGCGAGATGCTCGAGGCGCTGGGGCTGGGGGAGGGTGCGCTGCCCAGGTTCGTCCACGCCGCCTACCACCTGCTGGGGCTGCGCACCTTCTTCACCACCGGCGAGAAGGAGAGCAGGGCGTGGACGTTCCGGGCCGGCTGGAAGGCGCCGCAGTGCGCGGGTGTCATCCACAGCGACTTCGAGAAGGGCTTCATCCGGGCCGAGGCGATTCGCTGGGACGAGCTGGTGGACATCGGCTCGTGGACGAAGGCACGCGAGGTCGGCAAGCTCAGGGTCGAGGGCAAGGACTACGAGGTCGCCGACGGCGACGTGCTCGAGATCCGCTTCGCGGTGTAGGGCGCCAGCGCCGCGGGGGGCATGATGAATGCGTGGCATGGTTGCTTCGGGATGGCGAGGTGCTGGCCAGCCTCGAGCTGGCCGAGTCGCACCAGGAACGCCGGCGAGGACTGCTCGGGCGGGACGGCGTCGACGGGGCGTTGCTGCTACGTCCCGCCCGCTCGGTGCACACGCTGGGCATGCGGTTCCCCATAGACGTGGCGTTCTGCGACGCCGACCTGCGCGTCCTCCGGGTCGTGAGGATGCCACGCCACCGCGTCTCGCGGGTCGTCTGGCGCTCGCGGGCCGTGATCGAGGCCGAGGCGGGTTCGTTCGACCGCTGGCAGCTGCGCCCGGGCGACGAGCTCGAGGTCAAGGGGTGAGAAACGGGGATCGAACGGACGGGGTACTCGTGCTGGTGGGCACGCCCATCGGGAACCTGGGCGACCTCGCACCGCGGGCCGTCGAGGCCCTGCGCTCGGCCGACACCATCTGCTGCGAGGACACCCGGCGGACCGGACGGCTGCTCCAGCACGCCGGAGTGGAGCGTCCGCCCTTGGTGGTGGTCAACGAGCACACGGAGGGCCGGGAAGTTCCCGGCGTGCTCGCCCGCCTGGGCCGCGGCGAACGCGTGGTGGTGGTGTCGGACGCCGGCATGCCCGGAATCTCGGACCCCGGCGAGCGCCTGGTTCGGGCCGCCGTCGCCGCCGGGTACCCCGTCGAGGTGGTCCCCGGTCCATCAGCGGCGTTGGCGGCGTTGGTGACGAGCGGGCTGGCGTCGGGCCGCTTCGTCTTCGAGGGCTTTCTGCCCCGCAAGGGCTCGGGACGGGCGGAGCGACTGGCGGCGGTTGCGGCCGAGTCCCGCACGGTGGTGCTGTACGAGGCGCCGCATCGCCTGGCCCGCACGGTCGCCGACCTGGCGGACGAGTGCGGCGGGGAGCGCCGGGTGTCCGTCGCCCGCGAGCTGACCAAGCTCCACGAGGAGGTGTGGCGGGGCTCGCTGGGCGAGGCCATCGCATGGGTGCGTGAGGCCGCCCCCCGGGGCGAGATCGTGGTCGTGCTCGAAGGCGCGCCCGCCCCCGGGCCGCCGGACGACGGCGCGTTGGTCGACGCGCTCCAGGACGAGCTGGCGGCCGGGGCGACGGCTCGCGACGCCGCCCGCGCGGTGGCTGCCCGCTTCGACGTGCCCCGCCGTCGGGCCTACGACCTGGCGACGAGGCTGGCCGCGGCGGGAACGTAGGGACGCTGGCACGCCCCTGTCCCGAGGCGATAGGGGCCGTCGCGACGCTCGCGAGGCAATGGGGACCGGCCCCCGGACCGGATTGCCTCGAGTTGCCGCGGCCGGACCGTATTGCCTCGCCGCCCGCGCCCCATTATCCGACGACCCGGAGATGCCTGGCGGCGAGCTCGGGGGCGACGATGTCGATCATCACGCCCGTGCCCTGCTCGAATCCCGCCACGCTCGTCACCCGGGGCACCACGTGGACGTGCCAATGGAACGGGCCCAGGTGGCGGTGCGGCGCGGTGTGGAACACGACGTTGTAGGCCACGTCGCCGAGACATCCCCGCAGGCGAGCCAGTGCCGTGCGTAGTGCCCGTCCCGCGGCGGCGACGTCGGCCGGCGCGGCGTCGGTGAGGTGGACGTCGTGGTGCCGGGGCAGCACGAGCATCTCGTAGGGCGTGCCCGACCAGAACGGGCAGATCACGATCACGCGCTCGTCGGCGTGGACGATCCGGTGGTCGACGGCCTCCTCGGCCTCGAGCGTGGTGCACAGCAGGCACGATCCCTCGAAGCGGCGGAACCCGGCTTCCTCCTCGGCGATCTCTCCCGGCACGAAGGGGATCCCGAGCAACTGGCCGTGGGGATGCACGAGGCTGGCGCCGGCCTCGCGCCCGTGGTTGACGATCACCTGCGTGTAGCGGATCGAGGACCTCTGCCCGTGGTCCTCCAGGCGATCCCGGATGGCGGCCATGGTGACCGCCGCCTGGGCGTCGTCGAGGTCGGCCCAGCCGGCGCTGTGCTCGGGCGAGAACACCAGGATCTCGTGGATGCCGCTGCCGTCCGCCTGCGTGAACACCGGGCCCAGGTTGTGCACCTGCAGCGGCTCGTCACCGTCGAAGGCCGGATAGCGGTTGGGGACGACCCGCACTACCCATTGGCCCTGTTTGCCGTAGGTCTCCAAGGCCGGGGGCGTGGCTTCCTCGTTGCCGGGGCAGAAGGGGCAGGGCCGTTCCGGATCGGCTTCGACCGGGAGATGAGGCGAGATCAGGTCGCCGGGACGCGCGGCCCGGTCGACGGCGATGACGACCCAGCGCCCCGTGAGGGGATTGAGGCGAAGCTGGCTCATCGGCGTGCCCTTCGGGCAGCGCCAATGAGTCGGCCACCGCTTTGCGGCGAGTGGGGCACTGTGTTTCTGGTTGGCTCGCTCTGCTCGCTCACTGTCGAGGGCGCGAGGGGCGGAGGCAGGCTGTCGTGGTGCGCTCGGCGTGGTGCACCGCGTCAACGTACCGCTAACCGCGAGGCATCAGCGCGTACGTGGATACGTGGATCGGCGAGTCGCCCGTGAACGGTTCGGCGCGCCACCCCGCGTGGCGGTCGACGAGCCGTAGCCCCACCTCGGCCGCCACCGCGTCCAGCTCCTCGGGCGACAGGTAACGCAGCATCCAGGGGCGCAGGCGGATAGCGGCCTCGGTGATCTGCACGTGCTGGCCGATGATCGTGTGGCTGGCGGGATCGAGCCGGCTCACCGTCAGCACCACCTCGTCGAGACGGATGTGCCGCGGCTCGACGGCGCCGACGGCGGCGTCGCCCTCGCCGTGGGGCGGCGCGACGAAAGACTCGACCACCAGCCGCCCGCCCTCGGGGTCGATCCGGTCGGCGGCGTCCGCCAGGCAGCGCCGCTGGGCCTCGATCGTCGTGAGGTTGAACAGGGTGTTGAACGCGCACAGCACGACGCCGAAGCGGGCCCGAGCCGACAGCGGCAGCGCGGCCATGTCCCCGACCACCGCGTGGACGCGGTCACCGCCGGGTTTGTCCCGCAGGCGCCGCACCATCGCGAGCGAGGCGTCGACCGTCCACGTGGCGATCCCCCGAGCCGCCAGCGGCACCGCCAAGCGCCCGCTGCCCCCACCGAGCTCGAGCACGCGGCCGCTGCCGGCGGCAGCGGCGAGCGCCGCCACCCGCTCCACGGTGGCATCGGCGTCGGACACGTCGCCGTACCAGTCGTCGTACACGTCGGCGAAGCGTTCGCCGTACGTGCTGGGTCGGTAGCCGTCCATGGGTGTCATTCCATCGGAATGATGGCGTACCGTCGCTCCTGCGGTGGGGGTACCGGCAGCGGGCTGCGAGACTGGTCCGGTGCCCGAGCAGCCCGACCGGCCCGGACCCATCACCTACCTCGACCACGCCGCCACCACGCCCCTGCGCCCTGCGGCGCGTGACGCCATGCTGCCCTGGCTGGGAGAGCGGTTCGGCAACCCGTCGGGTGACCACCGGGTGGCCCGTGCCGCCCGCCAGGCGGTGGACGAGGCCCGCGATGTCGTCGCCGACGTCGTCGGCTGCCGCCCCGGCGACGTTCTGTTCACGAGCGGCGGCACCGAGGCCGACAACATGGCCGTGCGGGGCGTTCATGCCGCCCGGCCCGGACAGGTGCTGTGCAGCGCGATCGAGCACGACGCCGTGCGCAGTCCCGTCCGCCTCGTCGGCGGGGCGACGGTCGCGGTCGACAGCCGGGGTGTCTTCGATCTCGGTGCGCTCGGCGCCGCCCTCACGCCCGACGTGTCGCTGCTGGCCCTCATGACCGCCAACAACGAGGTCGGTGTGGTCCAACCGGTGGCGGAGGCCGCCGAGCTCGTGCGTCGCCGCGCCCCGCGGGCCGTCGTCCACACCGATGCCGTCCAGGCGGCGAGCTGGCTCGACCTGCCCACCGTGGTGGCTGGTGCCGACCTCATCGCCGTCAGCTCGCACAAAGTGGGCGGGCCGCAGGGCGTCGGGGCCCTGGTGGCTCGGCGCGGCACGCCGCTCCGTCCGCTGCTGCTGGGCGGCGGACAGGAGCGTGAGCTGCGCAGCGGCACCCACAACGTCGCCGGGATCGTCGGCATGGCGGCGGCGCTGCGAGCCGCCGCGGCCGAGCGGAACGGCGCCACGGCGCGGGTGGGTGCCCTGCGCGATCGGCTGGCCGACGGCCTCCTCGCCGCCATCCCCGGTGCGGTTCAGACCGGCGCCGCCGAGGGCGCGCGTCGCCTCCCCGGCACGGCTCACCTGTGCATCCCCGGCATCGAGAGCGAGGCACTCCTGTTCCTCCTCGACGAAGCCGGCGTGTGCGCGTCCGCCGCCTCGGCGTGCGCCAGCGGCGCCCACCAGGCGTCACATGTGCTCGCGGCGATGGGGATCGGCCCCGACCTGGGTTCCGGTGCCCTCCGCCTGTCGTTGGGGTGGACGTCCGCGGACGCGGACGTCGATCACGCTCTGCGGGTCATCCCCGCCGCGGTGGCGCGTCTCCGGGGGGCGCAGGATCGCGGCGCGGAGCCGGCAGGCCGGGGCCCGAGCGGCCCGGCGCCGGAGGCGCCGAGAGCGGGGGACAAGGTGGTTTCTCCGTCGGCGGCGCAGCCGCCGACGATCAGGAGCCGTGACCTGTCCGGGGAGGCCCCACAGCGATGAAGGTCCTCGTCGCCATGTCCGGGGGAGTCGACTCCTCGGTGGCTGCGGCGCGCCTCATCGCCGCCGGCGACGAGGTCGTCGGCGTGACCATGAAGCTGTGGGGCGGCGAGTCCGACACGGGCTGCTGCTCGGTGAGCGACGTCGACGACGCCCGCCGTGTTGCCCAGCAGCTCGGCATCGCCCACCACGCGTGGACCTTCTCCGGCGACTTCGACCGCCACGTCGTCGATCCCTACGTGGACGCCCACAGGCGGGGCGTCACGCCGAACCCGTGCATCGAGTGCAACCGGCACCTCAAGTTCGACCGGCTGTTGCGTCGCGCCCACGCCGTCGGTTTCGAGACGGTGGCCACCGGGCACCATGCCCGCATCGTCACCCGTCCGGACGGGACCCGGCGCCTGGCACGCGGCGCCGATGCCGCCAAGGACCAGAGCTACGTCCTCTACGTGCTCGGCCAGGCGGAGCTGTCCCGCACGCTGCTGCCGGTGGGGGAGATGACCAAGGCCGAGGTCCGCGCCGAGGCGGAGGAGCTGGGGCTGAGGACGGCCCACAAGCCCGACAGCCAGGACGTGTGCTTCATCACCTCGAGCCGCGGCCGGCGGGGGTTCCTGGGCGGGCGCATCGACTTGCGACCGGGCCGCGTCGTGGACGACGCCGGGCGCGACGTCGGGTCGGTCGACGCCGTGGAGCTCGTCACCGTGGGCCAGCGGCGGGGGCTCGGCCTGCCCGGCGGGGGCGCGCCCCGCTACGTCGTCGACGTCGACGTTCCGACGGCCACGGTGCGCGTCGGGACCGACTGTGACCTGCTGTGCGAGCAGGTCACGCTGGAGCGGGTGGTGTGGTCCGCCGATCCCCCGGGTGCAGGTCCGGGCTCGTCGATCGCCGCGCAGTGCAGCGCCCACGGTCCGCCCCGGCCCGCCCGCGTCGAACCCGTCGGCACCACCCGCGCGGTGGTGCGTTTCGATGGCCGAGTGCGCCGGGTCGCCCGCGGCCAATCGGTGGTGCTCTACGAGGGCGACGAGGTGATCGGCGGCGGCATCGCCGCGGCCTGACCGTCGCCGCCCGTGACCAAGTTCACGGGACCCGATCGTTCCGAAACTGTTGCGTCTCGCAATCGAGGGGCGCAGTCTGGGGTCGGCGGCGAGTTTCGACAGCCACTGGAGGCGCCATGGTCAGTGGAACCGGCCCCGCCGAGGAGCGCCAGGCCGACACCCGCCGCTGGCTCGTTCTCGGAGTGATGTGCCTGAGTCTCCTGCTGATCGTGATGGACAACACGATCGTCAACGTCGCCCTGCCGACGCTGCAGAGCGACCTCGACGCCGGCACCACCGAGCTGCAGTGGGTCGTCGACGCCTACATCCTGGTCTTTGCGGGCCTGCTCCTGACCATGGGCTCGCTCGGCGACCGCTTCGGCCGCCGGGGCGCCCTCGCCATCGGGCTGTCGGTCATGGGCATCGCGTCGATCCTGTCGTCGTTCGCCAACAGTGCCGACCAGCTCATCGCCACCCGGGCGCTCATGGGTGCCGGCGGGGCGATGATCATGCCGGCCACGCTGTCGATCATCACCAACGTGTTCACCGACCGCAGAGAGCGCGCCCAGGCCATCGCCATCTGGTCGGCGACTGCCGGCGCCGCGGTGGCCATCGGCCCCGTCACCGGGGGCTGGCTGCTCGAGCACTTCTGGTGGGGATCGGTCTTCCTGGTGAACGTGCCGGTCGTGGTGGTCGCGTTGGTGCTCGGCCAACTGTTCGTGCCCACGTCGCGGGACCCGGCGGCGCCGCCCATCGACGTGCCCGGCGCCCTGCTGTCGATCGCCGGGCTGGTGGTCCTCGTGTGGGCCATCATCGAGGGACCGGGAGGCTGGACCGATCCCGAGATCCTCGGCGGCTTCGCGCTGGCGGCGGTGCTCCTCGGGACCTTCGTCCTGTGGGAGCGGCGGACCCACTTCCCGATGCTCGACCTGAGCTTCTTCCGCAACGCCCGGTTCAGCGCCGCGTCCGCTGCGATCATGCTCACGTTCTTCGCGATGTTCGGCTCGCTGTTCCTGTTGACGCAGTTCCTGCAGTCGATACTGGGCTACACGCCGCTCGAGGCCGGCATCCGGTTGCTGCCGATGGCGGGTGTGATGATGGTCGTCTCCCCGTTGAGCGCCAAGGTGGTCGAGCGCATCGGCTCGAAGGTCGTGGTGGCGACCGGACTGTCCGTTGCGGCCGTCGGGCTCATCATGGCCAGCCGGCTGACGGCCGGGGCCAGTTATCCCGAGGTGCTGATTGCGCTGGTGGTCCTGGCCGCCGGCCTGGCACTGGTGATGCCCCCGGCCACCGAGTCGATCATGGGGTCGCTGCCCCTGGCCAAGGCGGGAGTGGGGTCCGCGGTCAACGACACCACCCGCCAGGTGGGCGGTGCCCTGGGCGTGGCCGTGCTGGGATCGGTCATGAGCTCGACCTACGGGCCTCGTGTGACCGACGCCATCAGCGGTTTCCCGGTGTCCTCGGAGCAGGCCAGCGCCATCCGCGACCAGATCGGCGCCGCCATGCGGGCCGCGAACGAGATCGGCGGCGAGCCGGGGCGCATGCTGGCGGACGTCGCTTCCCGCGGCTTCGCCGACGGCATGAGCACGGCGTTCATCATCGGCGCCGCCGCCCTGGCGCTCGGCGCCGTGATCGTGGCGCTGTTCCTTCCCGCCCGGGCCCGCGACCACGAAGACCTGGCCGTCACCGGTGATGGCCAGCGCGTGGACGCCGCCCCGATTCCCGCTGACACGATCGGCTGGGACCCAGCCGCGAGCGTCGCCGAAACCGCCTCCGGCCGGTCGCCCTCGCCCGATCCGGAGCCGCGGTGACCGACCTCGAACCGGTCGCCGAGGCGCCCGAACCCGGCGGGCTCGCCGCCGGCGAGGGTCAGCGTGTTCTCCGTCGGCCCGGACGTCCCCGCGACGCCCGGGCCGACGAGGCGATCCTCGATGCGGCCCTCGAGGTCCTCGCCGAGGTGGGCCCGGCCGGCTTCACGGTCGACGAGGTGGCGGCCCGAGCGGGCTGCGGCAAGGCAACCATCTATCGGCGGTGGCGGTCCCGCGGCGCCCTGTTGCTGGACACCGGGCACCATCGCCTCGGCCTCCACGTCACCGACCCCGACACGGGCTCCCTCCGCGACGACCTCGTCGCCATGCTGGGCGAGCTGGCCGGAAAGATGCGCGACACACTGGCCGGCAAGGTCATGCCGGCAGTCATAGCCGAGGCCGCCGTCAACCCCGAGATGCGCGAGGTGCTCGCCGCGTTCGTCCACGACCGGCGCAAGCCGGCGTTCATGGCCATCTGCCGGGGCGTGGCACGCGGCGAGCTGCCCGCGGGGACCGACGTCGACCTGGTCCTCGATCTGCTGGGCGGCCTGGTGTACTTCCGCGTGCTGGTAGCGGACCAGCCGCCCGACGACACCGTCGTCGCCACGGTCGTCGACACCGTCCTCGCCGGCATCCGCTCGACGGGGCCCCACTAGGCGCGTCGGCCGGCAGCCGTCACGCCAGCCGGCGGCGTCGGGCCTCGGCCAGAACGGCGCCAGGCCGTGTGGGTGACACCAGCAGCGCGCCTGCGGTCGTGGCCTCGGTCGTGCCCCGGCGTCCTCCGGCCACCAGCACCAGCGACACGGGCGTCACCAGCCTGACCTCCAGCGCCAGGCCCAGCGCACCCCGCGTCAGGTCCAGCGCCGCGGTGGCGGCGGTCGCGGGGCCGAACGACCGCACGTCGGCCCGCCGCAGCAGGACGGGCTCCGCCAGCGCGAGGGGGTCGTGCACCACCATGCCGTTGGGCACGAACACCAACCAGCGCCGCGCCAGCGTGTGCATCGACCGGACCGCGGCACCCGCGGCCGGGAGTCCGACTGCCACAGCCGCTGCGCCCAGCACCCATTGCCGGGCGGCCAGCAGCAGGGGACCGGCCGCCACGCCGGCGGCCGCCACCGCCCACACCAGGATCAGCGGCCCGGCGAGGAGGGGACCGGGAACCCGCAGCGGCATCCGCCGCTCGTCGCCGTAGGACGAGCCGGCCACGAACGCCTCCCCGGTGCCCGGCCAGAAGGCCGCGAGGGCGGCGAGGAGCGCGCCCACCAGACCCGCCACCGTGGCCGCCGACGCCCCGTCTGCCACGGTGGCGGCCAGGGCAGCCACGACGGCGCCCGGCGCTGCCACCCGGAGCGCGGTCAGGCTCACGGTCGTCGGCACCAGCGTCGCCACCAACACCACCGCCCAGCCGACCCACAGGCCGATGCCGGCGACCAGCTGGACAGGCCGGCTGGCGCCGTCCAGGGCGTCGCCCACTGCCGGGCCCAGCACCACCGGGAGGACGAGCCAGGTGACACGCGCCGGCCAGGCGCCGAGGGATCCCACGGGCCGGGAGATTTGCCGATGGTGGTGTCGGCTGGCTATTCCAGGCGGCGGGTGTAGCCGAGTGGGGATGAGGTGACCACGAGCGTGCCACCGCGCCGGAGGACCTATCAGCGAGGGATGGCGTGAGGGAGGTCCTGCTCCCGATCGGCCTGACGACCGGCATCGGCAGCCTCCCGCACGACGATCCGCACGAGGCCGCAGCGTTCGTGCTCGACCGCCAGCCCCGGCTGCCGGCGGCGCCGTCCTTGCCACGGCGGTCGCCGGTGGAGGGCATGATCCCGCAGGCGGCCTGGGGCATCCCCGGGGTGCTGGTGCTGCCCGACGGTTCACTGCTGGTCGACGAGTCGGTCATCGGCCCCGATCTGCCAGTCGCCGAGTCGGCGCTCGACGCCGAACCGTTCGTGGGACTCCGTACCTTCCTCGACGTCGCCGCCGGCCGCGTGGCTCCCTTCAAGGTCCAGCTGACCGGGCCGGTGACGCTGGGCCTGGCCCTCCACGCCGTGGGCGCCTCCCCCGAGCGCGCCTTCGCTGTCTCTGCCAAGGCGGTGGAGGCGCGCACCCGCGAAGTGGTGGCCGCGGCCCGCCGGGCCGCGCCCGGGGCCACCACCGTGGTGTTCCTCGATGAGCCCGGCCTGACCGCGGCGCTCGAGTCCGGGTTCCCATGGCCGCTCGACGACACGCTCGACCTCGTGTCGTCGGCCCTGGCGTCTATCGAGGGGCACGCCATCGCCGGCCTGCACTGTTGCGGCCGTGCCGACTGGCAGGCCGTCCTCCAGGTCGGCCCGCAGATCCTCTCGCTGCCGGTCGACGCCGGCGCCCGCGATCACGCCGGGGCGTTCGCCGGCTTCCTGGAGCGGGGCGGCTGGATCGCCTGGGGTGCCGTGCCCACCGACCGCCCCCTCGGGGAGAGCGCCGACATCCTCTGGCGTCGGCTCATGGGCGAGTGGGACGTGCTCATCGACGGCGGCTGCGACCCCCTGCTGCTGCTGCAGCAGGGGATGGTGACACCCGCCTGCGGTCTCGCCGGGCTCGATCCGCGCCACGCCGACCGGGTGCTCGAACTGGCCGGCCACCTGGCGCGCCGCATCGAGGCCGAAGCGGTCGACGCCGGCCTCAACGTCGGCGCCTGATCGTCGGCCCTCGAGGCCTGAACACCCGCAACCAGCGTTCGAAATGTGCCGACCTCGTCGCTTTCGGACGCCGGTTCCGGGTCCGAGCCGAGTCGCCCCGCCGGCGCGTCGGTACTCTCCCGTTATGGCCGACCGGGAGATCGAGGAGCGAGCCGAGGCGCTGCGGACGGAGATCCGGGAGCACAACCGGCGGTACCACGTGCTCGACGAGCCCACGATCAGCGACGCCGAGTTCGACGAGCTGGTTCGCCGGCTGCGGGGTCTCGAGGAGGAGTTCCCCGAGCTGATCACTCCCGATTCGCCGACGCAGCAGGTGGGCGGCCAGGCAGTCACGACGCTGTTCGCTCCGGTTGTGCACGGCGTGCCGATGATGAGCCTCGACAACGCCTTCGATGAGGCCGAGCTGCGGGCGTGGGTCGAGCGGCTGCACCGGCGACTGGCTGGCGCGCCGGTGGGAGGTGCGTCGGGCGACGGCGGCGACGAACCCGGCAGCGAGGAGGTCGGCTACGTCTGCGAGCTGAAGATCGATGGGCTCGCCATCTCGATCCGCTACGAGAGCGGCCGTTACGTGCGGGCGGCCACCCGGGGCGACGGGCGCACGGGCGAGGACGTCACCGAGAACGTCCGCACGCTCGACCAGGTCCCCCAGCGCCTGGGCAAGGGGGCGCCCGCCGTGCTGGAGGTCCGGGGGGAGGTGTACATGGCCCTGTCGGCCTTCCGGGCGCTCAACGAGCGTCAGATGGAGGCCGGCGCCCGACCCTTCGTCAATCCCCGCAACGCCGCCGCCGGGGCGCTGCGCCAGAAGGATCCCAAGGTGACGGCCAGCCGGGAGCTGTCGTTGTGGACCTACCAGCTCGGCGAGCTGGCCGGTGGCCCCGGGCTCTCGAGCCACCACGAGACCCTGGAGTGGATGTCGGAGCTCGGCTTCCCGGTCAACCCCGAGATCCGCCGCGTGAGCGGCCCCGACGAGGTGCTCGAGTACGGCCACCACTGGCAGGAGCACCGCCACGACCTCGACTACGAGATCGACGGGGTGGTGGTCAAGGTCGACGACCTCGCCCGGCGCGAGCTCCTGGGATCCACCAGCAAGGCGCCCCGCTGGGCGCTGGCCTACAAGTTCCCGCCCGAGGAGCGCACGACGCGCCTCAACGACATCCTGGTCTCGATCGGCCGCACGGGACGGGCCACGCCCTACGCCGTGCTCGAGCCGGTGTTCGTGGGCGGCGTCACGGTGGGTCAGGCCACGCTCCACAACGAGGACCAGGTGAAGGCCAAGGACGTCCGGCCCGGCGACAAGGTGATCGTCCGGCGGGCCGGGGACGTCATCCCCGAGGTGGTCGGGGCCGTCGTCGCCGAGCGGCCCGATGGGCTCGAGCCGTGGACCTTCCCCACGGAATGCCCGTGCCCGATCCGCTCCCGCCTCGTGCGGATCGAGGGCGAGGCCGAGCACCGCTGCATCCACCCCGAGTGCCCCTACCAGCGCCAGGGAGCGATCGAGCACTTCGCCGGCCGCAGCGCCCTCGACATCGACGCGCTGGGCGCCAAGCGCATCGCCCAGCTCATCGCCGAGGGCATGGTGCAGAGTGTCGCCGACCTCTACGACCTGGACTGGGAGCGGGTCGAGAAGCTGGAGCGCATGGGCGCCCTGTCGACGTCCAACCTGCGCGGCTCGATCGACGCGTCCCGGTCCCGGCCCGTGGAGCGGCTGCTGGTCGGCCTCAACATCCGCCATCTCGGCCCGGCCGGCGCCGAGGCGCTGGTGGCGGCATTCGGCGACCTGGATCGCATCATGGGCGCGTCGGTGGAGGAGCTGGCGGCGGCCGAGGGCGTCGGTCAGGTCATCGCCGAGTCCGTGCACGCCTGGTTCGACGACCCGGCCAACCGCGAGCTGATCGAGCGGCTGCGGGCCGCGGGGCTCAACCTCGCCGGGTCGGCGGGCGGCGCCGGTGGTGACGGCCGGGGCAAGACGCTGGCCGGCCGGGCCGTGGTCGTTACGGGAACTCTCGAGGACTTCACCCGCGAGGAGGCCGAGGCGGCCATCAAAGCCCGGGGCGGAAAGTCACCCGGCAGCGTGTCCGGGAAGACGACGGCGGTCGTGGTCGGGGAGGGCCCAGGGGCTTCGAAGCTCACCAAGGCCGAGGAGCTGGGCGTACCGATCCTCGACGAGGCCGGGTTCCGCCAGCTGCTCGAGACCGGCGAGCTCCCGACCTGAGGGTCTCCCCAAGGAGACTCACACGACCTGGAAGCACCACGGGATCTGGCGGGCGGCGTCTCGTCCCTCGGGGATCGGCCACACGATGGCGTTGACGCAGTTGAGGCCCGCCTGCAGCTCCTCGACCACCTTGCCGTCGCCGGGGGTGAACTCGATTCGTGCCAGCTCGGGGGTCAGCGTGAGCTGGTCCATCGGGATCTCGACGCTGTTGAGCTGCAGCGTCCCCTCCCAACCGGACACCAGGTCGATGCCGATGGTCGACTGCTGCGGCACCTGGCTGTCGGGCGCCGGGATGCGCTGCTCGACGATCTCGTTGCCGATCGCACCGCCCGAGGTCCCCAGCTCGTCGTCGCCTTCGTCGCTGGTGGCGAGGTAGGCGGCCACGAACGCCGCGATCGCCAGCGCCAGCACGACCGCGGCCACGATCTTGAAGCGCGTGCTGTAGGGAGAGGTGGAGGTGGTGGCCATTTGCGGTGGCTCATCGTCGCACGGCCGGTGTCCTTGGCGGTAACCGGCCGGTCACCAGCGGTACGCGGCCCGCAGTAGCCTCCGGCCCGATACCCACCCCCGGCCCGACCCCCACCCACCGCCCCCGTGGCGGAGTCGGCCTGCGGCCGACTCGCGGCCGCTGATGGCGTCGGTCTGCGACCGACCGTACTCTCCAGCCCGACCCCGACCGCCACCCCTGATGGCGTCGGTCTGCGACCGACCGTACTCTCCAGCCCGACCCCGACCGCCACCCCTGATGGCGTCGGTCTGCGACCGACCGTACTCTCCAGCCCGACCCCGACCGCCACCCCTGATGGCGTCGGTCTGCGACCGACCGTACTCTTGATGTGTGGCCATGACCCGCATGACCGACCAGATCGGTCGTGTGCTGGGTGGGCGTTACAGACTTCTCTCGGCGGTCGGATCCGGAGCGTCGGCGCATGTCTACCTGGCAGACGACGTTCGCCTGCGGCGCCGGGTGGCGGTCAAGGTGCTGCATCCAGCCCTCGCCGACGACGGCTTGTTCCTGCGCCGCTTCCGGGCGGAGGCCCGGGCCGCCGCCGCTCTGAGCCACCCGCACATCCTGGCGGTGTTCGACTGGAGCGGCGACGAGGATTCGCCCTACCTGGTCACCGAGTTCCTGGGCGGCGGCAGCCTGCGCTCGATGCTCGACGCCGGGCACCGACTGAGCACTGCGCAGGCGCTGGTCGTGGGACTGGAGACGGTCCGAGCCCTCGACCATGCCCACCGGCAGGGCTTCGTGCATCGCGACATCAAGCCCGCCAACCTCTTGTTCGGCGACGACGCCCGGCTTCGGGTGGCCGACTTCGGCCTGGCTCGCGCCATCGCCGAGGCGGGCTGGACCGAACCCACCGGCGCCATGCTGGGCACCGCCCGCTACGCCTCGCCGGAGCAGGCCCGGGGTGAGTCTGTCAACGGGGCCAGCGACATCTACTCGCTGGCTCTCGTGCTGGTCGAGGCGGTGACCGGGAACGTGCCCTTCAGCGCCGACACCACCATCGCCACGCTGATGGCCCGGCTCGAGCGCCCGCTGGTCGTGCCCGAGGTCATGGGTCCGCTCACCACCATCCTCACCCGGGCGGGCGACCTCGATGCCCGCGAGCGCCCCGACGCCGCCGAGTTCGGGGCCGGGCTCGTCGCCGCCGCCGAGGAGTTGGCCCGACCGTCGCCGCTCCCGTTGGCCCCGCCGAGCCTGAACGGCGCCGGCGCCGACGACCTGCGCGACACCACGCTGGTGCGCCCGGACGTGTACGCACGCGGCAATGGTGCCGGATCGGGCGACGGCGGCGCGGCGAGCGCGCTCGTCGTGGCGTCGGGTCTGGCCGTGGGTGGCGGGGTGGTGGATGTCCCGGTAGGACCCACGGGGACCGCACCGGACGGCCTTGCCGGCACGTCGCTCGGGGCGATGTCGGACCTGTCAGCCGCGCCGACCGGGGCGGGTCTGGCCGCCGCCGACACCACCTCGACCACCGTGCTCCCGCCGCCCCCCGGCCGTCCGCCCCCGCCCGCCGGCCCGCCGCACACGCCGCCGGCCGGGACCCCGGCGCTGTCCGCCGGCGATCGCAGCGCCCGTCGGCTCATGCTGGGAGCCCTGGTGGTCGCCGTCGCGGTGGCCATGGGGGTGGTGGGATCGTGGATCTACATCCGCACGCAGGTGCCCTCCCACGAGGTGCCCGACCAGTTGGTCGGCGCCCAACTGGACGAGGTGCCCGACCTGATCGGCGGCAACGGCTGGGACATCGTCACCCGGCGGGACTACTACGACGACACCGAGGAGGGCGAGATCGTCCGCACCGTGCCCGAGCCCGGTGCATCGCTTCGCGAAGGCGAGACACTGACGCTGCACGTCTCGTTGGGCGCACCGCTGGTGCCGGTGCCACAAGATCTCGTCGGCCTGAGCCAGGAGGACGCCGAGGCCCGGCTCGCAACCGCGGGCCTCGCCGCCGACGTCCAGCGGCAGCCGAGCGACGATGTCGATGCCGGCATCGTGATCGGGCTCGGCGATGACGTGGCGGACCAGGCGCCGCGGGGATCGCCGGTGCCGCTCATCGTGTCGTCGGGGCCGGACGAGCCCGAGATCCCCGACCTCGAGGGCGAGGAGTACCAGGACGCAGTGGCCGAGCTGGAAGCGCTGGGCCTCGAGGTCGAGCTCGACTTTCGGCAGGCGAGGGGCGACCGCGAGGAGGGGGAGGTCATCCGCACCGACCCCGACGAGGGCGAGGAGGTCGATCAGGGATCGACGGTGGAGGTGGTCGTGGTCGCGGGTGGCGAGGTCACCGTGCCCGACGTCGAGGGCGCGAGCCTCGACGACGCCCGCGAGGCTCTGGAGGACCGGGGCCTGACCGTCGGCATGGTGTTCGGTCCGGGCGACGGTCGGGTGCAGGAGACGGTGCCGCTCATCGACACCGAGGTCGACTCGGGCACGGCCATCGACCTGGTCATGGTTTCGGATGGCTGACGCTCACACGAAACGGCAGCGAACCACACGAGAACTTGAACTTGACCTCAGGCTCCGGTTGGGGGACGCTTCCACCGACGGGAGCCCCCCTCCCGTCTCGGGCCGTCTCTCCCGCGGCTCAAGCATCAAGTGATACTTGAAGGTTTTTCTGGCCTACCTTCTGGTCGCCAGACGCTAGCAGCGAGTAGACTTCCAACTACAGAGTGTGCCGGGCTCGTTGGGGCGGTATGCCGGACGCGGTGTTCCCCAGCCGCCGCGATGAGGCTGCCGCCCCAGCAGGCTCGGCACACTCTGTTTTCGGAGAGTGCCTCTACTCGGTGATCGCCTGGATCTTGGCCGTCAGGTCGGGGTTCGGCGGACCCGACTGCAGCGCCAGGGCCTTGGTCATGTCGCCCTGGAGCTTGATCTTGCCGGCCATGAAGGCCTGCATGCCGGCCTGGGGATTGGCGTCGACCATCATCGCCTTGGCGGTGTCGTAGTCCATCGTGGCGGTGACGTCGGCGGGGTCGAGGTGGCCCAGCTCGAGCTCGACCGAGCCGCTCGTCGTGTCCAGGTGGGCGTCGACCGTGCCCTCGCCGAACGGGACGTCGGTGATGACGAGGTTCATCTTCACGGGCTGGGGGGCGGTCGTCGGCGCATCCACCGCTTCCCGGATCTTCCGGGCCTCTTCCACCCAGTCATCCGACAGGAACTTGTGTGGCACGAGGGGATCCTCCCTGGTCGGCTCGAAAGCTGCCGCATGCTAGCGCGGGTGTTTGCAGCGGTCGTGCAAGCGTCGAGGGCGCCCGGCGCCTGCTAGTTGCCCTCGGCTGCGGTTGTGGTCGTCTCGGACTCGGTGTCCTCGTTCTCGGACTCCGATCCCTCGGAGCCCGGCACGGACTCTCCGCTGCATTCCTCGATGATCGAATTGACCGTCTCCTGGGTGCCCGAGGGGAAGTCCTCGGGATCGTCGGCGGCGGCCAGGTCGTTCATCTGGCCCTGGTCGAACGTTCTCTCGAACTCCTCACCCATGCATTCGGGAAGGTTGGGGTCGGTACCCTCGGCGAGCCCCGCATCGGTCATGGCGTCGGCGACGTCGCCGCCGTCCGCGTCGTTGTCAGTGCATGCCGACAATGACAGCGCGGCAACGGCGGCGAGCGCGATCAAGCCTCGACTACGGATCATGGAGGGACGACCTCGTACTAGCGGAATGACCGGGCAAGGCTAGCGAGGGCCACCCCACAGGGCACATTGGGCCGGGCGGCAGCGATCAGACGGTGGCCGCCGGCGCGTCGGCGCGGTTGCCCAGCGCGACCAGCGACGCACGAGCGGCGTTCTCGTCGGCCGCCAACATGCGGGCGACCAGGCGGGCGACGTAACCCGACAGCTCGTCGAGGGAGAGCTCGACCCGGTGGGTGCGGTGAAAGTGGCCGAACTGGCCCACGGTCCCGACGACCGACAGCGCCAGCAGGTCGGCGGGGTCGTCGTCGGTCACGGTGCCGTCGCGCTGACCGGCGACGATGAGGGCGGTCACGTCGCGGACGTGCTGCTCGGTCCCCTGGCGCAGCACGTCCGACACGGTGTGTCCCTCGACCTCGAGCAGCGAGAAGAATGGCGCGTTCTCGGCCATGAAGTGGACGCTGGCGACGGATCCCTGCAGCAGGCGGGTCAGTGCTGCGGCGCGGTCGTCGATGGCGGCGGCCTGTTGGCGGCGGAGGCGGCGCCGCATGTCGGCGGCCAGCTCGCGGAACAGGGCCTCCTTGTTCTCGAAGTACCAGTAGAAGAGGCCCTTGGCGACGCCGGCGGCGTCGACGATGTCGACCACCCGGGTCGAGGCGTAACCCTGCTCGGCGAAGATGCGGGCGGCGGCGTCGAGGAGCTGCTGCTTGCGCTCGGCACCCTGGGTGGTGAGCTGGCGGTCGGACATCGCGAGCGACAGTGTTGCGAGCCTTGACCCAGGGGTCAATCCAGCTCGACCCCCGCCCGCCGGCGCCCGATGGCGTGGTCTGACGACCGACCCGCCGTCGTCTCAACAGCTCGGGTCCCCGGGAGCGCTGACCACCGCGAGCCGGGAGGACGTGCATATCCGCTCAGGCCCTAGGGTCTACGGCCATGACGACGACGCCGGACGGTGAGGAGATCATCCCCGGGTGCGAGCCGTGGTCGGCGCCGGGCGGTCCCCATGGTGTGCTGGTGCTCCACGGCTTCACGGGCAACCCCCAGTCCCTGCGGGGCCTGGCCGAGGCCCTGCACGCCGCCGGGTTCGCGGTGGAGCTGCCGCTGCTGCCGGGGCACGGCACGTCGGTCGACGACCTGATCGACTCCGGTTGGGCCGACTGGTCGGCCGCTGCCGAGTCGGCGTACGAGGCCCTGGCGGCGACGGTGGACAAGGTGGTCGTGGCGGGGCTGTCGATGGGCGGCTCGCTCACGCTGTGGCTGGCCACCCGCCACCCCGAGATCGCCGGAATCGTGTGCGTCAATCCGGCGGTCGAGGTGGGCGCCGATATGGTGGACGGGATCCGCCAGATGCTCGACGGGGGCGTCGACCGCATCCCCGCCATCGGCGGCGACGTGGCCGACCCCGCCGCTCGCGAGAAGGCCTACGACGCCACGCCCCTGCGACCGCTGCTCAGCCTCGCCGACGCCGCCGCCGAGACGGTCGACGACCTGGCCAAGGTCGGCTGCCCCGTCCTCCTGATGACCAGCCCGCAGGACCACGTGGTCGACCCCCACAACAGCGACATCGTGGCCGAGCGGGTCTCCGGTCCCGTCGAGCGCGTCACCCTCGAACGGAGCTACCACGTGGCCACGCTCGACTACGACAAGGACCTCGTCTTCGAGCGCACCGTCGAGTTCGCCCGGCGGGTAGTGGGCGGCTGATCGGCTTCTGGCGGACGAAAGGTCCGCCAGGTCTTCGGCAGCTGAGTCTCGGAACCCGGCACGGGTCCGGACGGGCCCCGCCTACCATGCCCCTCATGGCGCAGATCACCCGCGACGAGGTCGCGCATGTGGCGCGGCTGGCCCGGCTCCTGCTCACCGACGAAGAGCTCGACACGTTCACCGAGCAGCTCGCCAAGGTCCTCGACCACGCCCGCGACGTGGAGGCGCTCGACGTTGCCGACGTGCCTCCCACCGCGCACCCCTACCCGCTCGTCAACGTGGTGCGCCCCGACGAGGAGCAGCCCTGCCTCGACCGCGACGCGGCGTTGGCCGGTGCGCCCGCCGTCGAGGACGGTCAGTTCCGCGTCCCGCCGGTGCTGGGGGACGCGCCGTGACGGGGCCGACGGACACCGCGCTCGACATCGCCGCCGCCGTACGTGCCGGGAGACGCCCGGCGGTCGACGTCGTCGACGAGCATCTTGCCGCCATCGAGGCCCGAGACGGCGAGATCCACGCCTTCAACCTGGTGGTGGCAGACGAGGCCCGCCAGGCCGCGCTGGCCATCGACCGCCGGGTGGCGGCGGGTGAGGATCCCGGGCCGCTGGCGGGCGTCCCGATCGCGCTCAAGGACAACCTCTGCACCGCCGGCGTCCCCACCACCTGCTCGTCGCGGATCCTCGAGGGGTGGCGGCCACCCTACGACGCCACCGTGGTCGAGAGGCTGGCCGATGCCGGCGCCATCGTGATCGGCAAGACCAACCTCGACGAGTTCGCCATGGGCAGCTCCACCGAGAACTCCGCGTTCGGTCCGACGCGCAACCCCCACGACACGAGCAAGGTGCCGGGCGGATCGTCGGGCGGCTCGGCGGCGGCCGTGGCCGCCGGCTTCGCCGCGCTGGGCCTCGGCTCCGACACCGGGGGGTCGATCCGCCAGCCCGCCGCCCTGTGCGGGGTCGTGGGCATGAAGCCCACCTACGGCCGCGTGTCCCGCTACGGGCTGGTGGCGTTCGCCAGCTCGCTCGACCAGATCGGGCCGTTCGGCCGCACCGTCGCCGATGCCGCCGCGCTCTACGAGGCCATCGCCGGGCACGACCCGCGCGACGCCACGTCGATCCCCGAGCCGGTGCCCCACGTGAGCGCCGGCCTCGCCGAGGGTGTCGCCGGGCTGCGGGTCGGCGTGGTGACCGAGCTGTGCGAGGCCGAGGGCATCCAGCCGGACGTGATGGCCAGGGTGCGCCAGGCGATCGACGCCCTCGAGGAGGCCGGGGCCAAGGTCGACGAGGTCTCGGTGCCGGCCGTCGTCTACGGGCTGACCGCCTACTACCTCATCAACCCGGCCGAGGCGTCCAGCAACCTGGCCCGGTACGACGGGGTGCGCTTCGGGCTCCGCGTGGACGCGCCCACGACCGGTGAGATGTACGACCGCACCCGCACGGCCGGGTTCGGCGCCGAGGTCGAGCGACGCATCATGCTCGGGACGTACGCGCTGTCGGCGGGCTACTACGACGCCTTCTACGGCAAGGCGCAGCGGGTGCGCACGCTCATCATCCGTGACTTGGACGCGGCCTACGAGCGCTTCGACGTGCTCGTAGGCCCCACCGCGCCATCCACCGCCTTCCCGTTCGGGGCCAAGACGGCCGATCCGCTGACCATGTACCTGAACGATGTGTGCACGATCCCCTCGAACCTGTCGGGCCACCCCGCCGTCTCGGTCCCGTTCGGCACCGGAGACGACGGGCTGCCGGTAGGGGTGCAGGTGATGGCGCCGGCGCTGGGCGAGGCGACGATGTTCCGGGCCGCGTCTGCGGTCGAAGCGGCCGCGCCGCAGGGGAAGGACGACACGTGAGCCCGACCGCCACCGCCGCCGCCTCCACCGAGTGGGAGATCGTCATCGGGCTCGAGGTCCACGCCGAGCTCGCCACTCGGACCAAGCTGTTCTGCGGCTGCCCCAACCGCTTCGGCGACGAGCCCAACAGCAATGTGTGCCCGGTCTGCCTCGGCCTGCCCGGCTCGCTCCCGGTCCTCAACGAGCAGGCGGTCACGCTGGCGATGCGGCTCGGCCGGGCACTGCATTGCGAGGTGCGCCGGTCGATCTTCGCCCGGAAGAACTACTTCTATCCGGACATGCCGAAGAACTACCAGATCAGCCAGTACGACCTGCCCATCAACGTCGAGGGCCGGCTGGAGCTGACGCAATCCGGTTCGACCGTGGGAATCGAGCGGGCGCACATCGAAGAGGACACCGGCAAGTCCACGCACGTCGGGGGCGGTGGTCGCATCCACGACGCGGGCTACAGCCTCGTCGACTACAACCGGGCCGGCGTCCCGCTGCTCGAGATCGTGTCCAAGCCCGACCTGCGGTCGGCCGACGACGCCCGGGCCTATGTGACCGAGCTCCGGGCCATCCTGCTGGCCACCGGCGCGTCCGACGCCAGGATGGAGGAAGGTTCGCTCCGGGTGGACGCCAACGTCTCCATCCATCGACCCGGAGACCCCTTCGGTACCCGCTGCGAGATCAAGAACCTCAACTCGCTGCGGTCGTTGGGTCGGGCCATCGAGTACGAGGCCCGTCGCCAGATCGAGGTCGTCGAGTCGGGTGAGACGGTGCGGCAGGAGACCCGGCACTGGGACGAGGACGAGGGCCGGACCGGCACGTTGCGCACCAAGGAGGAAGCGGAGGACTACCGCTACTTCCCGGAGCCGGACCTCGTGCCGCTCGACCCCGAGGACGAGTGGATCGCGCGCGTCGATGCCGAGCTGCCCGTCCTGCCCGCCGAGCGCCGCACGGTGCTGGCCGACGCCGCCCGGGTGGCGCCGACCGTGACCGCGGTCGCCATCGCCGTCGAGCGCGGCCTCGACGGCTTGGCCCTCGAGGCCATCGCCGCCGGCGGCGAGCCGGGGCGCGTGCTCACCCACGTCGAGCACAACCTGGCCGTCGAGGGAGCCGGCGCGCTGGACCCCGGCAAGCTGGCGGCGCTGGTGTCCATGGAGACCGCGGGCGAGCTCACGGCCACCCAGGCCAAGGCGGTGCTGGCGGAGATGCTGGCCAGCGGCGACGATCCCGCCGCCATCGCCAAGGCCAAGGGCTACGAGCGCATGGACGCCGACGAACTGGCCACTGTGGTCGACCAGGTCATCGCCGCCAATGCCGACGAGTGGACGCGCTTCGTCGAGGGCGACGACAAGCTGCGGGGCAAGCTCACGGGCCTCTTCGTCGGCCAGGTCATGAAGGCCACAAAGGGTCAGGCGGACGGCAAGGCGGTCACCGCCTTGCTGCGTCAACGCGCCGGCGCCTGACCCGGGTCCGGTGAGGCGCACCGGTCCCGGCAACGCTGGTGTCACGGTTCGAGCTTGGGGGCTCGGAGGCTCAGCTCGACGGGCTCGAACACGGCGTCGATCTCGGCGTCGATGCGGTCCATCCCGTGGCGGTCGATGGAAAGGCTTCCTGCGCGGTCACCCAGCCGCCGCAACAGATCGCGCCGGAGCCGCACCGGTGGGTGCCGATCCTCGACGCGGCACGGGACCCGGGCCGCGACCCGCGCCAGGCGATCGCGCTCCTTCTCGGGCAAGGATTCGATGTGCTCGACCACGTCATGGCGCATGTGCCCCTCGCGGCGGGCCAGCGCCTGCTCGGCCACCCGCGACAGCCGGGGGAGCAGTGGCACGACGTCGAGCAACCCGGTCAGGCCGCCGGTCCCGGCCGCGCTTGCGGCTCGGGCGTCGGATCGGAACTCGGCGCGCACGTGGCCGGCGTACGAAAGCCGCGCCAAGGCACTCCCGGCCGCCCGCAGGGCGCTGTGGTACGTCGCGTGGACCATCCCCGTGGCGGGATTGCCCAACCGTCCCGCTTCCGGCGCCGACGACTCGAGGAGCCGGCTGCCCGCCAGCGGGTCCACGAACACCAATTGGTCGGCCGGCACGGTCGGCCTGCCGTAGCTGCCGGCGGCGGGCTCGTCGCCGAGTTGTCGCCGCCACTGCACCAGCGCCCGACCGGCCAGGGCGACGAGTCCGAAACGACGCGGGTCGCGACCGGCGGTTTCGCTCAACGCCCTGGCGATAGCGGCCACGCGGGCCTGGGAGTCGAGGATTCCCCACAGGGACACCCCGACGACGAGCGCTGACGAGCGGCCAAAGCCGCTCCGTATCGACGCGACGATCGGTGTCGCGGTGACGAACACCGCAGTCGGGGGTCGCGCGCCGGTCTGCTCCGCAGCCCGTGCCACCAGCGCGTGGAGTCCCGGGGCGTCGTCCGGCGACGCGGAGGCGAGCCCGGCGCCGTCCGGCCGAGCGGGACGTGGCCACGAGGCGACGAACGCGGCGACCAGCGCCACTCCGAACACCCAGAACACAGGGTGCGCGTAGACGAGCAGGGCGACGCCGGACGCACCTGTCCCGAGCCACGCGATGAAGACGCCCACCGCCGTCAACGGGGACGCAACATCGCGCCAACCCCACCAGGGCTTCCGGCCTGTGCCGAGCCGCCTCATGATGCGTGCCGTCTGACGTTCCAGTCTTCGCGAGCGCCCGCTCGCCGCCCCCTCCAGCAACCCCTGGGGGTCGAGGCCCCATTCGCATCGCGGGCACCACGTGATCGTGCGCAGGTCCTCCGACATGGGTGCGCCGCACGCGGGACAGGTTCTGGCGTCACCGGCGGCGTCCTCGGGGTCCACACCCAAGTCATAGCCCCCGATGCGCTGCCTGGATCGGCCCCACGCAATTCGTCGGCGTGGCTCGCGCATTGGCGGCAGGCTGGGGCCGTGACCTGGAAGGCGAGGCTCGTGGAGCCCGAGCAGCTCGGAGCGACGTTCGACCTCACCGCCGTGGCATTCGGGGTGGGACCGAGGGCGACCGAGAACTACCGCAGGCACGCCGCGCTGCTGACCGAGCCGGACCGGGTGTTCGTGGTCGACGACGGCGCGGTGCTCGCGGGCACCGCGGCCGGATTCTCGTTGGCGCTCGCGCTTCCCGGTGGAGACACGCTGCCGCTAGCAGGTGTCACCGAGGTGGGCGTGTCGCCGGCCCATCGGCGACGCGGGATCCTGCGCACGCTCATGGAGGCCGTGCACGACCAGGCGCTCGATCGGGGCGAACCGATCGCGGGGTTGACAGCCAGCGAGGGCGGCATCTACCGACGGTTCGGGTACGGCGTGGCCACCCGGTTCCAGTCGCTGTCCATCGACCGGGCCGGCGGCGCCGAAGTCGAGCCGTTGATCGGCCGGCGGGACGAGCCGTCCGCGGACGATGGCGCCGCCGACCGCATCCGCTTGGCCTCGGAGGCCGAGGCGAACCTGGCATTGCCCGCAGTGTGGGAGCGCTACTGGCGCCGGGTGCCCGGCGAGGTGGGGAGGCCGCCCGGCTGGTGGGAGATGCTGGCACTCGACGTCGAGGACGACCGCGCCGGCGCCAGCGCGCGGTATGTCGCCGTGCACGACGACGCGGCCGGAGTCCCCGACGGGTTCGTCAGCTATCGCATCAAGCAGGGATGGGAGAGCGAGCGCACCCCGCCGCACGAGTTGCGCATCGAGTCCATCGCAGGAGCCGACGATGCCATCGAGGCGGCGCTGCTGCGGTTCGTGCTCGGCGTCGACCTCGTCGCCACCGTCGAGTGGGGCACTGCACCGCTGGACCTGCCGTTCCGCTGGCGCCTCGCCAACCCCCGAGCCTTGCGGGTGACGTTCGAGGGCGATCACCTGTGGCTGAGGTTGTTCGACGTTCCCGCCTGCCTGTGCGGCCGCCGCTACGCGGTCGAGGGCAGCTGCGTGTTGGAAGTGATCGATCCGGTCCGACCCGCGGTGACCGGGCGGTTCCGGCTCGAGGGCGGTCCCGACGGTGCGACCTGCCGTCGCAGCGCTGCGGAGCCCGACCTGGTGGTCGGGATCGCCGACCTGGGCGCCCTGCTGTTGGGCGGCGTCTCCTGGACCACGCTTCACCGGGCCGGCCTGGTCGACGAGCGCACGTCCGAGGCCGTGACGCGCGCCGACGGCATGTTCCGCCCCGACCGGGCGCCGTACTGCTCGACTGACTTCTGAGGCGCCGCCCGTCAGCGCATCAGCGCCCCCATCCGCTGGGCCTCTCAGCCCCCGGACACCGCCGGCATCACCGCGACCTCGACCCCCGCAGCCAGCGGCGTGTCCTGTTCGGACAGGTCGCGGACGTTGTCGGTGCCGAGGAACAGGTTGACGTGCCGGCGGAGGCGTCGTCGCTCGTCACGTATCCGGCGCTCGAGATCGGGGTGTGAGCCCGCAAGGTGGTCGAGCAGGGCCCGGACCGTCGGTTTCTCGCCGAGCTCGACGAGGTCGACGTCGACCACCGACCTACCTCCCGTGTACGCCCGCAGGCTGGCCGGCAGCCGCACGTGGACGGTGGCGGGCCCCGGCGTCACGGCAACTCGGCTGCCCGCACCACCAGCACGTCGGGCAGGTGGCGGACGATCGACGTCCACGACGCCCCCTCGTCGGCGCTGGCGAAGACCTCACCCGAGCGGGTTCCGAAGTAGACGCCGGCGGGGTCGGCGTCGTCGGTGCACAGGGCGTCGCGCAGCACGCTCACGTAGGCGTGCTCCTGGGGCAGCCCGTCAGCGAGCGGCTCCCAGGTCTCACCGGCGTCGCTGGTGCGGTAGATGCGGCATCGGTCGTCGGGCGGCATCCGGTGCTCGTCCTTGACCAGGGGATAGACGTACGCCGTGCCCGCCCGGTGCGGATGCACGGCCACCGCGAAGCCGAAGTCGGCCGGCAGGTTCTCGTCGATCGCCGCCCAGGTGGCACCGAAGTCGTCGCTCCGGTAGACGCCACCGTGGTTCTGGAGGAACAGCTGGTCGGGCCGGTCCGGATGGGCTGCGAACTTGTGCACGCACTGGCCGAACTCGGGGCGCTCGTCGGGCATCCGCCAGGCGTCGATCCCGGTGTTGGAGGCCTCCCACGACTTGCCGCCGTCGCCGGTGCGGTACACGCCCGCGGCCGAGACGCCCACCAACATGCGGTCGGCATCGGTGGCGTGAGACACGATCGTGTGCAGGCACAGGCCCCCGCCGCCCGGCATCCAGCGTTCCCGGTGCGGGTGCTGCCACAGGCCCTCCACGAGCGCGAACGTCTCGCCGCCGTCGTCGGAGCGGAACAGTGCCCCGGGCTCGACACCCGCCCACACCACGCCGGGCTGGTCGGCGCCGGCGGGGCGGAGCTGCCACGTCCGCACCAGCGCAGCCCCGGTCGCCTCGGGAAAGCGGATGGCCCCGCCCTCGGTCTCTTGCCAGGAACCCGCGAGGTCGTCGGACCGGAACACCGACGGGCCCCAGTGCTCGCTGTCCGCGCCCGCCAGCAGGCGGGGGGAGCCCCCGGTTGCGGCGGGCCGCGTGTCGATCGCGGCGGCGTAGACGGCGTTCATGGCGAAGTGCGGCCCGTCCAGCGACCAGGCGGTACGGTCGCCGCTGCGAGCGAGGAAGAGCCCCTTGCGCGTGCCGATCATCAGCAACGTTGTCATGGTGTCCTCCGAGTCGCTCGGTGCTTTCCCGATCGCAAGATAGACCCGAGCTAGGAGCGCGAGAGCGGACCGAGCTCGCCGTTCCTC
>Ga0256867_10000134_pt1 | contig 27044 bp, 25 predicted proteins | sample RVTome_15_FD_185939 | JGI IMG/M metagenome (GOLD analysis project Ga0256867, IMG submission 185939) | Soil microbial communities from uranium-contaminated site in the Upper Colorado River Basin, Wyoming, United States - RVT150D86 (HiSeq) ... | reverse complement strand
GCAGGCATCCAGTGGCAGCGGGCCAGCGGGTTAGCGGCCCCCTCGCTGGACACGCGGAAGATGGTTCTGGCCGAGGTGTCGTCCGAGCCCTTCGACTCGATCGCGAGCGAAGTGAACCGCCGAAGCCTCAACATCGGGGCGGAGCTGATCCTGCGCTGGGCGGGCGGCCCCGACCCCCAGACCGCCGCGGAGCGGCTCACGGCGCATGTCCAGCAGATCACCGGAGATTTCACCTCGGTTCATCTCGTGGATGGGAGCGGCCTGTCGAGCGACGACCGCGCCTCGCCGATGGCCTTCGTCTCCTATCTGGCTCGGTTCCCGCTGTCGCCAGGCGGACGCAACTTCCCCCAGCTCCTGCCGGCCAACGGCAGCGGCACTCTCCGCAAGCTCGCGAACGGCCTGCCCACCCCCGGCGTGGTGCGCGCCAAGACGGGCACGCTTGGCAACGCGGCAACGCTGGCCGGGTATCTCGGCCATCAGGATGGCGTGCTGCTCGTCTCCCTGATGTACAATGGATCCAGGGTGTACACCGCGCGGCAGCACCAGTGGAAGCTGTTCCGCATGCTCGGTGCGCAGGGTGTCGTCATCCCCGGCGACAGCGCCGCCGTTGTCGAGGCGCTCGGCGGCGACCCGCTGGGACCTCCGGATTCCATCCCGACTCCGCTGTTTCCCCCGATCGAACCCTGAGCGGCACACCCGCTCTGGTCCGCAGGGCATCGCTCCAATAGCATTCGCGGCATGATCCCCATCGCCGGCGAGCGCCGGGTTCCGGCTCGTCCGGCCGGACCATGATGCGCGTCGTATCGCTCGTGCCGGCCGGCACCGAGATCGTTGCCGCCCTGGGCGCCGAACGGTTTCTCGTCGGCATTTCCCAGGAATGCGACTGGCCCGCCTCGGTGAGAGGGCTGCCGCGCCTGACCACGACTCCCATTGATCCGTCCGGCTCGAGCATCGCGGTGGACAGCGAGGTGCGAGCGCTGACGGCCGATGGCAAACCCGTCATCGCGGTCGACAGGCTCGCCCTCGCGTCCTTGCAGCCGGATCTCATCATCGTTCAGGACGTCTGTGGCGTGTGCGCGGCGACCGAGGAGGGTCTTTGCGACCTTGCGACGGCGATGCCGGTTCCGCCGCGCCAACTCTCGCTCGGCGCCAGGACCCTGGAAGGGATCTTCCGCGATGTTGCGGCCGTCGGACGGGCGCTCGGCCTCCCAACCATGGCCGGCGGCCTGATCGCTCGCCTCCGGGAGCGACTGGACGGCCTGAGGGCCGGGGCCGGGCTGGAGCGACCGCGCGTAGTATGCCTCGAGTGGCTGGACCCGGTGTTCCTCGCGGGGCATTGGGTACCGGACCAGATTCGCGCGGCCGGCGGGACGGATGTCGGGGCGCTGCCGGGGTCCCACTCGATCCAGACGACCCTCGAGAAGGTCCGGGAGCTCGAACCCGACGTCATCCTGGTTGCCCCTTGTGGCATGGGACCGGCGCGTGCCCGGGAGGAGCTGGCACAGCACGAAGGGAGGATGCGCCGCGAGGGTAGGGCCCGGTTGTCGGAATGGGGGGCCGAGGTCTGGGTCCTGGACGGGAACGCGTACACTTCGCGACCCGGCCCCCGGGCAGTGGATGGTGCCGAGCTCATCGCATGGGCCCTAGGAGGAGTAGAACGCCCTGGACTGGTCCGCTGGCCATCCCCCGGTGCAGGCCGCGGGGTGCCCTCTCCCCGGCTCAGAGGGCTGGAGATTCCGAAAGGATTACGGTACCTTTAGGGCTAGCCGCAGCGCATGAGGCGCGGTGGCGCGGTTCGGGAACGAAGCTGGGGGTCGCTCTCGTGGCGGCCCCCTCTGTCGTTGGCCCCGAATTTCGGGGTTCCGAGCCACCCGGCGCGAGGGGATTGTATCGCGTAACAGTATGTAGTCGGGCGTACCATATCGGGCTCCGATTACACGATCATCGAAGGAGTTTGCAGTATGCGTACGACCGGCACCGTGAAGTGGTTCAACGAGTCGAAGGGCTTCGGGTTCATCACTCCGGAGAACGGCGAGAAGGACTGCTTCGTTCACCACTCGGCGATTCAGAGCCAGGGATTCCGCACTCTGGCCGAGGGCGAAAAGGTGGAATTCACCATCGTGCAGGGCCAGAAGGGCCCCGCCGCCGAGAACGTCGTCAAGCTCAACGCCTAACGACGGGCCGGTGACAGAACGGCCGGTTCGATCGCTCGAGCCGGCCGTTCGCAGTTTCACATTCTTGCCGGCCCAGTGCCGGAGACGAGGAATCCGATGATCGAAGTCACGATCGGCGAGGACGATCGGCTCGATGGCGCGTTGAAGGCCTTCAAGAAGAAGGTCATCAAGGCCGGCATTCTCAAGGATCTGCGCAGCAAGCGGCACTATCTCAAGCCGAGCGAAGCCAAGAAGCTCAAGGCGGCGGAAGCCCGCCGACGCAAGCGGAAGGCGGCACGGAGAACCTAGCCACCCGGGCAGCCGGGCGGTTCGGTGGAGCGGTCTCCGTCAGCCATCCTGCCCGTCCTCTTCCTCCCACAACGCGAAGACGTTTCCATCGGGATCGGCGATCATCGCCATGATCCCGAAGTCCGCTCGTGTCGGCTCGTTCACGAACCGTACGCCCCGGTCGTGGAGAACTCCGCAGAAATGCAGGAGGCCGGGCACCCGGAGGGTGATACCGGTATGTCGCCCGACCAGCTTCTTGGCATCGGGATGCACCGCGGGATGGATGCTCAGATGCGGGGGCTCCTCGAACAGCTCCGCGCCGAAGGACCCGGCCCTGGAAACGGTGAGCCCGAGAGTATCCTGGTAGAACGCGACCGCGCGGGGCACGTCGGTGACGAAAACGGCGAAGCTGTGGACGCCAGAGATCATGGATGCCGGGGCCCGGGGTGGGGGGAAGTCGGTAGACAGTCCTCAGTCCTCAGTGCTCAGTCCTCAGTCCTCAGTCCTCAGTCGGGTGGTTCAGGGACCGCCACGCCGCTCGCCAGTTCCTGCGCATTCCCTGGAGGCCCGGCCGCTCCAGCGGGGTGTCGCCGAACCTGCGGGCGAACTCCATCTCCTCCATCCCCTCGAAGAAATCCGGGTCGGTGCCGTCGGCATCGCCGCGATCGTGGTAGGCGGTGACCGCGGTCGGCTCCGCGAAGCGCTCATTCCAGGGACAGACGTCGTTGCAGATGTCGCACCCGAACGCCCACCCTTCCAGCCGCGGCACCAGCTCCTCGGGCACCGGTGCCCTGGATTCGATGGTGAGATACGAGATGCACCGGGTGGCGTCGAGCAGGCGGGGCGAGAGGATCGCGCCGGTGGGACAGGCCTCGATGCACCGCGTACAGGTTCCGCAGTGATCAGAGGCGAACGGCGTCGACGGCTCGAGCGCCAGATCGGTGAACACCGCGCCGATGAAGAAGAACGACCCGGTGCCCGGCCTGATGAGCATCGTGTTCTTGCCGATCCACCCCAGGCCGGCCCGCTGGGCCAGCTCCCGCTCGGGAACCGGCCCGTCGTCCGCCCAGGCGAGAGCAACCCGTGCCCCATTGCGCAGGAGCCAGGCGGAGAGCTGCACCAGGCGCTGCCGCAGCACGTGATGATAATCGGTGCCCCGCGCGTACTTCGCGATCGTGACGCCGGGGTTCGGCCGGCGCTCGGGCGGCAGGTAGCTCTCCAGGACCATCACGGCCACGTTCGCCCCCGCCACGATCGCCGACGGCTCCTTACGCTTTCGGGCCTGGCGGTGGAGGTAGCGCATCGTGCCCCCATAACCCGCGCGCAGCCAGGCGTCGAGCGCCGCCTGGTGCCGGCTCGGCTCGAGGGTGGCGATCCCGCAGGCGATGAACCCCAGCCGCTCCGCCTCCCGTGCCACGTCGGCCGAGCTCACCGCGCCGATCGGCCGCGCCTCCTCACTGGTCACGGGTCACCGCCGTGAATTCCTGGGTGGTCTGGCTGCCGTCCACCCGCGACCGGTCTCCGGGGCGCCAGCGCCCGGTGATGACCCGCGCACCCCGCTGGAACGTGAGGTACGACCAGGCCCAATCGATCAGGACCATGAGGCGGTTGCGGAAGCCGATCAGGAAGAAGATGTGGACGAAAATCCAGAGCAGCCACGCGATGAGGCCACGAGCCCGTATTGCCCCCAGGTCGGCGACGGCGTGCCCGCGTCCGATCACGGCAAGCTGTCCCTTGTGCCGGTACCGAAACGGCCGGCGCGTGCGATTCGCGAGGTCGTCCGCGATGGCCGACGCCACGTATTCACCCATCTGGATGGCGGCGGGACAGGTGGCCGGCAGGGAGTCGAAGCCTTCGCGGTGCCGGAAGGCGGCAGCGTCTCCGACCACGAAGACTTCGGCGCGACCGGGCACGCTGCAATCGGGCTCCACCTCGACCCTGCCCTGCTTGTCGAGGAGGGCGCCCAGGCTCTCGAGGAGGGGACTCGCCGCATTCCCCGCGGCCCAGACCACCGTATCGGTCGGAATCCGCCAGCCCGCCGCATGCACGGCGCCCGGCTCGATGCCGGTGACCATCGTCTCGAGCCGCACGTCCACCCCCAGCCGACGCAGGCGATCCTTGGCGGCATCCGAGAGCGCCGCGGGATACGTGGCGAGGAGGCGAGGTCCGCCCTCCAGCAGCATCACCGTGGCTTCGCGGGGGTCGATCCGGCGGAAATCCTTCCGGAGCGCGAACCGGGCAATCTCGACGATCGCGCCCGCCACCTCGACGCCCGTAGGCCCGCCGCCCACCACGACGAAAGTGAGGTGGCGCTGGCGCTGGACGGCGTCCGACTCACGTTCCGCCTTCTCGAAGGCGAGGAGAATCCGCCGCCGCACCTCGCCGGCGTCTTCCAGGGTCTTGAGCCCGGGAGCGAGCAGCTCCCACTCGGGATGCCCGAAGTAGCTGTGCCGGGCACCCGGAGCGAGAACCAGATAGTCATATGGGAGGATGACGCCGTCGCCGAGCTCGACGGAGCGTGCGGCGGGATGAACCCGGACGACGTCGGCGAGCAGCACGTCGACATTGCGATGGCGGCTCAGGATCGAGCGGATGGGCGAGGAGATCTCGGGAGCCGAAAGGGCGGCGGTAGCCACCTGGTAGAGCATCGGCTGGAAGAGGTGATGATTGGTCCGGTCGACGACCGTGACCGTGACCGGCAGCCGTCCGAGCTTCCGGGCCAGGTACAATCCGCCGAATCCACCCCCCACGACGACGACGCTCGGCACCCTCACAGCCCCATCGTCTCCCGACGCCACCGCGCGAAGCCGATCACGTCGCAAACCGGAGGAACGGCTTCCTCGTCCCCGTAGGCGGTGTACATCCGCCACCGGAGATACTCCCGGTCGGGCAGCGGCAGGAACGGCATGCCCTTCCACCAGAGCCGGCGACGAAAGGCCCACATGGCGCGAAGCAGGTCGAGGGCCAGCCGGGGATTGACCGCGGCCCGGACCGCGAGGAGTAGCGTGAGCCGGGTCCAGGATCGAGGCGCGGGGCGGAGGTCGGTAGCGGTGGTCATCATGCGGCGCGGACGGCGGGGCCGGTGAGCGCCGGGGGGCAATATACCCAAAGCGCGAGGCTCGAGTTCCGGGCTCGGAGGCCGGAACGTGGAACGGCACTCGGCACCCAGCACCCTCTTATATTCCGCGCGTGAGCGACCAGCCGAGATTCAAGGACGGGATGCGCCCGGGCCCGACGGAAGACGAAATCCTTCTGGGCAAGGCCGCCGAACCGGCGCGCACCGACGAGTTCCGTAACAGCGACCCGTGGCGGGTCCTACGCATCATGGGTGAGTTCGTCGACGGCTTCGAGCGCCTCGGCGACATTAAGGATGCGGTGACCTTCCTCGGCTCCGCCCGCACGACCGCGGACCACCCCCATTATCTCGCAGCGACGGAAACCGCGCGGCTGCTGGCCAAGGAGGGGTTTCCGATCGTGACCGGTGGCGGACCGGGGATCATGGAGGCCGCGAACCGGGGCGCGGTCGAAGGGGGCGGGCTCTCGGTTGGCGTCAACATCGAGCTTCCGTTCGAGCAGGGGACCAACCCCTGGGTCCAGCGGGGCGTGTTTTTCCGGTTCTTCTTCGTCCGCAAGATGATGCTCGCGAAGTTCTCCCGGGCCGTGGTCGCCTTCCCCGGCGGATACGGTACCATGGATGAGCTGTTCGAGTACCTCACGTTGATGCAGACCGGCAGGATGTCCCACCATCCGACCGTGTTGTTCGGATCCAGGTACTGGGCCCCCCTGATCGACTGGCTCAAGGAAACCGTGGCGCACGAGGGAAAAGTCACCGCTGCCGATTTGAGCCTGTTCACGGTCACTGACGACCCGGCCGAGGTGGCTCGAATCATCCTCAGCAGCGTGCATCCCTCGGCACAGCACGATCGGCGGCGCGCGCGCCGCTCCCGTCGCGGGGCAAAGCCGCCTGGAGCCGCGCGCAAGTAGTGCCGAAGTAGCCGACCGCAACCGCTATATTCCCCGCCCGACAACGCCCCGAGGTCGGCCATGACTCGTCCGTCCGAGCCGCATCTCCGCGGCCGCCGCATCGATCCCGCTCCGATCTCCGGACAGGAGACCGTGGCGGACCTGATCGACAACGCGTTTCTCGCCTACAACGCCGGCAGGCTGCGCGAGGCCTGCGTGCTGTTCACCGATCGGATGCTCGACCCGGCGGTCACGGTCGGCATGAGCCTCACCGGAGCGATGACCCCGGCCGGGCTGGGCATGAGCACGCTCATCCCGCTGCTCGAGGCGGGCTTCGTGGACTGGATCATCTCCACGGGAGCCAACCTCTATCACGACGCCCATTTCGGGCTCGGACTCGCGATGCACCAGGGGACGCCCTTCGCCGACGATGTCGAGCTGCGGGACAAGGGCGTGGTCCGGATCTACGACGTGTTCTTCGACTACTCGGTGCTGCTCTCGACCGACGCCTTCGTGCGGGAAGTCTCGGCGCGCGACGAGTTTCAGCGCCCGATGAGCTCGGCGGAGTATCACTATCTGCTGGGCGGGTATCTGCGCGAGCGGGAACAGGCACTGGGACTGACCCGGCGGTCGCTGCTGGCCGTGGCGCACGAGCTGGAAGTGCCGATCTACACCAGCTCGCCCGGCGACAGCTCGATCGGCATGAACGTAGCCGAGCAGGCCCTGGCCGGCTCGAAGCTCCGGTTCGACGTGAGCGCCGACGTCAACGAAACCGCGGCGATCGTGCTCGAGGCCAAGCGGGCCGGAGGGAAGAGCGCCGCCCTGATCGCGGGGGGCGGCAGTCCCAAGAATTTTCTGCTCCAGACCGAGCCGCAGATTCAGGAAGTGCTCGGGATCGACGAGCGCGGCCACGACTTTTTCCTTCAGCTCACCGACGCCCGGCCCGACACCGGCGGCCTTTCCGGCGCCACACCGGGCGAAGCGGTGAGCTGGGGAAAGATCGATCCCGACATGCTCCCCGGAACCGTGGTCTGCTACATGGACAGCACGGTGTCCCTCCCGCTGCTCACCGCCTACGCGCTGGCGCGGAAGCCGAAGCGGCCGCTGCGGCGACTCTACGCCAGGCGCGACGCCATGATGCGGCGGCTCCTGGACGAGTACCACGCCGCGCTCGAGTTTCGCGACAAGAGAGCCGAACAGGCAAAGACCGCCGGAGCGCCGTGACCCTGCTCGCGGATCCGGCAGGCAACGACGTCGACCGTCCGCCCGGTGTGACCGGGCGCTATGGGGGTTACGCGCTCGGACTCCTCACCGTCGTCAACCTCGTCAACTACCTCAACCGCAACGCGGTCTTTGCGCTGTTCGAGCCGGTTAAGACCGATCTCGGCCTGTTCGATGCCCACCTCGGTCTCCTCGGAACCGCATACGTCCTGGTGTTTTCGCTGGCATCGTTACCGGCGGGCCTCCTGGGCGACGTAGGCTCGCGCCGGGCCGTGATCGTCGGCGGCGTGCTGTTCTGGAGCGTCGGCACCGTATTGTCGGGACTCGCCCAGGGGTTCACCACCCTGTTCCTGGCACGGGCACTGGTCGGTCTGGGTGGTGCGGCGGCGGCGACAGCGTCGGCAGCGCTGGTCGCCAACTACTTCCAGGGCCGCCGGCGTTCGGTGGCGATGAGCATTCTGATGGTTGGGCTCGCCGTGGGGGGGGTGCTCGGGATCCTGGTGGCCGGGCAGCTTCAACACGCCTTCGGCTGGCGGATCGCGTTCATCGTGATCGGGGTTCCGGGTTTCCTGCTGACGGGGCTCGTCATGCGCCTCAAGGAGCCGGACGTGGCGCCGTTGCTGAAACGCACGGTTGCCGAAGTGTTCGCTTCCAGCAAGCACGAGCTGAGCGTCGCGGCCCGCCGGATCTTGAAGACCCCCACGCTCGTCGCGGTCTTCGTCGGCGGCGCGCTGATCTCGTTCGGGATGAACGGGCTCGTGGGATGGGCACCGACCCTGCTGTCCCGGGAGCTCGATCTCTCGTCCACGGAGGCCTCCCTGATCCTCGGAAGCTACGGTCTGCCGGCCGGAATCGCGGGAACGCTGGCAGGAGGAGCCATCGCCGACTGGAGCCGAAAGCGGATGCCCAGCGCGCGGATCGTGATATCCGTGGTCGGGTTCTTCATCGGGGGACCGCTGCTCCTCTGGCTGCTGCACATCCGGGACATGTCCTTGTTCATCCCGGTCTTTTCGGCGGCCTTCTTCTTCCTGACCTGGTATAACGGCCCCCTGACGGCGGTTCTCTTCGACGTGTCACCGCTGCACATGGCCGCGACCGTCTCCGGCGCGTATCTGATGTTCATTCACCTCGCCGGCGACGCGATCGCATTTCCGCTGGTGGGGTACCTGTCCGACGCCTTCGGGCTCCACCGCGCCGTGGTCCTGCTTCCCCTTGCCGCAATGCTCGGGGCACTCGTGTGCCTGGCTGCGGTGCCCGCGCTCGTCGCCGACACCGAGTCCGCGCGGCACGAGTAGTCAGCCAGCCGCGAGGGGATGAGCCGGGTAGCCCGACGTCCGCACAGCCTCGGCGATCGTGCCCGGATCGATCCGTTCAGGATCGTATTCCAGCTCCGCTCTCCCGATCCGAACGCTCCTGATCGATACCCCGGGCAGTCGTTCCAGGCTCTGCTTGACGGAATTGAGGCAGTGGGAGCAGGACATGCCTTCGATCGATAGGGTCAGCGGTCGCATTCGGGCCCCGGAGGACGGAGGAGCTGGAGGATACCCCCCTCCTCGGACTTCCCTCAAATCCGCCTTTCACCCGTCGCAACCCTCCGACATCGGAAATCGATCCATACCCGCAACACCTTGCCGAACAACGGGTTGGGTGATACCGTCTCCCCGGCATGGCTCCTGCCTCAATTCCGGGCATGACCCGACCCGGCGCAACTCGTCCTTCCCGAAGCGGATCCTCCGCTCCCGGGGACGGCCTCATCCCCCTGCTGCAGCTTGGCGGTGGGGCGCCGGATCCTGTTGCCATTTCGACCTGGTATCTCGCCCTGTCCGCTTCCCTGGCCGATCAGGTGTCGCACGACCTCTTCGCGCTTTGGCTGTTTCCTTCCGGCGGCGGAACGGTGCTCCTCGGTCCGGAGGCCCTGGCGCAGGATCGGGTCGCCGTGCCCGAGCCTGCACCCCACCTGCTCCAGGACCAGCTCTACACGCTGGAGGAAGTCCTCCGCCGAGCCGGCTATGAGTCGGCGATCGCGGTCCCGATCCGCTCGGGGACCCGAGACACGGGCGTTATCCTGATCGGCAGCTTCGGGCGGGGGGTCTACGGTCCAGCCGAGGCGCTCGCACTCCACCGCCTCGGCGCTCACCTGGCGCCGTCGTTCGGCTCGCTCAGCGAGCGGATGTCGGCAGCGACACCGCACGTCGCGGTGGAGCCGGTGATGTCCCTCGACGAGCTCCCCGAGCATCTGGCACGCGCGAGCTGCGAGGCGGCCGACGGACCGGACCTGATCCGGCGCGCGAGCGGGATCCTCTACCCGCTGCTTCCGCATGACCGGCTCGAGATCCTGGTGGCCGGATCTCCCGACGGACCCTGGACACCGCTCAGCGGACAGCTCCCCAGGCGCCGCTGGGGCCCGAACGGCGGAATGGTCGACCCGCTGGGGGCGATCGTCTCCCGGTTTGATGCCGAAGAGACACTGCTGGTCGACGATCTCACGGCTTCCGTTCCCGAAGTTACCTGGACCGCGGACCCGAGCGGCGGATCGGCTCTTCCGGTTCGGGGCGTGGTGGGCACGCGGCTCCAGATCGCGGGTGAGACGATCGGCTTCCTGATTCTCGGGAGCGTCGCCCGGGATGCATACCGGCCGGAGGACGAAGAACTGGCCGCCGCGGCCGGAGGATTCCTGGCCCCGCGATCAGCCGCGCTTCGGCTCGAAGCGGAGCGTGACGCCCGTCGCGCGGAGGCGTCGGGCTCGCAGCTACCGGTGCTTCCGATCATCCGAGCCGCGCATCTCCTGGCCGACACGGGGCACCTCGGCGCCGCGCTGGCCCATTTCGCGGCCCAGCTCCACGCCGCGGTGGGTCATGATCGCTTCGCGATCCACCTGAAGTGGGGGGAGGACGACGTCGTGGTACTCGACGCGGAAGCACCCCGGCCTCTCGCCGACCTGCCGGCGATCCCGCTCCGGGCCTTCGAGGGCGCCCCGGTGCTGCGGGGGGAGCGCATATGGATGGTGCGCTCGGTCGACGATGGGGAAGAGGTGCTGGTGCCGCTCCGCGTGGCAGGCCGCCCCGTCGGCACGCTGTCGCTTCGTTCCGCCGGGTTCACCGATCCGCGGGAGGCCGCCGCCTCGGCGCAGCCCTTCGCGGACCTGCTGGCGCCCCACCTCGAGCTGCTGCGCCGAGGATCGGCGCCCGCGTATTCCGGGCGGCAGACGGGCGGTGCGGCCGGGCGGCAGAGGGAGTAGCGCCTCCGCGTCCCCACCGCCCCGCCGCCTTCCGGCCCATCCATGAACCTTACATGCCGATCGAAGCGCGGACGGTCAGATTCCGACCCGGGTTGAGCGCGTACCGCTTGTAGCGGCTCAGGAAGCTCGTGTATTCCCGGTCGAAGAGGTTCCGCAGCGACACGTCGATTCCGACCGGGCGGGAGCCGAGCCTCAGATCGGCGCCCATGCCCGCGTTGAAGAGGGAGTACCCCTCGGGCGCGAAATCCGAGGGATCGACCCGGCCCTGCCTCGCGTTGGTCTCACCGCCCACCAGCAGCCACGGACGACTGAGGGCGCCCGCGCCCTCCTTCCCCTCGAGCCGGGCGCTCCAAGTCCACCGGAACGGTGGCATGAGGGGCAGCGGAGTGTCGGTGGTTGTGTTCTGCCCGTGGACGTAGTCGAGCCCGGTGCGGAGATGGACCCCACCGGTTGCATGCAATTCCGCCGCAGCCTCGAATCCTGTCAGGCGCGCGTTGCCCTGCACCACGTCGAAGACCTCGAAGCCGGACTCCGGATCAAATGTGCCGGTCGGGCGGGAGTGGATGTAATCGTCGATCACGTTGAGAAACCCACCGACCTCCAGCCGCACCCGGCTCGACTGCACCCGCACCGCAAGATCCCCGTTGAGCGACTTCTCGTTCCTGAGATCCGGATTCCCCCGCTCGAACGCAACGGTGCCCTCGTGCACCCCGTTGGCGAAGAGGTCGAAGCTGGACGGTGCGCGGAAGCCCCGTCCGACGTTCAGGACCAGCGCGACCGGCTCGGTCACGTGGAACAGCGCGCCGAAGTTCCCGATCACGGAATGCCAGTCACGCGATTGCGCCGCGAGGCCCAGGTCTTCGTCGTCCTCCACCGCGAGGCGGCGATAGTCGTAGCGGGCCCCGAAGGAGAGGCTCCACCTCCCGACCTCGGTCTGCTCGAAGGCGTAGATGCCTCCGTTGCTGGTCGACGACTCGGGGACCAGCGTCTCCTCGCCGAACTTCCCGAGCGAGGTCCGCAGCCCGGAAACTCCGATGATGCCGGCGAACCGGCCGGCCGCGTGGTGCAGATGGAGGTCGGCGGTCCAGGTTCGGGAAAGCAGCCCGAGCTCGACCTCATCGGTACCGGCTTCCTCGAACTCCCGCCGGCGATTCCGCTCGAACCCCAGGTCGGCCTCGATCCGGCTCGACCCCCCGGTCGGAAGACTCAAGGAGACCTTCGCGCGGTCCTCACCGATGCGCTGGAACCCGGTGAAATCGGGCTCCTCCGCGGGGTCTTCGTGGATCTCTACCCGTTCTTCCCGGTGGGTATACGCCCCGGTAAGGGAGCCCCAGCCGGCCCGGGTGCCCAGGGCAATCGAACCGTCATAGGCCTCGTTGCCGCTGTTGGCGAGTCGTCCGGCCGGTGTGCGCACATCGCCGCCGTCGCGTCCAGAGAGGGTGGTCCGGAATCCGAAGCTCCGGCTCGCGCCTTCGAGCATTCCGGTGCCCTCCGGCTGCCGGTTGTTGCTGCTCCACGCACTGGTGAGACCGGCGCGAACGAACCCGCGGCCGTCGCCTGCATCAGGCAGAGGACGGGGCACGACGTTGATCACACCGCCCAGCGCGTCGGAGCCGTAGAGCACCGAGGCCGGGCCCCGGATGACTTCGATCCGCTCGGCGTCCGCGGTCTCCACCTGGGGACCGTGCTCGTCTCCAAACTGGGCGTTCTCCAGCCGCTGGCCATCCGCGAGGATGAGGACGCGGTTCGAGGTGAGTCCCCGGATCACCGGCTTTCCGATCCCGCTGCCGGTGCTGAAGTTCCGCAGCCCTACCTGTCCCTCGAGCGTCTCTCCCAGGGTTGCGCGAACGTTGGAACGCAGCTCGTCGGCCCCGACGACCGTGAGCGGCTGCGGCGAGGTAAGCGCCGTCGTCGCCAGTGGGGTTGCGGTGATTTGAATCGCCTGCAGCTCGATCGCGGACTGAACCAGCTGGACGTCGATCGTGATGTCCTGACTCGCGATAGTCACTCGCCGTACCTGCGGAGCGAAGCCGATTCGGGCGAACGTGACGCTATAGGTACCGGTGGGAAGTTGCGGAAGGCGGTACCGGCCTTCGGCGTTGGTGGTTGCGGAACGGTGGATTTCGCCCACCTCGACGCGGACATCGGGAAGCCCGAGGCCATCGGTGGTGGTAACCCGTCCCGATAGGGTCGCGGCGGCCGCGGGCCCGGGAGACGGGTCGGCCGGAGGCGCTGCGGTGAGCAGGACGGCGAGAACGGCAATGCTTGAAACCATGAGGGATCCCTCGCGGAAGGCCTCGGGCCGCACCCCACGGGCGCGCTCCATCGAGGCATCGGTTCTGGGGAGACGAGCGAATCGGCCGCCGCCTCCTCGCTTTCGATCAGGCGAAAGCCGACCAGGGGGGAGCGCGCGAGGGAGGCAGGAGCCTTGGTGCCGGGACGGCACGGGCGGGATCGACGGCGTGCAGCGGGGCCGTGGTTCCCCGGCCGAGGCGGAGAATGGAGCATTCGCCGACCGACGCGCGGGCGGGCGAGGCGATGAGGCCGATCTCGCACCGGTCGGAGTGATCCTGCCCGCCTTGGGTCTCGAAATGCGGCCGGGGACCATGGGGCGAGGCGTTGCGTTCGGTGTGGCTCCAGACCTCCAGCGCGGTGAGGCCCGGACCACCGGCGAGCGCGATCCCCAGGAGAAGGAACGCCCCGAACCTGCGGAACCCGCGGCGCGTCGTCACGCGGTTCCCCTCCGAATCCGCCGTACGGACCAGGCGAGCCCCACCAGAACCCCGGCCACCGCGATGATCGCCGGCGAGCTGGGGAGATCGAACGGCACCGAGAGGGCGAACCCGACGGTAACGGCGAGCAGCGCGGAAACGACCGCGCCGGCGAATGCGCCGCGCATCGAGGTGGCCAGCAGGAGGCCGGTCACCGCGGGCAGGACGAGCATCCCGAACACCAGGAGGACGCCCGCGAACTGCATCGCCGAGGCGATCACGACCCCCAGCGTGAAGTAGAGCAGGAGGTTCCAGGACCGGACCCGGTAGCCGACCGTGCGCGCCGTCTCGGGGTCGAACGAGACGTAAAGGAATTCCTTGTAGAACAGCAGGTGAACAACCAGCACCGGCAGCGATACGCCGAGGAGCACGATGGTGTCCCGGCGGGTGATGCCCAGGATGTTCCCCTGCAGGAAGATGTCGTGCGCCTCGCCGGTCGCGGCCTTGGCGATGAGCAGGATGCCCATCGCCGCCGCTACGGCATAGCTCACGCCGATCGCAGCCTCACTCGAGATCAGGCGCCGGCCGCCGCCGAGCCCGAAAAACAGGGCGCCCAGCAGGGTCACCACCAGGGACACCGCGGTCGGGCGGTGCGCGAACGGCGCCAGCAGCGCGAAGCCACCCGCCCAGAGGGCCAGCGCGATTCCGGCCGACGACAGCTGCGCCAGCGCCGCCCCGACGAAGACGATCCGCCGCAGGACTACCCAGATGCCGAGCACCGAGCAGGTGAGTCCGATGACCAGGGCGCCGTACCAGGCCTCCCGGAAGAGCAGGATCGTCTCAAGCACTGGGTTGCCGTCGCGCGATGACGACTCGATGGCCCCCGAACGCGCTCACCTCGACCGGAATCCCGTAGACCTCCCGGAGCACGCTCTCGCTCAGGATCTCGTCGACCGGACCGATGCGGAAGCCGTCGGCCACCACCAGGGCGATCTGCTCGACGTAGTTCGCCACTTCGTTGAGGGCGTGGCTTACCATGATCACCGTGAGGCCGGAGCGCTCGTGGAGGTCGCGTACGAAGCCCAGAATCTGGGTCGTGGAGACCAGATCCATGCCGCTGGTCGGCTCGTCGAGCACCAGCACGTTCGGCTCGCCCACTAGGGCCCGCGCGATGAGCGTGCGCTGGCGTTGGCCGCCCGACATATCGAGCAGGTGTTTGCCGGCGAGCTCGCCGATGCCGACCTGCTCGAGGGCCTGAACGGCCCGAGCCCGGTCATCGGCGGTCGGACGCCGGCCCATGCCGATCCGATCGTAGCGCCCCATCAGCACGACGTCGACCGCGGTGAGGGGGAAGCCGTAGTCGACCTGATCGCGTTGCGGCACGTAACCGAAACGGAGCCCCGCGGCGCGATGCACCGTGCCGGCCACGGGCTGAAGCGTCCCCAGGATGGCGCGGAGAATCGTGGTCTTGCCCGATCCATTCGGCCCGACCATCCCGAGGAAGTCCCCCTCGGCGATCGCGAAGGTGAGTCCCGTCAGGATCGGACGATGACCGTAGCCCACCGACACGTGATCGAACCGCACCAGTGCGCTCACGGAATCGCCGCCGCGAGGGTGGCGAGATTGTGCCGCATCAGGGCGATGTAGTCGTCGACGCCCCGGACCCCGCCCACCGACGGAGGCAGGATCAGGACCGTCGCGCCCGTCTTTGAGGCGACGAAATCCGCCATCTTCCGCTGGTAGAAGGGCTCCATCACGATCACCCGGGCGCCGGTCCGCTGCATGGTGAGAATGAGTCCGGCGAGGTGGGACGGGGAAGGAGGAACTCCCGGCTTGGGCTCCATGAAGCCGACGATATTGGCTCCGGAATACGACGCGAAGTAGCGCCAGCTCGTGTGCCAGGCCACGATCGGCTTGCCCCGGATCTTCTCGCGCGCGTCGGCCCACTCCCGCTCCGCCGCGGAGAGCCGATCCTCGAACGCCCGCCGATTCCGCTGGTAGGCGTCCGCCCCCTCGTGATCCAGCTCCGCGAAACGCTCCGCGAAAAGCCGGGCGATCAGCCGGGCGTTGCCCGGATCGAGCCAGTAGTGCGGGTTGCCGAGCGGGTGCACATCGCCCTGGCTCCGGTCGACCTGGCCCGAGGGCACGTCCAGCACGGGAATCGCGCGCGACACATCGAGGTATCCGCGGGCACCGGGCCGGATTCTCGGATTGCGCGATCCGTCGACCAGGAGGGACATCCAGCCGACCTCCAGGTCGAGCCCAACGAAGGCAAAGACGTCCGCGTCGCGCAGCCGGAGGATGAAGCTGGGCTTCGCCTCGACGAAGTGCGGATCCTGATACCCCTCGCTGATATGGACGACCTCGACGCGGGTGCCCCCGACGGCTCTGGCCAGGTCGGCGAGATCGGTCGTGCTGGTCACGACCTTGAGCGACGCGCGGACCGGATCGGACCCGGCCGGCGCGGCGGGCGCGAGCGCCGCGGTGAGAAACAGCGCGACAGAGACGAGGTGCATACGATCACTCCCCGAGCACACGGCAAGCCGCGCGCTCGATCAAAACGGATGCGGCCGGTGCGGCCCGACCGAGAAGGTGCCCTGGAGGAGCAGCCGGCTCACGGACTGACCAACTCCGGGACTCAGCCGTTCGAAGCCGAGCACGAACTTGGAGAATTCGCTCGGAAAGAACTGGAGATAGACGGACCCGGCCCGGAGCGCTTCGCCGTCGGCGTCGGGGTCCTCGAGCCAGTCACCCCGAGCTCCGAGGAAGGTCCGCCTGCCCACCTGGTAGCGCGCGAAGAGGTACGCGCCGCTGAACCCGCGGGTCGGACCGCCATAGGAAATGTTCTGCGGGAGGTTTCCGACCGCAGGCGAGCGCTCGTTGAGCTGCCGCAGAAACTCCGCTTGCAGCAGGAACGAACGGTAGAGACCCTGCTGCAGTGGACGCCAGCGAAGCGTCACGTCGGCCCCGACGATGCTCTGCCTCGCGTTGACGGCGTTGAACCCGTCGATGCTTGGACACAGACAGACCAGTGGCTGAGCCCGACGGCTGGTTGCGAAGCTCCCCGAGATCTCCAGGTTCGACGACTCGGCCAGGTCCACATAGTTCCGGAACCGGAGGCTGTATCCCAGGCCCGAGGCCTTCGCGTTACTCTCTTCCTCGGCGAGGAGATCCTCGTCGACTTCACCGAGCCCGTCCACGACCGTGGCCTGAACTTCCTGATAGAAACCGAATGGCGACAGGATGCCGCTCAGGGAAACACCGGTTCCCTTGCCACCTTCCGGACCCAGGAATCGCTGGATGACGTGCGGGTATTCGATGGCGCCGAGCAGCTCGGCGCGGTGAATGGTGTTCTGCTTCCCGATCGGCATGTGAAAGCGCCCGAGTCGGCCCTGGAGCCCGAGCGGAAGCCGGATGGCCGTGAGGTACGATTCCTCGATCGCGATCCCCTCCTCGTCCGAGAGGCCGAGGATGATGTCGGCGCGGAAGTAGGGATCGACGGCGGCCTGGACCGCGAGCTCCACTTCGCGGATGTCGAGCCGCCGTCCGCTTTCCTGCGTGCTGCGCCCGCTCGTGAAATCCCCGATGAACTCGCCGATCGCGCTGATGTCGGGAAGGAACCGGGGATTCGTCGGCCCGGCCTGTCCAGTGCCCAGGGCCCTCGGCGCGGCCGCCGTGTCGCGTCCGAGCGCCTCGAGTTCGCGCACCAGGCGGAGCGAATCGGCGCGCGCCCGGGCGGCACTATCCGCCCGGGTCGTGTCGCGTTGCTGGGGCAATCGTCCGGACGCGACGGATCCGGCGAGCGGTGTGGTGAACGCGGTCGCCCCGAGGAAACAGGCGCAGCAGAACAGGTGCATGAGTGGGACTCTCCACGGTCGTGCGCGGGCTGCCGGACAGTCCGGTGCCCGAGGACGGAATGCGTGCCGTCACCCTGACGGCACGCGCTGCCTACAGGACCGTGGGGGGACCGCGAGAGGGATGGAACCTGGCCGCGTTCGACGAGGCGAGGTCGATCCGCGTCGGAGCGGGGGCAACGGAGCAGATCTTGGGCGCCCGAACCGACGAGGAGCCGGCGGGCGATGGTCTTGCCGGGGGCGCCGCGATGCCGACGGTGCAGCGGTCGCTGTGATCCTGGCCGCCGAGTGCCTCGAAGTGCTCGCGCCGCGAATGATCCTGCTGGCCTTTATCGGCGTGGGCTTTGGCCTCGGCCAGGGTGAGGCCCGGTCCCGTCGCCACGGCGGCAACGGTCAGCAGGAGGGAGACGAAGCGGCGAAGGAAAAGGCGTGGCATCCTCCTCTAAAGATAGCCCGGGTCACGTCGGATGGCGGATCGGACCCTCTACCGGCATGATGAACCAGAAGGCGCTTCCCTCCCCCGGCACCGACTCCGCGCCGATCGTTCCGCCGTGGAGCTCGACGAACTGTTTGCAGAGCGCGAGCCCCAACCCGGTGCCCTGCGCCTGGCGGCTGGCTGAGCTGTCCACCTGGGTGAACGCCTGAAAGAGCTTGTGCATGTCCCCCGGAGCGATGCCGATGCCGGTGTCCCTAACGGTGATCCAGACCGAGTCACGGGAAATGAGGCGGGGGCGTTCACCGGCGCGTTCGCCGGGCATCGGCAGTGGGACCAGGGTCCGGACGGCGCTCAGGGAGATCGTGCCGCTTTCCGGGGTGAACTTGGACGCGTTGGAAAGCAGATTGAAGAGCACCTGCCGCAACCGAAGATGGTCGGCGACGAGCTCGAGCCTGCTGTCGCCTTCGTCCACCAGGCATTGCTGTCCCTTCGCGGATCGCAGGCTGGCCGTGTCGGTGACCGCTCCATCGATGGCGTCCCGGACATCGACCCGCGCGAGGTTCACGGTCATCCGGCCGGCTTCGATCTTGGAGAGGTCGAGGATGCTGTTGATGAGGCCGAGCAAATGGCGCCCGTTCCTGGCGATCGACTCGAGGAAATCGCGCTGCTGCTCCTCCAGCTTGGGCCCCAGGCCCGGCATGAGGAGCAGATCGGAGAAGCCGATGATCGCGTTGAGCGGGGTCCGGAGCTCGTGCGACATGTTGGCGAGGAATTCATCCTTGAGCTTGGTGACCCGGACCAGCTCCCGGTTCTTTTCCGCGAACTCCCTCTCGTTGCGCCGGGACTCCTCCAGCATGAAGGCCCGATCGATCCCCACCGCCACCTGCTCCCCCAGGGCCGAGAGCAGCTGCACATCGCGCTCGTCGAATTCGCGGCCCTCGGCGAGGCTGTAGGCGCACGCGGAGCCGATCACCATGGACGAGGTGCGGAGCGGAACACAGACCGCCCGCCGCAGACTCGCGGGCAGGGTATCCACCGGATAGTTGCGCGGGTCGTGCTCCATCTCGTTGGAGATGATCGGCTGGTCCTGCGTCACGCTCCACCCGGCGATCGACCCGCCGATCGGCAGGAGATTCCCGGTCGCGGGACGCAGCACCCCGGTTCCGGCGGAGACCTTCAGGAAACGGCCTTCTTCGACCACCAGCATGATCGCGCTGCCGTCGGCCTGCAGCAGATCCTCCGCGAGGTTCGCCGCCTCCTCCAGCAGCTCTCCGGAGCTCCGGACGCTCAGCAGCGTCGACCCGAGGCGGCGCAGCAGCTCCAGCTCCCGGTTCCGCGCGGCGGAATCGCGGACCGCCGTTTCCAGCGTCAGGCGCCGATCCCGGGCCAGGATCTTCCCCCGGCGAATCGCCAGGAGGCCGCCGGCGGTGGTAAGCAGGGCGAAGGCGGCGCCCAGCCAATGGCCTTGATAGCTGAGAACGATCGCGGCCCACCCCACGCTCAGGCTGAACGTCGTGATCGGCACGGGCCGGTTGAGCAGCCGGAGGACCCGGCGCCAGCCGCCTTCGACCCGAGCGGCCTCGGGACGGGACATCGCGGAATGGCTCGACACCGGCTCCCCGCTCATGGATTGGCCGGTCGCAGGTCGAGCTCGTTCACCAGGGCACGCTCCGGAAGGGACAGCGCGGACACGGCCGTGGCCGCGACGTGGTCCGCCCGGTGGACCCGGTCGGAGGCGACCGACGAGACGGACTGATCACGCGACTGGAGGGGGCATTCTCCTAAGGTATCAGGTACGGAGGGAGCTAGGGAGCCAGGGCGTTCGGGAGCTGGGAATTCTCTCGCTCCTAGGTCACTGGATCCGTCGTCAGCGCCCCGGCCCCCTTCTCCTCCGACCCCACCGCGGAGAGGAACGCCGAGTACACGTCCTCCCGCCAGTGGTGGCGGCAGCAGGCCAGCTCGGCCAGGGCAGCATCCCGGGACATGGCGCCCCGGTAGCTCCGCGTGGTCGTGAGCGCATCGAACACGTCCACGATACCGATGATCTGGGCCGGCACCGGAATCTCGTCGCCGCGAAGCCGGTCGGGGTAGCCGGTGCCGTCGCGCTTTTCATGGTGCCACCGGATGATCGGCTTGATGTCCCACGGGAAGTCGATCTCCTGGAGCATCTCCACGCCATACACCGGGTGGAGCTTCATCACGTCGAACTCCTCGGGCGTGAGCCGGCCCGGCTTGTTCAGCACCTCGTGCGGCACTTTCACTTTGCCCAGGTCGTGCAGGTACGCGCCCAGGCGGATCGTGGTCTGCCCGATGTCGTCCACACCGAGCCGTTTCGCCACCGCCACCGCGTAGTCGGCGACGCGCTCGCAATGACCATGGGTGTAGGTGTCGGCCGATTCGATCGACTGACCCCACTCCCGCACCACCGTGAAGAAGGTCTGCTCGAGGTCGGCCATTTTCCGGGCGACGTCGACCAGGTCGACCGCCGCGTCCAGCCGGGAGAAGAGCCGGTGAGATTCGTTGAGGTGGGTGAGCGCTTCGCGATTCCGCCCGAGCGCCTGGTGGAGCCGGGCCAGCTCCCGGGCGGCTTCCGCCTGCCCGAGGACATAACCGGTCTCGACCGCCAGATCGATCGCGTCCTTGAAGCGCGCCTCGGAGAGCACCGGCCGGCCGGTATCGCGATAGACCATCCCGAGGACCTTGTACGCCCCCGACTTGTCCATGCGGGCGCCCAGCCGCTCGAAGATCTGCAGTGCGTGCTCGGCGTCCTGGGTCGCGTCGGCGTAGTACTGGCGACCCACCAGGATCTCGGCCCGGTTGAGCCGGCAGAGCCCTTCCAGGTGGACGTCCCCGATGCGGAGCGCGATCTCGAGGCTCTGCCGATAGTGCGCTACGGCCGCCTCCCATTCGCCGCGGTCCGCGACCACCATCCCGAGATTGTGATAGCAAAGCGCCGTGCCGCGCTCGTCGCCGGCCCGCTGGAACGCGTCGAGAGAGCGGCGGCAATGCTCCGTTGCCGCGGCGCTGTTGCCCTGAATATTGGCGAGAATGCCGAGGTTGAGCTCGATCCGGCCCCGCAGAATGTCGCTCGTGCCGCCGAGGGAAAGGGCGGTGAGGTAAGTTTCCCGCGCCGCGGCGATCTCCCCGGCTTCGAATGCGAAGCCGGCGAGCGCGTTCAAGGCCTCGCCCGCCAGGATCAGGTCGCCTATGGCGATGGCCTGGATTTGGCTCCGGCGGCAGAGGTCACGGGCCTCCGCGGCGCCGCCCTGCCGGTGGCGGACCACTCCGAGCAGCCGGAGCGCTTCGGCTTCGGCGGGCTTCTCCCCGGAGGGGCCGGCGGCCTCGATGGCGGACTGGTAACAGCGGACTGCGTCATCCATGCGGCCGGCACGCTCGTGCGCCCGCCCCGCGGCGAGAAACTTCGCCGCGGGGCGGGTCACCGGCATGGGGCGCTCGGCGCCCCGAGGAGTCACCGGTTCGTCCACACGCTCAGTACGCGACCGCGTACCGGCTGAAGTGATCGAGCTTCGTCTCAACCTTGTCGCTGGCCGCGAAGTCGAGCGACTTGAGGATCGCGAGGAGATCCAGTTTCTCGCTGGTGTACGCGACCTTCTTCGCGAGCGGCAGGTCCTTGAGCAGGCAGTTCGAGTAGCTCATGGTGAGCGTGGCCGGCTTCTTCCTGGCAAACTTGAGGCCGTGCGGCTCCAATCGAACCGAGTTCACGATGCCGCGCACCACGGTACCGCTGATGGTCACGTTGGAGGACAACGCGCCGGAAGGGATCACCAGAGTATGGGGGCCCATTTTGATGGTACCGCCCGACTTCCCGATCACCTTGGTGGTCGTGGTCTCCGTCTGCGGTGCGCACAGGAGCAGGGTCCCGGTCACCTTGCCGAGCAAATCACCCAGGAGGCCGTGCTGCGGCGGCGGCGGGGGCGACGGCTCCAGCACGTCGGTGGCGCAGCTCGCGAGCCCGAGCACGGCGGCCAGGGCGAGGCCGGCGGTGAGGGGGAGGCGGAAGCGTCGCATGGGTAGTAGCTCCTGTAAGAAATCGTGTGCCTGTGAGCGTTGTGGTGCGCGGCCCAAGAGGACACTGCCCAGGGGTTGGACAATCGTCCTCACGGCAGCCAGCCTCGCCGGGTGCGGCAGGGAGCCTGACTGCCTCCGCTGCGACACGCTGGTCATTGCCGCAACCGGGGAACCCTCCGCGCTGCTGCCGCCGCTCGTGGCCGACGCCGTAGGCCGCGACGTGAGCGACCTCGTCTTTGAGCGGCTCCTGGTGCTCGAAGGAGGCGGGTCGCCGGTGGACGAAGCCGGCTTCGCGCCGGCGATCGCCAGGCGCTGGGAGCGGGTGGATTCAACGACCCTGCGCTTCGTGTTGCGGGATGGAGCTCGCTGGCACGACGGCACGCCGCTGACCAGTGCCGACGTGGTCTTCTCCTTCGCGGCCTACGTGGACACCGCTCTCGGCGCTCCGGCCGGCTCCGCACTGGGCGGCCGGGTCAGCGCGCACTCGGAGACGGACTCGACCGTGCTGGTACGGTTCACCGCCCCGGATCCCGAGCAGCTCTACGACGCCACCTGGCACGTCCGTGTCATCCCGCGGCACCTGTGGGATTCTCTTCCGCGGTCGCGCTGGGCGGAGGACACCACACTCACTCGGCTGGTGGGCTCCGGTCCCTACCGCGTCAGCCAGTGGGTGAAGGGCCAGTCGCTTACGCTGGAGCGCGCGGATTCCGCCGCGGCCACGCCGCCGATCCGGCGCGTCGTCTGGCGCTTCGCCGGGGATCAGGACGCCGCGCTCAACCTGATCCTCTCGCACGAGGCCGACCTGCTCGAATCGATCGGCGATTCGTCACGGGTGGCGCGGGTCGAGGCGGATACCTCACTCCGCACCGTCTTCTACCCCGCCGCGGTGTACGGGTTCCTCGGATTCAACCTGGCCGGGCCCGCGACGTCTCCCCTGCGGGACGTCAGGGTCCGCCGCGCCCTGTTCCAGGGCACCGATCGAGCGACGGCGGCCCGAGCCGTGTTCGGCGCGGCGGCGCAAGCGCCAGCGGGTCCGATGTCGGGGATTCTCTGGATCAATGACGATTCGATCCGGACTCTCGCCTTCGATATGGGGGCCGCAACACGCAGCCTCGAGCAGGCGGGGTGGAATCGCATCGGCGCTACGCGGCGCCGGCAGGGCCGTGACCTGGCGGTGGACATTCTGGTGCCCGCGACGAGCGTGGCCCGCAGAAATCTCGCGCAGATCGTTCAGGAGCAGTGGCGGAGCATCGGGGTAAGCGCCACCATCAGCAGCGTGGATTTTCCGGTGTTCCAGGAACGGCTTCGTACCGGCCGATTCGAATCGTTCGTCGGGGCATGGCTGGATGAGCCGAGTCCGCGCGGCCTGGCGGATCAATGGACCTCCGCCGGAGTCGGGGGGCTCAATTACGGGAAATACCGGAACCCGGGTTTCGACGCCCTGGTCACCCGGGCGCTCACGACGGCAGGCGACGCGTCGCAGGCGAGACGGGCATGGCGCGCCGCGCTCGATACGCTCAACGCCGATGCGCCGGCCATCTGGCTGTATACCCCGGTGAACGTGGCGGCGGTGTCCTCACGCGTCGAGGGCGTGCGGATCAATCCCTACTCCTGGCTGACCGGCCTCACCGAATGGAGGCTCGGGCCGGCGCGGCCTTGACCAATGCCGGCGTCTGCGCCGACGCGTCCGTCACGGCGAGGAACGCGTGGTAGACGTCGGGCCTCCACCAGTGCCGGCAGCGCTGCATCTTCTCACGCGCCGCCGGGACACTGACCGTCGACCGGTAGGGCCGCGGAGTCGTCAAGGCATCGAAGACGTCAGCAAGGCAGATGATCTGGGCCTCGATCGGGATCCGGTCCCCCGCAAGCCCATCGGGATACCCTGAGCCATCGTACTTCTCGTGATGCCACCGCACGATTGACCGGACCGTATCCGGCAGCGGAGCCTCGGCCAGCATCGCCTCGCCGAGCAGGGTGTGCTGCTCCATGATGGCGCGCTCGTCGGGGCTCAGGGGTCCAGGCTTGCCGAGCAGCTCCACCGGCACTTTTACCTTGCCGACATCGTGGAGGTACGCGCCGAGCCGGATACCGTGGAGCGCGTCAGGTCCCATGCCGAGCGCCTCGGCGACGGCCACCGAGAGCTCGGCGACGCGCTCGCAGTGCAGGACGATCCCCTCATAAGTTCCCATAGTCACCGCGATGTCTTGGACGTCCAGCCGGGCGTCGAGGAACCCGAAGATCCGGAGCGCGTGAGCGAGGAGGGCGACCGCCTCCTCATTGCGCCCGAGATGACGATGCAGCGCCCCGAGCTCGCGATAGGCCTCGGCTCGGCCCTGCACCCATTCCGCCCCTTCGGCGAGACGGGCCGCCGCGCGGAGTCGGGCCTCCGCAAGCACGGGACGACCGGTTTCGCGGAACACCATGCCGAGCACTCGGCAGGCCGCGGACTTGTCCATCGTGGCATCGAGCTCCTCGAACGTGCGCAGCGCGGACTCGGCCTCCTCCCGCGCGGCCTTGAAGTCGGCACGGGAGACGTGCAGCTCGGCCCGGTTGAGCGAGCACAGTCCAAGGAGCCGGGCGTCACCGACCCGAAGGGCGATCTCCCGGCAGACCTCGAAGCTGCGCGCGGCCTCTTCGAATCGGCCGCGCTCCCTGGCCATGCAGCCGAGGTTGTGTGCCGCCTCCGCCGCGCCCTGATCCTCGCCCGCGGCGACGAACCAATCGAAAGCGCAGCTGTAGTGACTCAGCGCGGCGACGTGATCGCCCTGGATGTTGGCGGCCACGCCGAGGTTCTGTTCGACCTTCGCCCGGAGGCCCGGACTCGTGTCCGCGAAGGTGAGCGCCCGGGCATAAGTCTCGCGCGCGGCGCCGATCTCCCCGGCCTCCAGCTGGAAGCTGGCAAGTGTGTTGAGCGCCGCACCCACCAGGGCCGGCGCCCGGCACCTGCCGGCGATTCCGGCGCCTCGCGCGGCCATCTCCCGGGCTTCGGCAGTGCGGCCACGCAGGTGCAGCAGCACGGCAAGGCGCCTCAGCGCGTCGGCGTGGTGAGGATCGTCGCCGATTCCCCGGGCCATTTCGACGGCGAACTCGTATGCCCGGATTGCCCCCTCGAAGCGCCCCGCGCGCTCCCGCTCGAGGCCCGCGCGCACGAGCTCCGCGGCCGGACTTGCCGGATCCGGTACCTGGAGGCCTGAAGCGGAGGCTCGCTGAATCACGGCGTCAGTACGAGATGGCGTATCGTGAGAAGTGATCGAGGCGCCCGGTCACCTCGCTCCTCGCGGGGTTATCCAGCGACCGCAGCACGGCCAGGATGCCGAGCCCCTCGTCGGTGTAGGCGACTTTCTTGAGCGGCAACAGGCGCGCCAGCGGACAATTGCCGTAACTCATGGTCAGTGAGGCCTGCGCGGCGAACCTGAGTCCCTCGGGAGAGAAGCGAACCGAGTTCACGGTTCCCGGAATCACTTCCCCGGTGATGGCGACATCGCCCGGGAGCGCTCCGGCCGGGATGACGAGCCGGTGCGGTCCGACCTGGAGCGCCCCCCCGGCGCTGCCAATGACGGCAGTGCCCGAAGAAGGGGGAAGCGAGTTGCACCGCAGGAGCGTGACATTCAGAAGCGAGCCGAGCAACGAAGCAGACGGCTCCGGCGGAGCCGTTGGAACGGCGTCCGGAGCGCATCCCGCGAGGAGGAGGACCGCGGTGAGGACCGTGCCAAATTTCGCCTGCGCAATCCGCATAACTATCTCGCTGGTGGACGGATGTCGTTCAAATGATTGAGGCTATGTGAGCAAGCAGGGTGCCCGGATGAATGCTCAAATGACCAAATTCTTTACATTTTGAGGGATCGTGGGGAGACAGCGCGTAGGACCAGAGTTAGGAACAGGGGGAGTGGGAGGAGGCGCGACGGCCGACTAGAGTCTGAACGATTCCTCAATCTTGCATGGTTCCTGAAGCCCGCAACCTGTGGTGCGTGGTCAGCAACGGGCTTCTGGCCAGATCAGCGCAGAACGGTAGGTCGGAGTCAGCTCTTGTCCTGTGTCGGTCCGACCATTCGCGATGATCAGCATCTTTGCGTGTCTGGTGCTCCCGCTTGAGGCTCAGAGCAACCGGACTGTCGGCCAGGGCATTCGAGGGGACCTGGGATTTCCACTATCGACCTCAAAACGGAGACTCCGGCACCGCGGGGAAGTGGGTCCAGGTAGGACAGCCGTCTCCCTGCGGGAGGACCCAGCCGATGCTCGTGCGGGGGAATAGTGTGCTGCGGCGCTGTCCCCGCGCGAGAGGATCGCGTGCCCCGGAGCCCGGTGAGACGGGAGTCGGGAAGCGGTCGCTCCGTGGCAGTGCCGCCGGCATGCGCGGAGCGATGCGTCACCGCTTCGTCGTGGCACAGGACGACCATGGAATCGACGTCTGGGACATTGCAGCGGGTGATGATGGCAGACTCCGATTCCTTACCGCACTCCCCTGCTCGGGGGGCATTGTCGAGGTGACGGCACGACCTCGACAAGGATCGACTGGTTGGCTTCTACCAGACTCTTCCCCTGCGCGGCCAGGGGCCGGGTTTCTTCGTAGCCCGGCGCCCCAGCCATTCGCCGACACCCTCAAGAAAATCCGCCCGGCAACGCCCGGGCGGATCCAACCTGCTCGAGGGGTGGTCGAGGGGCCGGGTTTCTTCAGGCGGACTTTCGCTTCGCTGACTTTCGCTTGGGAACCGCCTGCAGCTCGAGGTCCGGTTGGAACAGGTATTCCGGGTCGGCGATCCGGGCCCGGCCCCCGACCGGGGGCGCGGGCTGCTGATACACGTAGCGTTCGCCCCGGAAGTTCCGGAGCACGATCTCGTCGTCGGTGAAGCTCTCGACGTAGTTCGGGAGCAGGGGAACTTTCCCCCCACCGCCCGGCGCGTCCACCACGAAGTGCGGATTGGCGAGCCCGCTGGTCCAGCCGCGGAGCGCCTTCATGATCCGGAGGCCCGTGGCGATGGTGGTTCGGAAGTGCTCGGCGCCGGCCACCTGATCGGCCATGTAGAGGTAGTACGGCCGGACCCGCGCCTGCAGCAGCTTCTGCATCAGCCGCTTCATGACCTCGGGGTCGTCGTTCACTCCTTTGAGCAGTACCGTCTGGCATCCCAGGGGAATCCCCGCGTCGGCAAGCCG
>Ga0256867_10000133_pt1 | contig 27064 bp, 21 predicted proteins | sample RVTome_15_FD_185939 | JGI IMG/M metagenome (GOLD analysis project Ga0256867, IMG submission 185939) | Soil microbial communities from uranium-contaminated site in the Upper Colorado River Basin, Wyoming, United States - RVT150D86 (HiSeq) ... | reverse complement strand
CGGCTCCAGCGAGTGGCCACGGATGTCCAGCCGACGGTCCTGGCGAAGCTGGAGATGCTGAACCCCGGCGGGAGCGTGAAGGACCGGATCGGCCTGCGGATGATCGAGGCGGCCGAGCGCGAGGGAAACCTCAAGCCCGGCGGCACCATCGTGGAGCCCACCTCGGGGAACACCGGCCACGGGCTGGCCATCGCCGCGGCCATCCGCGGGTACCGCTGCATCTTCGTGATGCCGGACAAGATGAGCCAGGAGAAGGTGGCCCTCCTCCGGGCGTACGGGGCCGAGGTCATCATCACCCCGACGGCCGTTGCGCCGGAGTCCCCCGAGTCCTACTACAAGGTCGCGGACCGACTCACCGAGGAGATCCCGGGCGCGTTCCAGCCGAACCAGTACTACAACCAGGAGAACCCTGCCGCGCACTACGAGACCACCGGCCCCGAGATCTGGGAGCAGACCGACGGGAAGATCGACGTCCTGGTCGCCGGGGTGGGGACCGGGGGGACCATCACCGGCATCGGACGGTACCTGAAGGAGAGAAAGCGCGAGGTCCTCGTGATCGGAGCCGACCCCGAGGGCTCCCTGTTCTCCGCCCCCGACGAGCCGGCCCGCCCGTACCTGGTCGAGGGCATCGGCGAGGACTTCTGGCCCGAGACCTTCGATCCCTCGGTCGTCGACCGCTACGTCCGGGTGTCCGACCGCGACTCCTTCATCCTGGCCAGGCGGATCACCCGGGAGGAGGGCATCTTGGTGGGGGGCTCGTCGGGCACCGCCCTGTTCGCCGCCCTGGCCGTGGGCCGTGAGCTCGGCTCGGACGCCACCATCGTGGTGATCTTCCCGGACACCGGCCGGAACTACCTCTCGAAGCTGTACTCGGACACGTGGATGCGCCAGTACGGCTTCGTGGAGCGGCCCGAGGTGGTCACGGTGCGCGAGGTCCTCGGCGTGAGGCCTGGGGAGCTCCCTGCGGTGGTTGCCGTGGGCGCCCACGAGAAGGTCCGGCACGCCGTGGACACGCTCCAGCAGTTCAACATCTCCCAGGCTCCGGTCACCCGCGAGGACGCAGAAGACGTGTCCGCCCTGGTGGGGAGCATCCAGGAGCGGGATCTCCTGGACAGGATCTTCCGCGACCCCGACGCCCTTCAGGCCGACGTGGCCGAGGTGATGGGCCCCCCGCTCCCGCTGGTCGAGGCGGTCGACCCCATCGAGGTGGCCTTCGAACGCCTCCAGTCGGCCTCGGCCGTGGTAGTCATCCAGGAGGGACGGACCCTCGGCGTGCTGACCCGCTCCGACCTCCTGGAGTTCCTGGCCCACCGCCGCGCCCGCTCCTAGACGCGTGCGGGCGCTGGGCATCGACGTGGGAGTGCGGAAGGGCCTCGACCTGGCCCTGCTGGACGGCTCCCGGCAGCCGGCGGCCACCCACCGCGGCGTCCGCCTCGAGGAACTCAGGCGGCTGATCGAGGCGGCCGGGGCAGACGTGGTGGCGATCGACTCGCCGCCGGCGTGGGCCGGGGCGGGGCGGTCCCGTGGGACCGAGCGGGAGATCCGGCTCTTCGGCATCCAGTCCTACGGCACACCGCCGGCGGACCGGGGGACCGACCACCCCTTCTACGAATGGATGCGGGTGGGCTTCGAGGTGTTCCGCGTCGCCGCGGAAGCCGGTTTCCCCCGGTACCGGGGCGGGCCCGCCGGCGGGACGGCCATCGAGGTGTTCCCCCACGCCAGCGCGGTCGTCCTGGCAGGCTGCCTTCCCCCTCGGGGGGCTCGCAAGGCCGCCTGGCGGGCCTCGGTCCTCCGGGCGGCCGGCGTGAACGTCGACGGGCTGCGTTCGCTCGACCTGATCGACGCGGCCCTGGGCGCCCTGACCGGGCTGCGCGCCCTGGCCGGCCGCTCCTGCGCCCTCGGGGACCCCCGGGAGGGCGTCATCGTCCTGCCGGCCCGGACCCTCCCGGCACGGCCTTTCCCCCGCTGTCCCCAAGCCGTCGACGGGCGGAGCCAGCCGCACCTCCCTCGGATGTCGCCGTGCGCGTGCGGAGACCCCACCTGCGACCGGCTGACGTCCCGGGAGTTCGCCCCCGGACACGACGCCCGCCGGAAGTCCATGCTGTGGAGTCTGGCCCGGGAGGGCCACCAGGCCGTCGAGGAGTTAAGGAGACGAGGATGGGAGCTGCCGCCGGAGATGCGATGAGGTTCGAGACGAAGGCGATCCACGTCGGCCAGGACCCCGAGCCCGAGTTCGGCTCGGTGAACGTGCCGATCTACCAGACGTCCACGTACACGCAGGAGGCCGTTGGCAAACCGAAGCTCTACGACTATGCACGGGGCGGCAACCCCACCAGGGAGGCCCTCCAGACGGTGCTGGCCGCGCTCGAGGGCGGTGCCCACGGCCTGTCGTTCGCCTCCGGCATGGCCGCGGAGACGACCCTGCTCCTGGCCTGGCTCCGGCCCGGCGACCACCTGGTCCTCGGGGACGACGTGTACGGCGGCACCTACCGCCTGCTGGCCCGGGTGCTGGCCGACTGGGGGGTGGCCTTCGACACCGCGGATCTGACCGACCCGAAGGCGGTGCGGACCGCTGTCCGCGGGGAGACCCGGGTGGTCTGGATAGAGACGCCCACGAACCCATTCCTCAAGGTCGTGGACATCGAGGCGATCTCGTCGATAGCCCGGGAGGCCGACGCGTGGTGCGTGGTCGACAACACGTTCGCCAGCCCGTACCTCCAGCGGCCGCTGGAGCTCGGCGCGGACGCCGTGATCCACTCGGTGACGAAGTATCTCGGTGGGCACTCCGACCTGATCGGCGGAGCGCTCGTGCTGAACGACCCCGAGACCGCGGAGCGGCTGCGGTTCCTCCAGAACGCGGTCGGCGCGGTCCCCGGTCCGATGGACTGCTACCTGGCGCTCCGCGGCGTCAAGACGCTGGCCGTGCGGATGGGGGCCCACTGCCGAGGGGCGCGGCGGGTGGCCGAGTTCCTGGCATCCCACGACCGGGTGACTCGCGTTCACTTCCCAGGCCTGGCGGATCACCCCCAGCACGAGGTGGCGGCCCGGCAGATGCGCGACTTCGGGGGGATGGTGTCCTTCGAGATGGGCTCGCCCGAGGAGGCGATCCGGGTGGCAGAGGCCACCGAGCTGTTCTTCCTGGGCGAGTCGCTGGGCGGGGTGGAGTCCTTGATCGAGGTCCCGGGCCCGATGACCCACGCCAGCGTGGCCGGCTCGCCGCTGGAGGTCCCGCCCACGCTGATCCGGCTGTCGGTGGGGATCGAGCACCCCGACGACCTCGTCGAGGACCTGGACCGGGCCCTGACGTCAGCCTAGAGAGTCGGCTCCTCGTCCACCTGGCGTGGCTCGATCGGGGCGTACCCCGCCGCCTTGGCCGGGGCGGTCTGCTCGAAGTGGCCCTTGTCCTCGCTGTACTCGAGGACGGCGCCCTCCATGACCTCGGTGGCCTCCTGCCCCTCGCGGAGGACCTGGAACACCCGGAGGGGCTTAGCCTTCCCCTTAACCTCCAGCGAGGGAAGGTCACCTATGCGGAACTCATCCCGGATCTCGGCGGCGCACGCCTCGGTGACCACGATCTGGCCGGGCCCGGCCACACCGCACAGCCGGCTGGCGGTGTTCACGGTGTCCCCCACCACCGTGTAGTCCAGCCGGTCATGGGAGCCGATGTTCCCCACCACGGCACCGCCGGTGGCGATCCCCACGCCACAGCCAGCCACCTCCAGGCCCGACGTTCGGCCCGCCGCCACGGCCTCGTCGATGTAGTCGAGCATCTTGACGCCGGCCCGGGCCGCCCGCTCGGCGTGGTGCTCGCTGGGCCGGGGGGCGCCCCAGAAGGCCATAACGCAGTCGCCCATGAACTTGTCGATGGTCCCTCGCTCCTCGTTGACGGCCCGGACCATAGCGTCGAGGTACACGTTGAGCGCCTCCACGACCTGCTCCGGCTCCGCCCCGTCGGAGGCGGAGGTGAACCCGCGGAGGTCGGCGAACAGGACGGAGATGGTCCGTGACTGCCCCTCCAGGGTGGCCAGGGCGGCCTCGGGCGCGGCCAGGACCTCGTCGACCACGTCCTGGGCGACGTACCGGCCGAACACCCTGGTGACCCGGCGCCGCTCCCGCTCCTCCGTGAAGTAGCGAACCCCCAGCGCCCCGATGAACGCGACCACGATGCCCAGCGCCGGGTACACCAGGTTCATGACGTGCCCGTCGTCGAACCGCCAGAAGGCCAGCAGGAAGTACGCGGTACCGATGCCCAGGACGACCACCGGTGAGGCCCACACCCGCAGGAACGCCACGGCCAGGGCCGACAGTAGCGCCACCGCGAACACGGCCAGCAGGACGCTCGCCCGCCCGTCGGGGAAAAGGAACGCCCGGGTGAGCATGGTGTTGAGCGCGTTCGCGTGGACGAACACCCCCGGCTCGCCGGTGCCCTTGTCGAGGGGGGTCAGCCGGGTGTCGCCGAGCCCGAGCGCTGTCGCCCCGACCAGCACGATCTTGCCCTCGAAGGCGTCGGCGGGGACATCGCCCTCGATGATGTCGGCGGCGCTGTAGGTCGGGTACTCGGCGCGAGAGCTGAAGTTCACATCCATGAGATGGGCCCGGCCCGTGGGGATCAGCCGGTCCCCGATCTGCCACCCGTCGGGACGGAGCGTCAGCTGGCCGTCGACGTCCTCCTCCAGCGCGTACAGGGCCAGCGACAGGGACGGCAGGTAGTCGAGGTCGGGAGTCTCGATGACGGGCGGAAGGGCCCGCACCACGCCGTCGGGGTCCGGGATCACGTTCGCGTGGGCCGCCGCCACGGCGGAGACGGCGACGATCTCGATGGGCAGGTCGAGGTCGACGGCCCGGGGCGGATCCTGGAGGCGGCCCTCGAAGATGGCGTTCGCTGCCAGGACCACGTCGTCGCCCTCGGCCAGGGCGTCCGCCAGCGCCGCATCCTCCTCCGGCTTGGTGGGCTCGGCGAAGGTGACGTCGTAGCCGATCAGGTCGGCGCCCCCCGCCCGGATGGCCCGCACCAGGTCGGCGTGGAGCGAGCGGGGCCACGGCCAGGCCTGCTCGAAGGCGTCCAGGCTGTCCTCGTCCACGGCCACCACGGCGATCCGGTCGTCGGGGCTGATCGAGGGGAACAGCGCGTCGACCAGCCGAAGCTGGGTCCCCTGGAACACGCCCGCGGTCAGCCCGGCCCACGACAGCAGGGTGATGCCGACGGCGATCAGCGCGGAGGTGGCGACGCGAAATCCGGCGGTGCGCTTCACGCGCCACAGCCTACAGCCAGAAGCCCGGCGGGCAGCCCTTCTTCGGGTCGATCACGTCGAAGGGATCCGCGGTGACCGAGTCGTCCCCCCGACCTGTGACGATACAGTCCTTGCTTCCGTCGGCGGCAAGGATCGTGTCCGGTCCTAGGCCGCCCAGGATGGCGTCGTGCCCGGGCCCTCCCTCCAGCGCGTCGCCGCCCCGACCTCCGTACAGCCGGTCGTTGCCCTCCTCGCCCCGAAGGGTGTCGAGCCCGTCGCGCCCGTACAGGTAGTCGCCACCGAGCCCGCCGCACAGCTCGTCGTCTCCCCCCAGCCCGTCGATCCGGTCCCGTCCGGCCAGCCCCCGGATGCGGTCGGCACCGGCGGTGCCCAGGAGGGTCTCGCCCGCACCGGTGCCCTCGAGGGTGATGGGGTCACACGACTGCGCCACCGGCGGTGGCGGTGGCGGCGGCTCCGGCTCGGTCACGGTGACCGGCGCCGTCGGCCCCGTGGACTGGATGGCATAGCCGGATGCCGTGGCTCCCGCCTCGTTCAGGTACTCGCCGGGGGCAGTCGGGACGGTGACCCCGAAGTGAAGCGAGATGCTCCCGTTGGCGGGAACCTGGACCACCGGGCCCTCCACCCCCTGCCAGGTGAGCGTCTGTCCCTCGACCACGGGGTTGGCGGAAACCGCCCCGATGGTCGACCCGGGGATATAGGCGAACCCCTCGGGGAGCGTGTCGGTGATCGTGTCGAGGCTCACCGGCACGTCGTTCGGGTTCGTGATCGTGACCGTGTAGCCGTTCGATCCACCCGGCGCCGTGGTACCGGCGTCGGCCGTCTTCGACACGACCGGCGGTGGGAGGGTGGCACCGGGCTGGCATCCCTCGGGGCTGGTCGCTCCGAGGGACAGGTTGTCGAAGAAGACCGCCGAGTCGTAGATCATGTCGCCCTGGTCGAAGATGGAGAGGTAGACCGAATGCGCCCCGGCCGTGATCGGGGTCGATGCCCGGAGCAGCTGGGTCGCCCCTCCCTGGCCGGAACCTCCATCGAACGACGTCCCGGACCCGTTGGCGGCCGACATGCCGGCCACGCCGGTGCTGTTGATGCTGATCACCTGACCGTCGGGGCCGAACGCGAAGTTGTTCGGGGCGATGATGGCGCTGTCCTGCGTCGTCCAGGTCGACGTGTCGAGCTCGGCCACGAACGCGTCGTTCACGCTGCTGCCGACGAAGTTGGGGAACTCCTCCGACAGGAACTGGAAATCGAGCGACAGGCAGTTCTGTCCGGCCGGGACGGAGACATCGACCCGTAGGATGGTCACGTCCAGGTCGGTGTTCCCCCGCACGTTACCCCCCCCATGGGAGGTGCTGGCGAACGAACCCGGTTCGTCGACGCCCGCGGCATCCCCGCTGGAGAGCACCCCGAAGGTCGTCCCGTGCGTCGGAGAGGCCCCCAATGCCGTGTCGTACACCGCGGCGGTGTTCGGTGAGGGCTGGGAAACGTACGCCGCACCGGTCAGGATGGCCGGATCCCTGCTCATGGCCGAGGCCAGCTGGCTCGCCGTGGCCTGGAGGGTGGGGACGGCCCCAGCCGGGAGCGCGCCGAGGATCGCCCCCAGGCTCCCCAAGGCAACGACGGCGGCGGCGGCTCGAGCCTTCCTCACGACGCCTCCTCCGCCCCCTGGAGGGCCGCCGGCTCGGGCAGGGTCGCTGCGTCGCTTCCCGCCTCGGTGGGTGGTGGGGTCGGCTGGGGCTGGGGTTCCGGCTCGGACGGAGGTTCCGGCTCGGGCTCGGGCGGAGGCTCCGGTTCGGGCTGGGTCGCCGGCTCGGGCTCGGGGGACGGCGGAGGCATCTCTCCGTCCCCGCCGCCCTCCGATCCCGTGCCGCCCTGGCCCTTGTCGCGTGGTGGCTCCGGCTGGACCACCTCGTATCCCCTCTCCCCGACCCCCTTGAACCGCACCGGTCTCTCGACGGGCGGGCCGCACGGATCACCGACCGTCGACTGAGTGCCGGCGACCGCCATCGAACCGTCCTGCGTCATGAAGACCGAGCCCACGTTCCACGTCTCCAGGGACTTGTCGCCGGCGGCGCCGGAGACCGGCACGGAGACCGACTCACCACCGGCCCGCGAGATCGTCACCGCGGCGTCCGAGTCGGCGAACGTGGCGTCCTGGCAGCTCGTGTTCTCCACCCACACCCGGTAGCCGCCCTTGAGCCAGTCGCCGTCCTCGGGTGAGCCGATCGGCCGGAGCGTCACAGTCTCCGAGCCGGATCCCACGGCGTCGCCGGAGGCGAACGCCCAGCACGTGCCGTCCTGACGAGCCAGGCACGGGTTGCCCGACCACACCTCGCCACCCTCGTCCTCCTCCACGTCCGGCGTGAGCACGTGGAGGTCGAGGTTCGCCGGCCCGGAGGACCACGAAAGCGTGATCACGACCGAGCGACGATCCGACGGCTCCACCTTGTCCTCGCCACCGCCACCACCACCACCGCCGCCGCCGCCGGTCCCGGCGTCCGTCGGCTCGGGCTCGACGACCTCGGGCTGGCTCGGTGGGCTCACGTCCGGCTGGAACGGGTCGTCGAGGTCCTGGTCGTCGTTCTCGATCACCTGCGGCTCCACCTCGACCTGACAGTCGGGGTGGGCCGGGTCGTCCCGGCACAGGTTGAACAGCACGAAACCGTCCTCGAGCTGCTCGTCGGTGAGGGCGAGCGGGCCATCGATGGAGCCGTCCGGGTTGACCACCACGCCCTGCCCCTCGGTGACCACGATCTCGGTGCCGTCCTCCAGGATCAGGACCACAGAGCTGGTGTCCGGCTCGTCGTCGGGCAGCACCCACAGCTCGGTCCCGCCGTCCGGCCGCACGGTCAGCACGTACGAGGTCCCCCGGACAGAGGCGGTGGCCGTCGGCGTCTCCACGTCGAACCGGCTCTGCGAGTCGGTGATCTCGGTGACGCGCTCGAACGTCCGGCCCTCGGCCTGCTCGGCCTCGATCACCTTGCTGTCCGGCTCGTCCGGGAGGCTGGCCAGCTCCCGCAGGGTGAACGTGGTGTCCACGTCCAGCCTGGTCAGGCTGCCGTCGAAGTACGCGATCTCCGCCCGGGCGTCGGGGCCGGTTCGAACGGTGTCGCCGGCCTGGAGGGTCTGGCCTTCCTCACCTGCCCGGAAGGCCCCGTCGTCACGCTGAACCTCGACGGTCCCCTCGAGGGGATGGAGCGTGGCGAACTCCTTGGCCGTGGCGGGACCCGCGGTGATGAACAGGAATGCGGCCAGCACGAGGCCCACCGTCACCAAAGCGAGCAGTACGGCGAGACGTTTGCGGTTGGCCACCAGGACGGACATCGACGGGTCAGCCTAGCCGCCGGATGCCCGACGGGGAATGGTCCAAAATGACTAACTTTCCTACGTTGGGTACGCCGTTCCTACCCCTCAGCATGGCTCCCTCCCTTGACTTCGGATGCTCGGGCGAGTGTAGATGTGTGCCCACGCCGCCCGACGTACTAAACGCACCATTCGAGGTGATGTCCGGCACGGGAGGGAGCGATGACCGACACGCCTGACGGCGACCGCCAGGCCAGGTTCGAGGAGCTCCAGCGGAAGCTCGTCCCGCTGTGGGAATCCATCCGGGCCATGAATCAGGACGAGCAGACGATCGTTGTGGTCCCATCGATCACGCTCGACTCGGAGGGCCTTACCGGGTCCCTGATGCAGGCCTTCGAGGAGCGGTTCCTGTTCCTCCTCCTCCTGCTCCGGCAGCCCAGGGCCCGCCTGGTGTACGTGACCTCCCAGATGATCCACCCCACCATCGTCGACTACTACCTCGATCTCCTACCGGGGGTGATCCCCAGCCATGCCAGGTCCCGGCTGTTCCTGCCTTCGCCCCTCGACGCCTCGGCGGGCCCCCTGTCCGAGAAGCTCCTGGCCCGGCCCCGGCTCCTGCAGCGGATCCGCGACATGGTCCCCGACCCGGACCGAGCCCACCTGGTCCCGTACAACACCACCGAGATCGAGCGCGACCTGGCCGTGGCCCTGGGCATCCCGATGTACGGCGCGGATCCCAAGCACTTCCCCCTGGGCACGAAGAGCGGCTGCCGCCAGCTCTTCGCCGAGGAGGGAATCCCCCACCCCCTCGGGTTCGAGGACCTGTTCGGCACCGAGGAGTTCGTGGGCGCGCTGTCGAGGATGCGGGAGGCCAGGCCCGAGATCCGGCAGGCCCTGGCCAAGCTCAACGAGGGCGTGTCCGGAGAGGGCAACGCCCTCATCGACCTGGAGGGACTGCCCCCGCCCGGTGATCCCGCCGAGCGGGCCGGCCTGGAGGAGCGGGTCCGGGCGATGCGCTTCGAGATGGAGGGGGTGACCTTCGACGAGTACGCTGCCAAGCTCCGGGAGCGGGGCGGGGTCGTCGAGGAGCGGATCGCCGGCGAGGAGTTCCGGAGCCCCAGCGTTCAGCTCCGGGTCTCGCCGCTGGGGGAGGTAGAGCTTCTGTCCACGCACGACCAGCTCCTGGGCGGGCCGAGCGGCCAGTCCTACCTGGGAGCCAGGTTCCCCGCCGACACGGAGTACGCCGGCGCGATCACCAGGGAGGCTGCGAAGATGGGGGCCCGGCTGGCCAGGGAAGGGGTGATCGGCCGGTTCGCCCTCGACTTCGTGGTGGTCCGGGCGGGGGGGGCGTGGGACCCGTACGCCATCGAGCTGAACCTCCGGAAGGGCGGCACCACCCACCCGTTCCTGACGCTTCAGTTCCTGACCGACGGCACCTACGATGCCGATGCCGGCGTGTTCACCGCGCCGAGCGGCCGTCCCAAGTGCTTCGTGGCCTCCGACCACGTCGAGTCGGGCGCATACCGGGGACTGGCCCCGGACGACCTGTTCGACATCGTGGTCCGCCACGGGCTCCACTTCGACCAGTCGCGCCAGGTGGGGGTGGTGTTCCACATGATCAGCGCGCTCCCCCAGCACGGACGGGTTGGGCTCACCGCGATCGGCGAGTCTCACGACCAGGCTCAAGAGCTGTACGAGCGCACCGTGGCCGCCCTGGACCAGGAGTCTCGGCAAGCTTCTTCTGGCTGAGCAAGGGTTTTGTCACACGCGCGTCGAACCTCTCGGGGGGATGGAGAGGAGGGAGCCGATGGGCGTTCGAGAGACCCCTCTCCTGGTCGCCCTGCCCGGGGACGGCTCGGCCACCCGTGACGCCCTGGCTCACGAGCTCCAGTCGCCGGTGAAAGCGATCCGGCTCCTGGCCGAGGCCGTCAGGAGCTCGGCCCGCGAGATCCCGCCAGAGAAGATCGACCGGTGCATGGACAGCATCCTGCGCAGCTCGGAGTACATGGCCGAGCTAATCGGGCGGATGACCGGGCGGGAACGCATCCGCGTCCGGATCACCGACCTGGGCCGTTTGGTCGGGGAGACGGTGGAGGACATTGCCACTCTCCTCGACGGCCGTCCGGTCCGCCTCACCCTCCGGACAGTGGCCCCGGTATGGGTTGACCCCGTTGCGATCAGAGAGATCCTCATCAATCTCCTGTCGAACGCCGCTCGGTACGCACCTGCTCGGTCGGCGATCTCCGTCGACCTCCGGCGCACGCCTGCCGGGATGTCCCTGTCGGTAGCCGACCGGTGCGGAGGTATCCCGGAGGGCCTCCGAGCTAGCATGTTCGAGCCCTTCGTTAGGGGCCCCGCCGGGGGCACCGGACTCGGCCTTTCGCTCTCGCGTTCGATCGCCAGGGCACACGGCGGCGACCTGACCCTGGGGGACTCCAGCCCGGGGGCCTGCCGGATCACCCTGACCGTGCCGGTGGGACCCGCGGTGGCCTGACCCGGCCAGGCCGACTTGCGCTCCGGGCTACACCCGTCCTAGGGTGATAGGTCACACCGAAGAACTGGTTTCGCCCATTCCCGCGCCCGGGAACGACCAGAAGGAGGTTCGATGTCCAATCACCGGAAGGTAACGATCGCCGTACTCTCGGCGGCGTTCCTTGTGGCCGGGCTGGTAGGTCCGGCCGGAGCCCACTTCAAGAAGGCCAACGGCAACCGAGTGTCTAAGAAGCATGCCCGGATGCACCGCGCCGAGGCCGCTCAGGCGGCTCAGCAGAGCTCCGTCGACCTGGCGCCGTCGGGCCTGGTCGCCTCTCCCGGCGATCTCAGGATGTATTCGACGACCGTGGATGGCCAGATCCTCCAGGAACTGGTCAACGAAGGCTACGACGTTACGCCCGTCGAGGACGCGGTCGAGGGAACCGAGATCGTCCTGGTGCTTTCCGCCGGTGAGCGGAAGGCTCTGGAAGCGAAGGGGATCTCACTCCAGTTCCAGAGCGCGGGCCGGGAGCGCAAGGCCGGCCGTCAGGCCGTCACCGCCGCCGACTCGATCTACGGGTGGGACGTCTTCCGTTCCTACGACGAGCCCGGCGGCATCGAGGACCAGATCCGGGCCATCGCCAACCGGCCGCAGAATCGAGGGTTCCTGAGGCTGTACGACATCGGCGACAGCATCGAGGGCCGGGACATCCTGGCCGTCCGGATGACCCAGGGCGCCCGCGGGCTCCCACTCGGGAAGCGCCCGGCGGTCCTTTACCAGGCCACCACGCACGCCCGGGAGTGGATCAGCACCGAGGTCGGCATGCGGCTCCTGGAGTGGTACGTGGCCGAGCGCCGGGCCGGGAACCCGGAGATCCAGGAGCTTCTGGAGACCACCGAGCTGTGGTTCGTTCCCGTCGTCAACCCCGACGGCTACGAGTACACCTTCACCACCGAGCGCCTGTGGCGGAAGAATCTCCGCGACAATGACAACAACGGGATCATCAACAACAGTGACGGCGTCGACCTGAACCGGAACTACGCCGAACACTGGAACTACGACGAGGAGGGGTCCTCGTCCCAGTTCTCAAGCGAGACCTACCGGGGGGCCGAGCCCGGGTCCGAGCCCGAGGCCGCGGCCGATATGCACCTGGTCGAGAACATGGCGGACTTCAAGTTCGCCATCAGCTACCACTCGTTCGGCCAGCTCCTGCTGTACACCCAGGGGTGGCAGACCCTGACGCCCTCAGCCGATGACCCGATCTACGTCGCGCTGACGGGAACCGACGACGACCCCGCCGTGGAGGGGTTCAACCCCGGCGTCGGCGCCGATCTGTACACCACGAACGGCGAGTTCACCGACTGGGCCCACGGAGAGGCGAACGTCCTGGCGTGGACCCCCGAGCTTTCCGAGGGGTGCCCGGGCTGCGCGTTCGAGTTCCCCGACGATGAGACGCTCATCCAGGAGGAGTTCGAGCGGCTGCTGCCCTTCTCGGTGAACGTGGGAATGTCGGCCCTGGATCCGGACGATCCCGAGTCGCACATGGGGCTGGACACCGCGGGCCTGTACGTGAACGAGGCCGAGATCGACCCGTGGAAGACGAACTGGCCGACCTCCGACCTGCGGGTCCAGACCTCGTACGCCGGCGGATCGAGCCAGCCGGTGGAAGTACTGGCCAAGCGGGCCATCAGCGATGTGACCCTCCACTACTCGATCAACGGCGGACCGGAACAGACCGGTCCTACCGACGAATCGCCCGACGGGGAGGTGTACGGAGGGAACAACGCCTACAGCACCTACTACCACTACCTCCGCGGCGAGATCCCCGGCCTGGCGGTCGGTGACTCCGTGGATTACTGGTTCACGGGCGGGGGCGAGTCCACCGACCCCGTGTCATTCGAGGTGGTCGAGGACGCCGACGCGGACGTGCTGATCGTGGCGGCCGAGGACTACACGGGGGTCACCAACCTCCCCGCGTACGCCAGCACCACGAGCCCGAACTTCCTGTCGTACTACCAGGACGCCGTAGCGGCGTCGGGACGGACGTTCGACGTCTACGACGTTGACGCCAACGACCGGACCTCGCCGGACCACCTCGGCGTGCTCGGTCATTACGACACCGTGGTGTGGTACGAGGGCAACGACCTCGTGACCAGGTCACCGGATCGGGGGCCCGGGAACGTCTCCCGGCTGGCCGTGGACAACACGCTGAACATGCGCCAGTACCTGAACGAGGGCGGGAACCTGCTGTACGCGGGCCAGTGGGCCGGCGCCGCGGTCAACGGGGTCGCCGGCGGCCAGTTCTACGACCCGGTGGCCGACGAGCCGTGCGTCGTTGGCGGCGTTCCCAGCCCCGTCTTCGGCCGGTGCCTGCTATGGGCGGACAAGAACGACTTCCTCCAGTACTACCTGGGAGGGTTCGCCTACAACAGCGACGGAGGAACAGACCCGGAGACGGGCAACCCGTTCCCGCTGGAAGCCACGGACACGCCGTACACGGGCGGAGGGCCCTGGACGTTCAATGGCGCCGACAGCGCCCAGAACCACGTCCACACGGCGTCGTTCCTGACCACCAGCAGCGTCCTGCCGAAGGACGAGTACCCCCAGTTCACCAGCGACGGCCGGGCCAACTGGGACCGGGGAGGAGCGGGCGGCAGCCCGTTCGAGCCGTTCGAGGGTGACTGGTACGTGTACTCGGATCAGGCCAGCGTCACGTACAAGCGCCTGATGCGCTCGTTCACGGTTCCGGGAACCGGCGGTGACATGACGTTCCGGTTCTCCTACGACACCGAGGTCGACTGGGACTTCGTGTTCGTGGAGATCCACGACGTCGCCGCCGATACGTGGGTGACGGCGCCGGACCAGAACAGCCACACCAGCAGCGACACCGGACTGAGCTGCCCGGAAGGCTGGTTCGAGCTGCACCCCTGGTTGGAGCAGTACCAGGGCTCGGACTGCTCTGGATCCGGCTGGAACGCCAACTCCGGACGCTCGGCAGGCTGGGAGGAGTGGAGCATCGACCTCGACCCGTACGCGGGCAGGGACATCGAGATCTCCATCTCCTACGCCAGCGACTGGGCGGTCCAGGGGCTGGGTGCCTTCGTGGACAACGTCCAGCTCCCCGGCGAAGCCGTGGAGTCCTTCGAGGGCGACCTGGGCGCCTGGACCGTTCCCGGCCCGCCCCCGGGTTCGGACCCGAACCCGAACGACTGGTTCCGCAGCCAGAGCCTGGGGTTCGAGGAGGGCGCCATCGTCTCCCAGACCCCGACCACGGCGGACTTCGCCACGCTGTACTTCGGCTTCGGCCTGGAGGGCGTGGACGGGGCCGCCGCCCGGGCGGACCTGATGGGGAGGAGCCTGGACTTCCTGGGCGCCTAGCCGGAGATCGCGACGCGAAGGGGGCCGGTCGGAAGGCCGGCCCCCTTCGGCATCTCAGGCCTTGGGGCGCCTCATGTAGGCCACGATCCCCTGGGGGCCCTGGAGAACCGTGACCAGCTCATAGCCGTCCTCGCCCCAGTTGTTCAGGATCTCCTGGGTGGCATGCTCGATCAGCGGCACCGTGACGTACTCCCACTTCTGCATGGCCTCAGCCCTCCTTAGGCCCGTCCCATCCCCTGTCCCTGAGCACCTCGAGGAACGAGTGGACGATACGCCCGGTGGCGCCCCACACGTTCCTCCCGTCGATCTGGTAGGCGAACCACGTCCTCCACGCCCCGTCCCGGTCCACGCCGTCCTCCCGCTCGACCGCGGCGAGGCTGCTGACCTCCAGCTCGAGCACCTCGGCGATCTCCACGGTGCTCGGCGTCATCGGGGGCCGCTCGGAGAGTAAGCCCACGAACGGCACGATGAGGAAACCCGAGACCACGGTCTGGGTCGGGGCCAGCGATCCCAGGATCTCGAACCGGTCCCCGGGGATCCCGAGCTCCTCCTCCGTCTCCCGCAGGGCGGTGTGCAGCAGGTCCGGGTCCTCACGGTGCCGCACGCCCCCCGGGAACGAGATCTCCCCCTTGTGGTCACGGACCTCCAGCGACCGAACCGTGAACAGGAGCGACGGCTCGGGGAGGTCGATGACCGGGACGATGACCGCGGCGGGACGATCCGGCCCCGCTGGGGGATCGGCGTCCGTCGGGCCGAGCGCGCCCCGGAGCGCCGTGGCGATGTCGCTCACCCCACCATGGTAGGCGGGCTCAGCCGAACGAGACGCGGTGGACGACCTGCTGCCAGAGGGGCGTCGGCGGCCCGTCGGCGTCGGCCTTCGCGTACTGGGCCACGAGCCACACGTCCGCGGGATCGACAGGGTCCCGGTTCGCCGCCGCGAAGTCCCCCCACCGCTGAGGGCGCCCGGCCACCGCGATGTACGGGGCCTCGCCGGGGGTCAGGACCGAAACGGCGTCGGGGATCACGGCGCCGGGAGGGATGGTCACGGCGATGGCCGAGAGGTACTCGCCGGGCAGCGGCGCGCCGGCCCTGCTGTAGGTGATGAAGAGGTTCCCGGCGGCGTCGGTGGCCATGGCCGGCCACCCGGAGTCGCGGCCGGAGTCGCCCAGCGTCCCTCGCCTGGTGACCTTGGCCTTCTTGATCGGGCTGGGGTCGAGCTCGAACCAGTTCACCACCGTCTCGAGGTACCCATCGCCGGGGGCGATGTCGGTCCTCACCGCGTGCGCGGTGTACAGGCGCCCCCGGTCCGCGTCGAAGAACGCGGTGGTGAGCCGGAGATCCCCGGCGTCCCAGCAGTGCTCGATCGGCGCGCACGAAGGGGAGCCGTCCTTCTGGGTGCCCAGCGGGCCGATACGACTCTGCCCCACACCCACCGCCTTCGACGAGATCCGGATCCCCCTCTTAGGGCGCTTCTTGATCCGCCACACGGTGAGCCGCTTGCCGCACGCCGGCCCACATGACCGGTCCTGGAAGCTGACGAGGTACTCCGGCGGGTTCGCGCCCGTCTCGGTCTCGGTGATAGCCGGCTGGATGGTGAAGGCCTGGCCGCCGCGGGGGTCCCGGGTGTCCTCCCCGGCGAACACGTCGATCCTGGGCTTCTTCCCGCACCGGTAGAGGCTCGACTTCGCGATCGCCAGGATCTGCGCGTACTCGAACCGCGAGCCCCCGCCGAACCGGAACTGGTTCGTGGTGACGTAGATGCGCTTACGGTCGAGGCCAAGCCCCGGGTAGTCGGCGAACTGGGCGCCGTCCTTGGGGACGTGGTCTCCTCGCAGGACCCGACGGCACCAAGTCCCCGGGTCGGTCACCGTGGCCTCGGGCATGGACACGACCACGATCCACGACTTCTTGAAGCCCGGCGTGAACGGCGGCCCGTGACCCGCCAGGAACACGATCACGAACTGTCCTCGGAAGGGGTCGTACACAACCTTCGGGTCGAACACGAACGCGCCGCCGGGGAGACCCGGAGCCACCGACTTCAGCGTGCCGGCCACCAGGGGGGCCGGGGCCGCGGTCGGCGTGGTCGCCGCCGCCTTGTCCCACACCGCGTACTCGATGTTCACAGCGGTGACGACCCGGGAGATCCCGGCGGCCCCGGTGGTGTCGGAGGGGGCGATGTCGCCGCGGCCGGGGATCCCCAAGAACGAGGCTTCCGCGAAGGGTGCCATCGCGGCCAGCGGCCCCCTGGCCTCCTGAAGCGAGACCGATGGGGCCCGGACGTGCCCCCGGCGGGCGGCCATCCGTTGGGCATCGAGATCGGCCCCGCGGCTCCGGGCCGAGCGGTCCCTCGCTTGCTCCGGCAGACCGGTCGCCTCCGGGGCCAGCCCGGCGGGCACCGCGACCGCCACTAAGAACGCGCCTGTGCGGGCAAGCCTGGTCACGCGCGTCAGGATACAGGTCGCACGCCCACTCCGAACCGCCTGCTACGATGGAGCGGATGGGCGAGATCGATACCGATGAGGTGCTCGAGGTCACGGAGGGTGCCGCCGCACGGGTGCGAGTGTTGTCCGAACGAGAGCGGCGCCCCGATCCGATCCTCCGCCTGCGCATCGTTGCGGGCGGCTGCGACGGGTTCTCCTACCGGCTCTCGCTGGAGGACTCGGTCACCGAGGACGACCTGGTGATCGAGCGCCACGGAGTCCGGGTCCTGGTCGACCCGCGGAGCATACCGCTGGTGCGGGGCTCCACCCTCGACTTCTCCGACGCGCTCCTGGGCGGGGGGCTGAAGGTTCGCAACCCGAACACCTCCCACGAGTGCGCCTGCGGGGAGTCCTTCTCCGTCTAGTTCCGTCTAGCGCTCGTCCCCGAGGTCGACCTCGACCCCCGTGTCGCCGTCGTTCTCGTCCACGTCGATCTCGCCGCTGGCCCGGCACCCGGCCAGGGACCCCACGATGAGCAGGGCTGTCATGAGCAGGGCGTTCCGTCGTCGCCGAAGCACGTCTCTCCTTCGTCCGGGGTTCCAGTCTCATGTACCCCGTGAGGAAGACTCGACCCTCGCGCTAGTACCCGGGCCCGGAGGGCTGGTCCTCCGAGTCGCCTCCGCCGGATCCGCCGCCACCGGATCCCCCCGACGCGGCGGCCAGATCGCCCTCCACCGAGAGGCCGCCGAGCATGCCGCCGGAGATGTGGAAGCGGCAGTAGAACACGAGCGCGCCAGAATCGGGGAACGTCACCTCGGCCCGGCCCGACTCCCCCGCCCCCAGCTGAACGTCCACGTCCTGATCGTCGATCGTGAACGTGTGAGGAGCGGCGCCATCGTTGGAGAGGCTCACGGAGAGGGTCTGCCCGTCCTCCCCCTCGAGAACGGTGGGGGCGAAGTAGAAGTCGCCGACCTCGAGCTCGAGCTCCGAGGCGCCGGCCACGTCTTGCGACCCGCGGTTCGTGGCCTCCTGGCCGGCGATGGTGACCGTGCCCTCCTCCTCGCCCTGGTCCTGGCCGGCGCTCCCCGGTTCCTCGGCGCCGGCCGTGGCAGCGGGGCGCTCCTCCGCGCACGCCGACGCGAGAAGGATCAGCGAAAGGGTCACGATCACGGGCGCCAGCGCGCCGCGAGCCTTCGGCATCAGGCCACCTCTCTCTCGTCGAGCCCTTCCCCATCCTATTCGGCGGGGGCTGAGGCCCGGTTCGGGCCTAATCGGCGGGGCCGGAGGCCCGGTTCGGGACATCGCCTCGGGCCCTATACTCGACCGCGTGCCGCTCGACGGCGACAAGACGCAGTGGCGCGACCTCTATGACGAGGTCGTGGCCACGGGGCTGTGCACGGGATGCTCCGCGTGCGTGGTGGTGTGCCCCTTCAACGTCCTCGGGTACGAGGACGACAAGCCCGTCCACCTCGAGGACGGACAGCCGAACCATTGCGGCCACGGTGACAAGGGGTGCGACCTGTGCACCCGGGCGTGCCCCAGGTTCCGTGATTGGGAGCCCGAGATCGAGCGGCTGTTCTTCGGACGGACCAGGCTCCCCGAGGAGGTCGCCGGCATCGTCCGCGACATCCGACTGGCCCGGTCCACCGGGCCCGAGCTCATGTCCGGTCAGGACGGCGGCGTTGTGTCCTCGCTCCTCATCTGGGGGCTGGCCACCGACCAGATAGACGGCGCGCTCACCTCGAAGCTTTCGGACGAGCGAACCTGGGACGCCGAGCCCACCGTGGTCACGACCCCGGAGGACGTGCTGGCTACCGCCGGGTCCCGCTACACGTACTCGGCCAACCCGCTGGCCCTGCTCCGGGCGCACGAGCTCGGCCTGAAGCAGGTGGCCCTGGTGGGCATGTCCTGCCAGGCCTCGGTGACGGGAGCCCTGGAGGTCAATCGGGTGAACAAGTGGCGCCGGAAGATCGCCTGGACGTTCGGTCTCCTGTGCTCGAAGTCGTTCACCTACGAGGGCGTGATGGGCGAGATCGCCCAGAAGGAGCTGGGGCTCTCGCTCGACGACATCGTCCGGGTCAACGTGAAGGGCAAGCTGCTCTTCTACACCCGTGACGGCCAGGAACACACGTACTCGCTGAAGAAGGCCCAGGCCTACACCAGGCCGGGGTGCCTCAAGTGCCCCGACTTCGCGGCGGAGCACGCTGACATCTCGTTCGGCGGGCTGGGGCAGGAGGGCGGCTGGACCCTCAGCATCGTGAGGACGGAGCTAGGCGAGGACATCTGGCGTCGGGCCCTCCAGGACGGGGTGATCGAGGACCGGCCCGCCAGCGAGGACCCGGCGGCTGTGGCCCTCATGGAGAAATTGGCGTCCAGACAGCGGGGCCGGTGGCCCGTGGACGATCTTCCCGAGGCCGACCGAGACCCCGGCATGGTCCCGACCGGCGTGCCCGGGAAGGGCTCCGGACACTGAAGCCGTGGAGACTCGGGTTCTCGGCGGTAGTGGCATCCGGGTCAGCTCGTATTGCCTGGGCGCCATGATGTTCGGCCCGATGGGCAACCCGGACGAGGACGACTGCGTTCGGATCATCCACCGCGCCCTCCATGGGGGGATCAACTTCATCGACACCGCCGACGTTTACTCGCGGGGCCGCTCCGAGGAGATCGTCGGCCGGGCCCTGCGCGGACGGCGGGACGACGTGGTCCTGGGCACCAAGGTCCACGGGCGCATGGGGGACGACCCGAACATGCGGGGGAACTCCCGACGGTGGATCGTCCGCGAGGTGGAGGCGAGCCTGCGACGGCTGGATACCGATCACGTCGATCTGTACCAGCTCCATCGACCCGACCCGGACACCGACCTCGAGGAGACCCTGGAGGCCCTGACCGACCTGGTTCGCCAGGGCAAGGTTCGGTACGTGGGCACGTCGGCCTTCCCTGCGTGGCAGCTCGTCGAGGCGCACTGGACGGCGGAGCGGAGGGGGCTGGTACGGCCTCGGTGCGAGCAGTGCTCGTACTCGATCCTGGTCCGGGCGGCCGAGCGTGACGTGTTCCCCGTGGCTCGCCGATATGGGATGGGGGTGATCGTGTACAGCCCGCTGGCGGGCGGCTGGCTCACCGGGAAGTACCGGCGGGACGCCGACGCCCCCGAGGGGTCACGGATGCACCGGGCCAGAACGATGGGTGGCCGCTTCGCGCCTCGATTCGACGATTCCCGACCCGAGGTACGCCGCAAGTACGAGGTCGTGGACGCGCTTTCCGGCGTGGCCGAGAAGGCCGGGGTCCCCCCGGCGCACCTGGCCCTGGCCTTCACCCTGGCCCACCCCGCGGTAACCTCGGCGATCATCGGGCCCCGGACCATGGAGCAGCTCGAGAACCTCCTGGCCGGCTCGGACGTCCGCCTGGATCCCGACGCCCTCGACGCGATCGACGAGGTGGTCCCTCCCGGCACCCTCGCGGACGAGGCCGATCGCGGGTGGGATCCGCCGTGGATGTCCCCCGAGGACCGACGCCGGACCTAGGCCGTGGCGGACGACTGGTGGCGCTCGAGCGTCCTGTACCAGATCTACCCTCGGTCGTTCGCGGACACCGACGGTGACGGATACGGAGACCTCCAGGGCATCCTGTACCACCTCGACCACCTGACGTGGCTCGGGGTGGACGGCATCTGGCTGAACCCCGTGACGCCGTCGCCGGACGCCGACTGGGGCTACGACGTCAGCGACTACACCTCGATCCACCCCGACCTCGGCGACCTGGAGACGTTCGACCGGCTCGTGTCCGAGGCCGCCGGCCGCGGGATCCGAGTGATCATCGACCTGGTCCCCAACCACACCAGCGACCAGCACCCGTGGTTCATCGACGCGCGGTCCTCGCGGGACGCCCGCCACCGGGACTGGTACGTGTGGGCCGATCCGAAGCCCGACGGCTCGCCGCCGAACAACTGGCGGTCGGTGTTCGGCGGGCCGGCCTGGACCCTGGACGATGGGACCGGCCAGTACTACCTCCACAACTTCCTGGCCCAGCAGCCCGACCTGAACTGGTGGAACGACGAGGTCCACGAGGCGTTCGACGAAATCATGCGGTTCTGGCTCGACCGGGACGTGGCCGGGTTCCGGATCGACGTGGCGAACGGGATCGTCAAGGATCGGGAGCTCCGCGACAACCCCACCCTCACCGACGCGGACGACCCTCGCCTGGGCATCTTCGGCGTCCGCCCCGTCTACAACATGAACCGGCCGGAGGTGCACGAGGTGTTCCGCCGGTGGCGGGCCCTGGTGGACGGGTATCAGCCTCAGCGGGTCCTGCTGGGAGAGACGTGGGTCCTCGACCTGGAGCAGCTCGCGCGCTATTACGGGAACGGGACCGACCAGCTCCACCTGGCCATGAACTTCCCGTTCCTGTTCGCAGGGTTCGGGCCGGCGATGCGGGCCGTCGTGGAGGCCGCGGAGGCTGGGCTGCCGTCCGGGGCGTGGTCCGCCTGGCACGGCTCCAGCCATGACTCGGGGCGGTTCCCCACGCACTGGTGCGGTGGGGATCCGCGGAAGGTCCGCGCGGCCCTGGTGACGCTGCTCACCCTCCGGGGAACGCCCCTCCTCTACTACGGCGACGAGATCGGGGTGGAGGAGGTGGCGGTCCCCCGGGAGCGCCTCCGTGATCCCGTGGGCATCCGGGGATGGCCCCTGGAACCGGGCCGGGACCGGGCCAGGACCCCGATGCCGTGGACCGGGGGGCCGACGGGCGGATTCACTCGACGGGGCGTGGAGCCCTGGCTCCCGCCGGGCGATCCGGCCGCCTGCAACGTCGCCGACCAGCGCGAGGATCCCGGGTCGGTCCTCCACCTGTGCCGGGACCTGGTCGCGCTCCGCCGGGCCCGACCGGACCTGGCCGTGGGGCACTTCGAGGCGATCGAGGCGCCGGACGGCGTGTGGGCGTGGAGGCGCGGCGGGGGCACGGTGGTGGCGGTGAACGCCTCCGACGCGAGCGTGGGGGTGGACCTGGGGGGAGGGGAGGTGCTCCTGGGAACCCGGCGCGACCGGGAGGGCCGCCGAGGGCCACCGACCCTGGAGCCCTGGGAGGCCGTCGTGGTCGAGGGAGCGACTCGCCCTGGGACCCCCGGCTGAGGTTGAATACCGGGAACGCGAGCACGGAGGACGCATGGCCGAGATCGTGCTGGAGGACGTCTCCAAGATCTACGGGGATGGGATAACCGCCATCTCCGACCTGAACCTCGACGTGAAGGACGGGGAGTTCATGGTGCTGGTGGGCCCCTCCGGCTGCGGGAAGACCACCGCGCTCCGGATGGTGGCCGGGCTGGAGAGCATCAGCGAGGGGACCATCAGGATCGACGACCGCGTCGTCAACACAGTGCCGCCCAAGGAGCGGGACATCGCCATGGTGTTCCAGAACTACGCCCTGTACCCGCACATGACCGTGTACGACAACATGGCGTTCGGGCTGAAGCTCCGGAAGCTGCCGAAGGAGGAGATCGACCGGCGGGTCCGGGAGGCGGCAAGCATCCTCGGCCTCGAGGAGTTCCTGACCCGGAAGCCGAAGGCCCTCTCGGGCGGCCAGCGGCAGCGGGTGGCCATGGGCCGGGCCATCGTCCGGGAGCCGAAGGCGTTCCTGATGGATGAGCCCCTGTCGAACCTCGACGCGAAGCTGCGCGTCCAGATGCGCTCGGAGATCTCCCGGATCCAGGACGAGATCGGGGTCACCACGCTCTACGTCACCCACGACCAGGTCGAGGCCATGACCATGGGCGATCGAGTCGCGGTGATCCGGAAGGGCGTCCTCCAGCAGGTCGACACCCCGCAGTTCCTCTACGACCATCCTCGGAACCTGTTCGTGGCCGGCTTCATCGGCTCCCCGGCCATGAACATGGTCGAAGCGGACCTGGTGCGGGCTGACGGCTCCGCGTACGTCGAGTTCGGAGGGCTCCGCCTGGAGGTGCCTGAGGAGGTCCTCACGGAGCGGCCGGACCTCCGCGGCTACGAGGCCAAGCGCGTCGTCCTCGGCCTGCGGCCCGAGGACATGGAGGACGCCTCCCTCGGCTCCGAGGTCCCCCCCGGCCGGCGGATCCGGGCGACCGTGAGTCTCCGGGAGGCCCTCGGCGCCGACGTGCTGGTCCACGTCGCCATCGCCGCCCCGCCCGTCCTCACCGAGGACGCCCGCGAGCTGGCCACCGACGTCGGTCAGGAGGCTCTCCTGGATGCGGAGGCACGGGCCCGGGCCGGCCAGTCGACGTTCCTGGCCCGGCTGAGCCCCCGGACCACCGCCCGGGAGGGGGAGCCGATCGAGCTGGCCGTGGACGTCACCAGGTTCAACTTCTTTGACCCGGAGACCGGCCTGGGGATCTACGGAGGCTGACCGGGCCGAGTTGACCAGCATCGGACCGCAGGGGACAATGCGGACAGGCTCGAAAGGAGGGGAGCGGATGCGACAGCTGAGACTCATCGTCGTACCTGCAGTGTTCTTGCTCCTCGCGGCCGCGTGTGTGGCCGAGGAGGGAGACGGTAACGGCGACGGCGAGGCCGAGGACACGGGGACCGTAAACGTCCTGAGCGCCGTCGAACCCGAGGAGGCGGCGGTCCTCCAGACGATCATCGACGACCTGATCACCCCGGAGGTGGACTACACCGCCGAGGTGGAGTCCTCGGCCAACTTCGAGGAGCAGGTCCAGATCAGGTCCGAGGCGGGGACGCTCGACGTGATCCTCCTCCCCCAGCCGGGCGCGGTGCTCGATCAGGCCCAGTCGGGGAACGCCCTGTCGCTCGAGGACATGGGCTTCGACATCGCCGAGCTCGAGGGGACGTTCGGTGAGTACTTCCTTGGGCTCGGGGAGTTCGAGGGGGAGCACTACGGCATCCCCACGAACATCAACCTGAAGAGCATGGTGTGGTACCCGGCCGACGACTTCGAGACCGCCGGCTACACGGTCCCCACCACGTTCGACGAGCTGATCGCGCTCTCCGACCAGATCGTGGAGGACGGCGGCACCCCCTGGTGCGTCGGGTACGAGAGCGGCGGCGCCACGGGGTGGCCGGCCACGGACTGGATGGAGGACATCATGCTCCGGACCGCCGGCCCGGAGGTCTACGACCAGTGGGTCAACCATGACATCCCGTTCAACGACCCCGCCGTGGAAAACGCCGGCGACGTGTTCGGTCAGGTGATGTTCGGTGACGATTACGTGCTCGGCGGCGCCGAGCGCACCCCGACGATCGCGTTCGGGGACGCCCCGGCACCGATGTTCGAGGACCCGCCGGGGTGCTGGCTGCACCGGCAGGCCAGCTTCATCACCGCGTTCTTCCCGGAGGGCGCCGAGACCGGGACCGACTACGACTGGTTCCCGTTCCCGCCCATCGACCAGGAGGGCACCCTCTTCGCCGGGGAGCTGGCCGTCGTCTTCCGGAACGCTCCCGAGGTCCGCGACTTCGTGGAGCGGTTCATGTCGGTCGACGTGCAGTGCGCCATGGGGGGCGTGCCGGGTAGCTCCAGGATCTCCCCCAACGTCGACGTCGGTGCGGACTGCTACCAGGACCCGATCCTCGCCGACGCCTCGGAGGTCCTCACGGGGGCGTTGGAGGGTGGCACCGGCCGGTTCGACGCCTCGGACCTGATGCCGACCGAGGTCGGGGCCGGGAGCTTCTGGACCGGCATGGTCGAGTACCTGCAGGGCGGCCCGGATACGCTGCCCGCGGTGCTCGACGACATCGAAGCGAGCTGGCCGGAGTAGGCCGGCCCGCGGCGTGACGGAGGGACGAGTGCGGCCCCGGGGAGGCCGCACTCGTCCGCTCCTCGAAAGGGGGATCGGGCCAGGATGACCACCACCGATCCGCCTCCGGGCGGCGCGCCGGTCCTGGCCGTACCCGAGGCCCAGCCCGCCCGGGGCCTGTGGGTGGCGCTTCTCCGGGTGGCCGGGTCCCTGGCCATCCCGGTAGCCGGCTTCCTCCTCCTGTGGCTCACGTTCGACTATCTCCGGGACGCGCAGGCCAACAGGTTGATGGTGGTCGGCGTGGCCATCCTCGTCGGCGTCGTCGGGGTGTTCATCCTGTACTGGGCGATGAACCGGGTCGTCGACCTGCTGCCCGCTCGCTACCGGGAGGGCGTCCGTCCGTACATCTTCGTCGGGCCAGCCCTGGTCATCCTCAGCGTGTTCCTGATCTATCCGGTCGTCAACACGATCCTGCTGAGCCTCAAGGACGCCCAGGGCGAGAGCTTCGTCGGGCTCGAGAACTTCTCGTTCGTGTTCACGGACGACGCCATGCTTCGGGCCATCCGGAACACGGCGGGCTGGGTGATCCTGGTGCCGCTGGTGACCGTGGGCATCGGCCTGGCGTTCGCCACGCTCGCCGACCGGCTGCGGCGCGGGGAGGCCGTGGCCAAGTCGATGATCTTCCTCCCGATGGCCATCTCCTTCGCGGGCGCCTCGGTCACGTGGCGGCTGGTCTACAGCTTCCGGCCCGAGGGGTTCGGGAGCAACATCGGGCTGCTGAACGGGATCATGCTCGGGCTCGGTCAGGAGCCGGTCTCGTGGATCGATGTTCAGCCGTGGAACAACCTGCTGCTGATGGTGATCCTGGTGTGGATGCAGACAGGGTTCTCCATGGTGGTTCTGTCGGCCGCGATCAAGTCGATCCCCGACGAGATCATCGAGGCGGCCCGGATCGACGGGGCCTCTGAGCTCCAGGTCTTCCGGAGCATCATCATCCCGACGATCCTGCCCACGATCGTGGTGGTGGCCACGTACACGGTCATCAACTCGCTTAAGGTCTTCGACATCATCTTCGTCATGACAGGAGGGAACTTCGGGACCGAGGTGATCGCCGAGCGCATGATCCGATGGTTCTTCATCAGCGGCCACGACGGCCGGGGGGCCGCCATCGCGGTCGTGCTCTTCGTGGTGATCATCCCCATCATGATCTGGAACATCCGGAGGTTCCGCGAGCAGGAGGAGACCCGATGAGCGCCGCCGCTCCTCCAGTGTCCCAGCCGCTGGAGGGCACGGGCAAGTCCAGGCCGCTCGAGTCGAAAGGGGGCGGTTGGTTCGTCCGGATCACCATCCTCGTCGTGGTGGTCCTCTGGGTGATCCCCACCGCCGGCGTCCTGGTCACGTCGCTCCGCCCCGAGCAGCTCGCCGACACGACCGGATGGTGGACAGCGCTGGCTCAACCCTTCGAGGCCGGAGCGTGGACGGTGGAGAACTACCGGCTCGCCCTCAACGCGGGCGGCTTCGGCAACGCCTTCCTGAACAGCCTGGCCGTGGCCATCCCCGCGACCGTGATCCCGATCACGATCGCCGCCTTCGCGGCCTACGCCTTCTCCTGGATGGAGTTCCGGGGCCGGTACTTCCTCTTCGTGGCCGTGGTGGGGCTGCTTGTCGTCCCGCTCCAGATGGCTCTGATCCCGATCCTCCGTCTCTACGTGGGCGGGGCGCAGATCGGAAGGCTCATGGTGTTCCCCGACCTCGACCTGGCCGGGACCTTCCTGGGCGTGTGGCTCGCGCATACGGGATTCGGCCTGTCGCTGGCCATCTATCTCCTGCGGAACTACATCGGGTCGCTGCCGTCCTCCATCATCGAGTCGGCGAAGATGGACGGGGCCGACCACTTCACGATCTTCTGGCGGCTGATCGTCCCGCTGTCCGTCCCGGCCCTGGCCGCCTTCGGCATCTTCCAGTTCCTGTGGGTGTGGAACGACCTACTGGTGGCCCTGGTGTTCCTGGGGGGGACGCGCGAGAACCAGGTCCTCACCGTGGCCTTGGCCAACCTGGTCGGAGCCCGCGGCGAGAACTGGCACCTCCTGACGGCGGCGGCGTTCATCTCTATGTCGCTCCCGCTGGCCGTGTTCTTCACGCTCCAGCGGTACTTCGTGCGGGGCCTCACCGCCGGCGCCGTCAAGGGCTGACCGCCGGTGACCATGGGGCGCGCGGCCCGGCGAAACACGGCTCCGGCCGGCGTGGCCCCGCTCCACCCTCGGAAGAAGTGGCGGGCCATCACGCTGGCCACGCTCCTTCTGATCCCCGGTTACTGGTTCATGCTGAACGGACTGGTCTCCGCGGCGGCCACGGGGAGCGGCGGCCCCAACGCCGTGCCGCTGATCGCGTTCGGGCTCGCGCTAATCCCGTTCGTGTTCATGGTGCTGGCGTTCCTCTCGGAGCACCCCCGAGCGCCCGGCGCGGTGCTGCGGGCCATGGCGCTGGCGCTGCTCGTGGGCATACCCATCTCAGCACTGGCCGC
>Ga0256867_10000132_pt1 | contig 27068 bp, 28 predicted proteins | sample RVTome_15_FD_185939 | JGI IMG/M metagenome (GOLD analysis project Ga0256867, IMG submission 185939) | Soil microbial communities from uranium-contaminated site in the Upper Colorado River Basin, Wyoming, United States - RVT150D86 (HiSeq) ... | reverse complement strand
TCACCCCCGCGAGGTCGGCCACGAGGTGCGCGTATTCGCTTCGTCGCACGGGGTCGGCGAGCCCCTCGATGATGGGCAGCGCGTCGGCGACCGCTCGTGACTGCCCCTCGACCGTCGACAGGTCGTGCCGCTCGATCGTGCGTCGCACCATGTACTCGATCAGCGGGCGAGCTCCCTTCGCCGCCTCGCTCACCCCTGAGGCGCCGTGTTTCGCGACGAACTCGGCGGGGTCGAGGCCTTCCGGCATGATCATCACGACGGTCCGCACCGAGGGGAAGCGCTCCTGGAACTCGGCCGCGCGTTCGGCCGCCCGCGCGCCGGCCTCGTCGGAGTCGAACGCCAGCACCGCGCGTGCGGCGAACCGAGAGAGCTGGCGGAAATGCCCCTCACCGAGTGCCGTGCCGCACGTGGCCACCGCGTTTTCGATGCCGGCCTGAGCGAAGCCGATCACGTCGGTGTAGCCCTCGACGACGAACACCTCGCCCGACTTCGCGATCGAAGCGCGCGCACGATGCAGGTTGTAGAGCACCTCGTGCTTGCGGTAGATCGGGGTCTCTGCGGTGTTCAGGTACTTCGCCTGCTCTGCCCCTCGTGGGTCGCTCGGCAGGATGCGAGCCCCGAATCCGATGCCGCGCCCTTGCAGGTCGTGGATCGGGAAGACCAACCGCCCCCGGAAGCGGTCGCGCACCGTTCCGTCATCGCCCCGCGTCGCGAGCCCGGCCTCGAGCAGGATCTCGGGGCTCAGGTCGCGAGCTTGCGAGAGCCGCCGCAGCAGGAAGTCGGGATACCCCGGCGCGTAGCCGATTCCGAACGTCGCGATCGCTTCGGGGATGATGCCTCGTTCGGCCACGTAGGCGCGGGCGTCGGCGGCTTCCCGACCCTCGGCGAGCATGCGCGTGAACAGCTCGGCCGCCTGCTCGTTGGCGCGGATCAACGCCTGACGCCGGGCGGACGCACGTCTCGCCTCGGGCGAATCGCCCTCGTACCGCAAGCGCACACCCGCCTGCTGCGCGAGCCGCTCGACCGCCTCGGGGTAGCTCAGGTGTTCGAGCTCACGGATCAGCTTGATCGCGTCGCCGCCCGCGCCGCACCCATGGCAGTAGTAGAGCTGCTTCGACGGCGAGATACCGAACGACGGGGTCTTCTCCTGGTGGAACGGGCAGAGCCCCACCATGCGGTCGGCGCCCGCCTTCTTGAGGGTGAGGTACTGGGACGCGAGCTGCACCAGATCGGTGCGCTCCTTCACCGCCTGTATGTCGTCGTCTCGGATGCGTCCTGCCAACGGTGCCTTCCCGTGCTCGAGCCCGGTGCCTACAGGTCCCGGTCCAGCAACCAGCCCCGGGGAAGGAAGAGCCGCTCGTACGTGCGGATCGCGTAGCGGTCGGTCATGCCGGAGATGAAGTCGGCCACGCGGGTCGGCAGGTCTCCGGGCGCCTCATGGTACTCCGGCGGCAGATCGACGGGATGCTCGAGGAAGTGCGAGAAGAGGTCGCGGATCAGCTTCGTCGCGCGGTCGTGGTCGCTCCGGGCGCTCTCGCGCAGGTAGACCTCGCTGAACATGAAGTCGCGCAGGGTGTCGAGGGCTGCGAACACCGGCCGCGACAGTGCGACCTCGTCGCGGTCGTCGCTCTCGCGAACGAGATCGCTCACGAGGGTGTCGATGCGATCGGAGTGTGTGGCGCCGAGCGTGCGGACCGCTTCGGCGGGCAGCTCGCGCTCGTCGAGCACCTCGGCGCGCACCGCGTCGTCGATGTCGTGGTTGATGTACGCGATGCGATCGGCGAACCGGACGAGCTGCGCCTCGAGGGTCGACGGAGGCGGGGTGGACCAGGGGTGATGCACGATTCCGTCGCGCACCTCCCACGTGAGGTTCAGGCCCGCGCCGTCGTTCTCGAGATGCTCGACGATGCGCAGCGACTGCTCGTTGTGTCGGAACGGCCGCCCGAGGAACGGCGTCAGGGCCTGCTCGCCGAGGTGGCCGAACGGCGTGTGCCCCAGATCGTGCCCGAGGGCGATCGCTTCGGTGAGATCCTCGTTCAGCCTGAGGGCGCGGGCGCACGTGCGCGCGATCTGCGAGACGTCGAGGGTATGGGTCAGACGGACCCGGTAGTGATCTCCTTGGGGGGCCAGGAAGACCTGCGTCTTGTGCCGCAGCCGGCGGAACGCCTTCGAGTGGAGGATGCGGTCGCGGTCGCGCTGGAACACCGTGCGGATGACGTCGGGGGGCTCCTCGCGATCGCGGCCCTTCGTCTCTGCGGCGAGCACGGCCCGCGAGGACAACACCTCACGCTCGAGCCGCTCGGTGCGCTCACGGGGGGTGGACACGGCGCTCACGCGCCAATCGTAGCGGGACCGACCGACACCCTCCGATCGGGTCCGGCCCCTCAGCCCCCGGTCACCAGGTAGTGGAGATAGGCGAACGTCTCGCGCACGTACCCACTCAGGCGCGACTCCTCGGTTCGGGCGCCCGACGTCCAGGTGGCCGAGGTGTACCCCTCGATGCCGAGGTCGGCGGCCATGCGTTCGATCCGGGCGTTGTGCCACGGGTCGGAGACGAGGAAGGCGTTCGACAACCCTCGCTCACGCATCGCTCGCGACGCTGCACGCAGGCTCGTGAACGACGTGTGACCGACCGGGAGCGCGACGACGGATGTCGTGGGGATGCCCCGCGCGACCAAGTAGTCCCGGCCTGCCTCGGCCTCGGTCGTGCGGTCGCCCGGCTGGTTGGCACCGAGGACGAACACAACGTCGGCGCGATCCTGCTCGAAGAGCAGGATCGCGTGGTCGAGGCGCCCTTCGAAGATCGGCGACGGGGTGCCGTCGTACTGAGCGGCGCCCAGTACGACGATGACATCGGCCCGATCGACCAGGCTCGCGTCGTCATGGTGAGCCTCGTTCCACACCTTGAAGGCGCTCAGCGCGACCGCACCCACGGCGAGAACGCCGAGGATCGCCACCGCGAACAGGAGCGGATGACTCCGGAGGAGACGCACCGACCCAGGCTAGCAACGCCGTGCCCGCCGCTCAGTCCGTACACAACATCGTCACGGACGCCGTGAAGAGCGGTCGTTCACCCGCCTCGGCCACCAGGGCCTCGGCTCGGTCTCTCGATTCCGCCAGCGCCCCGATCAGGTACCCGTCGTCGACGTCGGCCGGGAGCCCCTCGAAACAGTCGACAGGTGAGACGACGAGCGCCTCACCGAGCGGCTCCAGGAGCCGCTCGGTGAGCGTGTCGAGGTCGTCGGCCAGCAGCGCCACCCCGACCGCCGCCAGCCATCGATCCACGACCGGGGAGGCCGACGGCGATGGCGTGCCGTAGGCCGGCTCGTTGGGGGTCGACGAGCGGCTGCACGCGGTGAGCGCGAGCACGATCGAGATCGCCGCTATCGCCGCCCGCCGGTGTTCCGGGTGCGCGCTCATGGAGTCACGACCCAACTGTTCGGTGCGTACTGCGGCAGGAGGTCGCGGAACCGGGCGATCTCAGCCGTGGCGTCGGCGTCGCCGGGCAGGTGAAGCAGCGCGCCGAACACGCCGGGGCGGATCGCGAACGGGCTCGTCGTCGAGTCGACCACTTCGACCTGTGACGCCGGGTAGGCCGCGCGCATCGCCTCGGCGACGCTCGAGGCTTCGTCGGCCGTCGCGAAGTCACCGACGATCACCGCGATCTCTTCGGCCCTTCCCTCGTGGCCCCGCGTCTCGAGGGACGGCCACGTTCCCCGAGGCGGCACGTGTTCACCTCTGCGCGCCGCCCGGTCGGGGTCGACGGCGTCGACCGGATCGACGATGACCGCACCACATCCGATCGTGCGCAGACCGCCGCCGGCCCGCTCGATCGCGACGTCGAGCCTACCAGTGGCCGGATCGGGCACGTTCCATAGGAGCCGCGCTCCTCGGGTACCGGCCAGGTAGCGTTCTTGCGGCAACCGTGCGACACGGCGGGCGCCGCCGTCGTCGAGTCGCCACAGCTCGAACCTCGGCGAGCCACTCGCGGAAGCCCGGCCGATCACCTTGATGAAGGTCACGGAGCCGCCACGGCGGATCGGTGTGCGCACCGTGACCCAGCGATCGCCCGAGGCGCGGAAGGTCGTCTCCCGACGCCACCTGCCATCGTCGAGGTCGACGCTCCAGAGGTTGCCGAGCCGCTCGCCTTCGTGAACCGGTGCGGTCGGAGGGGCGGAGACGACCGCGGCGACCCGGCCGGCCGACAAGAACACGGGTGAGAACATGGTGGCTCCGTCGATCGGGGACCCAAGCCGTTCGATCCGCCCCGCCCCGACGCCGAGCACCGCGAGCGCGTCACCCGTTGCCCACGCGAGGTCGCCGCGCGGCGACCACGCCGGATGGGTCACCTCGGCTGATTCCTGGAAGCGACGCGTGCCGTCGGCCGAGACGACCACCAGCTCGTCGTCGCCCCGCCGGTCGACCACGTAGGCCGTGCCGGCCCCAGCGCGCGCGGCGACGTGTCGCACCACCCCCTGCGTCGTGCCCACGAGTGCCCTCGCCGGCCTCGCAGGAGAGACCGAGACCAGACGCCCTCCGGCCACGGCCACGAGGCCACCACCGGATGCGAGCGTCCTCGACGCTCCGCGGGCCGACGCCTCGACCAGGGGGCAATCGGCCGACGGGGCGGCCTTCACCGACGTCACCGGCACACCGCCCACCGTGCCGCTGACCACGCCGGCGGCAGCCGAGACGACGGCGACCGCGCCGATCACGAGCTTCATCACCATGGGATCCTCCTCGAGGTCAGTAGCCGGTGACGTACTGGAAGTGCATGGGGTCGGGATTGCTCCAGTTCAGACCCCAGAAGAAGCGGTGCCCCGGGAAGGCTCCCCGCCAGACGTCGGGGATGTAGGTGCCGTGGTCCTTGCCGTCGGCGCCTCGACCGTTCCAGAAGTGCTGTCCTCGGAAGTTCCGCTGCCAGTTGGTATCGACGGCGGCGCCCCACGAATGCACCGACCAGAACGACGTGCCGGCGATCAACCGGCAGTTGTAGCTGCCGATACCCGGGTACAACGCGCCGTCCTTGTGCGCGGCGTTGATGTGGTTGCGCACGTTGTAGCCGATCGTTCTGGCGAGGTACGTGTGGTACTGCACGTACTTCCCGCTTCCATCGTTCGCGTCGGCGTGCGGCCACCACGATCGGGCGTTGTTCGCCTTGTTCGTGCACCGCTGGCCGAAGACGTCGATCAGCCCGGCGAGACCCTTCGGCCTGGGCGGGATGCCCTTCTTCGAATGATCGTGTTGCCAGCCGGCCATGTGACCGGCGACGGCCGACGTTGTTGCGAAGCAGCCGACCGACAGTGCCGCCACGAGGACGAGGGGCACGGCTCGGATGCGGACCCGGGAGCCGAACATCGACACCACCTCCTGCATGGGGGAGGTGGGGGGAAGCCGAACGCTACCGTCGGGGCCGTGCTCGCACCGTGACGACCGTCACCGGACCCTGGACTCCCTCGAGGCGACCTACGCCTCGACGACGGCCGCCTGCCCCGCCGCGAGCCGGGCGGTCTCGACCCGGAACGGCGAGCAACTCACGTAGTCGAGTCCGAGCTCGTGGCAGAAGACCACGCTCGCGGGGTCGCCGCCGTGTTCGCCGCAGATGCCGAGGTGCAGCGACGGGTTCGTCTGCTTCCCCGCTTCCACCGCCGTGTGCATCAACGCGCCGACGCCCGGGCGGTCGATCGTGACGAACGGGTTCGCGGGCACGAGCTTGCGCTCCTCGTACATGCCGACGAACTTCCCGATGTCGTCGCGGCTGAATCCGAAGGCGGTCTGCGTGAGGTCGTTCGTGCCGAAGGAGAAGAAGTCGGCCGTCTCCGCGATCTCGCCTGCGGTCACGGTCGCCCTCGGCAGCTCGATCATCGTGCCCCACTCGAGGTGGTCGAGCGTGACGCCCTCCCGGTCGAGGATCTCGGTCGCGACGGGTTCGAGCTCGGCTCGCATCTGCTGCAGCTCGGGCGCGGTCGCGACGAGCGGGATCATGATCTCGACCTTCGGATCTCCACCGGCGTTCCGCACCTCGACCGCGGCTTCGACGATCGCGCGGACCTGCATCGCGTAGAGGCCGGGCTTCACGATGCCGAGCCGCACCCCGCGCAGTCCCAACATCGGGTTCGTCTCGTGCAGCTCGTTCACCTTGTGCAGCAGGCGCTCCTGCTCGGACACGTCGCTGCCGCGCGCCGTGCCGAGGGCGACCTCGACGGCGAGCTCGACCCGGTCCGGCAAGAACTCGTGCAGCGGCGGATCGAGCAGCCTCACGGTGACGGGCAGCCCGCTCATCGCCGTGAAGATGCCGACGAAGTCGTCGCGCTGCAGCGGCAGCAACGTGTCGTAGGCGGCCTGCTCCTCCTCGGAGGTCTCCGCGAAGATCATCTGACGAACGGCCATCACACGTTCCTCGCCGAGGAACATGTGCTCGGTGCGGCACAGCCCGATGCCTTCCGCGCCGCGCTCACGCGCATTGGTCGATTGTTCGGGCGTGTCGGCGTTCGCACGCACCCGCATGCGCCTGCGATCGTCGGCGACGCCCATCAAGCGCTCGAACGACTTCCACAGGCCCTCGTTGCGGGCCGCGGCGTCGCCTTGACGCGCCCGCTCGAGCAGCGACTCCTGCAGCGGGAGCTCGCCGACGAACACGTTGCCCGTGAAGCCGTCGATCGTGATCGTGTCGCCTTCTCGGACCTTCGTACCGTCGGCGGTGAACTCGCTGTCGGCCACGCGGAGCTTGATCTGATCGGCGCCGCATACCGCCGGGATGCCTTCGCCCCGCGCCACGACGGCCGCGTGCGAGTTCGTGCCGCCGGCACTCGTCAGGATGCCCTGTGCGGCGATCATGCCGTGGTAGTCGTCAGGGGTCGTCTCCCGGCGCACGAGGATGACCCGCTCCCCCGCCTGGCCTCTCTCCTGCGCATCGTCGGCGGTGAAGACCACGGCGCCCGACGCCGCGCCCGGCGACGCGTTGAGCCCGGTCGCGATCGGGGTCGCGCCGGTCGCGTCGACCCGCCGCTTGAACAGCTCCTCGAGCCGGTTCGCGTCGACCCGCAGCAGCGCCTCGTTCTCGTCGATCAGACCCTCGTCGAGCATGTCGTAGCCCATGACCCACTCGCCGAACGCAGTGCGCTTGCCGACGCGAGTCTGCAGGATCCACAGGCGGCCCTTCTCGATCGTGAACTCGATGTCGCACATGTCGCGGTAGTGGCGCTCGAGAGTGGCCATGACCTCGAGCAGCCGAGCGTGCGAGGTCGGGTCGACGGTAGCCAGCTCGGCCAGTGGCAGCGTGTTGCGGATGCCGGCCACGACGTCCTCGCCCTGCGCGTTGCCCAGATAGTCGCCGTAGGGGACCTTCTCCCCGGTCGCGGGATCGCGCGTGAAGGCCACGCCGGTGCCGGAGTCGTCGCCCCGGTTCCCGAAGACCATGGCCTGCACGTTCACGGCCGTGCCGAGGTCGTCGGAGATCTTGTTCTGGCGCCGGTAATCGATCGCGCGCCTGCCGTTCCAGCTCTTGAAGACCGCTTCGATCGCGAGGCGCATCTGTTCGCGCGGATCGCTCGGGAAGTCCTGCCCGGTCTGCTCGTGGTAGATGCCGAGGAACTCCCCGACGAGCTGCTCGAGGTCGAACGCGTCGAGGTCCGTATCGGTGGCGCCTTCGCCCTTCCGTTCCTTCGCCTCGTCGAGCGCTTCCTCGAACGCCTCGCCGGGTACGTCCATCACGATCTTGCCGAACATCTGGATGAAGCGGCGGTAGGCGTCGAGCGCGAACCGCATGTCGCCGCCCGACTGCTCGGCGAGCCCCTTCGTCGACTCCTCGTTCAGCCCGAGGTTCAGGACCGTGTCCATCATGCCCGGCATCGAGAACTTGGCGCCGCTCCGAACGCTCACGAGCAGCGGGTCGGACGCGTCGCCGAGCTTCTTTCCCATCGAGGCTTCCAGGGTCTCGACGTGCAGGTCGACCTCGTCCATCAGTTCCTCGGGGAAACCTGCCTCGGCGAGATAGGCGAGGCATGCCTCGGTCGTGATCGTGAAGCCGTGGGGCACCGGCAGCCCCATATTCGTCATCTCGGCGAGGTTGGCTCCCTTCCCGCCGAGCAGGTCCTTCATGTCCTTGTTGCCTTCGCGGAAGTCGTAGACGTACTTGGTCACGGCATGCCTCCGGCACGGGTTCGGGACGGTTCGGAACCGTCAGTCTACGGCGGTGGGACGACCGCCCTCGGAGCCGCCGATGTCACCTTCGGGGAACGCGGCTGGGGTAGGCTCAACCGGTCAGCCGTCTTGCGAGGAGCGATCGATGGCGCACGCGAAAGACAAGGGTGGGAAGAACAAGCACGTCAAGAAGAAGGCCCAGCACTCCATCAAGGAGAAGCGCGCCGCCAAGAAGCTGAAGAAGGGCTCCGGCCAGCGGTCCACCGGCCTCCAGTTCCCCGAGTGAGGGACGATCGTGCTCCCTCCCGCTTGCGGGCTCTGCCGTGCATCGACGACTCCAAGACATGCCGATCGCGACTTCGACGCCCATCGCGCGCCATACGGACCTGCGGATCGAACCTGTCCAACCCGCTCGCTAACCGTTCCGACACCCCGACACGCAGCTTCCGACGTCACCGTGCGGGGATGTTCGCAAGCTCCGGATCCGTCGATACCGTGAATCCGACCTGGCGCCCGGCGCCCGATCGACGCACCGACCCCGGAGTATCGCCGGTGTCGAGCCAGTCCTGCACGGCCTGTGCGAACGCGTCGGCGTCGGCCTGTGTGTCCCAGGCGGTCGCGAAGACCACGACGGCGTTGCGACCATCGGTGAACGCCCGGTAGATGCCGCCGTCCCACCCGGTCGCAGCGGCCTCGGCGACCGAAGCGTCGAGCCGGAGCTCGAGCATCGCCTGGAACCAAGCTTCCCCGACCTGCATCACGTCGAGATCGCCCCACCCCGAGCCGAGCTCCGAGGTCAGGTCGGTCACGGTCACGCGGCTGGGCCGGTCAGACGGGTAGCGCTCAGGGTGCAGGATCTGCTCGGTGGTGATCGGGAACGTCCGCAGGGCGGCATCGATCTCGGCGATACCACCCCTGGATTCGAGCTCGGTGATGAATGACTGGCCGGCCGTATAAGGCCAGAGCTGGAGATCGAACATGAACGGCGGCACGCCCTCGGGTGCGCCTCCCCCGTCGCCGAGCCCGGAGTAGTCGCCGTCTTCCGGCGGGAACTCGAACAGCAGTCTGGTCGAGAAGAACTGCGCGCTGCCCTCCACGGCGCCGAGGGTCGCCAGGAACGCGTCGTCGCGGCACGCCGCCACGATGGGGTCGATGCGCTCGAGGTCGAAATGCTGGTCGTCGATCGCGTGCGTGAGCTCGTGTGCCAGCGTGATCCGCTCGAACAGACCGATGTCGCCGTCGGCGCGGTACACGAGCTCGCCGTCGAGCGGATTGTAGAAGCCGATCACCTGTCCCGTCTGGAACGCGAGCAGCGCCTCGCGGATCGTGACATCGCGAGGGATCACACCGATCGTCTGCCACGCCACGGTCCGGCGGTCGTAGAACTCCTTCGGATAGGTCTCGTCGAACGCACCCTCGAGCTTGGCCGCGATCTCGTCGGCGCTCACGGGCTGCACGGCCACGCGACGCTTGAACTCGAGCCCCCGAACCTGCTCGACCTGCGCCTCGACTTCGGCGACGTCATCGGGTGTCTCGGGCGGCGCCCCGTCATCGTCGGTCGAGGTGGGCGTGGGTGCCACGCACAGCTCGCGCATCGCTCCTCTCGAATCCGGTTCCCGGGTCAAGACCGGCTCGACGTCGAGGGTGATGGCCTTGGGCGAGGGCTCGTCCGACGGATCCGCATCCGCGGACGTCGTCGGTGATCCGGGCGGGATCGACGGGCTCGGCGAACCGAACTCCACGCGGACGCCGTCGCCTGTGCACGCCGCCGCGACCGACGCCATTGCGGCGATCGCGACGGCCGCAGCCGCGCGGCGGCCGATCACGAACGCCTCGGCAGCACGATGCTCAGCACGGCCAGCACCACGGCTCCGGCGGAGAGCGCGATCGAGGCCCAGAGCAGGGCGTTCTCACGGAGGAGCTCGCGCGCCGCGAGAGCCAGGAACAACCCGGCCCCGAGCATCACGACGAACGCCGCCGCGTAGAGAGCCATCGAGCCACGCCGGGGGGCGGGCCGCTCGGCGCTCACAGCCGCTCCCGCAGGTACGGCACGAGGTTGTCGATCGCGATGCGGTCCTGCCGCATCGTGTCGCGCTCACGCACCGTGACCTGGCGGTCGTCGAGCGAGTCGAAGTCGACCGTCACGCAGAACGGGGTGCCGACCTCGTCCTGACGCCGGTACCGCCGCCCGATCGCGCCGGCGTCGTCGAACTGCGTGATCCACTCCGGCTTGACCAGGTCGTGAACGCGACGGGCTTCGGGCACGAGCTTCTCGTTGCGCGAGAGCGGTAGCACCGCAACCTTGATCGGCGCGAGGTCGCGATGTAGCCCGAGGACCGTGCGCTTGTCGGTGTCACCCTTGGCGGTCGGCGCTTCCTCGACGCGGTAGGCGTCGAGCAGGAACACGAGCAGCGCACGGTCGACGCCCACCGCCGGCTCGACCACGTACGGCAGGTACCGCTCTTCCTTCTGTTGGTCGAAGTACGTGAGGTCCTCGCCGCTGGCTTCCTGGTGGGCGTGCAGGTCGAAGTCGGTGCGGTTCGCGATGCCCTCGAGCTCCTGCCAGCCGAACGGGAACTCGTACTCGACGTCGGTCGCGGTCTTCGCGTAGTGCGCGAGCTCCTCCGGGTCGTGCGGACGCAGACGCAGGTTCTCCTTCGAGACACCGAGGTCGAGGTACCAGTTCATGCGCTGCTCCACCCAGTACTCGAACCACTCCTCGTCGGAGCCGGGCTCGACGAAGAACTCCATCTCCATCTGTTCGAACTCGCGCGTGCGGAAGATGAAGTTCCCCGGCGTGATCTCGTTGCGGAACGACTTCCCGATCTGGGCGATGCCGAACGGCAGCTTCTTGCGCGACACCGTCTGGATCGCGGCGAAGTTCACGAACATGCCCTGCGCGGTCTCGGGGCGCAGGTAGGCGACCGCGTCGTCGTCCTCGATCGGCCCCAGGAACGTCTTCAGCATCAGGTTGAACTGCTTGGGCTCGGTGAACTCGGCCCCGCCGCAGTTCGGGCAGGTGACGATGCCGTTCACGTCGGCCTCGAGGTGGTCCTCACGGAAGCGCTGGTGGCAGCTCGTGCACTCGACGAGCGGGTCGTGAAACGTCTCGAGGTGGCCGCTCGCGTTCCACACGCGTGGACTCGTGACGATCGCGGCCTCGACCCCCACGACGTCGTCGCGCAGTTGGACCATCGAGCGCCACCACGCGTCGCGGATGTTCCGTCGGAGCTCGACCCCGAGGGGACCGTAGTCCCACGACGAGCGCAGACCGCCGTAGATCTCCGCGGACTGGAACGCGATGCCCCGGCGTTTCGCGAGGCCGGTGACGGCCTCCATGAGGTCGGTCATGGTGCGGTGTCTCCTCTCCCGGCCGCTGGCTGCGGCCGCTGGCGTGGAGACCATCGTACCGGCGACCCACTCACCAGCCTGCGCCGCGACGGGAACGCAACGACTTGAGCCGCGTTCCTCAGGCGTCTTCGAGAGCCCCGAAGCGGCGCTGGCGCTTCTGGAAGTCGCGGATCGCCTCGAAGAGCGTCTCGCGCGTGAAGTCCGGCCAGAACATCGGCGTGAACCACAGCTCGGAGTACGCGACCTCCCAGAGCAGGAAGTTCGAGATGCGCTCCTCGCCGCTGGTGCGGATCAGCAGGTCGGGCTCGGGCATGTCGGGGTGGTAGAGACGCTTCGCGATCTCGCGCTCGGTCACCTTCGCCGGCTTGAGCTTCCCCTCGCACACATCGGCGGCGAGCGTCTTCACGGCGTCGACGATCTCGGCACGCCCGCCGTAGTTGAAGGCGATCGTGAGCGTCATGCCGGTGTTGTCTCGCGTGAGCTCCTCGGACGTGCGCATCTCCTTCAGCACGCTGCGCGGCACGCGCCAGTCGCGCCGACCGCTCCACCGGATGCGCACGTTCATGTCGTTCAGCTCGTCGCGGCGGCGACGGAGCAGCTCGCGATTGAAGTTCATGAGGTAGAGCACCTCGGGCTGAGGGCGCTTCCAGTTCTCGGTGCTGAACGCGTAGACGGTGAGCCACCGCACGCCGACCTCGTTCGCCCCTTTCACCGTGTCCCAGAGAGCGTCTTCGCCGGCCCCGTGGCCTTCGGTTCTGGGAAGCCCGCGCTGCTGCGCCCATCGGCCGTTGCCGTCCATCACGATCGCGACGTGTTCGGGCACGCGCGAACGGTCGATGTCGAGCAGGAAGCTCACGTCGCCGTCCTCACCAACATCGGCACCGACTTCATGCGCCGCTCGAGGTGGTACTCGGCGAAGCCGTAGAGCAAGGACCGCGACTCCCTGCGAACCCTCGGGTCCGGTTGGATGGTCGCCCCGGCTTCGTTCAGGTCGGCGAGCGCCAGGGTCGCGAGATACTCGAGCGCCGCTCGCGAGCACGGGCCGGCGCCCTGCTCGGCGCAGCGGGCGCAGATCGCCCCCCCGAGCCCGGCGTCCCACAGCTGGGGATCGCGGTCGCCGCAGACCGCGCACGCGGTGAGCGACGGGTGGAACCCGGAGAGCGACAACATCTTCAGCATGAACGACTCCGCGACGGCGGCGGGATCGACCGGTGCGGCATCGAGCGCACGGCAGCCCGCCAGCAGCAACAAGGTGAGACGAACGTTCCGTTCGTGTTCTTCGGCAACCCGGTCGACCGCCTCGAGCATCGTCTCGCCGGCGGCGAACCGGGCGAGGTCCTCACGGATCGTCATGTGCGGCGCGACGATCTCCGCCTGGGTCACGGTGTCGAGCGAACCGCGACCCCGATACAGCATCAGGTCGACGTGGGTGAAGGGCTCGAGCCTCGCCCCGAATCGGCTCTTGGTCTTGCGGATGCCCTTGGCCACTGCCCGCACCTTGCCCGACCCCTGGGTCATGACCGTGACGATCTTGTCGGCCTCGCCGAGCTTGTAGGAGCGCAGGACGATGCCCTGCTCTTTGTAGGGCGGCATCTGCGAATCGTAGCGCCCGAAGTGTTGCAGACACCTCAGCCGAAGTGTGGTGTTTCGGTGGCGGACACCGACTTCCGGCGGGTTCAGTCGAGGCCCGTCCGTGCCGAAACACCCAACAGCGTGCCGGGATCCCTCGGCCGCCCCAGTGCGAAGGGAACGCGGGAGGCCGGTACGTGAGCGACACGATGATGCAGGCCCAGAGCCCGGTCGGTCAGGTGGGCACAGGAACCGTCCTCGACCGGGTGATCGAACGGTTCCGAGAGCAGAACCCCGGCTTCCTGATCGGCGACGACGTGATCCGCCGGTACCACCTCGCGATGCAGTCCCGCGGATTCGTGATCCTCTCGGGCGCGAGCGGTACGGGCAAGACCTGGCTCGCACAGGCTTACGCCGAAGCGGTGGGCGCCCGACCGAAGCTCGCCGCGGTCGACCCGAGCTGGTCGTCGAACGAAGACCTGCTCGGTTACCTCTCCCCGCTCGACGGCTTCTACCACCACACGCCCTTCAGCGAGTTCGTACAGGAATCCGCACGCGAGTGGACCTCGGCCGACCTCGCTGAGCGCACCGCGCGGGACTTCCACGTGATCCTCGACGAGATGAACCTCGCCCGGGTCGAGCACTACTTCTCACGGTTCCTCTCGGCCATGGAGGTCCGCTCGCGCGAGGGCATCGCGCGGCTCGACCTCGCGCCCGGTCACACGGTCGAGCTGACGCCGAACCTGCGGTTCGTGGGCACCGTGAACATCGACGAGACCACGCACGGGTTCGCCGACAAGGTCTACGACCGCGCGCAGCTGATCGAGCTGCCGCTGCAGCGCGACTACGTCGTCGAGTACCTCGAGGCCGAGCCCTACGGGGAGGTCCTGCTCCGCATCTGGGACGTGTTGCGCCCGATCGCGCCGTTCGGGTTCCGGGTGCTCGAGGAGGTCCACAACTACGTGGTCTCAGCGGGCGACGTCGGAGTCGAGTGGCAGGTGGCGCTCGACGAGCAGCTCGTGCAGAAGGTGCTCCCCCGCGTGCGGGGCGCCGACGCCCGGTTCGACGAGGCGCTCGCGGGGTTCGCACAGGCCCTGGACGATCGGTTCCCGCTCGCCAAGGGCAAGGCCGACCTGATGCGCGAGGACTACGCCTCACATGGCTTCGCCAGCTACTTCTGAGCCGACCGTTGAGCCGGCTGCCGAGCCGGCTCCGGTCGGTCTGGAGACGCTCGTCGAGATCGTGCACGGGGTGGATGGCCGGCCCGGCCTGGCCGAGGTGATCGGGCGGCTCCAGCAGGCGCATCGCAAGGACCTCGTGAGGGTGGAACGCTGGACGTCCGGCGACCTCGCCCGACACCCCGAGCCCCGGGAGCTGATCCGCAGCCGCCGCAAGCCCGGCAACCTCGACGAGCTCGGCCGGCTCAAACGCGTCTACGACTCGCGGCGCGTGATGACATCCGACATCCACGAGAACCGGGTGGTGCTGCATTCGGTCCGCGAGGTGCGCCGCGCCCTCGAAGCGTGCGAGGAAGCCGATTCCGCGGCTTCGCTCCTCGAGCTCGACGCGGCGATCGCCCAGGCGCCGTTCCTCGAAGACGTCGGGCGGCTCCGGGGCCTGCCCGGAGTGCCCACCGCCACCCTCGCGGGCGACCCGCTCTACCGGACCGTGTACGAAGCCTGGCTCACCCTGCGGCGCTCCGCCTGAACCCTGCGGGCGTCAGAAGGTCTTCGGGAACGCGATCAGGAACCCGAGCCCGATCACGAGCACGACCATGGCGAGCACGATCATCGCGGCCTGGATCGAGTAGCTCCTGGACTTCGGCGCCAGGCCCGCGAAGAGCAGCACCGACGCGAACAAGACGGCCAACAGCACGTAGTTGTCCGACCGCTGGTTGTTGTCGAGAGCGTCCTGGAACCGGGCCTCGGCCTCGCGCTGCAGCTCCTCCGAATCGAGGGTCGCAGCGAGCTCGTATTCCGGCATCGCGAACGGTGTCGACGGCGCCCGTTCGATGTCATCCCGGGCCTGGGCGATCCACGCTTCGAGCGCCGGTTGGAATTCGGCGCGCACTCGCTCGCGATAGAAGTCCTCGAGTCGTCGGTCACCCGCCGCGAACGCGTCGACGATCTGCTCGAACACCGATACGTCGACGATCGTCTGCTGGCCGGCCAGGGTCGAGGCCCGGACCGATTCCTGCCGCAGACTGCTGGCCTGCGCGTAGGCCGTGGCCTGCTCGCCGCTCCATTTCGCGGACTGGAACGCCGACCAGGCCGCGAGCACCGTCGCAACCGCCAGCAGGGCTGCGCTCGCCACATCGATCCGGCGCTCGCGATGATCGACGGCGCCGATCCCAGTGCGATCTTCCATACGTCTCGCGACCTTCCACGGGCCTGACGGCCGCACACACTACTCGACGAGGCTCTGCGGGCCTGCTCAGGCCCCCATGGGGTGCCAGACGGTCTTGAACTCGGTGAAGGCCGTGATCTCGTACGGGCTCTGCGCGGCGTCGTCGAACGGATCGGCGTCTGGGGCGCGATGCACGCGCTTCACGTTCTCTGCGGCGGCGCGCTCCGTGTCGGTCAGCAGCTCGTCGGGCACGCCCGAGACGTCGAGGCCGTTCACGTCCATGTGGCTCGCGAGCCACGGTACGAGCTCCGCGGTGCGCCCGGTGAGGATGTTCACGACGCCTCCGGGCACGTCGCTCGTCGCGAGCACCTCGGCGAGCGAGACCGCCGGAAGCGGCGAGCGCTCGCTCGCGACCACGACCGTGGTGTTCCCGCCGACGATCGCGGGGGCGACGCGCGAGACCAGGCCGAGCAGCGCCTGGTCGCCCGGCGCGACGACGCCCACGACGCCCGTCGGCTCGGGGAGCGTGAAGTTGAAGTAGGGCCCCGCGACCGGGTTCGTCGCCCCGACGACCTGAGCGAGCTTGTCGGCCCAGCCCGCGTACCAGACCCACCTGTCGATCGTCGCGCTGACGCCGCGCGCCGGGTCGGCGGCGCCGGCATCGGCGAGCTCGGACTCGAACTGGGCACGGCGCCCTTCCATCATCTCGGCGACGCGGTAGAGGATCTGTCCGCGGAGGTACGCGGTCGCTCCCGACCAGGCGGGGAACGCGCCGCGCGCCGCGACCACGGCTTCCCGCAGGTCCTTGCGGGAGGCCAGCGAGACCTGCGCGAGCGGCCCGCCCTCGTGGGTCGTGACCTCGTAGGATCGCCCGCTCTCGCTCCGCGGGAACGCGCCTCCGATGTACAGCTTCGCGGTGCGTCGCACGTCGAGCCTGTCGGTCACGGGGCACCCCCATCGAACGTGAGGTACGGCTCGAGGCCGTGCAGGCCGCCTTCCCGTCCGAAGCCGCTCTCTTTGTAGCCGCCGAACGGGGAGGCTGGGTCGAAGCGGTTGAACGTGTTCGCCCAGACGACGCCGGCGCGCAGTCGCTGGGCCATGTGCAGGATGCGGGACCCCTTCTCGGTCCAGATGCCGGCGCTGAGCCCGTACGGCGTGTTGTTCGCCTTCTCGACGGCCTCGTCGACGGTGCGGAACGTGAGGATCGAGAGCACCGGCCCGAAGATCTCCTCGCGCGCGATCCGGTGGGACTGTGAGACGCCCGTGAACAACGTGGGCCGGAACCAGAAGCCGCGCTCGGGTAGCAGGCACTCGGGTTGGTAGATCTCCGCGCCCTCGCCGACCCCGGACTCGACCAGCTCCTCGATCTTCTCGAGCTGTGCGCGTGAGTTGATCGCGCCGACGTCGGTGTTCTTGTCGAGCGGGTCGCCCACGCGCAGGGTCTGCAGCCGGTCCTTGAGCTTGCCGAGCAGGGCGTCGAAGACCGGCTCCTGCACGAGCAGGCGGGAGCCGGCGCAACACACATGCCCCTGGTTGAAGAAGATGCCGTTGATCACACCCTCAACGGCCTGGTCGATGGGGGCGTCCTCGAACACGATGTTCGCGGCTTTCCCGCCGAGCTCCAGCGTGAGCCGCTTGCCGCTGCCGGCGGTCGAGCGCCGGATGATCTTGCCGACCTCGGTGGAACCGGTGAACGCGATCTTGTCGACCTGGGCGTCCACGAGCGCGGCGCCGGTCTCCCCCGCCCCGGTGACGATGTTCACCACTCCCGGGGGCAGCTCGGCTTCCTGTATGACCTCGGCGAGCAGGAGCGCGGTCAGCGGAGTCGTCTCGGCCGGCTTCAGCACGGCGGTGTTGCCGGCGGCGAGCGCCGGGGCGAGCTTCCAGGCGGCCATGAGCAGCGGGAAGTTCCACGGGATGATCTGCCCGGCGACCCCCACCGGTTCGGGCGTGCCGCGTCCGGGGAAGGCGTACTCGAGCTTGTCGGCCCACCCCGCGTAGTAGAAGAAGTGGGCGGCGGCGAGCGGGATGTCGACGTCGCGCGACTCCTTGATCGGCTTGCCGCCGTTCATCGACTCGAGCACGGCGAACTCACGGGCCCGTTCCTGCAGCTGGCGCGCGATGCGGAACACGTACTTCGCGCGCTCGGCCGGGGCGAGGCCTCGCCAGGCGGGGGCCGCGTCGCGGGCGGCGTCGACCGCAAGGGCCACGTCGGTGACGTCGGCCTCGGCCACCTCGGCGAGCGTCTCCTCGGTCGACGGGCTGATCGTCGCGAACCACTTACCGCTCTTCGGCTCCACGAACTCCCCGCCGATGAACAGCCCGTACCGATCGTCGAGCCGCACGATGTCGGTCGACTCGGGCGCGCTCGCGTACTCCCACGGCGGGGCTCCGCTCGCAGGTCGCTCGATCGCCTCGCTCACGCGCTCCCTCTCAGTCGACGGTGAAGTAGTCCGGGCCGGAGTAGTGTCCGGTTCGTTCCTTCTCGAGCTGCATCAGCACGTCGTTCAGCAGGCTCGAGGCCCCGATGCGGAACAGCTCCGGCGCCATCCAGTCGGGCCCGAGCGTCTCATGCACGAGCACGAGGTACTGGATCGCCTGCTTCGAGCGCCTGACACCGCCCGCGACCTTGACGCCCACGCGGCGATCGGTCTGCCGATGGAAGTCGCGCGCCGCCTCCATCATGCAGAGCGCGTTGGGAAGCGTGGCGTTCACGCCGATCTTGCCGGTCGAGGTCTTGATGAAGTCGGCGCCGGCCGCCATCGCCAGCATCGAGGCCTGACGGACGCGGTCGTACGAGCCGAGCTCCCCGGCCTCGAGGATCACCTTGAGGTGTGCCGAGCCCGCCGCCTCGCGGGCCGCCACGAGCTCCTCGAACGCCTCTGCGTAGCGCCCGCCGAGGAACAGCGAGCGGTTCAGCACGATGTCGATCTCATCGGCCCCGGCGGCTGCCACGTCGGCGACCTCCCGCAGGCGCGCATCGAGCGGCCCGAGCCCAGAAGGGAACCCGCCGGCGACGCTCGCCACCGCGACCCCGGTGCCGGCGAGCTGCTCCACGGCGATCGGCACGAGCTGCGGGTACAGGCACACGGCACCGGCGCTCGGCACCTCGGGGCGGAGGGGATCGGGCCGAACCGCCTTCGCGCACATCGCCACGATCTTGCCGGTGGTGTCGGTGCCCTCGAGGGTGGTCAGGTCCATGCACCGGATCGCGAGCTCGAGCGCCCAGACCTTCGAGTCGCGCTTGATCGAGCGGGTCGCGAGGTCCGCGGCTCGTCCCTCGAGCCCCACTGCGTCGACGGCGGTGGCGCGCGCCACGATCCGCGCCGCCTCGGACGCCGATGCGACCGGCTGGACGGGTGGGCTGGGCGTGATCTCGGGCGCTTGGGACACGCCGTCCATCGTACGGCTGTTCGGCCGCGACTATCCGCCGACGCGCAGCGCGCCCTCCATCTGGGGATGGTAGGTACAGGTGACCGCGTAGGTGCCGGCGCTCAGATCGGGCACGGTCAAAGTCGCCCGCTCGCCGGCGGCGACGTCGGCCTCGGCGCCGGCGTCGGCCTCGAGCGTGAACGTGTGTGGAGCCTTGCCCTCGTTCACGATCTCGAGCTCGGCGCCGGCCGTGGCCTCAACGCATCCCGGTTCGTAGAAGAAGTCCCCCATCGCGACCGTCGTCACGGCACGCGGGTTCTCGCACGCCGGAGCGTCGCCTCCGCCGCCGCAGGAAGCCATCGCGAGCGCCGTCGTCAGGGCTCCGGCGACAACACGCATCCACATGCCCGGCATCTTGCCAGCTCGAAGGAGGATGGCCGTCAGCGACGCTCACGTTCCGGCGTCGGACCGTCGGGATCGGGGCGCGCGGCCCATGGCGGGCGAAGCTGTACGCAGCACCTGCCGGGGGCGGGCGCGAGCACGACGTCGACCGTCTCGTTGCCCAGCCCCGAGACCACGCCGTCGACCAGCTCACGGTTCAGGCCACAGACGATGTCACGATCCTGTTGGGCGAGCGCATGGAACGGACAGTTGCGCAAGCACATCGCGCCGTCGTCGTCGACCGTTGGCTCGTAGCCACAGCCCGTGAGCACGTCGGCGACGACGCTCATCGTTCGCTCCGCCCCGGGGGGCGGCAGCCGCAACCGCTCGCGCTCGTGTCGCCCGATCTCTTCGCCCGTGTCGCGCGCCACGCGGCGTGCGGTCTCGGCGGCGGGCTCCCCGGGTTCCTGACGCGAGATCGCTCCGAGCAGGATCGATCCGATCACGTCGTAGTTGCGTTCGGGGATCGAGACGTGGAGCTCGCGGTCGGACAGCCCGTAGTACTTGGCACTGCGGCCCGCCCCACGACCCGACCGGCCCGGGGGACGCGCGTACGTCGCGACCAGCAGCCCTCGCTCGACGAGCTTGTCGAGATGGAAGGCGGCGAGCTTGCGGGAGACGCCGACCGCGGCGGCCACCTCCTCGCGTGATGCGGGACGCCCGTGGTCGCGAACGAAGAGGTACATCGAGCGCCGGAGGTCGTCGTCGAGGGCGGCGATCGGGCCGACGTCACGTTCGAGCCGTTCCAACATGGAGTCACCTTACCCCAACATCTCTTGGATGAATCGAAGGAAACAAGAGGATGTCGCGTCTATCTCCCGAGCTCCTTGGCGAAATACCCTTGACGGGAGGTTCGAGGCGATGTAGGACTATCCATCTAAGACCAACAGCAGTGGGTGTTACGACAGAGAGGAGGCACCCATGATCCAGGGAAGGAAGGTCCGGGCCCTGCCCGGAGCGGGGCTCGCGCTCGTGTTGGTTGCGACGCTCGCCGTCTCCGGCCTCACCGCGTTCGCGAGCGGGCAGGGCGAACGCACAGGTGACGCAGAGGCCGCCACCGTGCACGAGCACCAGCACGACCGGGCGGCGTTCGCGAAGCGCGCCTTCCGCGACGACATGCGCAAACTCTGGGAGGACCACATCACGTGGACGCGACTGGTCATCGTGAGCTTCGCCGCGGATCTCCCCGACCTCGGTCCGACGACCGAACGCCTGCTGCAGAACCAGGTGGACATCGGGAACGCGTTCAAGCCGTTCTACGGCAAGGCCGCCGCTCGCCGCTTGACCGCCCTGCTCACCGAGCACATCACGGTGGCGGTCGACGTGCTCGTCGCCGCGAAGGCGGGCGACGACGAGGCCTTCGAGGACGCCTCGAACGCCTGGTACCGCAACGGTCGCCAGATCGCGCACTTCCTGCACGAGGCGAACCCCGACAACTGGGGGCTCCGAGAGATGCGACGCATGATGCGGGAGCACCTCGACCTCACGCTCACCGAGGCGGCACATCGGCTCGCAGGTGAGTTCGAGAAGGACATCACGGCCTACGAGGACGTGCACGAGGCGATCCTGCACATGGCAGACATGCTGAGCCGCGGCGTCATCAAGCAGTTCCCCGGCACGTTCGCCTGAGCCGCGCCTGGCTCATGCCATGCCGACCGACACGAAGGAGGCCAGTGACATGGCAACGATCGACACCACCGGGAAGGCCCGCGCCGGCAGCTCGGTGTTGACGGCCGACCCCGTCGAGCAGGCGTTCTGGATCCTGCGGTCGGGGTTCACCCTCGCGCCGATCCTGTTCGGCTTGGACAAGTTCTTCAACTTCATGGTCGATTGGCCGAACTACCTGGCCCCGTGGCTCGACCGCCTCGTGCCCGGCACCGCGCAGGAGTTCATGTACGTCGTCGGGGCGATCGAGATCGTCGCCGGCATCGTGGTGGCTGTGCGGCCGGTCTTCGGCGGATACCTCGTGGCCGCCTGGCTCGGGGGCATCGTCGTGAACCTGCTGACCGCGGACCCCCCGCGCTTCTACGACGTCGCCCTGCGCGACTTCGGGCTCGCCTTGGCCGCGCTCGCGCTCGCCCGACTGGCGACCGGGCTCGCGAGGCGTCACGATCGGAGCTGACGGCACGACGCCCAACCGGACACGACCGCTGAGGGAAGGATGGACACCGACAGGTACGCGCCGATCCGCCACCACGCGGCTATCGGCGACGGCCGGACGATCGCCCTCGTCGGGCTCGACGGATCGATCGACTGGCTCTGCCTGCCGGATCTGGACTCCCCCAGCGTGTTCGGCTCCCTCCTCGACGCCGGATCGGGAGGCGCGTTCACGGTCGCCCCGGACGTGCCGTTCCGGTCGACCCACCGGTACGTCGAGGCCACGAACGTCCTCGTGACGGACTTCACGACGCCGATGGGCGCCGTTCGCGTGACCGACGCGATGACGCTCCCCGGAGACGATCTCGCTCCCTTCCGAGAGCTCGCTCGCAGGATCGAGGTCGTGTCGGGGCGGGTCCCGATGCGATGGTCGATCACACCCAGGTTCGGATATGGGCAGGATCGGACCACGATCGGCCTCCGGCGCGGCATCCCCGTCGCATCGGCGGGGAGCGTGGCGCTGGCCGTCAACACGTGGGATGCGGGGTCGCCTCGGCTCGGCCCGTCATCGATCGAGGGACGCTTCGTCGCACAGGGCGACGCGACGATCGCGATGTCGGTGGCATCGCAGGAGCCGCTCGTGCTTCCCGGCCGCGACGACGTCGAGCGCCGCCTGGCCGGCACCGTCGAGTTCTGGCGTTCCTGGGCCCACGCCTGCTCCTACGAGGGAGCGTGGCGAGACGCCGTCGAGCGGAGCGTCTTGGCGCTCAAACTGCTGGTGTTCGCCCCCTCCGGAGCGGTAGCCGCCGCCGCGACGACCTCGCTGCCGGAGGACATGGGGGGTGAGCGGAACTGGGACTACCGGTTCTGCTGGCTCCGCGACTCCGCGTTCACCGTGGCCTCGTTCCTTCGCCTCGGATTCGTCGCCGAAGCCGACGCGTTCTTCTGGTGGTTGATGCACGCGTCGCAGCTGACCCATCCGCGGTTGGAGGTCCTGTACGGGCTCGACGGAGGCATCGGCACCCGGGAGACAGAGCTGCCGCTCGCCGGTTACGGAGGATCGGCCCCGGTGCGCGTGGGGAACGCGGCGGTCCGCCAGGTACAGCTCGACATCTACGGGTCGCTCATGCAGGCGGCGTGGGTCTACACGGCGGCGGGACGGCCGATCGACGGCGAGGTCGCGCGGCGGCTGGCTCGCACCGCCGACCTGGTCTGCGACATCTGGCGAGAGCCCGACTCCGGCATATGGGAGGTTCGCAGCGAACCCCGGCACTTCACCCACTCCAAGATGATGTGTTGGGTCGCCCTGGACCGAGCGATCCGTCTCGCGAGCCGCGGGCACATCCGTGGACCCGTCGACCGATGGAGCGCGCAGCGGGAGGCGATCGATTCCTTCGTCGAGTCACGGTGCTGGTCCGATTCGCGGAGGAGCTACGTCCGCTCCGCAGGAAGCAGCGAGCTGGACGCCTCTGTCCTGCTCGGAGCGCTGCTCGAGTACCGCGATCCTCGCGATCCGCGGATGACCCGCACCATCGATGCGATCCGGCGCGACCTCGGCCGTGGCCCTCTCCTCGACCGGTACCGAGGCGTCGACGGCGTACAGGGCTCCGAGGGCGCCTTCCTCGCATGTTCGTTCTGGCTCGTGGAGGCTCTGGCCCGTTCCGGCCGGCGGTCCGAGGCATCGTCGCTGATGGAGGAGCTTCTCTCCGAAGCGAACGACGTCGGGCTCTACTCCGAGGAGATCGACCCCTACAGCGGCGAATTCCTCGGGAATTTCCCCCAGGCGCTCTCGCATCTCGCGCTCATCGGCGCGGCCGTGGCCCTCGAGGACGTGTCCACGCCGTGAACGTCTGGTCGGCGGTCGTCGGGGGGTTGGCGGGCACGCTGGTGCTGACGACCGTGCTCAGGGCGTCGACGGAGCTGCGCCTGACCCGGATCGATCTTCCCTTCCTGCTCGGGACCGCGTTGACCTCGTCGCGCCGGCGCGCGAAGGCGATCGGGTACGTGGCGCACTTCTCGTTCGGGATCCTGTTCGCCCTCGGATACTTCGTGCTGTTCGTGACGTTGCAGGCGAGCGGGCCCGTCCTCGGCGCCGCGTTGGGCGTCGCCCAAGCCGCCTTCGCCGGGACCGCCCTCGTCAACGTGTTGCTGCCGATCGTGCATCCGAGGATGGGCTCGGGGTTCAGCTCCTCGAAGGAGCGGACGCTCCTGGAGGAGCCGGGCTTCATGATGCGGAACTACGGCCGAGCCACGCCGCTGGTCGGCCTCGTGGTCCACGTGCTGTACGGAGCCATCGTGGGCACGTTCGTCCAGTACGGCTCTCGGTGAGCGAGCCTCGATCTAGTACCCGAGACGGTCGAGCGCCTTCGGGTCGCGCTGCCACTCCTTCATGACCTTGACCCGAAGGTCGAGGAAGACCCGCTCCCCCACGAGCGGTTCGATCCGCTCCCGGGCCTGCGAGCCGATCGCCTTGAGGGTCTGGCCCCCCTTGCCGATCAGGATGCCCTTCTGGGAGTCGCGCTCGACGACGATCGAGGCGTAGATGCGTGCGATCCCGTCTTCAAGCTCGATCTCGTCGACGACCACGGCCACCGAGTGCGGCACCTCGTCGCGAGTGACCGCCAATGCCTGTTCGCGCACGAGCTCGGCGATGCGAATCTCGGTCGGCAGATCGGTCACCTCGCCGCCGGGGAAGAGCGCCGGCCCCTCCGGCATGCGAGCCTCGAGCAGCTCGAGCAGGGTGCCGACGCCGATGCCGCCCAGCGCGGAGACCGGCACGACCTCGTCCCAGCCGCCGAGCTCCCCCGCGGCCGCGAGTTGCGGCACTTCCTCGTGATGACGGATCCGGTCGATCTTGTTCACCACGCAGAGCCGGCTCGGCGTGTCGGCCGGCGCGACCTGGTGTTCGTACACGTACGCGTCGCCACGCCCCACCCCGGCGGCCGCGTCCACCACCTGCACCACCGCGTCGACGCCCTCGACGGCATCGCTCACCAGATCGTTCAGGCGCACGCCGAGAGCGGTGCGGGGCTTGTGGAACCCCGGGGTATCGGTGAACACGATCTGCAACTCGTCGGTGGTTCGGATCGCCCGGATGTCACGCCTGGTCGTCTGGGGCTTGTCCGAGACGATCGCGACCTGCTCGCCAACCAATGCGTTCACGAGCGTGGACTTTCCGACGTTGGGGCGGCCGACGATCGCGACGACGCCCGAACGGAACCCGCCGGTCACAGGTCGAGGTGGCCGGGGCCGAACGCGTCGGGCAGCAACTCGTCGAGCGACCAGGACCGTCGTTTCGATCCGTCGGCCGACTCGCCGATCACGGCCAAGCCGGGCCCACCGAACTCGAACAGTACCTGCCGGCACCCGCCGCACGGCGGTGTGGGATCGTCGGCATCGGTGACCACGGCCACGGCCCGCGCGTTCGACGCGGCGCCGGCGGCCACCGCCATGGCCACGGCGTTGCGCTCGGCGCAGACCGAGACCGGGTAGCTCGCGTTCTCGACGTTGACGGCCGCGAAGACCTCGTCGCCCGCGAGCAGCGCGGCACCGACGTGGAACCCGCTGTACGGGGCGTACGCCCTGCCTCGGATCTCTCGGGCCGCCGCGATCATGCGATCCAACGTCTCCGTGTCGATCGACGTCATGTCGCCGGTTCCTCCACGAGGCGCGGCTCCACCTCGGGGTCCCGGGTGATCAAGACCCTCTCGATGCGCCTGCCCTTGACCTCCTCGGCGGTGAACGTGAGACCGTCGATGCGGCACTCCTCGCCCTCGTCCGGGATGTGACCGAGGAGATCGAGGACCAACCCCGCCACGGTGTCCCAATCCTCGTCGGGCAGATCCACGTCGAGCAGCTCGTTGAGGTCGTCGATCGAGGTCTTGCCGCTCGTGCGGAAGACGCGGTCGGCCACCTGCTCGAACTCGGGCTCCTCCCTGTCGTACTCGTCGGTGATCTCGCCGACCAGCTCCTCGAGCAGGTCCTCGAGCGAGACGAGGCCGGTAACCGACCCGTACTCGTCGGTCACGAGCGCCATGTGGAACTTCTCTCGCTGCATCTCCTTCAGCAGGTCGGCCACCTTCTTCGACTCGGGGACCCAGCGCGCTTCGCGGACGACCTCCGCGAGCGGCATGTCGTGTTTGCCCTGATGGAGCGCCTTCAGCACATCCTTGGCGAACACGATGCCGATCACCGAGTCGAGGTCCTCGTCGGCGTCGTACACGGGGATGCGCGACGTGCCGTGGGTGAGCACGAGCGCCTGGACGTCGCGGAGCGCCTTGTCGTCTTCGATCGCGATGATGTCGGGCCGCGGCACCATCACCTCTCGAGCGATCGTGTCGCCGAACTCGAAGATCGAATGGATCAGAGCCCGCTCACCTTCGTCGATCGAACCTTCCTCGGTGCCGACCTGGACCATCGACCGGATCTCTTCCTCACTCACGAACGGTCCGGCCTTGATGCCCTTCCCGGGCAGCAGGACGTTGGCGAGGCCGATGAGCCCACGCGTCGGCCACGCGAGCAACCGCCCGAGGAACCAGACGAGCGGCGCGAGAGCGAGCGCCATGCGGTCCGAATGCAGCACGCCGAAGGTCTTCGACATCGCCTCGACGAACACGAAGTAGAGCAGGGTGAACACGAGCGACGCGACGGTGACGCCCAGGCTGCCGAACTCGCGTTGGGCGAGGATCGCGACCAGGATCGCCGAACCGTTCTGCACGATCATCACCGCGAGGTACACCGAGTTCAGGTATCGGGGCGGGTCGGTCTCGAGCCGCACGAGCAGCGCGGCGTTCCGACGCCCCTCCTCTTCGAGGGCGAGCGCCTTCACGCGCGTCATGCGGGTGAGTGACGACTCGGCCAGCGCGAGCAGCGATCCGAGCACGACCAGCACGACGACGAGCACCCACATCCAGGTCACGGCACGGTCACCCCGCTGTAGCGCTCTTGCCGCGCCCACATCTCGACACGGTCGTCGTCGGCCTCGTGGTCGTAGCCGAGCGCGTGGAGGACCCCGTGCACGACCAACAGCCGCAGCTCCGAGCCCGGATCGTCGGGGTTGTTCCGGGCCGCTACCCGTGGCGCGATCACCACGTCACCGAGGACGCGCACGCCGCGCTCATCGACGTCGTGCTCGTCATCGAGCGTGAACGTGAGCACGTCGGTGGGACCGGCTTCGTGCATGTAGCGCTCGTGCAGCTCGGCGATCTCGTCATCGTCGACGAACGCCAGCGACAGTTCGACGTCGACGAGCCCCTCCCCGACGAGCGTGGCACGCGCGAGGTCGGCGAGGGCCGGATCGAGCACCACGGCCGGCGCGTCGATCATGCGGTTCGAGACCAGGACCCTCGGATACCCGCCGCCGTCGTCGTCGGTCGCCCTCGCGTTCATGGCTCCACCTGCGGGCTCTGCTGCCCGAACCGATCGTAGGCCTCCACGATGTCCTGCACGATCTTGTGCCGAACGACGTCGCGACCACCGAGGTGGCAGAACGCGATGTCGACGACCTCGTCGAGGATCTCCTCGACCACGGCGAGTCCGCTCTTCTGCCCGTGCTCGAGGTCCACCTGCGTGGCATCGCCATTGATCACCGCCTTCGACCCGAACCCGATACGGGTCAGGAACATCTTCATCTGCTCGGGGGTGGTGTTCTGAGCCTCGTCGAGGATCACGAAGGCATCGTTCAGGGTCCGACCTCGCATGTACGCGAGCGGCGCGACCTCGACGGTGCCTCGCTCCATCAACCGCGGCAG
>Ga0256867_10000130_pt1 | contig 27344 bp, 26 predicted proteins | sample RVTome_15_FD_185939 | JGI IMG/M metagenome (GOLD analysis project Ga0256867, IMG submission 185939) | Soil microbial communities from uranium-contaminated site in the Upper Colorado River Basin, Wyoming, United States - RVT150D86 (HiSeq) ... | reverse complement strand
GTACGTATGGCGGTGGAGCGTCTTGTCGGGCAGGCGCGAGACGATCTCCGACTCGGGGAAGAGCCGCCCGCCGCGCTCGAGCAGGTGCTCGAGCGTGAGCGGGAATTTCATCATCGTGCTACGCATGTGCTCATCTTAACCGCCAATACGCCAAGACCGCCATGAGTAAGTTCGACATGAAACCGCGAAGACGCGGAGAGAAACCGGACACGACTCGCGCCTTGCATTTTGTGTTTTAGGTTTCACGAATCAGGTTTCAGGAGTTTGTCGGCCACGGGTGACCGGTCACCGTTTACTGTTCGCGGTGAACGAGACGGCGCGAGTCCTCCCCGTCAATCGCCGCCAGTTGACTGATTCCGTGCGCGGCGAAGCGCCGCGCGGCGGAAAGCGCGCGTTGGTCCCGCTCGTGCTCGAGCGACCACTGCGCGTGGCGCGCGAGGAGCGCCGCCTCCATGGCACGCCCCAGCGTCATCGCAAAGCGCCGCGCCCCCGCCTCGAGTTCCTCGGGCCCCGCTTTCACGGCACGGTTGTGCCACGACTCGGCCTGCTCCACGGCACGCTCGACCTGCGCGGAGATCTTGACGAGATCGGCCTCGCGCACTTCTCGCAGAAGAAACCCTGTTTCGCGCTTCAGGACGCCAAATCCCCCTGACGCATCGACGGCACGCAGCGTCTCGAGCGCCAGCACGTTGGTCGTTCCCTCCCAGATGGGGAGCACCTGCGCGTCGCGCAGCAGCACCGGAATACCCGTATCCTCGACATAGCCCGCTCCCCCGAAGGCCTCGACGATCTCGGAGAGGATCTGCACCGATTGCTTCGCCGTAAGCAGCTTCGCCACGGGCGTGAGCTGGCGCGAGAGTTGTGCCTGCTCTTCGCTCGCCTTGCCCGCTTCCTCGCGCCCCAGCAGCTCGACGATGAAAAACGCGAGGTGCAGTGCGCCGAGAAACTCGGCCTCGAGGCCCGCGAGCGTATCGACATGGAGCGGCTTCTCCGAAAGCGGCGCTCCAAACGCGATGCGCTTGTAGGCATAGTCGCGGGCCAGCGCCAGGCCGCGCCGCGCCAGCGCGACCGCGCTCACCGCGTTCCAGGTGCGCGTCACATTGAGCATCGGGGCTATCGCTTTCACGCCGTCGCTCGTACTCCCCACGAGCTCGGCGGCGGTCGCGTCGAGCGTGAGCTCCGCGGTGGGCACCTTGCGCGTGCCGAGCTTGTCCTTCAACCGATTCACCCAGATTCCGTTCGTCCGCCCCTTCGCATCGCTCGTCTCGACGTAGAACAAGGCGAGCCCCCTTCCGCCGGAGGGATTGCCCTCGGGCCGCGCCAGCGTGAGTGCCATTTGCGAGGCGATCGCAGAGGTGAACCACTTCCGGCCGTAGAGCCGCCAGCCCTTCTCCTCCTCGCGCGCGATGGTCTCGGTCAGCCCGACGTCAGAGCCGCCCGCCGCCTCCGTCATCCACTGGCCGCTCGTCCAGAATTCGCCCGCATCGCGGCTGGTGAGGTGCGGGAGCGCGCGCGCGATGAGCGCCTCGTTGCCCGAGGCGACAAGCGCCTTTGCCGCTCCGTCCGACATCGCGAGCGGACAGCTGTAAAGATCGGTTGAGGGTGTGAACAGATAGGCCAGCGCGAACTGGTGAATGCGCGAGGACGGCCCGTGCCGGCGTTCGTACGCGAGGGCGACAAGCCCTTCCTCGGCCGCAATGTGCTGCGCCTTGCGCCACAATGGCGAGACCTCGATCCGGTCCACGCGCGTGCCCCAGGCGCTCCATTGCACGAGCCGGGGCTCGTTCTCGCGGTCGGCGAGCTGAAAACGGTAGAGCTCCCCGCCGGCGCGCTCGCCCATCGCGCTCAGCGCAGGCTCAATTTCCGTGAGCACGTCGGGAGACAGCGCGCGCGAAAGGTAGGAGCGAAGCGCCCGGTCAGCGGTGTACTGGTTCCCGAGCCTGGGCGGCGACTGGACGAATGGCATTGCAATGTCCTATTTGAACCGCCAGGACGCCAAGAATGCTGAGTCTATAACGAACCGCCGAGACGCCGAGGGCGCCGAGAACGACATCAACCAACAACACTTAACGCGAAAATCACGAATCGCCTGATTTGTCGCGCTTCTGTTTCAGGAGATCGGCGAGGCCCTCGAATGGGCGCTGGGTCGCATGTGTTTGCTGCCCGGTGTCGGCATCGCGCCCGGCGCTGTCCAGGTACTTCCGGTGCTCGGCTTCGTGGCAGTAGGTGCACAGCAGCTCCCAGTTGCTGCCGTCGGGCGGATTGTTGTCATGATTGCCGTCGCGGTGGTGGACCTCGAGCAGCTGCAGATTCGCCCGCGTGAATTCCCGGCCGCAACGCCCGCAGACCCAGGGATAGAGCTTGAGCGCCTGCTCGCGATAGCCCTTCTCGCGCGCCTCGCGGTTGCGCCGCGCTTCGGCGACCACGCGGTCAAGCCTGGCGTGATCGGGACCGGATTTTCCTGCCGCCATGGCCGCTCGGGGCATCCGGAATTGGCTGCCACCGGGAAGCGAAGAGTATACGTGATGTTCTTCCTGCACCGCACCCTGACCGGTGCGCGCAGCGGGTGACCGGTCACTGGTCACCGGTCACTGGTCACGCGGTCCAAGCCTACTGCGGCGGCCAACCGGGCAGCGCCTTGCATCGCTCGAGCCAGGCGATCACGGACGGATAGTTTTCGAGCGCAACCTTGCCCTCGGGTGCCGAGCTGACATAGGGGAAACAGGCCACATCGGCGATGGTAGGCCGGTCGGCCGCAAGCCACTGATGGCTCTTCAGCCGCCCTTCCATCGCCGCGAGCCCCTTGCGGCCGAACTCCTGCGCTTTGTCCAGGGGCCCCAGCGTCTCGCGGCCCATCACCACCGCGCGCCGCCCATACTGCAGGCCGCACTGGATCTCGGTCGCCGCAAGCACCATCCACTGCATGACCGCGGCCATGCCGGCCGGATCAGTCGGCAGCCATTTCTCGCCGCCGTGCTTGCGCGCCAGGTAGACCAGGCACGCACCCGAATCCCAGATGACGGTTCCATCGTCCTCGATCGCGGGCACCTCGCCCCGCGGATTGATCCTGAGATAGGCCGGCTGCTTGTGCTCCTGGTTCTTGTTGTCGAGCACAACGCGCTCATACGGGACGTTCAGAAGACCCAGCAGAATGCGGACCTTGTAGGCATTGCCAGACGTCTGGAATACGTAGACCTTCATCTTCCCTCCTCCGGAAAGCAACGGCCCCGCCCGCGGAAAGGCTATGTCGGGGCCTTTGCGAATGGTAAAGTTCGCGTTGATTCTAGGCTGAGCGGCGCATTCCTGCCACAGCGCAGTCCACAAGATGGATGGGCCGCCGGAGCAGGCGGCACGGCACGCATAAGGAGAGAGCAGCACCATGACGATCAAGCTCGGCGGCGTGATGCAAAGCCCCGTTACACCCCTCAAGGATGATTTCAGCCCGGACCTTGCAGCCTTTGAACGGCTTCTCGATTTCCACGTTCGCACCAGCGGCACCGCGATCTCCTGGCCGCATCACAAGGGCGAATCGCTGAACCTCACGATCGAGGAGCGCAAGCGTTTCGCCGAGGTGGCTGTCAAAACCGTTGCCGGCCGCGTCGGCATCTCCATCCATGTGAGCGCGCTCTCCGTCGAGGATTCGCTGGACCTCGCGCGCCACGCGGAAAAAATCGGCGCTGACGCCATCATCGCCATCACGCCCTATTTCTGGAACCCGTCGAAAGAGGCGATCTACGAGCATTTCGTCCGCCTGGGCACCGCCGTCGACCTGCCCCTCATCGCCTACAATTCCCCGAGCTACCTCTCCGGAATCGAATTCGACGGCGAGCTGCTCGCCCGCCTGATCGAGCGGCTGCCGAATCTCATCGGAATGAAGGAAGCGAGCTTCAACAGCGAGAAGTTCATCGAGCTCGCGCGCGCCGCCTTTCCGCTGCGACCCGACTTCGCCCTGGTGACGGGCGTCGAGTACCTCCTGCCATCGGTGCCTCTCGGCGGGGTCGGCTCGTACTCGTCCGCCGGCGCCATCTGTCCCAACCTGTGCAACCGCGCATTCGATGCCTGCGTCGCCGGGGACTGGGACAGGGCGCGCGAGCTGCAGTACAAGCTCTCGCGCCTGTGGCTTCTCTTCCGCGACCAGTACCCGTCCTCGTTAAAGGGGGGGATGGTGATGATGGGCCGGCCGGTGGGGCCCACCCGCCCGCCCCTGCCCACAGCCACCAGGGAGCGCCAGCAACACATCCGTACCCAGCTCGAGGAGATGGGAATACTCGATACCGAGCCGCACGGCTGGTAGGACACCGGTGATTCGTAGTTCGTTTCAGCCAGGGCTGGTCCATACGCCCGTCACGCCATTCACGCGCGAGCATCGCGTTGATTTCGCGCTCTACGAGAGAATCATCGACTTCCACCTGCGCAACGGCGCCGATGCGTTGGCATTGCCCATGCACGCCGGCGAATCGGTCAGCCTGACCGACGCGGAGCAGCGCGAGCTGCTCGACCGCGCGATCAGGAAGGTGAACAGGCGCGTCCCCGTGATCGCCCACGTGAGCGATTCGGGAACGTCGATTGCGGCGGCCAGGGCCCGGCACGCCGAGGAAGCGGGCGCGGCGGCAGTCATTGCGGCGGCGCCCTATTACTGGACGCCGCCGCCCGCAATGCTGCTCGAGCACTTCGCCCGGATCGGCTCGGCCGTACGCGTCCCGTTCCTGATCTACAACGCGCCTGACGAGATGGGCGGCACCCGAATGACGACCGATCTCGCCTTGAAGCTCATCGACCGGCTCGAGAACTTCGCGGGCATCGTGGACGCGAGCCTCGACTGGCAGTTCATGATCGACGTCGTTTACTTCGCCCGCCGTGCGCGGCCGCAGTGGCAGCTCCTCACCGGCACGGAATACATGGTCTCGGCGCGGGCGATCGGGACCTCGGGCGCATTCTCGCCGCTTGCCGGTATCGCCCCGTCTCTCGTGCGCCGTCTCCATGACTTGTGCGCCAGGGAGGATTACGCCTCGGCACGCAAGGTGCAGGAGGACATCGCGGCGCTGCGCAGGCTCCTCAGGAACGGCGGAATCGCCGCCTTGAAGGCCGCGTTACGCACCCTGGGCCGCGAATGCGGCGAGCCCCGCTATCCCCTGATGCCCCTGGGAGAAGCCGAGCGGGTCGCCCTTTCCGAGCAGCTAGCGGGTCTTGGCTCGCTACACGCAGAGCCCCGCGGCTGGTGAAGCCCGGTCCCAACGACGTCGCATGATTGCGGGGATCTGCATGCTGGATGACTCCGAGCTCAAGGAGGCGCTCTCAGATGCCAAGGCCTATTTTTTTGCCGGCCACGTCGACTCGGCTGTCGACGTGTTGCTGGAGACATTGGACAGGTGTGAACCGGAATCGGATGCGGCCGAATCCGTTTATTCCGCGCTGGGAGGAATATCCTGCGCGTTGTGGACAAGGAAGGATTTCGAACTGAACAAGGCGGTCACTTCCAGGGTCATGAACGAGGTATTGAAGCGCGTTGGACGCAAGATTGATTCCGAATATCTCGACCTATACGTTACGGCCTGCGTAGAAACGGGTTCAAGCCCGTTTCCGATTCGACGACTTTTCCGCCACCAGAACCTCATTGAAGTTTTTCCCGACCACCTGCAGGGGGATGTCGCCGAATGCGGTTGTGCCCGTGGCCTCTCGTTTCTGGAATTGTGCTTGGACCACGCCAAGAGGCACCCTGGCTGGCTGGGCGAGTGCTTCCATGTTTTCGACTCGTTCGAAGGGCTAAGTAAACCAATAGACAAGGACCTCGACTTTGGTCAAACCGCGTCGGATGCAAGGCGACTCGCGGATAACATGGTAGCCGGGCGCTTCGCCTTTCCGCTCGAACTCGTAACAGAGAACATTCATCGTCGTTTTCCAAATGCTCGGCTCCATCCTGGATGGATTCCCTCCAGCTTCGTTGGGCAGCCGGAGCGCACCTACCGGTTCGTGCACATTGACGTCGATCTTTACGAGCCGACGCGTGACTGCCTGAGCTACTTCCTTCCGAGACTTGCAAAGGACGGCATAATCATTACGGACGATTACAGCTGGCCCGGGGCGCGACGTGCGTTCCAGGAGGCTTACGAAGAGAAGAGCCTGCCGCTGCAGACCACCGATACGCTGCAAGCCTTTCTCGTCAGCTCGGGAGCTGTTTTCCACCAAAATAAATGAGCGCCAAAAGGCCGACGGCGTTGGTAACGGGAGCCTCGCAGGGCATTGGCGCGGCGATTGCGGCGCGCCTCGCGGAGCGCGGCTACGACGTCGCGGTGTCTTCCACTAACCCGGACAAGCTTGCGAACACGGTTTCGCAGGTCACGAAAACTGGCGCGCGAGCGGTGCCAGTTGCGCTCGATGTATGCTCCCGTGCCAGCATCGCCAGGGCGATGGCAGCAGTCGTCGAGGCCTTCGGTCAGATCGATGTGCTCGTCAATAATGCAGGGATACCCCTCAAGAAGCCCGCGGTCGACATCACGCCCGAGGAATGGGACCGCGTGCTCGACACTAACCTCACCGGCGCCTTCTTCATGAGCCAGGAAATGGCGCGGCACCTCCTCGCGACCAGGCGCCCCGGATGCATCATCAACATTGCATCCACGCACGGCCTGGTCGGGCTTCCGGAGCGCGCCGCCTACTCCATCGCCAAGGGAGCCCTCGTTCACATGGCGCGCGTGCTGGCTGTGGAATGGGCGGCGAGCGGGATCCGGGTCAACGCTGTGGTCCCCGGGCGCGTCGACACGCCGTCGCGGGCAGGATCGCTCGCCGAGCCCGGCTACCGTGACATGGCGCTCAACCGCGTGCCGCTGCGGCGGTTTGCGACGAGCGATGAGGTCGCGGCCGCCGTGTGCTATCTCGCCAGTCCCGAGGCGGCCTACGTCACAGGGCAGGCGCTGGTGCTGGACGGTGGCCTGACGGCGCACTAGGAAGAAATAGAGGAACTCACGGCACACGCCGGGATTCGCGATGAAGACGTTCGATGTACTGGTAGTCGGCCGCGGCAACGCGGCGCTGTGCGCCGCATTGGCGGCACGCGATCAGGGCGCATCAGTGGGAATGCTTGAAGCGGCCAGTGTGGAGGAAGCCGGCGGCAACAGCCGATTCGCGGGCGGCGTCATGCGATTTGCCTACAACTCGGTGACGGATCTTCAGCGCCTGTCCGATATTCCGGAAGAGGAAGTCAAGAACGCCGACTGGGAAAGCAATACCGTCGAGCAGTTCTACGACGACCTCTACCGGGTCACGAGCTTTCGCACCGACCCGGCCCTGAGCGAGACCCTCGTCACGCAGAGCCTCGATGCGATGGTCTGGCTGCGCAGCCAGGGCGTGAGGTTCGCTCCGAACTACCGCCACCAGTCGGCGGTGATCGATGGCAAGCGCAGGTTCTTCGGCCGCATGCCGATGTGGATCACCGGCGGCGGACCCGGTCTCGTGCAGGACCTCACCACGACTGCCGTTCGCAAAGGCGTCGAGATTTTCTACGAGACACGCGCGGTGTCGCTGCTGTATGACGGCGAGCGCGTCGCCGGCGTGCAGGCGAAGACACGCGGCAAGCCGGTGACGTTTAATGCGAACGCGGTGGTCCTGGCCTGCGGAGGATTCGAAGCCAATCCCGAGTGGCGCACGCGCTACCTCGGACCGGGCTGGGAGCTCGCCAAGGTGCGCGGCACGCGCTTCAACGTCGGCGACGGCCTTCGCATGGCGCTCGACATCGGCGCCTGCCCGTACGGCAACTGGTCCGGCCGGCACGCCGTCTCGTGGGAGCGCCACGCGCCCGAGTTCGGCGATCTCAACCTGCCGGAAAGCTCGTACCGCCACAGCTTCCCGATGTCGATCATGATCAACGCCGAGGGCAGGCGCTTTGTGGACGAAGGCATTGAGTTCTACAACTACACCTATGCGAAGTACGGGGCGGAAGTGCTGAAGCAGCCGGGCCAGTTCGCCTATCAGGTGTTCGACACCAAGGTGAAGCACCTGCTGCGCCCGGAATACGGGGACCGCAACGTAACCCGGGTCACGGCCAACACGCTCGAGGAGCTGGCTTCGAAGCTCGAGGGCGTGAACCGGGACGGTTTCTTGAGGACGGTGCGCGAGTTCAACGCGGCCGTGCGCACGGACGTGGCGTTCAACCACTCGATCAAGGACGGGCGCGGCACCGTGGGCATCGATCCGCCCAAGTCGAACTGGGCGAACCCGCTCGATACCCCGCCCTTTGAAGCCTACGCGGTCACCTGCGGCATCACCTTCACCTTTGGCGGCCTGCGGGTCGACCCGGCAACCGCCCAGGTGCTCGATCTCAATTTCCATCCGATTCCCGGTCTCTATACCGCGGGCGAGATGCTGGGCGGGCTCTTCTACTTCAACTACCCGGCTGGCACGGGCCTCGTTTCCGGCACCGTTTTCGGCAGACTCGCGGGCTCCAGCGCTGCAACGGCCGGACGGAAGTAGAATCGCAAGACAAGGTCCATCCCGCGGGCCGCAAGGATCCGCCAGGGCAGCGCATAAGGAGAGGAAGCGATGATCACCGACACGCTGGCACGATTTGTCATCGACACGAAGACCGCCGCGGTGCCGCCTCCTGTGCTGGAGGCCGCATGCAACGCGCTGACCGACACGGTGGGTGTGGCCCTCGCGGGCACGCTGGAACCCCTCGGCGAGATTGCGACGCGCTGGGTGCAGGATCTCGCGGCCCGCCGGCAGGCGACGTTCTGGGGCCACGATCTTGGAACGTCCGTAGTCGAGGCGGCTTTCGCCAACGGCATTTGCAGCCACGCCCTCGATTTCGACGACAGCCATCCCAACATGCGCGGGCATCCGAGCGCCACTCTCGTGCCCGCCGCCCTGGCCGTCGGGGAAGCGAGCGGCGCGCCCGGTCGCGACGTTCTTGCCGCCTATGCGATCGGCCTGGAAGTGGGCGGAAAGCTTGCGCTTTGCCTCGGGAACGGCCACTACCTGCGCGGCTGGCACACAACCGCCACCGCTGGTGTGTTTGGCGCGACAGCCGTGGCCGCACGCCTGTGGGGACTCGATGCGGGCGCTCTGCGCAAGGCATGGGGTCTCGCGGCATCACAGATGAGCGGGCTCGTGCGCAATTTCGGAACGATGACGAAGCCGTTTCACGCCGGGCACGCAGCGCGCTGCGGGGTCTTCTCGGCGTGGATGGTGCGGCAGGGCTTCACCGCCAGCGACGCAATCTTCGACGGTGAGAACAACGTCTTCGACACCTACGGCGGCAACGACGGCGCACCGGCGGCCGAGCTGGTTCAGCGGCTGGGACAACCCTGGGAGGCAACCGAACCCGGCATCTACGTGAAGCGCTGGCCGTGCTGCTATTCCAGCCACCGGCCGATCGGAGGTCTCGTCGAACTGATCCAGAATCACCGCTTGCAGCCGGACGAGATCACCGAAGTCGCCGTCGGTTTCCTGCCCGGCGCGGACACGGCGCTGGTGAGCCTAGATCCCCGCACCGGCCTCCAGGGAAAATTCAGCGTCGAGTACACGCTCGCGGCCCTGCTCCTCGACGGAAAGCTCAATCTTGAAACGTTTACGGACGCCATGGTCGCGCGTCCGCAGGCACGCACGCTCCTCGGCAAGGTGCGCCGCTACCGCATCGCGGACGACAAGGTTTACTCCGGAATTTCGGCATCGGGATACACCGACATCGCCGTGACCACGCCGCGGGGCCGCTTCGACGTTCGCGTCGACCGCGTGCCCGGATCGCCGGCCTGGCCGCTGACCCACGCCGACCGTCGCGAAAAATTCATGGACTGCGCCGCCCGTGTGCTCGGGGACCCGGGCGCCGAGCGCCTGTTCGAGCTGTGTCAGCGCTGCGGCGAGCTCTCCGACGTGAGCGAGCTCGTGAAAGCAACGATTCCGGCGGCGGGCACCTCCCGCCCGCGTGAGCCGGGCAAAAAGGTTTTGACAGGCTAGCAGACCGACGAGGTCAACAGTCAACGACGCTTAAAAGCACAGACACAAAGGACACGAAGGACACGAAGGTATACTGAATTTGCGTTAGAACGCACGGCGAGCGCCGTGCTTTCCTCGCAACTATTTCTAGTCATCCTTCGTGTCCTTCGTGTCCAGGCTTTTCTTTTCGTCGGCGGGCTTGGCGCCTTGGCGGTTCTGTCGTTAGCCGCGCAGCGGCGTCAGGTCCACCGGCCCGTCGAAGAACTTCGGCACCCCGTCCAGGAATTTCCGCGCACGCGCCTTGTCCCACCCGCCGTGCTCGCAATTGCCGAGAAACTTGTTCTCGATCTCTACGCGCGAGAGCGGCTCCTTTGCCCCGCCCCGGATATGCGGTTGCCGCTCCTCCACCACCCGCCCGTCGTTGAGCGTCGCCCGGATATGGCCGGTGAAGGCCTTCGGATAGGGATCGTTGGGATTGACCACGTAGCGCACCTTGGACGCGAGCGCCAGGACGCGCCCGTCCTTCGCGGTGTCCTCCGTGAAGGCGGAGAGGCCCGCCCCGCCGGTGACAAGTGCCACCGCGATATTGAAAGGAGCGCTGAATTTGGCCACGTAGGAGTTCGGGGGACGATGCTTTGACGCAAGCGGCTCCCACAGGCGGTGGACGTAACCCTCCGCCGTCTCGCACAGAATCTCCTTGACCTCTTCCGGCGCAACCCCGCGCGCGCGCAGCCGCAGCGCGCAATCGATATAGGGCTGGTTCATCGTGCCGGTGGCGTACGGTTTGAAGGTGATGCTCTCCATCACCCAGCGCTCGCCGAAGTCGCCGGTGAGCACCCCGTAATCGCCCTCCGTCGTCCGGGCAAATCCGTTGAAGAGCCCGTGTGTCCCTTCAAAGACCGTGCGCGGCCCTAGGAAGCCCTGCGCCGCTATCCGCGCGGACTGTATGCCGGCCTGCGCCGCCCAGCCCGGATGCAACCGCTTGGTCCAGGCGCCGTCGGCCAGGTACTCGATGATGCCGCTCGCCATGCTGCCCGCATGGCCGAGCGCGTCGACGGTTTGCTGGCGGTTCAAGCCCATCACCTTCGACGCCGCGAGCGCCGCTCCAATCGTGCCCAGCACGCTCGTCGGGTGGAAACCCGAGCGGTGCACCGCCTTGGGGACAACCATCGACAGGCGGCAGGTCGCCTCGATCCCGCACGCGATCCCGGCGAGTGCCGCCCGGCCATCGCGCTTGAAGCGCTCGCACGCGGCAAGGACGGCCGGAACAATGACGCAGCTCGAGTGGATGGGCCCGCCTTCGAACGTGTCGTCGAAGTCCTCCCCATGCGTGGCGGTGCCGTTGATGAGCGCCGCAGCTTCCGCAGAAAATCCTCCTGCGTGGCCGACAGCGGTGCAGGGTCCTCCAGCGTCGACAGCCGCGGCGACCGCGCGCATGTAGTCGGCACGCCGCGCCGCGACGCACAGCCCGATTACATCGATGAGGAGTTCTTCCGCACGCTGCCGGACCGGGGCCGGGATGGCCTCGGCCCGCAGCGCGAGAACGCGCCCCGCGAGCGACTCTGCGACGGTCGTCTCGGTCGACGGCGCGTTCACGGCCAGCGGTAAATCAGCGCACCAGCTTGATGCCGGCCTGCTTCAGAATGCCCCGCTGCGTCTGCTCGAACTCCTTCGAGAACTTCTCGAAGTCCGCGCCCATCAGGAATCCGTCTATGTAATGGTTCGCCTTGACGAAATCCTGCCACTCCTTCGACTTGTGCATCTTGCTGAAGACGCCCTCCCAGTAGCGGCGCACGTCGGCCGACATGCCCGGCGGGCCGACGAAGCCGCGCGCCTGCGGCACCTCGGGCGCGTCGTAGCCCTGCTCCTTCATCGTGGGCACATCGGGAATGCTCTCGATTCTCTTGTCCATCAGCGTGGCGATCACCCGCACCTTGCCCGCGCGGATCTGCTCCAGCGCCTCGGACGGCTCCATGATCATCATGTCCACGTGCCCGCCCAGCAGCGCCGCCACGCGCTCGCCGCCGGACTTCATCGAGATGAACTGCCATTCGGCCCCGCTCGCCTTCTGCAGGACCGCGCGCGTGGTGTTGTCGCGCCCGCTGATGGACCCGCCGGACTGCTTCATTTTCCCCGGGCTCTTCTTTGCCGCTTCGAAGAAATCCTTCGCGTTCTTGTACGGAGCATCCGCCCTTACCGCCATGACCGAAGGCTCGAGGATCAGTCGCACGATCGGCGTCAGGTCGTGTATCGACACCTTCGCCTGCTTGCGGATCATCGGGTTGACCCACCACACTCCGGTGAATACGGCGATGAGATGATCGTCGCCCTTCTTCTCAGCCAGGTAGGACATCGCGACAAGCCCGCCGCCGCCGGTCTTGTTCACGACCTGCATGCTCTGCGGCACCACTTTCTGTTTTTCCAGCACGCCCACGATCGCGCGCGCGAAGACATCATTGCCTGCGCCCGGGCCCGAGTGAACCACCACGTCAATCGAGCGCGTGGGAGTAAAGGCTCCAGCCGGCGCGGCCGCGCAAGCCACCGCCAGCGCTGCTCCGAATGTAACTGCGGATTTCAATTTCATGGCATTCTCCTCCTTCGTTATAACGTGGAAACCGGAACTGCGCGAACTACTGCTCGGCGGCTTTCAGGCGCCAGGTGTTGACCTGCCGGAACAGCGGGCCGATCAGGATTGCGGCGGTAAACAATAACATCGTCGCCGCCAGGGGTCTAGAAAAGAGAATCGAGACGTCGCCGTTTGACATCATCAGCGACTGGCGAACGGCGTTCTCCATCAGGTCGCCCAGCACGAGTCCAAGCAGCAGCGGCGCCGCCGGGTATTCGAGGCGGCGCATCAGGTATCCGAGCAGGCCGAACGCCGTGACGAGCCACACGTCGAACAACCGGTGGTCAACGCTGTAGACGCCGACGATGGAGATGCCGAGGATCCCCGAGTAGAGAATGTGGGCGGGCAGCCGCAGAATCTGCGCGAACAGGGGCACCAGCGGCAGATTGAAGATGAGCAGCATCACGTTGCCGATGTACATGCTCGCCACGAGTCCCCAGAAAATGTCCGGGTGATCCTGGATGAGCAGCGGCCCCGGGCGCATGCCCCACAGGATGAACGCCGCCAGCAGGATTGCCGTCGTGGCCGAGCCGGGGATGCCCAGCGTCAGCAGCGGCACCAGGGCGCCGCCTGTCTCCGAGTTGTTGGCCGCCTCCGGCGCCGCCACGCCCTCGATCACGCCCGTGCCGAACTGCTCCTTGCGGCGGGAGACCGCCTTCTCCACCCCGTACGAAACGAAGGAGGCGATGGTCGATCCCGCCCCGGGCAGCACGCCAATGAAAAACCCGACCAGCGAGCCGTTGAGAAAGGCGAATCGACAATCCATGAGGTCCTGCCAGTTGGGCAGGAGATTGCGCAGCCCCTTGGGCACGCGGAACTGCTGCATGCCATCCGCCGGGCGCAGATTGGCGAGCACCTCGCCAATCGCAAAAAGGCCGATCGCGGCCACCACGAAATGCACCCCGTCCATGAGCTCGATCTGCTCGAAGGTGTAGCGCTCCCCGTCGGTGAAGAGATCGATGCCGACGGTCGCCAGCCCGAGGCCCACGAGCATCGAGAGGAGGGCCTTGATCATCGACTTGCCCGCGAGCAGGACCACCATCGAGAGCCCGAGCGCCATCAGCGCGAAATACTCCGGCGGGCCGAATCGCAGCGCAAACTCGGCAACCGGCGGCGCGACCAGCATCAGGAGCACGACGCCGATCGTGCCGGCGACGAAGGAGGCGATCGCAGCAATCCCGAGCGCCGGGCCGGCGCGCCCCTTGCGCGCCATCTCGAAGCCGTCGAGGCAGGTGACCACCGAGGCGGATTCGCCCGGCACGTTGAGCAGGATCGCTGTCGTGGACCCGCCGTACTTGGCGCCGTAGTAGATGCCCGCCAGCATGATGAGGCCGCTCGTCGGGTTCATCTGGGTGGCGAGCGGCAGCAGCAGAGCGACCGTCGCCGAGGGCCCCAGGCCCGGGAGCAGGCCGACGATCGTGCCCAGCACTACACCGAGGAAGCACCAGAAAAGATTGAGCGGCTCGAGGGCGATCGCGAAGCCTTGGGCCAGCCCGGTGAGGACGTCCATACCCGGCGCTCGCTAAAATCCCCAGGGACCCGCAGGAAGCCGCACTTCAAGCAGCTTGACGAACAGGCCCCAGAAGCAGGCGGTCGAGACCACGCTCACGAGAAGCGTGGAGGTCCACGAGCGCCGGAAAATCACCCGAAGCAGCACAACCGACAGGAAGAGATAGCTCGCCACGAAACCCGCCGGCTCGAGAAGAAGCGCCGCGACCAGCAGCGCGCCCCATCCCAGGAGCGCCGGGCGCGTGCCCGCCCAATTCGTCTTCTCGACCGGTTTGCCGGCGGACGCATCGGCTACCTGCATGATGATGAGCAGCGCGGCAAGGCCGAGCAGCAGAATCCCGATCCACAGGGGGAAGAAGCCGGGCCCGGGGCCGTCCTTCGTGAGGTACGGCCACTCCCACGCTTCCCAGGCTACGTAAGCGCCGAGCGCGATCAGCAGCGCCGCTGCAGCAAGTTCACTCTTGTTGAGGCTCCTCCACATGACGACCGCCGTCACAGCGCAGCGTGCGCTGCTCCTCCTGTTGTTGATCGACCTCAGATGGACAGTAACACGCGCCAGGACACCGCCATTCCCGCGGGCCTGGGCGGGGGGCGCGGATGAGTGTATCAGAAGCGCCTGTCCGGGGAGCCAGGAGCGACAGGAACGCCCCTAACTACTTGGACGAACTCTTTTTTTCGTAGCGTCCAGCAGGGACGAGCTCGGCCACAGTTCCGCCGGGCGCGCGGAATTTCACCGGAATCACGCCGGGGTCGCTGATGATATGACAGCCGTAGTGCTTCAGCTCCTCGGCGTACTTCGCCACGTCGTCGACCTCGATCGCGAAATGGTGGATGCAGGGCCCCTCGCCGGAGGCCTTCGATTCAGCCGATTGGGTTCCCTCGTCGTACTTGATCAGCGTGAAGTCGATGCCGCCGCCGTCGGTCAAGTGACGGGAGAGATGGTCGCGCGTCTTTCGCGTCTCGACCTCCTTGAACCCGAATACCTTCTGATAGAACTCGGTGGTTTTCTCGAGATCCTCGACTTTCAGCGCGAGATGGACGATGCGATTCATATCAAACCCGTGAATGGTGAATAGTGAATGGTGAATGGTGAATGGGACCAAAGCGTCGTGCTCAGTTGTCAAATTCGTAGCCGGCGGCCTCGAGCGCCGGGCGGTTGGCCGGCCCGGTCAGCCGCGCGAGAAACGCCCGCGCCGCCTCGGGATCGCGCGCCCGCGCGCACACGCCCGCTGAGTATATCGTTTTCATCTGCAGCTCGTCTGGCAACGGGCCCACGTATGTTACACCCTTGTTGGCCTTGATCTCGGTATTCTGCGTGATCCCGACCTCGAGCTCTCCGTGGCTCGCAGCAAGCCATTTCATCGCGGCGTACCCGTTCGGGAAGAACTGCAGCTTGGGCCTCGACTGATCGGCAATTCCCATGCGCTCCAGCGCCTGTATGACGATCTTGCCGGCCGTAGCGGTTGCCGGATCGGGGCAGACGATCTTTGTTGCAGCCAGAAGGTTTCCTCGCAGCGAATCGATGGTCGCCACGTCCGGAAACGGTGTTCCTTTCCGAACCGCGACACCGGTTCCCACGCGGCCGAGATCCGCGCGCGAGCCCGCGATGACGTGCCCGGACGCGATCAGCTCGTCGATCAAGGCCGCGGTGAGAATGATCACGTCGGCCGCCGCACCTTCCACCAGGCGCGATTTCATCGCGCCGACTGCGCCGAACTCCGCGACGGCCTCGTGGCGCTCTTCGTTCAACACGGCCATCAGCGGCTCGACCACGGCTTGCGCCGCACCGGCGCTCAGTATTCGCACCTTACCCATGGTGACCTGTGACCCGTGACCGGTGACCCGAGCCCCGCTGATAAACGATTCTTTTTCACGATTTTCGATTCGCGGAAATCCTAGCACACGTGCACCGGGCGTCGCCCGGTAGTAAGCTCATCGAAATGCGGCGGCAAAACCGCAAGCCACACACCATGGTCGACATCTTCCAAGGGCCGCTGGCAGCCACCGTACCGGGTCACCGGTCACAGGTCACGGGTCACGGGGTTGCAGCATGAAACGCGTGCATGTTGCCAAGCATGCGCCCGAGGCGCATGTCGTGAAAGGCTTCCTGGAGTCGAACGGCATCGCCGCGGTGGTGCGCGGTGATTACCTTCAGGGCGGCTGGGGCGAGCTGCCGGTGGATCTGTGCGCGGTATGGGTCACCGACGATGCGCAGTACGAGCGGGCGAGCGCGCTGCTCGTGTCGTTCCTGCGCGGCGATCACGCGCGCGAGTTTCGCAGCCAGAACTGGCGCTGCCCGAAATGCGGCGAGCAGCTCGAAGGCCAGTTCACGGAGTGCTGGAGCTGTGGGACGCGCCGCCCCGACAACCGGTGAATAGAAGCGATCTCAAAAATACTCCCTCTCCCCGCTCTAGCGGGGAGAGGGTGGGGTGAGGGGCCGAGCGTCCGGAAGTTTCATAGGAAATACAATGCCGCTCCTTTTCCCCCTCACCCTCGCCCTCTCCTCCACAGGGGGAGAGGGGATTTTTGAGATGACTTCTAGTGAATGGTGAATGGTGAATGGTGAGTGGTGAATGGACAGAACCTGCTACTGGACCGCGAGTGAAGATCCTATGACAGCCCGCTTTGGCCGTCTGCTCTGCTTTACAGCATCGATCCTGATTTCCCACCCGGGACCTGCCCTGGCGCATCCGGCGGGCGAGACGGTCACGAACGCTGCGACGCAATTTCTGCAGTCGCTCTCGGCCGAGCAGCGCGGCGTCACACTGCACGGCTTCGACGATGCCGAGCGGTTCGCGTTTCGCTGGACGCCGGGACGGCGTTCCGGCATCACGCTCGGCAGCCTGAGCGCCAAGCAGAACGACGCGCTCAAGACGCTGATGCACCACGTGGTATCGCACGCCAGGCAGGAACGGGTGGACGCAATCCTGGCCACGGAGACCGCATTGGGCGTTCTCACAAGTTCGCCCGACTATCGCGACCCCAGGCTCTACTACACGTCCATATTCGGAACGCCTGCCCCGGGCGCGCGCTGGGGCCTGAGATTCGAAGGGCACCACCTCTCGATCAACATGACCTTCGACGGCGACCGGATCGTGTCCGCCTCGCCGCTTTTTCTTGGCGCAAACCCGGAGACCATCCCGGAGGGGCCGGACAAGGGCGTGCGCGCGCTCGGCAGGCAGGTCGATCTGGCCCGCCAGGCATTCTCGGCGCTGACCGCCGACCAGAGAAAGCTCGCGGCCGGCTCAAACGAGTGGTTCGCGGGATTCCTGACGAGCCCGGGCAGCCGTCGCGCAACGCTCGGGAAGCCCGCCGGGATTCCCGTGATTGATGCTTCCACCGACGCCCAGAAGCAGCTCCGGCTGCTGGTCGAGGACTACGTGCGCACGATCACCGACCGCTACGCGGACCGCTACCTCGACTGGTTCATGCGAGAGGAGTGGTCGACGCTTCGCTTCTTCTGGAAAGGAGGCGCCGGGAAAGGTAAAACCTACTACTGGCGCCTGCAAGGCAAGCGCTTTCTGCTCGAGCATGACGGCCTGGATGGCGGCAACCACATTCACTCGATCTGGCGCGACGCCAAGGACGACTTCGGAGGCTAGTCGCGCCGCGGCGACGAGGCCAAAAACGATCGAACCGCCGAGACGCCGAGCCCGCAGAGAACGACAGAATAATCATCTATTGAATCTTTCGATTCTCTTTGCGTGCTCTGCGCCCCCCGTGACTCAAATTGGGTGATGCTTTTCGCTGAGCGAACTAAGCGCCGAGGCGCGACATGACACTCCAGAGGTCGCTCTTCGCCTCGAATCCCACGCCCGGTATGTCCGGAAGCCGCACGTAGCCGTCTTCGACGGGCACACCGTCCGCAAAGCCCCCGAAAGGCTGGAACACGCCAGGATAGGACTCATTGCCGCCCAGGCCCAGCCCGGCGGCAACGTTAAGCGCCATCTGGTGGCCGCCGTGCGGGATGCAGCGCCGCGGCGACCAGCCGTGCTCTTTCAGCATCGCGAGCGTTCTCATGTACTCCACGAGTCCGTAAGAAAGAGCACAATCGAACTGCAGCCAGTCGCGATCCGGGCGCATGCCGCCATAGCGGATGAGGTTACGCGCGTCCTGCATCGAGAAGAGGTTCTCGCCCGTCGCCATCGCGCCATCGTAGTGTTTCGCCAGCTCGGCCTGAAGCTCGAAGTCGAGGGGATCGCCCGCCTCTTCGTACCAGAAGAGCCCGTACGGGGTGAGTGCCTTCGCGTACTCGATCGCGGTGCGGAGATCGAATCGCCCATTGGCGTCAACCGCCAGATTCTTTCCGGAGCCGACGAGCTTGATCGCCGCCTCGATGCGCCTGATATCGTCGGCGAGCGACTCCCCGCCGATCTTCATCTTGACCACCGTATAGCCAAGATCGAGGTAGCGCTTCATCTCGTCCTGCAGCGCCGTGAGGTCCTTGCCGGGGTAGTAATAGCCCCCGGCGGCGTAGACGAACACCCGGTCGTCCGCCCGGCCGCCGTTATAGCGCTCGGCGAGCAGGCGATAGAGCGGTCTTCCCTCGATCTTCGCGATCGCGTCCCAGACGGCCATGTCGAGCACGCCGACCGCGACCGAGCGATCGCCGTGTCCGCCGGGCTTCTCGTTCGCCATCATGCACGCCCAGATCTTTTGCGCATCGAGGCTTTTCCCCGTGCCGTCGACGAGCGATGACGGATCGGCCTCCATCAGCCGTGGAATGAACCGCTCCTTGAGCAGACCGCTCTGCGCATAGCGGCCGTTCGAATTGAAGCCATAGCCGGTGACGGGACGGCCGTCGCGGACGGCATCCGTCACGAGCGCGACCACGCTCGCCGTCATCTTGCTGAAATTGATGTACGCGTTGCGAATCGCCGAGCTGATGGGGACAACGGTCTCGTGAATCGCTACGATGCGCATCGCTATCGCCGATAGACGGCGATGTACTTTGAGTGCATAACACAATGACCGGTCCTAATTTACTACCCTCCTTTTCAAGGAGGGGATTCATCTTGTTACGCGCTTTTATGCGAAAACTATTCTGCCTTCTGACCTCTGCCTTCTGACTTCAGAAGATGTCGCCGCGCTGGTACTGCTTCGGCCAGGGAAACTTCGCGCGCAGCGCCTTTGCCGCGTGCATGGGCCAGTAGGGATCGTTCAGGAACGCGCGCGCCATCACCACGATATCGGCCTGGCCGCTCGCGATGATCTGCTCAGCCATTTCCGCGCTCGAGATGAGACCGAGCGCGCCGGTCGCGATGCCGGCGCGGCTCCGCAGCGCGGCGGCGAAGGGCACCTGGTAGCCGGGAAACACGTTTATTTTCTGCCGCGGATCGACATTTCCGCTCGAGCAATCGACAAGATCCACCTTGCCGCCGCATTTCAACACCTGCGCGAGCCCGACGCTCGACTCAAGGTCCCAGCCGCCCTCCATCCAGTCGGTGCACGAGATGCGCACGAAGAGCGGCTTCTCGTCGGGCCATTCCGAGCGCACCGCATCGACGACTTCCAGCAGGAAGCGGATGCGATTTTCAAAGCTCCCGCCATAGCGGTCCGTGCGCCGGTTCGTAACGGGCGAGAGGAAAGTGGAAATGAGATAGCCGTGGGCGCCGTGGAGCTCGATCACATCGAAGCCGGCTTCGCGGGCGCGCCGGGCGGAGGCCGCGAAAAGCGCAACTGTGCCGGTGATGGTTTCTTCGTCCATCTCCTGCGGCACCGCATGGCCCTCCCCGAACGCAATCGGAGAGGGCGCGATGATCGGCCAGCCCCCGTTCCCGGGCGCCAACGGCTTGCCGCCGTCCCAGGGCGCCGCCGTCGACGCCTTGCGCCCGGCATGCGCGAGCTGGATTCCCGCTACGGCGCCCTGCCCCTTCACGAAACGCACGATGCGCGCAAACGCGTCGCGCTGGACGTCATTCCACAGGCCAAGACAGCCGGGTGATATGCGCCCGCGCGCCTCGACGTTCGTCATCTCCGTGAACACGATGCCGGCGCCGCCGACTGCGCGGCACCCGAGGTGCTGCAGGTGCCAGTCGTCGGGGACTCCGTCCACCGCCGAGTACTGGCACATGGGAGAGACCATGATGCGGTTGCGCGCCGTCACCGAACGAAACGTGATCGGACGGAAAATATGCGGCGTCGGGTCGCGCTGCAGGACCTTGCGCTCCGCGTCGGGTTCTTTGATTGGCTTGTCATTTGCCATTGGATTGCCCATTCATTGCGATCGATCGAATCATCCGTCACCCGCCATTCAAGAGCTCGTATCAAAATGACGTCGCTCCTGCTCAAGCGATCTCCAAAGCGCAGACACAAAGGACACGAAGGACACAGAGGAGAAACGATATCGAATTTCCTTCATGTCCTTGGTGTCCTTCGTGTCTAAGCTTCTCATTCTGTTACCGGTTCTTAGATGGCGCCCGCCGTGCGCAGCCCGGCAACGTCCGCCTCCGAGTAACCGAGCTCCCGCAGGATCGCGCCGGTATGCTCGCCGACCCCGGGTATGGGGCCGAATCGCGCTTCGAAGCCGGCGTGAGTGGCGGGCGGAAGCAGCGCCGGGAGCGGTCCTTCCGGCGAGCCCATCTCGCGCCAGCGCTCGCGGGCCTTGAGCTGCGGATGCTCCCACACTTCCTCGAGCGTGTTCACCCGGGCGTTGGCGATGCCCGCGGCGTCGAGCCGCGCCACTGCCTCCGTCGCGCTCAGGTTCGAGAACCTTTCCTCGACCAGTGCCGTCACCTCGGCGCGCCGCTCGTGGCGCTTCGCGTTGGTGTCGAACCGTGCGTCCGCGGCGAGCGCCGGCCGCTCCAGCACCTTCTCGCAGAACGCCTTCCATTCGCGCTCGTTCTGCAGCCCCAGCATTACGTAGTGCCCGTCTCCGGCCCGGAAACGCCCGTAGGGCACGATCGTGGCGTGGTCCGCACCGCTTCGCGCCGGCGCCCTTCCGCCGAAATGCGTGTAATACAGAGGGTAGCCCATCCACTCCGCGAGCGCCTCGAGCATCGTTACCTCGATACGTCCGCCCTTGCCGGTCTTCTCCCGCTGGTAGAGCGCCGTCAGGATTCCAGAGTACGCGTGGACGCCGGTTGCGATGTCCGCAATCGAGATGCCCACCTTGCTCGGGGTGTCGGGCGTTCCTGTCACCGCGAGCACCCCCGCTTCGCTCTGCACCAGCAGGTCGTAGGCCTTCTTGGAGGCGTACGGACCCGAATCGCCGTAGCCCGAAATGTCGCAGACGATGAGCCGCGGATGGATGGGCAGCAACGTTTCCGCCGACAGGCCGAGGCGCCGGGTTGCTCCGGGCGCCAGATTCTGGATGAACACGTCCGCCCGGGCGATGAGCCGCCCCAGGATCTCGTGCGCTCTCGCGTGCTTCACGTCAAGCGTCAGGCTCTCCTTCGAGCGGTTGAGCCAGACGAAATGCGAGGACAGGCCTTTCACAATCCGCTCGTAGTCGCGGGCGAAGTCGCCCACCCCGGGGCGCTCGATCTTGATCACGCGCGCGCCGAGATCGGCAAGCTGGCGCGTCGCAAACGGCGCCGCCACAGCCTGCTCTAACGCGACAACAGTGATTCCGTCCAGAGGCAACATCAAAAGCCTTTAGCCACAGAGAACACAGAGATCACAGAGTCAAATCCCAACCCTCGCTCCAAACGAACCAAGAAATTTCTCTGTGTCCTCTGTGCTCTCTGTGGCCAATGCCGTTAAAACGATCTTGGCAGGCCGAGGACGTGCTCGCCGACATAGGAGAGGATGAGATTGGTGGAGATGGGCGCGACCTGGTAGAGCCGCGTCTCGCGGAACTTGCGTTCGACGTCGTACTCCGCCGCAAAGCCGTAGCCTCCATGCGTCTGCAGGCAGACATTTGCGGCTTCCCACGAGGCATCCGCCGCCAGGAGCTTCGCCATGTTCGACTCGGCGCCGCAGGGCCGGGCGCCGTCGAAGAGCGCGGCCGCCCGGTAGCGCATGAGGTCCGCCGCCTGCACATTCACGTAGGCGCGCGCAATGGGAAACTGGATTCCCTGGTTACGTCCGATCGGCGCATCGAATACGACGCGTTCCTTCGCATAGCGCGTCGCGCGATCGATGAACCAGTGGCCATCTCCGATGCACTCCGCGGCGATGAGGATCCGCTCGGCATTGAGCCCGTCCAGAATGTAGCGAAAGCCCTTGCCCTCCTCGCCGATGAGATTCTCCGCGGGCACCTCGAGATTATCGAAGAAGAGCTGGTTCGTCTCGTGGTTGACCATGTTGCGGATGGGCTTCACCGTCATGCCGCGCCTTGCCGCCTCGCGCAGATCGACGATGAAGATCGACATCCCGTCCGCCTTTCTCTTCACCTTCTCGAGCGGCGTCGTTCGGGCGAGCAGAATCATGAGCTCCGAGTGCCGCACGCGGGATGTCCAGACTTTCTGGCCGTTGACCACGTAGCGGTCGCCTTTTTTTACCGCGAGGGTGCTGATGCGGGTGGTATCGGTACCGGCAGTGGGCTCGGTCACCGCCATCGACTGCAGCCTCAGCTCGCCGCTGGCGATCCTGGGCAGATACTGCCGCTTCTGCTTTTCCGACCCATGCCGCAGCACGGTGCCCATGTTGTACATCTGGCCGTGGCAGGCCCCGGAATTCCCGCCGGAGCGGTTAATCTCCTCCATGATGACCGACGCCGCCGTCAGCGACAGGCCGGAGCCACCGTATTCTTCGGGGATGAGGGCGGAGAGCCACCCTGCCTTCGTCAGGGCCTCGACGAAGGCATCGGGGTAGCCGCGCTCCTCGTCCACTTTCTGCCAGTACGCACTGTCGAACTGGCGGCAAAGCGCGCGCAGCCCTTCGCGGATCTCGTTGTGGGGTTCCGGGCCGTCCGGGTGCTTCATTGACCTGCGCCGCGTATACTGGAAAATACGCGGGATTATACGATGCCCAACGGAATTGGCTTCCGGCTGATTCCATCCCTCACAAGCGCCCCGAAGGATATTCCAATGTACGTCACCAACAGCAAGCGCCTGACGCTCGCCGGCGCAAAGAAAATGATGGAAACTGCGATGGGCCAGGCCCGGGCGGCTGGCCACACCATCGCCGTTGCAATCGTCGATGCGGGCGGGCATCCCATGTTGATCGAACGCATGGACGGCGGGCGTTTTCATACGGTGCATTCGTCGACGACCAAGGCCGTTTGCGCCGCCTCCAACAAGCGGCCGACGACTTCCAAAGGGGCTGTTGGACAATCTCTCGACACCATGCATGCGCTCGGTCTCGCGCTGGCGGCCGGACCTGAGCGCTGGACCGCGATGGAAGGCGGCTACCCGATCATCTTCGACGGCGAGTGCCTGGGAGGCATCGGCGTATCGGGCGCGAGCTGGGAGCTCGACGACCAGTTCGCACGCGATGCGGTGGAGGCGATTGGCGCCGACTGGAAGATTGATAAAGCATAATTGGTGAGGGGTGAGGGGTGAGTGGACTGAACCGACGCGGCTGGCAGAAACGGTGGTTTAATCCACTCACCACTCACTACTCACGCATTTCGACGATTAGAGAGAAGAGGTTTCCGTGGCGGGTGAGCGGTTAAGAGTAGCAAGTATCGGAATGGGCTGGTGGTCGGACGTGCTGGCTGACGCGATCAAGCGCTCGAAAAGGCTCGAGATCGTCGCGTGCTATACGCGCACCGAGGATAAAAGAAAAGCCTTCTCGTCGAAGTACGGCTGCAAGGCGGCCGGCTCATACGAAGACATACTCAAGGATCGCAGCATCGAGGCGATCGTCAACACGACCCCGAACAACGTCCACCTGGAAACCACGCGTGCCGCAGCGGAAGCCGGCAAGCACGTTTTTCTCGACAAGCCCATTGCTACGACAATCGCGGATGCGCGAGCAATCACGGAGGCCTGCCGCAAGGCGGGTGTCGTGCTGGCACTGGGCTACCAGCGGCGCAAGGAGAGCCATTTCCGCTGGATCCGCCAGAGAATCGAGAAGGGCGAGTTCGGCAAGCTCGTCAACGCCGAGGCCAACATCAGCCGCGACCGGCTCGGGCAGTTCCAGGCCGACTCCTGGCGCTACACGGCGGCCGGAATGCCCGGCGGCGTGATGCTGCAGATCGGAATTCACTACACGGACGTGCTCGAGTTTCTGCTGGGCCCGGTCAAGGCGGTACGGGGCGCACTTGCCCAGTTGGTTCTCCCCGGGGAGAATCCCGATATCGCAAGCCTCATCCTGGAGCACGAGAACGGGGCGTTGTCGACGCTCAACGCCTGCTACGCATCGGCCTCCGAGTATTACCTGATGAACATCTACGGAAAGGAAGCCACCGCCTACTACGACCTTCATCAGGGCCTGCGGCACCTCAAGCGCGGCAGCAAGGAGGTGAAGGCGGTTCCGTGCGAGAAGAACGACACCATCGTCGAGGAGCTGGAGGAATTTGCCGATGCCGTGCGTGGAAAGGGACAGCCCGAGATGGACGGCGAGAAATCGACGGCATCGCTTGCGGTGCTTCTCGCGGGGATTGCCTCGGCGCGCGAAGGTCGGCGGGTCGAGGTCGCCGAGGTGCTGGGCCGCAAGGGCTAGCGCCCGGCCTGCGAAGCACCGGGCTTCGACCTGAAGTTGAACCAATGACGGCGGGGCGCGGCGCAGCGTCCGACCGGACAAACGGCGCGACACCGCGCCGGGAGGAGGCGCGGCAGCAGTCTTCGACAATTGAATGAACAGGATTTCTTACGTCTGGAGGAGGCACACATGAACCAAGCATTGGCTTTCAAACATCCCGCGCGGCGGGCCCTGTTCGCGCTGGCCGCCGTCATGAGCTTCGGACTTGCGGCCCCGGGCACGGCCCGCGGGGCTGATTTCCCGAGCCAGCCGGTCGAAATGACCGTGCTCTTCGGCGGATCGAGCGCGACCATCGCCCAGTTGCTGGCCGATGCCATGGCCAAGGAGCTCGGCGTGGCGGTCGCCGCAGTAAGCCGCACCGGCGCAAGCGGCGCGGTCGGCTATTCCTACGTCAAGTCGACGCCGCCCAACGGCTACAACATCGTGTGGAACTCGAACTCGATCAGCACCGCCTACCATAACGGCAACATGAAGTTCGACTACACGGCGTTTGACGGCGTCGCGCGCGTGGGCATGGAAGTGCCGGCGATGGCGGTGCGCACGGAATCGGGGTGGAAGAACCTCAAGGAATTCGGCGCCGCGGCCAGGAAGCAGAAGCTCAAGGTCGGCATTTCGGGACGCGGCTCCTTCACCCACCTCGCCTCGGCTGCGCTGTTCAACAAGATGGGAGTGGACGTCGTGTACGTGCCTTACGGCAAAGGCAGCGCGCCGGTCGAGCTCCTCGGGGGGCGGATTGACGCTGCTTTGCAATGGCCGAACCAGTTCAAGTCGCACGCGGAAGCGGGCAAGCTGCGCGTGCTGGCTGTGTTGAGCACCGGGCGGCTGCCGGTGCTGCCCGAGGTCCCAACGGCCAAGGAGCAGGGTTACGACGTTGAATCGGTGCTCTGGCGCGGGGTCGCCGCACCCAAGGGAACACCGAAGCCGGCAATCAAACGCCTCGAGCAGGCGATCAAGAACGTCGTCGACAGCAAGTCTTTCCGCGAGCACTGCAAGCGGCTTGGGTTCGAGCCCGCGTTCCTGCCGGCCGGGGAATTCGACCGCTTTATCGCCAAGGATGACGTCGAGACTGCAAAGCTGATGGCAAGTCTCGGCCTGAAGAAATCGAATTAGCCGGGTCGCGGCATAATGCGGCTCGACCGCCTGGACCGATGGCTCGGCCCGTGCCTGATGGTCCTGGCGGTCATCTGGCTCGCCCTTGCGTACGCCTATATTCCGGGGGCGCGCTCGGAGGCTGAGCCCGGCCCGCGGGCGTTTCCCCTGCTCCTCGGCGCGGTGCTCTTCTGCCTCGGGGGCCTCATCACGGTATCGTCGTTTCTCGCTGCGCACCGACCGGGCGCGGCACAAAATGTAGTCGCTTCGGTCACGCGCCACGAGGCATTAATCGTCGGCGGCACGTTCTCCCTGCTCGTGCTCTACGCCTTCCTGCTCGAAATCGCGGGCTTCGTCCTGTCCACTCCGGTCGTGGTGATCCTTGCGATGCGCGTGCTGCTCCGCCGGCAACCGTGGATGCTCACCGTGCTCCTGGCGGCGGGCATCACGTTCATCTGCTGGCTGGTGTTCGTAGTCCTGCTCGAGGCCCCGCTTCCCCGCGGGACGTGGCGGTGGTGGTTCTAGTGCCGTTCCAACTTGTTCAGACAAAGGGAGAGTTATGGATGCACTACACCTACGTGCTTTCAAGCGAGAGAGACGGGCGTTTCTATATCGGCACGACAAGTGATCTCCGAAACCGGCTTAAGCAGCATGTGCAGGGTCGCGTGAGGTCCACGGCATATCGACGCCCGCTTCACCTGGCGTACTACGAAGCGTGTCACAGTGCTGACGATGCCTACCGGCGGGAGCGCTACCTCAAGTCGGGTAGAGGTGGCAGATATCTCAAGCAGAGACTCGATACATGGCTATCGTGGATTCGCGACAACAAGTTGGAACGGCACTAGTGCCGAGGCCCTGAGTGGACGCGATCCAGCACGCGCTCGCCGCCGCGCTTCAGCTCAATACGGTCGCCGCAACCGTGCTGGGCACGGTGGTAGGGCTTTTCTTCGGATCCATTCCGGGGCTGACGTTCTCGATGGCCCTGGCGCTGATGCTGCCCTTCACTTTCGGCATGCAGACAGTGCCTGCCATCGCCATGCTGCTTGGCGTATACGTGGGCGGCATGACAGGCGGGTCGGTCTCGGCGATTCTTCTCGGCATCCCCGGAACTCCCTCTGCGGCGGCGACCGTGTTCGACGGGTATCCCATGACGCAGAACGGCAAGGCCGGGACCGCGCTGGGCGCAGCCGTGATCGCGTCCACGTTCGGAGGACTTTTCAGCCTGGTCGCGATGATGCTGCTTCTCGAGCAGGTGGCAGCGATTGCGATCCGCTTCGGTCCGGCCGAGATCTTCGCGCTCGTACTTTTCGGCCTTTCCACCATCTGCGGACTCGCGCAGGAGTCGCTTCTGCGCGGCCTCGTGGCTGGGGTTCTGGGCCTCATGTTCATGATCGTCGGGCTCGACGAGCTGGACGGCGTCGCGCGGCTCACGTTCGGCACCGTTCAGCTGCAGCAGGGCGTAAATCTGCTCGTCGCGATGATCGGGCTCTTCGCGGTGCCGCAGGTCATCGCCACGTTCCTCGATTACGGTCGCGTCGAGCAGCTCAAAATGCCCGCGAAAGTGCGAGCTCAACTGCCCACGCTGCGCGAGTTGCGCGATCGC
>Ga0256867_10000129_pt1 | contig 27415 bp, 23 predicted proteins | sample RVTome_15_FD_185939 | JGI IMG/M metagenome (GOLD analysis project Ga0256867, IMG submission 185939) | Soil microbial communities from uranium-contaminated site in the Upper Colorado River Basin, Wyoming, United States - RVT150D86 (HiSeq) ... | reverse complement strand
CATGGTCGTAGAGGGTGGAGAGGAGGAGGGGGAAGTCGTCCTGCATGTGCATCAGGCGCCCCCGAGCAGCCTGGCTTTCTCAGCCTCGAACTCGGCGTCTGTCAGCTTGCCCTGGTCGTGGAGGCGGGAGAGCCTCTCCAACTGAGAGACCGAGGACTCGGCGGCGGCGGGCCCACCCCCGCCGGATTCGACCTCCATCATCCTCAGCTCGCGCATCTTGTAGATCAGAGACTGCACCCCTTCGGGGTTGGGGATGTCCCGGTACCGGGTCTGGCCATGGGTGCCTGCGGACTCGATCATCAGGTCACCGGTGCCAAACACCCGCTCCACCACAGTCTGGTTGAAGGCCACGTTCTGGATGACCTCGAGCGGGATCTCGGTCCCCCTCTTGGCGATGAACCCCGCCCGGTAGACGAGTCGCTCGTTGGTGATCACGTGGAGGGTGTTGGCCCACCGGATCAAGCCACCCGTCACCAAGAGGACGACCAGCCCGGCGATCACCAAGTAGGTCCAAACCGGGGCATCGAAGATGGCGAGGACTACGGCCACGACCACACCACCCAAGGCGATGAGACCCTCTCTCAAGATGCCCGACCAATGGGGTCGGAACTGACTCTCGATGACCTCGTCGTCACTGAGCAAGCGCTCGGGATATCCCATCTGGATGGCTCCTGGTCGGTTTGCGTCGGAGCCTAAACGGTGGAGGTGAGGTCGGTGGCTCCCAGGACGCGAGAAACCCCGAGGGAGCATCGACCGAAGCCTCAACCCTCTCGGGGCTCTCACCCAACCGGCGTCGGGCCGGGGACCCGACCCCGTCTGGGGTCGCAGTTGGGACGAGTCCCACTGCTGTGATTCGTGAGAATCACTTGGCAGATCTCTCGATCCGCCGTGGCAAACCTCTCGATTTGCCCATGGTCTTCGACCGCTCGACGATCCCGAGGGATCCCCGCTCGATCTCCGACCGGACCTTCCGCCATCGGTCACCCGACGACTTCCGGCTGACCTTGGCTACCGGTAAACCGGTCTCCCGGGTCCGACCAGTCCGGTGGTTACCCACCGTGTCGGCCGTCGTCTCCGAGTTTCCCCTTCGACGTGGCGGAGAAAGTAGACCCACCCCCTGGCGGGGACAAGTCGAAGGACTCTTTGTTTTTCGCGAGTCGCATATCGGTTTTCGCGAGCGTTCGATCACCGATAGGTTGGCCGCGATGGGAGCGTTGCGGGACTGCGAGACCGTGGCCACCACGGTGCTGGGCCAGCCGGTGAACTCGCTGACAACCATCGCTTTCCTGCTCGCCGGGGCCCTCATCATCCGGCGCTCGAACCACCTGTGGGTCGGCATCGCATCGATCGCCACCGGAGTGGGGTCGTTCCTGTTCCACGGGCCGATGCCCCCTCATGCCGACTGGGTGCACGATGTCACCCTGGCTTGGCTGTTGTTGGTCGTGGCCGGCACCGGGCGGTCGTGGGAACGCTGGGCCAAGCTGTGGGGGCTAATGGTGATCGCCGCCCTGCTCGCCGTCCCGGGAACGGCCGAACCCCTGTCCATTGCCCTGGCCGCCTCGGCAATCGCCTTGCTTGTGCTGGAGGATCGCTCGTTCGCCACCCTGGGCCCCTTGACGCTGCTGGTGTTGGTGGCGCTCATCGGCAGGTTGGGCGCAACGGGCGGTCCGCTGTGTGATCCCGACTCTGTGCTGCAGCCGCACGGTCTCTGGCACGTCGGGTCGGCCGCAGCCGTCACCTGGTGGGCCATCAAGAGGAGCCCGAAGACGTCGGTCTGAGACGCGAGAAACCCCGAGAAAGCTTTGGCCGAAGCCGCAGCCCTCTCGGGGCTCTCATGCCACTCACCGGGAAAGCGGGCCCCCGGATGGGTGGCGGTCCGGAGAAGCCGAAGCCTCTCCTTCCCCGATCGAGGTTGCCCTCATTCGGTAGCCGGGGAAGGTACGCAGGCCGCCAAAGTGCGTCAAGACGGGTCGGGCGTTTGTTTTCGCGTCTTACGACGAGTTTTCGCGTTGCTCTATTGGGTCTCTCCGCGTCCGTCCGCTGGTTAGCGTGCCGCCGATGTGGTCAGACCGGAACGTGCGCTCCGTGGTCCTGGCGCGCCTGGTCTCCAGGGTCGGCGGAGAGGCGGCGTTCTTCGTCGGGATCTGGGGGAAGGCCGCGTTCGAGCTCGACGCCACCCCGGGCCAACTGGCCGCGGTCATGGCGGCGCTCGGAGTCGCATCGCTGATCGGCGCCTCCGCAGCCGGGGTCCTGATCGACAGATTCGACCCGCGACGCGTCGTCATGTTCGGCGAGCTGGCGTTCGTCCCGACGGCGTTGGCGATGATCTTTGCCGACACCATCCCCAGTCTGGTCATCGCCACCTTCGCCCTCGGCTTGGTGGCCACCCCGGTGTTCACCGCGATCTCCTCGTTCGCACCATTCCTCACCGACGACGAGACGCGTCTCGCCAAGGTCAACTCCTGGATCGAGGGCGCCTCCTGGACCGCCTTCGTCATCGGTCCGGCGATGGGGGCGATCCTCGCCGGGTCGCTCGGGATCGATGCGATCTTCGTCCTGGACGCGGCGACCTCGGTCATCGCCGCGGCCCTTCTCTGGCCGGTGAAGGTTCGACAGTTGTCGGCCACCGGCAGCCACGGTGGCGGCTTCAGCGAGCTCCGCGAGGGTTTCGCGGTCGCCTATGGCAACCATCGGCTCCGCTTCTACATCTGGCTCGGGTCCTCGGTCTGGCTTCTCTTCGGGGTCTTCAGCGCCCTGGAGCCCATCTTCTACCGGGATGTCCTCGGAGTCGAGGTAGAGACCCTGGGATGGGTCAACTCCGTCTTCGGGCTCGGTCTGATCGGGGGCACCCTCATCGCCGGGCGTCTCCCTCAGAGGTTTCGCACCGCGATCTGGCTCACCGTTCTGGTAGGGATGAATGCCGTCGGGGTCCTCGCCTACGTCGGGACCGACATCCTGGCGGTCGTGGTGGTGGCCGCCCCGCTCTGGGGCGTGATCATCGGGCAGATGGCCCCTCTCCATCGGACGATGATCCAGGTGAACGCACCGGACGAGGTCGTCGGTCGAATCATGGGGGTCAACCACATCCACTCCGAGGTCGGCCATCTCCTGCCGTTGGCGTTCGCACCATTCGTCGCCAGCCTTATCGGTGTGCAGCGGACCCTTCTCTTCTCAGGGGCGATCGTGGCGGTGGTCGCCCTCCTCTTCGCCCGCCCGGCGCTGCGTCTCGATCGCACCCGGACCGTCATCGTGCCACCACCCGGTCTCCCCGACCCGGCCGACGAGCCCAAGTCCGTGAGCCACTAACCGGTTTCTGTCGGGGGTCGTTCCTAAGATCGGAGCCGTGACCGTCGAATTGGGGCATCCCCGTCTCGAGACCCTCTCCCCCAGCCGGGCGGGTGACTTCAAGACGTGCCCCCAACTGTTCAAGTTCCGGGCCATCGATCGTATCGCTGAGCCGCCCTCGATCTACCAGGCTCGGGGCACCACCGCCCATCTCGCCTTGCAGCGTCTCTTCGACGACGCCGGCACCGAGCGCACTCCGGAGCGGCTCTATGACCTGTTCCGCAAGGCCTGGACCGAGATCCGTGGTGACCACGAGTTCGAGGGATTGTTCGAGAACATGGAGGAGGAGCGGGAGTGGGGCCTGGAGAGCCTCGCCCTCCTCGCCAATTACTTCTCCATAGAGGACCCGACCACTTTCGACCCTGAAGACCGTGAGCTCGACATGCTCGAAGACCTCGATGGGATCACCATCCGGGGCATCCTCGATCGCATCGACCGCGACCGCGACGGCCGGCTGATCATCACCGACTACAAGACGGGCAAGGCGCCCCCCGAGCGCTACGCATTGTCTTCGTTCTTCGCCCTGAAGATCTACGCGCTGCTCATCCGGAATCGCCTCGGCGAGACCCCGAAGGAAGTCCGTCTCCTCTATCTGAACGGCCCCACCTTGTACCGGTTGGAGATAGACGACCGCCAGCTCGACGCCATGGACGGCCAGTTGCGGGCGTTGTGGACAGCCATCGAGAGGGCGATGGCATCGGATCGATTCCCGGCGAGACCCGGGGCCTTGTGCAACTGGTGCTCCTATCAGGAGATCTGCCCGGCGTTCGTCGCCGACGAGAGCTGAATCTCGGGACACCTCACCATCTCGATGTCGAAGGGGGGCCGGATGCCGGGACACGGGTCTGTCGCAGCGCCCCAACGTAGACGCCGGCTATCACGAGCAGACCTCCGAGCGCCAAACCGGTGGTCACCGATTCCTGATCGAGCCAAGCGGACAAGACCACGGTGACGAAAGGAATGAGAACCATCACGTAGGAGGTGCGGGACGCGGACCAGCTTTGAACCACATACACATGGAGCAGAAACACGACAACGGACCCTATGGCGGCGACGTAGCCAAGGGCGACCCAGGTCTCCACACGCTGAGGTAACGCGAACTGCTCGCCGGCGATCGCCGCTGCCCCGATCAACACCGGTGCAGACACCGCCATCCCGACCGCGTTGAGGGCTACCGGGTGGATCGGGGGAAATCGTCTGACCAACACCAACGCCTGGGCGAAGCACAACACACTGCCCAGCACCGCCAGAAGGGAGAGCAGCGGGATCGACCCTCGAAGGGGATCCTGTGAGATCAAGCCGACCCCCGTCAACCCGATGAGTGTTCCGATCACCGCCAGCCTGCTGAGTCGTTCCTGACGCTGGGCAACGGCCAGGACCAATGTGGCCAGAGGCACGAGGGCGAGAAGAGTCTGCCCGAGCCCGGCGTGTATGTCGACGAGTGCGTAGTAGTAGAGGCCAAACGCACCTGCGAATTGGAAGAGACCGAAGAGCACCGCACCCTTGAGGGCCCTGCCCCTGGGAACCTCCAACTTCAGCCCAGCCATTACAACCACGATCAGCCCCGCAGCGAGCGCAAAGCGCAGCCCCGCGCCCCACAGCGGATCCAGCTCTCTATTGCTGAATCTTATGGCCACCGAGTTGCCGCCCGCGAGGACCGCCTCAGTCACGAAGGCAGCTACAACCAGTCGTGGGGCGCAGGTGCCGTCTACGGGAAGATCCCCCGCACCAGTTTGGCGTCGGCCACCCGGCGGATCCCCTTGATCAGGGCTGCCGTGCGCATGTCGACTTTCTCGTTGATGGCGATGCTGTGCACTTCGTCGAACGCCCGGGTCATGATCTCCCTCAGCCGGCCCACCACCTCGTTCTCCGACCAAAAGTACTTCTGGACGTCCTGCACCCATTCGAAGTAGCTCACGGTCACCCCACCGGCATTGGCGAGGATGTCGGGGACGATGAACACCCCCCTGTCTCGGAGCATGTCGTCGGCCTCGAGGGTCATCGGGTTGTTGGCACCCTCGATGATCAGCTTTGCCTTGATATCGGGTGCGTTGTCGGCCCGGATCACATTCTGGATCGCGGCGGGAACGAGGACATCGACATCGAGCCCGAATATCGCGTCGCCATCGATGAAATCGGCATCGGGGTAGCCCTCTAGAAAGCGATTCTCGTCGACCCACTTCCCCGCGGCCTCCACGTCGAGCCCGTCGGGGTCATAGATCGCACCGGAGATGTCAGAGACCGCAACCACCTGGGCCCTCATCTCTTGACCGGCCTGCGCTGCGTAGCGGCCGACGTTGCCGAACCCGTGGATCGCCACGGTCGCCCCGAGCGGGTTGAGATCGACCGCCGCGGCGGCCTGGGGCAGCATGAACATCAGCCCCCGTCCCGTGGCCTCACGCCGGGCCACGCTCCCCCCGAGCGCCGGTGGCTTGCCGGTGACCACGGCGGGAACTGCATGACCGACGTGCTGGGAGTAGGTGTCCATGAGCCAGGCCATGACCTGCTCGTTGGTGCCGAGGTCGGGAGCCGGGATGTCGGTATCGGGCCCGATCACGTTGATGATCTCCATGGTGAAGCGCCGGGTGACCCGTTGCAGCTCGGCGCGGGACAGGACCAACGGGTTGATGCGGACCCCGCCTTTGGCCCCCCCGAAGGGGACTCCGACGATCGAGGTCTTCCAGGTCATCCACATGGCGAGGGCGGCCACCTCGCCCAGATCGACATCCATGTCGAACCGGATTCCACCCTTGGTCGGCCCCATGGTGGTCAGGTGCTGGACCCGGTACCCGAAGATCGTCTCGACCTCTGTGTAGTTGTCGTGTCGGAAGGGGAAGCTGACCACCGTGGACTTCTGGGGGACACGCAACCGGCCGGCGATGTTGTCATCGAGGCCCATGAGGGCGGCGACCCGATTGAACTGGCCCACCGCCTCGTTGTACATTTGTGAATCGAATTCGGGCCGCCGCTCCAAGGCTTCTCCGTTCGAGAATTGACGGGCCGATCCTAAGCACGACGGAGGGCACGTGCCGGCGCGCCGAATCTGTCGGTGCCGGGTCGTAAGTTGTCGATATGAGACAACGTGATATCGGCAGGCAGGTGTTCGAAGACCCGGTGACCTATCTCGCCGGGTTGGGCATCGTGTGTGAGGTGGTCGGCGAGTCGGTGCTCCCCGCCGCGGCTTGACTCCTACGATGACGGGGGTGGACCAGGCACGGCTCGAGCCCGACGATTGGCCCGGTGCCCTGGGTGACACCGAGGGCCGCCAGATGATCGTCGCCGGTCCCGGGACCGGCAAGACCGAGTTCCTGGTCAGACGTGTGGGCCAGGTCCTCGATTCCGGGCTGGCCCTGCCCTCCGAGGTGGTCGTGCTCTCCTTCTCACGGAGGGCCAGCGCCCGTCTTCGGAACCGCATCGAGGAGACGGTCGGCACGTCGGGGGTGCCCGTCGAGGTCACCACCTTTCACTCTCTGGCCATGCGACTCATCGAGGTGGTCACCGGGAAGCTTCCCGTCACCCTCACCACGCCGGAGCAGGTGGCTCTCGTCCGTGAGATGCTCGCATTGGAGGACCCCGGGGAATGGCCCCTCCCGTATAGGGGGATTCTCGACAGCCAGGTGTTCTCGGCGGAGGTGGCCGACTTCCTGCTTCGCTGTTCGGAGCGTCTGCTCACCCCCGAGCACCTGGCCGAACGAGCCCGCAAGCGTGCCGATTGGAAGGGGCTTCCCGGGCTGTACAGCCGATATCTCGGCCGGCTCGAGCAGATCGATCGGACCGACTACGGGGTGTTGATGAAGAAGGCTGTCGAGCTCCTGGGCACACCCGAGGGCGAGCATCACGCCTCCCGGTTCCGGTATGTGCTGGTCGACGAGTACCAGGACACCTCGCCGGCCCAGGCCGAGATGGCCGAGTTGCTCGCCGCCGGTCATGGCAACCTCACGGTGGCCGGCGATCCCTACCAGTCGATCTTCTCCTTCCGCGGAGCCGAATTGCGCAACATCGCAGCATTCTCCGAGAGCCCCGGGACCCGTCGCTTGGTGCTGGCCGAGAGCTTCCGGGTGCCCCGAGAGATCATGGACGCCGCATTGAGGGTCGTCTCCGGCGGCGATCTGCCCGGATCGGCGGGAGCGGTCCAACCGGCGAGACATCCCGGCAGATGCGAGGTCTACGTCTTCGACCAGGAGACCGCCGAGGCCGAGTGGATCGCCCGGGAGGTGGAGCATCTCATCCGGGTCGAAGGCATCGGGCTCGCCGACATCGCGGTCGTGGTCCGATCGAAGAAGGACTTCGTCTCGGAGTTGTCTCGGGCGCTAGACCGCCGATCGGTGCCCCACGACCCACCTCAGTCGAGATTGGTGGATCACCCAGCGATCCGGGTCATTCACGATGTGGTCACCGCCTGTCTCCACGGGGCGGGCGCGGTCTCAGCGGTGGAGTCGACCAACGCCGACCGTGCCATGCGCCGGATCCTTCTCGGGCCGCTGTTCGGCATCACGGTCGGTCTCGAGAGAGAGATGCTGCGGGACCGGCATCGCAGCGGACGCCCCTGGAGCGAGGTGGTGTCGGCCCACCTTCCTGAGAGGCCGGGACTGGCCCGCCTGCTCACCGAACCCTCGTGGGCCACGATGGTGGGGGCTGCGGACGGCTTTTGGGAGCTCTGGACCAGTCTCGACGGGATAGCCGATGTGGTCGACGATCCCGGGCGCGACGAGTGGCGACGGGCTTGGGCCGCATTTGGGCAGATGTTGGGGCGCCAGGCGGAGCGCGACCCGGGGGTGAGCCTGTCTCGCTTCTTCGAGATGGTCGACGAGGAGGACTTCGAGGCCACCCCGCTCATCTCGCATCGTCTCGTCTCCGACCGGGTGACCCTTACCACATTGCACCAGGCCAAGGGTCTCCAATTCGACGTGGTGTTCATCGCCAACGCCGTCGAGGGGGTGTTCCCCGACCTGGGTCGCAGTCGGCGGATGCTCCGTCCCGAGTTGCTCTCCCCCGAGCGCACCGTCGATCCCGAGGCCCAGCACCTGTTCCAGCTGCAGGAGGAGATGCGGCTGGCCTACACCGCGATGACCAGGGCACGTCTTCGGGTGGTGTGGAGCGCGACCACGGCCGGGGTCGACCAGGGTGAGCGCCGACCGTCCCGGTTCCTGATGGCGGCGGCCGGTGAGCTGACCCCGGGCCCTCCCGTCTCCCAGGACCGTTCCCCGATCACGATCACCGAAGCCGAGACGGCCTTGCGACGAGACCTGCTCGACCCGAGGGTGGGGCCGGCCCGGCGTCTCGCCGCCGCCAAGGTGCTCGGCTCGCCATCCCGTCCCTGGTGGGACCCGACCGTGTTCTCAGGTGCAGTCGAGCCGGGCCCCGACAGACCTGTCCTCACCGGATCGTTCCGGCTCTCGCCGAGTCAGGCCGAGACCTACCAGAGATGCCCGAGACGCTACGTCCTGGAGCGTCGCCTCCGTCTCGGGGACACGTCATCGGTTTACGCCCATTTCGGCGAGCTCACCCACGACGTCCTGGAAAGAGCCGAAGCCGAGGTCATAGGCTCGGGCGCTCGCCACGCCGACCTCGATCGGGTCATCGAGATCGTCGATGAAGTCTGGAGCGAAGCCGACTTCGGCACCCCCGAGCTCAACGACGCCTGGAAAGAGAAGGCAGTCGAGATGCTCACCCATCTCTACGAGCGCTGGCCGGGCAAGGGAGACCCGATCGAAGTGGAGCTGGAGGTCGAGTCCGACATCGACGGGGTCGGTTGGATCGGGCGAATCGATCGTGTGGAGCAGACCGGGGAGGGTCTGCGGGTCATCGACTACAAGACCGGGACTAGCGTCCCCAACCACGACGAAGCTGCCGAGTCGATCCAACTCGGCTTCTATGCCCTTGCCGTCCAGCGGCTGCGAGGCGAGGTCGTCGCCTCCGAGATGTGGTTCCCCCGCGCCAGGTCGGTGAGTGTGACCACCCGCGAGCTGGCCATGCACCGTCTCGACGAGGTGAGCTCCAAGTTGACCTCGATCACCGCTTCGATCGGAGCCGAGGACTGGGAGCCAAGGGTGGGCACCGCCTGCAAGGGATGCGGCTTCCGTCGGTCCTGTCCGGCCTGGCCAGAGGGCAAGGGAGCGTTTCTCCCATGAGCATCGTGCCCACGACCGAACAGCAGGACATCCTCGACCTCGGTCTCACCTCGATTCGGGTCAGGGCGGGCGCCGGCACCGGCAAGACGACGACTGTGGCCCTCGTCATCGCCAATCTGGTCGGGAACCACGGCATCGATCCCGAGCGGATCCTCGGGATGACCTTCACCAACAAGGCAGCCGCAGAGCTCGCCGAAAAGGTCAGATCGCTGCTTCCCGAAAGCCTCGACCAGGCGCGTCAGGTCGAGGTCCACACCTATCACGGCTTCGCCGCACAGGTCCTCTCCGAGTTCGGCGCTCTGGTGGGGTCCGACAGCCGCTCCGGTGTCATCACCCCCACTTATGCCCGTCAGCTGATCCGCGAGGTCTTCTACCACGAGTCCCATACCCACCTCGACATCACGAATCGGCGGACACTCGACCAGATCCGCCGGCTGGGTGATCAACTGGGTGATCACCTCCTCCGTCCCGAGCACCTCATCAGGGCCGGCGCGATTCACCAAGACGACGATATCTGGGCCGCCCGCGTCGAGATGGCTGAGACCCTCGCCGGATACAACCGGGCCAAGTCGGAGTTGAGGGTGGTCGACTACGCCGACCTGGTGACCCTCTCCACCCAGGTGCTCCAAGAGCATCCCGGTCTGGCCGAAAGGGTGAGAGACCGCTATCGGGTCCTCGTCCTCGATGAGTACCAGGACACCAACCCGGCACAGCGAGTCCTTCTCACCACCATCTTCGGCAACGGTTTCCCGGTCATCGCCGTCGGCGACGAGGACCAGACGATCTATGAGTGGCGCGGGGCCTCGGCACAGAACTTCGAGGACTTCCTCGACCACTTTCCGACAGCAGACGGTCAGGCCGCACACGACAGGAGCCTCACCCTGAACCGGCGCTCGGGTGAAGGCATCCTCGCCATCGCCAACGAGGTGCGTCGGCGAGCCAACCCCGGGGCTGACTCATTGCAGGCAGCGGAGGACACCGACACCGAGGTGGTCACCTTCTGGGGGAAGGATGCGCTCGTCGAGGCGGAGTGGATCGCCCGCCAGTTCGAGTCCCTCTACGAGCGGGGCGTGCCCTGGTCCGACATGGCGGTCCTCTTCCGCAAGAACAAGGACTTCGCCGTGGTGGTGGACGTGCTGGGGCGTCATGACATCCCACTGGAGGTGGCCAACATCGGTGGCCTTCTGTCGGTGCCCGAGATCTCACTTCTGAGAGCCTGGCTGACCGTGCTCCAGAACCCGGGTGATTCCGCGGCCCTGGCTCAGATCCTCTTCGGCAGCGGTTTCCGACTGGGAATCGCCGACCTGGCCGTGCTCACCCGTTGGTTGACCGCGAACCTGCCCGACCAGCCCGATAGCGAAGAGCCGCATCCGGTCACTCTGGTCGAGGCGATCGAGGTCAGCGATCAGATCGGGGGGCTCCGGCCCGAGGCTCGTAAGCGGATCGACCGCTTTCATGCCATCTACCGTGAGCTGCTCGTCGAGACCCAGGGGCTCAGTCTCGCCGAGACCTGTCGTCTCATCCTCGACGGCACCCGGGCATGGCAGGACATCGAGTCGCTGCCTCCCAACCCCCGGCTCACCGCCCGTCTCAACGTCTACCGCTTCCTCGACCTCGCCGACGACTGGAGCCCGCTCTCGGGCCGGCCCTCGGTGGCGGCCTTCCTCGACTATCTCGACGCCATGGAGGAGGAGCCCGCCGAGGAGCTCGACTCGGCGAGGCTCTCTGGCGAGAACGCGGTGACCCTGGTGACGGTGCACCGGGCCAAAGGCCTCGAGTGGGAGAACGTGGCCCTTCCCGCGGTGGTCAAGGACAATTTCCCAGCCGGGTCCGGGCCATTCCCCGACCCGGTGCGCTTCCCCTACCAGTTACCCGTCGAGCTCAGGCTCGACACGACAGTCGCCGACCTCCCCGACGAGGATGTGGCGAGGAGGGCGTATCTCCGCGATCGCCACACTGCCCAGGAGTGGCGGGTGGCATACGTGGCGGCGACTCGGGCCAAGAGACGTCTCCTCGTCTCCGGCGCCTTCTGGTACGGGCTGCCCGAGCCACGTATGACCCCGGCGGAGCCATCTGATCTCTTCACCCTGGTCGCGGCGCATCCGGTGAGCAGCGGGGCCGGCCATGCAGAACTCGGGGCCCGACCCGACATCCTGCGCGCCCCCGACGAGGGCCCCGACCCTGACCCCCTCTTCGATCACGGCTGGCAGGCTGCGCTGAGAACGGCCCGGGACGACCCTGATGAGCTCGATCGTCTCGCCGCCGAACGCGGCGTCGAGCCCGAGTATCGACGGGTGGTCTCGGAGTGGGGCGAACAGCTGTTCAGCCTCGACGACGTGGCGGCGGCCGATCCTCGAGACGCGGTCGCCTCGGTGTCGGTCACCGGTTTGGTCACCTACGCCCAGTGCCCCAAGCGGTACTACTGGAGTGACGTCGACCCTCTCCCCCGTCGTCGCAACGATGCGGCTACTCGGGGCAATGAGATACACCGCCGTATCGAGCTCCACCAAAGAGGCCAGATCCCCTTCGACGAGTTGACACCCGACCTCTATGACGCGGTCGGAGAGGCCGGGCACGGCCCGGGTGCCTTTCAGGCCTATGAGGGCTCTCGTTTCGCCTCGGCGCGCGCCGATCTCGTCGAAGCCCCCTTCACCGTTGAGCTCGACAACGGCTACCGGGTTCGTGGCCGGATCGACGCCGTCTACACCGACGGGGGCCATTGGGAGGTGGTGGACTTCAAGAGCGGGCGTCGCAGCGAGGACCCCTCCCGAATCGTCCAGCTCCAGGCCTATGCGGTCGCCGCCACTGCTCTCGATCTGGGGATCGGCCACCCCGAGTCGATCGACGTCAGCTTCGCCTATCTCGGCGACGGCCTCGATGTGGTGACCACGACCGCCGACCCAGCCTGGATCGGATCGGCCAAGGATCGGCTCATCGCCCTCACCAACGACATCGCAGCCGGTGAGTTCACCGAGTCGCCGGGCGAGTGGTGCCGGAGCTGTGACTTCCTCCAGTTCTGCGAGCCCGGCCAGAGAGGCGTCTCCTCATGATCATCGTCGCCGTGTTGGTTGGTTACCTCATCGGCTCGATCCCCAGCGCAGGCTTGCTGGGCAGGTTGTGGGGGGTGCAGCTGCGAGATCAAGGCTCGGGGAACCCCGGCACCGTCAACGCCCTCCGCACCGCCGGTCCCTCATTGGCTGCCTCGGTCCTCATCGTCGAGGCGGCCAAAGGATACGGTGCCGTTTGGGCGGGCTCGCTACTCGCCGGCGAGACCGGGGCCATCGAGGCCGGTCTCGCCGCCATCGCCGGAAACGTCTACAACTTGTGGTACCGGTTCCATGGCGGGAAAGGGCTCGGGATCTCACTGGGCATCCTGGCAGGGGTCTGGCCGTTGGTCCTCCTGCCCGTGCTGGTAGTGCTCGTCGTCGCGGTGATCATCACCCGGTCGTCAGGGACCGCGTCGCTGATCGCAATCGCCGGGCTGGCGGTCCTGGCGTCGGTGTGGGTGGCCTACGAATGGCCCACCGGGGGTGTGGCCCCGTCGGGGCAACTCTTGGTTCTGGCCGTGGGCATGGCCCTGATCCTGTCATGGAAGCACTGGAGAGACTCACCGCTCAGGTCGCCTTCCCCTCCCTGACCTCGATTATCAAGGTGACCGGGCCGTCGTTGGCCAGCTCGAGGGTCATCCTCGCGCCAAAGACACCCTGGGAGGCATCGATACCGCTGCGACGAAAACCTTCGACGACTGAGTCGATCAGCGGTGCCGCCGCCTCGGGCGGAGCTGCACCGCTGAACGATGGCCTCCTCCCCTTGCCCAACTCCCCGAGGAGGGTGAACTGGCTGACGACGAGTACCTCGCCGCCGACATCGCCCAACGACAGATTCATCTTGCCCGCCGTGTCGCCGAACACCCGCAACCCGGCCACCTTGTCGACCAGAGCCGACGCCTCGGGCTCGCCGTCGCCGGGCTCGACCCCAACCAAGAGGCAGAGCCCGCTCCCGATCGAGGCCACGGTCTTTCCGTCGACCGAGACCGAGGCATGGGCCACTCGCTGAATCACCACTCGCACGAAGGGCGATTCTGCCAGCCAATAGAGTGGGCTCGTGTCCCGTGCGCCATCGCCAGACCTCGCACTACTGAGAGGGCCCGAAGGGTCCCGGGTCGTCTATCTCCTCGACGCCGCCACCGAATACGAGGCGAAGATGCTCCGACGCTGGCTGGGAAGACACCTCCATGAGCCCGAGACGCTTCGGATCAAGTCGTCCCGGCGGCGCCCCGGCGGGCCCTCGGATGACCTGTCCGCGGCCCTGGAGGGAGATGAGACCACTTTTTTCGTGCCGGTCCGCGTGCTGTGGATGGCACCGGGAAAGGACGGGCGTCGCTCGGTGGGATGGTCTGACCTCGTCAAGCCGGGCGACCCCCGGGACCCGCGTCGCCTGCGAGCGAGGTTGATCAGGACGTTCCGACCCGGTCGGGTGAGGCTTATCGCCGCCACCGGAGCCGGCCGGGACGAGATGAAGACCGCTTACGCAGAGTCGGGCGAGATCGACGGCCTCGAGGCGTTCGTCACGAGGAGGGCCTGGCGGGCCCTCGACAAGGCGGAGCGCCGTATCCGGGGCAATCGCTACAAGATCCCCCGCTTCGTGCCCGAGGCCATCCTGTCCCGCGGTGAGCTCGCCGCCACGCTGGCGGAGTACGCCGATCAGACCGGGACCGATCCCGCAGAGGTGAGAAGGGGTGCCGAGCGCTACCTCAAGGAAATTGCCGCCACCCACAGCCCGTATGTCATCGACCTGATCGCCAACGCCATACACACGTTGTACAGCCAGGGGTACCGGGGCATCCGCTACGCCGAGGAGGAGGTGAGAAAGATCGCCGCCCTCGGTGAGGAGAGCCCGGTGGTGTTCCTGCCCTCGCATCGGTCCAACCTCGACCGTCTCAGCCTCCAGTTCATGCTGTGGGAGAACGACCTGCCCCCCAACCACACCGCAGGAGGGATCAACCTCGACTTCTTCCCGATCGGACCGCTGCTGAGACGAACCGGGGTCTTCTTCATCCGGCGGTCCTTCCGGGACAACGAGTTGTACAAGATCGTGCTCAGGGCGTACATCGACTTCCTCGTCGAGAAGCGGTTCCCCCTGGAGTGGTACATGGAGGGGGGGCGGTCGCGCTCGGGCAGGCTGAACCCGCCCCGCTTCGGGCTCCTCAACTACGTCGTCGACGCCCAGCGCCGGGGCAAGAGCGAGGACATCCAGCTCATCCCGGTGTCGATCACCTACGACCAGATCCAGGACGTGCCCGACTACGCCCGGGAGGCACAGGGTCGTGGCAAGGAGCGGGAGTCGCTCGGCTGGCTGTGGCGGGCGGTCCGCTCCCTCCGGCGGAGATACGGCGACATCCACATAAGGTTCGGAGAGCCGGTCTCGGTTGCCTCGGTGGTGGCCAGGATCGGGGACGACGAGAGGTCACTGGGGTTGCAGAAGCTGGCATTCGAGGTGATGTACCGGATCGGCAGGGTGACTCCCACCACCCCGACCGCGGTGGTCTCGATCGCCCTTCTCGCAGCGAGGGGCAAGGCCCGCACCGCCGCCGAGCTCGCCGCCGAGTGCGCCCGATTGGTCGACTTCATCCGAGCTCGGGAATTGCCCACCACCGAGACCCTCGACCTCGCCGACGCCGGCACAGTGACCGGCATCCTCGACTGGCTCGCCGAGCACGACAACGTCTCCAGTCACGAGGCGGTGGGACGCCGGGTCTTCTGGCTCGACGACGATCAGATGATCCGCATCTCGTACTACCGCAATGTCGTGGTCCACTTCTTCGTCAACCGCGCCATCGCCGAGATCGCCCTGACCGCTCTCGTCGATGACGGGGACAGGGATCCCGAGACGGTGCGCCGGGGCATGCTCGACCTGCGAGATCTGTTGAAGTTCGAGTTCTTCTTCCCCGAGAAAGAGGAGTTTCTCTCCGCGGTATCCGGCGACATCGGGGTCGACGTGGCCGAGTGGGAATCCGTTCTCCGAGCGGCCGGGCCGTTGGGTGTGCTCGCCAAGATGGGTGAGCCCGTCGCCTACTGGACGCTCCTCCCCTTTCTCGACGCCTATCAGATCGTGGGAGACGAGCTCGAGATCCTCCAGGGCGCATTCGAAGAGAAGAAGTTCCTCAACACGTGTTTGGCGCGGGCGCGTATGTACCGAATCGAAGGGCGCCTCTTCTCGGGCGAGAGCGCCAGCCAGGTCCTCTTCAAGTCGGCCCTGGCCCTGGCCAAGAACCGGGACCTGATCGGGCCCTCACCGGATGTCGGCCAGCGACGGGCCGACTTCGCTGCCGAGCTTCGTGCCACCCGGGCACTGGCGGCGGCCGGGCTCTAACCCCTTCGGTCCCAGCGTTTGCGGGCCTGGGCGATCATCTCCGCCGATGTCCTCGGAGTGGTGCCCTCATCACGTGGCGACGCCTCCTCGTGAACGACCGTCTCGTCCTCCGCTTCTCGCCCGGCAAGCAGGATTCGGTTCAAGATGTCGTCCCGCACTGGTTCGGTTTCCGGACGAGGCTGGGGCTCGGGCTGGTGATGACGGACCACCGGTTCGGGGCGGGGAGGTGGAGGAGTGGGTCGGTCGGTGTTCAGCACCCGCTCGGGGGCGGGGCTCTCCTCTGCCTCCTCCGGGATACGGGTACGGGCGGCGCGGGCCATCATCCGGCTGATGAAGATCAGCACGAGCCCAGGGAAGATGTTGAAGAGGTCGAAGCCGAACATCGGGCCGACGAACCCGGTGATGAACCAGAGCCAGCCGACGATTCCGAGTGCCCGGGCGAAACCTCTCATCCGCCTATTCAACCATCACGGACGGGTGATGGCCACGCGCAGCCGCCACGAGGCCAGACCGAGGAGCCCGATCGCGTATACGGCGAGTACCCCCAACTCGGGGAGGATGTCGAGGGTGTTGCCGTCCCGTCTGACAAGCTCGGCAAACCCGTCCAGGGCCCAGGCGTGTGGCGTGACGTGGGCGACCCTCTGCATGGTCGGGGAGAACAGCTCGGCGGGGAACATCGCCCCTCCCAGGGCGGCGAGACCGAGGGCGAGCATCACACCGATGCCGGCAGCTTGCTGATCGTTGCTGAACACCGAGCCCATCAACATGCCCGCCCCTGCTCCGACCGCCGACAGGGCGACCAGGATGAGGGTCGCTCCGACAGGGTCGCCCCAGTTGACCTGGAACATGATGAGGGTGAGCACCATGATGTAGACCCCCTGGACCAGGGCCGTCCCGAAACGACCCAATGACTCACCGACGATGATCGCTCGCATCGAGGTCGGCGTGGACAGCATCCGCTGGCTGATCCCGAGCTGTCTGGTGAGAATCAGGGCCGAGGATCCCGCCAAGGCGGTCAAGAAGACGAACAAGACGAGCTGGGATGACGCCCCGAGATCGAATCGCCCCAACGTGGCGGGAAAGAGCGCCTCGCCCACCGCCGACACCTCCACGACGATCGGCTCGGTGCCCTCGGCGATCCCCTCTGCGACTTGCAGTGTCTCATCGAAGTCCTCCCCGGTCTCGACGACGGCGAACTGGGCAGCCCCCACCGGCCGCATCACCTCGGCGATGGCCGATGCGACAAGGCTCTGCAGCTGGGCCCCTGCACCGTCGGGACGGCTGACATAACCGATCTCGACGCTGTTCCCCGATGCGACCGTGGTGTCCATGTCCGCGGGGAGCAGCACACCGGCCTGGACGCCGCCCCGCTCCACCGCGGTCACCACCTCGTCACTGCTCTCGAACCGTCGCAGCTCGATCGAGTCGTCTTCCTCGAGCGCCCCGACGATCGCCGATGTCAGCTCTCCCTCGCCCCCGACGCTGATACCGATCACGGGGGCGAAGCTCCCACCGAACTGGATCCCCACGAGGAGGACGATCGCCAGGGGGAAGATGAAGACGAAGAAGATGTTGCTCCGCTCGCGCAGCATCCGCTTCACATTGATGATGCCGATGTGCAGGGCCCTCATCGGGTCAGCCTCCGCCGCAACAGGAGCCAGGCGAGGAGCCCGGTCACCACCGCGAACATCATGATGGCTCCTGCGGCGGGTAGGGCTGCGGTCCAGGGGGCGTCGGAGCTCAAGTCCGCCAGCCCCCTCAGAAACCACGCGTGGGGCGTGATGTAGGTGAGAGCCGAGAGGACTCCCCCGGTCGCCCCGATCGGGAAGAACGTTCCTCCGAGCATCCCGAGGATGACCGCGATGATCGATCCGAGGTTGCCCGCCCCCTCCGGGGTCTTGGTGATCGCCGCCACCAGGCCCATGATCCCCACTGCGGCGAGCACCCCGGCCACCACGAGCAGCGCCACACCGAGCGGCGCCCCCCAAGAGGCATCCATCAACAGCGAGGTGGCCACCACCAGGACGGTCATCGAGACCAGCCCGAGGACGAACGAGAGGATCGCCTTTCCGGCGACCAGGGAGATTCGAGGAATCGGGGCGGCCATCAGCCGGGCCAGCGTCCCGTCCCGCTCCTCCTCCAACAAGCCGTTGACTCCGAACTGGACCGTGAAGAAGAGGAAGAAGGCGGCCATGCCGGCGGCGAAGTAGGTGGAGGCGTCGAGCTGTTTGGTCTCGGCGGACCGGTCGGTCAGATCGAAGGACCGCCCGGCGATGGCGGGATCCTGAGACAGGGAGTCGACGAAGTCGGGGGTCACCGGCGACCCGGTGACCCCGGCGGTGGTGGCCACCGCCAGTTGCGCCGAGGCAACCCCGGACGAGAACTGTTCGGCGAACGAGGCGGCGATCTGGGTGGAAGTCGGAGAGTCGATGTCTCCCACGATCTCGATCGTGGACGACCGGTTGGCGAAGACCGCCTGTTCCAAGCCACTCGGGATGAAGAAGTAGGCGTCGATGTCATCGTCCCCGATGGCGCTATCGGCGGCGGCCCGCTCGTCATAGACCTCGACGGTGAGGATGTCCTCAGACTCGGCGCCTTCGAGCACCGAGGCGAAAGCCGCGGAGACTTGGGACTGGTCGTCGTCGACCAACCCGTAGTCGAGCCCGAGACCGGTCCCTGTGGCCGCCGACCCGAATATCGCATCGAAGATGAAGGCGAGGACCAGAGGGGCGAGGATTCCCAGGATGAACGCCGAGCGGTCCCGGACCCGTAGCTTCAGGTCCTTGGCGGCGATGCGAAATGCGGCACCCACCTCAGTCCCGAAGAGCCTTCCCTGTCAGATGGAGGAACACTGCCTCGAGGTTGGGCTCGACCACCTCGACACCGGTGATCGAACTGCCCGAGCTCGACACTCGGGCGAGCAGCTCGGGGAGGATCGAGGAGGCATCGGTGGCGAGCACCTCGATGCGATGATCCGATGAAGTGGCATCGGTGACACCCGGGACGGAGCGCAGCGCCTCGGCGGCCTGTGCCAGGTTGCCCGATCCTGAGATCGCCACCCGGTCCTTCTCGCCGACCAGGGACACCAGCTCCCGCCGCGTCCCCTCCGCTTGAATCCTGCCCTCGTCGATGATGGCGACACGGTCGCAGAGACGCTCCGCCTCCTCCATGTAATGGGTGGTGTAGAGGACGGCCATCCCCTCTCTGGAGAGACTCTCCACCGACTCGAGGATGGCATTGCGCGACTGCGGGTCGACCCCCACCGTCGGCTCGTCGAGGATGAGGAGCCGGGGCTCATGGAGCAGACCGACCCCGATGTTGAGACGTCGCTTCATGCCCCCCGAGTACTCCTTGGTCTGATCGTCCTTGCGGTCGGCGAGACCGACGACTTCGAGGACCTCGGCGACCCGGTCGTCGAGGCGCTCGGCGGTCATTCCGTAGAGATGACCGAAGAAACGGAGGTTCTCCTCGCCGGTCAGGTCCGGATACAGGGCGAGGTCCTGAGGGACCAAGCCGATCGCCGCCCGACCCCGGGTCGATCCGGTGGTGATCTCCTCCCCGTTCACAGTGACAGAGCCGTCGTCGCGCTCGAGGAGACCGCACACCATCGAGATCGTCGTGGTCTTGCCGGCGCCGTTCGGCCCGAGCAGGCCGAAAGTCTCACCTTCCTCGATGGTGAGGCTCACGTCGTCAACGGCAACCAGGTCGCCGAAACGCTTCCGCAGAGAACTAGCGATCAGGATGCTGGCCAGGGCTGTGCTCCGTGATGTGGGGCGGGAACTCTACCGGGGGGCTATCCGAATCGACACCGACTGGCTTCCCGTGGGCTCGGCACAGCAGAACCAGCTCTCCGTCAGCCGCGGTGCAGCGGGGCCACGGTCGTCGAGCTCGGGAAGATGGCGCCCCGAGATCCTCGTCACCGACTCCCGCATCTGGTTCAAGGTGGCGCCCGCCTCTCGCCCGCAATCGGAGGCGTCGGCGGCAATGGACTCCAGCTCCTTTTGCAGGACTGCCGTCTCCGGGTCGGCGAAGGCCCATCCCCAGGTGAGAGCCCTGGTGTCGTAGCCGCCGAGATAGGGCGTCACCGTCGGGTGATGTTCCAGGAGAGAGCCCCTGGGGATGAGGAGCCTGATGGCCATTTGCACCGGATCGGTCGCCCCGACCAGGTCGCGGCCGTCGATGAACTCGAAGATGTCGGCGACGTCCCCAGGCGTCGTCCAGGGGAGGAAGGGAAGCCAGGTGGGGCGGATGTGGATGCCGGCCTCCCTGGTCAGCTCGATCGCCTGCGACATGTCGGCGAGGGTGTGGCCCTTGTCGAGGATCTCGAGGGTCCGTGGGTCGACGCTCTCGAAGGCGGACACCACGAACAGGAGATTGAGCTCGGCGAGACGGGGCCACAGGTCTTGGTGCTCGATGATGTGCTCCACCTTGATGGTGGCGTCGAAGGTGATGCTGGGGTGGGCGTCGTGGGCGGCGTCGAGGATCGCAAGCGAGTGAGGCGGGGCATTGAGGAAGTCGGCGTCACCGAAGGTGATGTGGCCTGCTCCCGCCTCCACCAGGTTGGAGATGTCGGCCAGCACCTTGTCACGGGGGACGATGCGTATCCGCCCGTCGTAGACGGTGGGGATCGGGCAGTGCCGGCAGCGGTGACGGCAGCCGTGGGAGGCCTCGACCGCACCGGCGAGCACCGAGACGCCGCTGCTCTCCAGGCGGGCATAAGAATCGAGGGCCGGGAGACCTGCTCGGTCGGGGATGCCCAGCTCGGACCGGCCCAGGTGACGATGTCGACCGCGCAGCGAGCCGTCGGCCCACCGGAGGAGGGCCGGTTCGTACTCCCCTTCGAAACGGCCGTCGACGTCGGCACTCCCCAGCCCTGCGTAGAGCCCATACAACGCCACCGGGAGATCCGGACGGGCAGCCGACAGTGCCTCGACGACTTCGTCGGCGAGACGGGTGGCGGTGTGCATCGGGACCGATATGGCAACGCGCTCTGCCCATTCCACGTCTTCTCCCTCCAGTGAGTCCACGGCGAGATCAAGCACCCGGACCTGGTGGCCGGCCCGCCGGAGGGCAGTGGCGGGAGCGGCGAGATGCGTTGGCTGGCGCCCCAGCTCATAGGTGGAGAGGAGGAGGACGCGCATCTCTGGCTCAGCTTAAGGGGCGGCCCCAGATACCCTTCCGGCCACCATGTCCGGGTATCTCGATCTGGGCCACTGCCTGGTCCACTGGAAGGACTACGGCGGCTCGGGCCAGCCCATCGTCATGGTCCACGGACTGGGCGGGTCGGTGGCCAGCTGGGATGTGATCGGACCCCGACTGACGGCTCAGGGGCGGGTGACCGCTCTCGACCTCCCCGGGTTCGGCTTGTCCCCTCCGGGCAAGGACTGGTCCCTGGAGACCCAGGTGCAGGCGATCTCCGGCTTCATCTCGGAGGTCGGCCACCCCGCAGTCCTGGTGGGGAGCTCCCTCGGCGCACTGCTCTGCGAGATGGTCGCTTCCCAGCATCCGGAGTTGTTGGCCGCCCTGGTTCTCATCTCTCCGGCCACGCCACCGCGGCTTCCCGACCCCAACATCGACTGGCAGATGGCGCGCCGACTGCTGATCAACTCCGCCCCGGGTGTGGGCCCGGTGATGGCGCGCAGGATGGTCAGGTCGCTCAGCCCCCGGCAGCTGATCTACCAATCGCTGGAGCGAATCACCCACAAGACGGGCCGGGTGCCGCTGCACGTCATCGAGTCCCTGGTCGACCTGGCCGAGAAACGCAGCCACCTTCCATGGGCCGCCGACGCAATGCCCAAGACGGGACAGGCCATTCGCCGGCTCTTCCTGAGACGTTGGCGCTTCGTCGCAATGATCCGGGCGGTGAAGGCGCCAACCCTCGTCGTGCAGGGGGTCGCCGACCCGATCGTGTCCAGTCAATCGGTGGAGTGGCTGTGCTCCCTGCGTCCCGATTGGAGCCTCGTCCAGATGGAGGACACCGGTCACACCCCCCAGATCGACGCGCCAATGCGTCTGCTCGGTGTCGTCCAACCCTGGCTCGAAGCCAACCTTAAACACGAAATCAATGGCTCACTAACCTGGGCTCATGCCATCAGATCTCGGTGACACGATAGGGGACGAGTATCTCCATCAACTTCCCGACAGCGACCCGGCCGAGACCCAGGAATGGACGGAGTCCCTGGATGCGGTGGCCGAGCGACATGGGGCGGTCCGTGCCCGTTTTCTGCTGGCCAAGCTGCTGGAACGGGCCCACGAGACTCGTCTCGGGATCCCGGGTGCGGTCACCACCCCCTATGTGAACACCATCCCCCTGGAGGAACAGCCCGAGTTTCCCGGCGACGAGGACGTCGAGCGCAGGATCCGGAGGTTCATCCGCTGGAACGCCGCCGTCATGGTGGTCAAGGCCAACCATCGTGAGAAGGGCATCGGGGGCCATCTCTCCACCTTCGCCTCATCGGCCACTCTCTACGAGATCGGGTTCAACCACTTCTTCCGGGGCAAGGGCGCCCCCGGAGGCGGCGACCACATCTACCTCCAGGGCCATGCCGCCCCGGGCACCTACGCCCGTGCCTACCTGGAGGGGCGCTTCGACGAGAAGCACCTCGACAACTTCCGCTTCGAGATCGCCGGGGACGGCCTCTCCTCCTATCCACATCCCCGGCTGATGCCGGATTTCTGGGAGTTCCCCACGGTGTCGATGGGTCTGGGGCCGATCAACTCCATCTACCACGCCCGGTTCAACAAGTACCTGCAGAACCGTGGTCTCGACGACACCTCTGACTCCCGGGTCTGGTGCTTCATCGGAGACGGCGAGGTGGACGAGCCAGAGTCACTGGGCTCGATCTCTCTCGCCGCCCGCGAAGGGCTCGACAACTTGACCTGGGTCATCAACTGCAACTTGCAGCGGCTCGACGGGCCGGTGCGGGGCAACGGCCAGATCATCACCGAGCTCGAAGCGGTGTTCAAGGGCGCCGGGTGGAATGTGATCAAACTGATCTGGGGAAGCGGGTGGGACGCGCTCCTCGCCAAGGATGACGAAGGCGCTCTGGTCAACGTGATGAACACCACCGTGGACGGGGAGTATCAGCGCTACAAGGCGGAGAGCGGTGCGTACGTCAGGGATCACTTCTTCGGAAAGGACCCCCGCACCAAAGCGCTGGTAGCAGACATGAGTGACGAGGAGATCTGGAACCTCCGCCGGGGAGGGCTCGACTTCCGCAAGATCTACGCCGCCTACAAGGTGGCCACCGAGCTGGACAACGGCAAGCCCACGGTGATCCTGGCCAAGACGATCAAGGGTTGGACGCTGGGCCCCGACGTGGAGGGTCGCAACGCCACCCATCAGATCAAGGAGTTGACCAACAAACAGCTCATCACCTTGCGCACCACTCTGCATCTGGAGGACGAGATCCCCGAGGAATCGCTCGAGGGTGACAAGGAACCTCCCTATTTCAGACCCGGCCCCGGCACACCCGAGCACGACTACTTGACGGCGAGACGCCAGGAATTGGGCGGGCCGATCCCCCAGCGGGTCGTCGGTGACTCGAGGCTGACCCTGCCCGGTGACGAGGCCTTCGCCGAGGTCTATGCCGGCTCGGGCAAGGTGGAAGCCTCCACCACCTCGGCATTCACCCGTCTCCTCCGCTCACTGGCGCGCACCGAGGGCCTCGGGCCCCACGTGGTGCCGATCGTCCCCGACGAGGCGAGGACCTTCGGGATGGACTCGTTGTTCCGTGAGCTCAAGATCTACGCCTCGAAGGGTCAGCTGTACGAGCCGGTGGACGCCTCGATGCTCTTGTCCTACGCCGAGTCCCAGGACGGGCAGATCCTCGAGGAGGGGATAACCGAGGCGGGGTCCCTGGCATCGTGGACCGCGGCCGGCACCTCCTACGCCACTCGAGGGATACCGATGGTGCCCTTCTTCATCTTCTACTCGATGTTCGGGTTCCAGCGGGTCGGCGACCTGATCTGGAATGCCAGTGATGCCAGGGCCCGGGGATTCCTCCTCGGTGCCACCGCGGGAAGGACGACGCTGGCCGGGGAGGGGCTCCAACATCAGGACGGGCACAGTCACGTGCTGGCATCCACCGTCCCGGTCTGTCAGGCATACGACCCCGCCTTCGCATACGAGTTGGGGACCATCGTGCAGCGCGGCCTCAAGCGGATGTACGGCGACGACCCCGACGACGTCTTCTACTACCTGACCGTGTACAACGAGAACTACGCCCAGCCGGCGCGGCCAGATGGTGTCGAGCAGGGGATCATGGACGGGCTCTACAGGTGGGCCCCGCCACCCGACGGGACCAGCCAGGACGTCTCGATCATCTTCTCGGGGACCGCCAACCTCGCCGCCCGCGAGGCGCGTGAGGAGCTCGCCCAGCACTATGGGGTGGGCGCCGAGCTGTGGTCGGCGACCTCGTACAAGAATCTGCGGGAACAGGCCCTCAACGTCGAGCGGTGGAACCGGCTCCATCCCGATCAGGAACCACGGGTCCCCTTGGTGACCAAGCTGCTCGCCGATTCGATGGGGCCGACGGTGGCCGTGACCGATTTCATGACGTTGGTCCCCGACCAGGTGGCCAAGTGGATGCCTCGCGACTTCCTGGTCCTCGGCACCGACGGTTATGGCCGGTCCGACAGCCGCAGCGCCCTTCGCCGCTTCTTCGAGACCGATAAGGGACATATCGTCGTGGCTGCCCTCACCGGATTGGTGCGGGCGGGTCGGTTGAAGCCGCCCGCGGTGATCGACGCCATCGAGCGCTACCAGATCGATGCCGAGGCCGTGAACCCGGCTCAAGCCCATTGAGGGCGACAAGGGCCATGTTCCATCTGCCTGAGGAGCTACGCCGGGTGATCATCGAGCACTGTGCCGCCGCCCTGCCCGATGAGGGTTGCGGGATGCTGGCCATGGACGGATACGAGGTGGTGAAGGTCTACCCGACGGCGAACGACGAAGCCTCCCCCTCCTCCTACACGGTGCCACCTCAGGAACACTTCGACGCGATGATGGATGCCGAGTCGAATGGTTGGCGTCTCGGCGGCGTGTTCCACTCCCATCCCCATGGGTCGGCGCGGATGTCCGCGGTCGACCTGGAGAGGGCCTTGGAGCCCGACTGGTTGTACCTCGTGGTGGGCATGGGCGGAGAGAAACCCGCGATCGTGGCCTGGCTAGAGGGTAGAGACGTTCGATTGGAGTAGCTTGGCCTCCATGCCATCCCACGCGGCACCGGCCCTGCGTCCGGCTTCCGGCGCCCGCGCTCTCTGCACCTTTGGTGCCTTCGTGCTGGTCACGGCATTGACCGGCTGTGGCGGTTCCGGTACCGAGGACATCGTCGTCGCCGGGGACGACTGCACCTACCAGGGACCCACGTCGTTCGAGCCTGGGCCGGTGACGGTCGCCCTCCACCTAACGAGTCTCGGCCACAACGAGCTCGCCGTGGTCAGGCTCGAACCCGGCCACGACTATTCCGAGCTGGAGGGCTTTCTGGATCAGGCAGCCGACCCGGTCACCAATCGCCCTTCATGGATCTCGGAGGTCGTGACCATCGAGTTGAAGCACGAGGCAGGTGAGCGGATCGGCGACAGCGAGCTGGTCACCATGTCCGAAGGCACCTATGCCCTCATCTGCATCGACTATTGGGGCTTCGCCGTCGATGGGCCGAGCGCCACCCTTATCGGCGAGCTGACGGTGGCCTCGCCCTGACGGCCGGGCGTCAGGCAGCCAGGATCTCGTCGAGCCGCTCGTAGCCCTCCCGGACCCCAACTTCCATTCCGCTGGCGACAAAGGCGTCACGACCCTCGAAAGAGTCGACGAGTGAGGTGGAGGTCAGCCGGGTCCGACCCTCACCGATGGCCTCGAACTCGAGACGCTCCAGGGCGACCCCGTCGGGAATATCGTCGAATGCGAAGGTCTGGATGATCACCGAGTCGGGCCGCACATCGTGGAACGAGCCATGGAAGCTCCCCTCGAAGTCGTCCCCGGTCATCACGTAACGCCACGACCCGCCGGTCCGGCAGTCGAACTCTTCGATTCGGACGTCATAACCGTGCGGACCGGTCCACCGGGAGAGGATGTCAGGATCGGTGTGCGCCTCGAAGACCTTCTCCGGTGGTGCGTCGAACTCACGGATGATCCGGACCAACGGAAGGTCGGGGGCGACGATGATCTGGGTTTCATGGGTGGCGGTGGTCATTTGGCTTCTCCTTTGCTGGTTTGGGGCGCTGCCGCCCCGCTGTCGTCGGGCATGGCCGCGAGCACGTCGTCGAGACGGCGATAGCGCTCTTCTGCCATGCGGCGATATCTCTCGATCCACTTGGTCATCAGGTCGAAAACCTCCGCCTCGAGGTGCACGGGGCGCCGCTGGGCGTCCCGGGAGCGACTGACCAGCCCTGCCCCCTCCAGCACCTTGAGGTGCTTCGAGACCGCCTGTACGGTCACCTCGTAGGAATCGGCCAACTGGGTGAGGGTGGCATCGCCGGCGGCGAGCCGAGCCACGAGGTCGCGTCGGGTGGGGTCCGCCAGAGCCGAGAAGGCGCGGGATAGAGGATCACCGGCCATGGGACAGGTACTCAACCATTTGGTTGAATATAGAGATGGCAACCGGCCTTGTCAACCGGTTGGTTGAACAAATCGGGTGTCAGGCCAGAGTCATGCCCGTAATGCCTCAACGTTCGATCAGAGACAGCAAGTTGCCGGCCGGGTCCCGGAACCAGGCCACCGGATGAACCTCCGGTGTGCGGTGAATGCCTTTCTCATCGGTCTTGGGAGAGTCGTAAAGCTCGAACCTCACTCCCCTGGCGGCGAGCCCGTCCACGGCTCGCTCGATGTCATCGACGATGAAGTTGAGGATGGTGAAGACTGCGGGTTCGTGGTCGGCCTTGGGATAGATCAAGATCCTCGTGTCTCCGCCCGTGCGGATCTCCAACCCGCCCGGGACATCGGACCCTTGCACACCCAATGAGACTTCCACGACGTCGAGCCCAAGCGTCGTTTCGTAGAAACCTCTGGCTGCTGCGACGTCGTCGACAGCAAATCCTGAGAACATCTCGGCTTCGGTCAGCACGATTTTCCTTCCAGTCGGCGAGTGACCCATTGTGGCCAGATGCCTTGGAGGCAACGATCAGAAATCTGTCACGGACCCGTTGTAGGTTGAGGTGAAGGCGGGTTGGTAAGGGGAATCTGTCACCGGTGGGTCGTGTGGTCGGTGGTACGGGGAGTGAGGGATGAGCGAGCTTCGCTCGGTTCTCGATGAGATGGCGATGATCGACCCTGACGAGCCGTCGGTGGAGGAGTTGAGCCCTGGCATAGTCGGGGCCACAGCCGGCGGCCAGCAGCTCGAGGTGATCCAGCCTTGGAAGGCCACGCCGGAGGCACCCACGAAACCTTCTACGGGGGAGAGATCGTCGACGCCGTCAACACCCTCCGCATGCTCGCCTGTGACTGTTCGGTGAGCCGCATCGTCTTGGGACCCGACTCAGAAGTGTCGGATGTAGGACGCAGGACCCGGATCTGGACCACCGCCCTACGCCGAGCGATCACCGCCCGCGACCGCCACTGCCAGGCACCA
>Ga0256867_10000128_pt1 | contig 27528 bp, 24 predicted proteins | sample RVTome_15_FD_185939 | JGI IMG/M metagenome (GOLD analysis project Ga0256867, IMG submission 185939) | Soil microbial communities from uranium-contaminated site in the Upper Colorado River Basin, Wyoming, United States - RVT150D86 (HiSeq) ... | reverse complement strand
GATGTCTTGGGGTCGAGGTTCCCGGTCGGCTCGTCACAGAGCATGATCGGAGGCCGATTGACGAAGGAGCGCGCCACCGAGACCCGTTGCTGCTCGCCACCGGAGAGCTGTCGGGGGTACCGCCCCCACTTGTCGGCCAGCCCCACCAGTTCCAGCACCTGGTCGACCTGGGGGCCGATGACCGACTGGGGCCTTCCGAGAACCTCAAGGGCGAACGCCACGTTCTCACGGACCGTCTTGTTGGGCAGCAGCTTGTAGTCCTGGAACACCGTCCCCACCGAGCGGCGGAGATAGGGGATCTTCCATTTGGGGAGGGTGGTGATGTCCTTGCCGGCAACCCAGATCTTGCCCCGGGTCACGGGCTCGTCCCGCAACATGAGCCTTATCAGAGTCGACTTGCCCGAGCCCGACGCTCCCACCAGGAACACGAACTCGCCCTTTTGGATGTCGAGCGACACGTCATAGGCGGCAACCGTGCCGCCCTCGTAGACCTTGGTGACGTTGTCGAGTCTGATCATGGGGACCGAGAGAAGAGTCTGCCAGCTTGTGTGTCCCAAGCCGGGGAATCGCAAACGCTAACGGCGATGACCCGTCTAACTGGAATTCTCCCCGGTCTCATATTCCGACCTGCGCCATCGCAGATAGGCCTCGACGAACCCTCTGAGATCCCCGTCGAGGACCCCCTGGACATTGCCGACCTCGTGATCTGTGCGGAGATCTTTCACCATTTGATACGGCTGAAGAACATAACTGCGGACCTGACGCCCCCATGCCGCCTCGCCTTTCTCGCCACGGATCTCGGCCAGGTGCTCCAAGCGGTCGAGACGGGCCCGCTCGGCGAGACGGGCCTTGAGCATCGCCATCGCCCTTGCCTTGTTCTGGAGCTGGCTGCGCTCATTCTGACACTGGACAACGATACCCGAGGGCAGGTGGGTGATTCGGACCGCTGAGTCGGTGGTGTTCACATGCTGGCCCCCCGCTCCCTGGGAGCGGTAGGTGTCGACGCGGAGGTCGTCTTCGTCGATCTCGATATCGGCGGCATCGCCGAGGTCGGGCACCACATCGACCCCGGCAAAACTGGTGTGGCGACGGGCGTTGGCGTCGAATGGGCTGATCCTGACCAGACGGTGGACACCGCGCTCGGACTCCAGGGTCCCGTAGGCCCGGTCGCCCTTGACGGTGAGCGTGGCCGACTTGATACCGGCCTCGTCACCCTCGGTGAGCTCTTCGACCGTCACCGCGAACCCCGAGTCGGTCAGGAAACGCTGATACATCCGGGTCATCATCTCCGCCCAGTCCTGTGCGTCGACACCGCCGGCGCCGGCATGAACACTGAGGATGGCATCGGCATCGTCGTATTCGTCGAAGAAGAGCGACTCCAACTCGAGGTCGTCGAGCAGGCGGGAGGCCACGCCCAGCAACTCGATGGCCTCGGCGCGGGACTCGTCGTCGTCGGCTTCCGCCGCCAGTTCCAAGAGCACCTCGGCTTCCTCGATCTGAGTCGCCAGCCCGTCCACCTTGGCGAAGAGGTCCTCGTAGCGTGCGAGCCGCCGGCTGACGGTCCGGGCCTCGTCGGGGTCGTCCCACAGGTCGGGTGAGGAGGCCTTGTCACGCAGTTCGTCGAGCTCCGCCGCCTTTCCCTCGAGATCGAGGAAGACGCGCGCCTCCTCCAGCCGTTGTCGCTGCTCGAATGCAAATGACGATGGGTCGTTGATCTCCACGGGGTGTCCAGCTTATGACCTGCGATAGCCATTGCGAGCTTCGAGCTCGTCGGAGGGGACTGCTGCCTCAGGCGGCGGCGCCGTGGCAGCGCTTGTACTTCTTCCCGCTCCCGCACGGACAAGGGTCATTGCGGCCCACCTTGTCCGAGGTGGCCGGCCTTTGGGCACCTCGGCCACCGGTGGGGCCCGCCTCGACTCGTTGCGGCTGGGTTTTCGGCTGCGCCATCTCCACATGGAAGAGGTATCTCACCGAGTCTCGTTTCACCGCATCGACGGCGTCCATGAACATGTCGTAACCCTCACGCTGGTACTCGGTGAGCGGGTCACGTTGACCCATGGCCCGCAGCCCGATCCCGGCGCGCAGATAGTCCATCTCCGAGAGGTGCTCGCGCCATTTGTTGTCGATGACCGACAGCATCACCGACCTCTCCACCCGGGCCATGACGTCCTTGCCCAGCTCTTCTTCCCGCTCTTCGTAACGGGCCACGGCCTCCTCGACGGCGAAGTCGATGACGTCATCGATGTCATAGCTCCCCTCGAACTTGGAGACATCGATCTTGGTCGGGTAGAACTGCTCCAGCTCCCGCTTCAGGGCGTCCCAGTCCCAGTCGCCCTTCGCCAACCCGCCGAACTGTATTTCGACGACCCCGGCGATGGCATCCTCGATCCAGTCATCGATGAGGTCCTCCGAGGCGGTGCCCTCGAGAATCGACTTGCGCCAGGCGTAGATGTTCTCACGCTGGGTGTTCATCACCTCGTCGTATTTCAAGACGTTCTTGCGGATCTCGAAGTTCTGCGACTCCACCTGGCGTTGTGCCCGTTCGATCGACTTGCTGACCATCTTCGCCTCGATCGGCTGGTCTTCGGGCATCCGCAGTCGATCCATGATCCCGGAGACCCACTCCCCCTGGAAACGCCGCATCAGGTCGTCCTCCAACGAGAGGTAGAAGCGGCTCTCGCCCGGGTCGCCCTGACGACCGGACCGGCCCCGGAGCTGGTTGTCGATGCGTCGAGACTCGTGTCGCTCGGTGCCGACGACATAGAGCCCACCTGCGGCGATCACCTTCTCCTTGTCGGGCCGGATCTGGGTGGCGAACTCGTCGGTGAGCTTCTTCTCGAGATCCTCATATGAGGGGTCGGACGATTCCAAGCCCCGCCGCTTCAACTCGGTCCTGGCCATCCCCTCGGGGTTGCCCCCGAGCATGATGTCGACTCCGCGGCCCGCCATGTTGGTGGCGACGGTCACCGCCCCGGGACGACCGGCCTGGGCGATGATGTCCGCCTCACGGGCGTGCTGTTTGGCGTTCAACACTTCGTGCTTGACGCCGATCTTGTCCAGTTCCTTGGAGAGCAGCTCGGACCTCTCGATCGAAATCGTGCCGAGGAGGACCGGCTGTCCGTGTTCGTGCCGTTCTCTGACATCGTCGATGAGGGCGCGGAACTTTCCCTCTTCGGTCTTGTAGACCAGGTCGCCTTGGTCGATTCGAGCAACCGGCTCATTGGTTGGGATCGCCACCACCTCGAGGTTGTAGATCGAGGCGAGCTCGGCCGCCTCGGTCTCGGCGGTGCCCGTCATCCCGGCCAATTTCTCGTAGAGCCTGAAATAGTTCTGCAATGTGATGGTGGCGAGGGTCTGGTTCTCCTCTTTGATGGCCACACCCTCCTTGGCCTCGATGGCCTGGTGCAGACCCTCCGAATAGCGACGTCCCTCGAGCACTCGCCCGGTGAACTCGTCGACGATCTTGACCTCGCCATGGTCGACCAGGTACTCGACGTCCTTGTGATAGAGCGTCTCGGCTTTGAGGGCGGTCTCGAGATGGTGGACGAAGTCGACCGCTGCATGGTCGTACAAGTTCTCGATGCCGAGGATCTGCTCGACCCGGGACACCCCTTCTTCGGTGGTCAGGACCTGTCGCTTCTTCTCGTCGACCTCGTAGTGGATGTCCTTCTGGAGTCGCCGGGCGATCTTGGCGAAGTCGCGGTACCACTTGGCGCTGTCGGACAGTCTGCCGGAGATGATCAGTGGCGTCCGGGCCTCGTCGATGAGGATCGAGTCGACCTCGTCGACGATGGCGTAGGGATGGCCTCGTTGCACCCGGTTCTCTGCGGCCATGGCCATGTTGTCTCGCAGATAGTCGAATCCGAACTCGTTGTTGGTGCCATAGGTGATGTCGGAGTCGTATGCAGGGTGACGGTCGGCGGTGGGCATGTTGTTCTGGATCAGCCCCACCGATAGACCGAGGAATTTGTGGATCTGTCCCATCCACTCCGCGTCACGGCTGGCCAGATAGTCGTTCACGGTGACCATGTGGACACCCCTGCCGGCAAGGGCATGGAGATACGCCGGCATCGTGGACACCAAGGTCTTTCCCTCACCCGTCTTCATCTCGGCGACCATGCCCCGGTGTAGTGCCGCCGCTCCTACCACCTGAACGTCATAGTGACGTTGGCCCAGGACCCGTTTGGCGGCCTCCCGCACCGTGGCGAAGGCCTCGACCTTGATGTCTTCGAGGCTAGCGCCATTGGCCAGGGCATCTCTGAACTCGGTTGTCTTGGATTTCAGCTCGTCGTCGCTGGTTTTCTCGAACTGCGGCTCGAGGTCGTTGACCGCATCGGCAATCCCGTGGAATTCTCTAAGGGTCTTGCCTTCGCCAGCGCGAAGAACCTTCTGAAAGATGGGCATTCGGCTCCCCAATGGTACCGGTCGACGGGAGTTGAACCCACCCCCTGCCCTATCGGATGTTTATCAGGCCTTCCCGGTAGGCCCAGTTGACCGCCTCGAACCGGGACTTCATCCCCAGTTTGTCCAACACGTTGCGGACATGGTTGCGAACGGTGTTCTCCGAGATGTACAGCTCTTCGGCGATCTCCCTCGAGGTCTTGCCCTCACCGACCAGACCAAGGATCTCGATCTCACGGCCGGTCAACTCGGGTGTTCTCAGCGCGGTGGAACCGCTATGCCGCAGCATGTCGCGCAGCGAGGAGAACAGCTTGCCCCCCATGGCGGGTGAAATCGCCGCCCCTCCGGCGAGTACGTCGCGCATCGCCGACGCCAGCCTGGGCAGTGGAGTGTCCTTCGTGAGATAACCCGACGCCCCGGCCTTGACCGCGGCAAGGAGGTCCTCGGCGGATTCCGAGGCGGTGAGCAGCACCACCCGGCTCCGGGGGCTCGCCTTCTGGATGGTGCCCAGCACCTCGAGCCCCGACATACCCGGCATGAGGAGGTCGAGCATCACCAGATCGGGCTCGTGCTCCCGAGCCAGGTCGATGCCGGCCATGGCGTCGGCAGCCACCGCCACCACCTCGAAGCCTTCTTGGGTGAACGCTGCCTTGAGGGCTTCGCGAAACAGCTCGGCGTCGTCGACTATGAGGACAGTCGCCAAACTCGGTCCGTTCCTGGCATCGGATGGGTCACGAGACCGAGAGACTAGACACTTTGGGGACGGCGTTGGCCGCGACCACCAAACGAAGGTGTTGGCGGCCGATTGCCGAAACGGCCGCAGCGACCGTCGACCCGGTGGTGACCACATCGTCGACCAGCATCACCTCACCGCCGACAGCTCGACGCAACGTGAACGGAACAACGGGTCTGGAGTGGTTCCGACCCGCCCTTCTCGGGGTGTGCAAGTGAGGCGTCAAGATGTCGATGACGGGCACGCCGAGCCGTGAGCCGAGACGTTGCGCTAGCAGCCGCGCCGGGTCCACCCCGTACTTGAGTCTCCGCGACAGGGCGCGGGGCACCGGCACCAGGGGCAGGCGTGGCACCCGGGGTGCGATCCGCTCGGCGACGAGGTCGGCGAAGTCGAGGACTCCCCGGTACTTCAGATGATGCATCAGCTCCCGAGCCGCCCCCTGGTGCTCGAAGGCGGCGACCAGACGGAGGCCACCAGCCAGCAAACGGTCGGAGGTCGGGTGGAGAGTCCTCGCACAGCCCGGGCAGAGCCGTCCGGATGTGATGGTGTGGCAGACGAGACAGACCATGCCAGCTGACTACTACGAGCCACCGACAAGTTTTTCGCCCGCGTGCCTGGTGCCGGACCTGTCACGTGCCTTCTTGCCAGCCACTCAGGTAGGTCACCTGATCCTCGGTGAGCTTCTCGAGGCCGCCGCCGAGATGGGCCAGCTTGATGGTGGCGACCTGGTCGTCGATCTCGGGCGGCAGGGTGTAGATCTTGGGCTCGAGCTCGTCCCTGTGCAGGATCAGGTATTCCGCCGCGAGGGCCTGGTTGGAGAAGGACATGTCCATGACGTCGGCGGGGTGTCCCTCGGCCGCTCCCAGGTTGACGAGACGCCCCTCGGCGGCCAGGAGGATGCGCCGACCGTCCGGCATGTCGAACTCCTCGAGGTTGTCACGGACCTGACGTCGCCCGGTCGCCTCGGCGCGCAGGGCGGCGAGGTCGAGCTCGATGTCGAAGTGCCCGCTGTTCGCCAGGATCGCCCCGTCTTTCATTCGGTTGAAGTGCTCCATGCGGAGGACGTGCTTGTTGCCGGTGACTGTGATGAACACGTCGCCCACCAGGGCCGCATCCTCTGCGGTCATCACCTGATGACCGTTCATGGCAGCCGTAAGCGCCCGAACCGGGTCGACCTCGACGACGATCACCCGGGCCCCCATCCCATCGGCGCGCAGTGCCACCCCCCGGCCACAGTCCCCATATCCGACAACGACCACGTTCTGGCCGGCCAGGAGGATGTTGGAGGCCCGGATTATCCCGTCGAGGGTCGACTGGCCGGTCCCGAAATGATTGTCGAAGAGGTGCTTGGTGGCCGAGTCGTTGACGGCCACCACCGGCACCCGGAGGGTCCCGTCCGCCGCCATCGCCCGCAACCGGATCACACCCGTCGTCGTCTCCTCGGTCGAACCGATCACCTCGATGTCCCTCCGATCGGTGTGGAGGACCGTGGCCAGATCGGCGCCGTCGTCCATGGTGACCGCGGGGGCATGGTCGAGAACCGCGTTGATGTGCTTGTAATAGGTGCCGTCGTCCTCACCCCTGATGGCAAAGACCGGTATCCCTTCGGCCACCAGGGCCGCGGCGACGTCGTCCTGGGTGGAGAGTGGGTTGGAGGCGCACAGGACGGGCTCGCCCCCACCGTCTCGGAGGGCGAGCATCAGGTTGGCCGTTTCGGCCGTGACGTGGAGACACGCGGCGATGATGTGACCGTCGAGCGGCTTTTCGGCCTTGAACCTCTCCCGAACGGTCTCGAGCACCTGCATGCGGCGCCGGGCCCATGCGATCCGCCGGGCACCTCCCTCGGCGAGATCCGGGTTGGCGATGTCGTAGTTCATGCTCTCTCTCAGTCGTCGGCCAGCAGTTTTTTCAGTTCCTCGATGGTCGCCACGGGCACCGGATCGACGCCGAGTCTCTCCGCCAACATCCAGCTCACCAGGTCACCGACAGCGGTGAGCGAGACCAAACGGGCCAGGGTCGAGGTTCCCGACGAGGGCACCACCCCGACCCAGGGGACCGCCGACTCGGTGAGCTCACGGGTGTGACCGATGCGTATGGCGACCCGGTCGTGATCGCCGGGGTCGGTGAGTGCCACGATTCCGACATGCTCTCTCGTGGTGCCCGGCATCGTTTCCCAGCCGGTGATCTCGTTGTGGTCCAGCTCAGGCAACACCGAGTACCAGGCGGGGATCTTGGCGTTCTCGTTGAGCTGGGTCTTCCACCGCTGGGCCACCACCCCCGTCACCGGTCCGGCGCCGTAGATGATCGGGATGCGTCCCTCGAGACCCTCGGCTATTTCCTCGGCCTGCTGCCACGCGGGGCTGTCTTCGGCGGTCATCTCGTCGGCGAGCTTGGCCGCCTCGGTGAAAGCGAGACGCTGATCGTCCACTGAGTGAGAGCCCTCGAGCAGCCGCAGCACTGCGCCCACCATGTACCCGACCGCAGCTCTTGGCTGCAGCCCGGGGGGCACGGCGATGGTCCGCCAGCCGTGCTGGGTGGTCAGCTCGGCAAGCCTGCCCCCGGTGGTCACCGTCGCCACGGTGAGGCCCGACTCCCACGCCGAGGTCACCATGTCGAGGGTCTCCTCGGTGTTGCCCGAGTAGGAGGCGGCGATGAGCAGAGGACGTTGCCTGATCGCCCACGGCGGAATCGGGCCATAGCCCTTGTGGACGGCGATCCGGGTGCCCACCGGGTAGGCCACGGCACCGGCGTAGTCACCCGCGATGCCCGAGCCGCCCATACCCGCATAGAGGATCTCCGAGAACGTGCCGACGTGGGGCGGGTCGAGGTCCGCAGCCCAGCGCAGCTGATCGCCGAGACTTCTGATCTGGGCCAGCATGTCAGTCATCGGGCCCACCTTCGGCCTGGTCGACAAGCATGATCGGTATCCCGTCCCGCACCGGATAGCGACGACCGCACACGGTGCACTCGAGACGCTCTGCCTCGACGTCCTCGGTCAGATCCGCCTTGTCGACCGGGCACACCAGCACCTCGGCGAGGGTGGGGTCGATGAGACTCACGATTCACTCTCCACTAACTGGCGTATTCGTCCCACGAGGTCGGCGACGGCGACCTCATCGGCGGCCTCGGCATTGAGCCGCAACAACGGCTCGGTGTTGGATGGTCGCAGATTGAACCACCCTGCGCCCAAATCGACGGTGAGCCCATCGAGACGGTCGATGGATGCGTCGGGAAACGCACTCTGGACTCTCTCCATGGCGGTCTCGGCATCGTCGACCGTGAAGTTGATCTCACCCGACCCGGCGTATCGCTCGACGTCGGATCGGATCTGAGAGAGCGGGCGGCCGTCACGGCTGACCACCTCGAGCAGGAAGAGCATTGCGAGCATCCCCGAGTCGGCCCGGTAGTTGTCCTTGAAGTAGTAATGACCGCTGTGCTCCCCGCCGAAGACGGCTCCCGTCTCCGCCATGACCTGCTTGATGAAGCTGTGCCCGACTCTGGTCCGCACCGGCTTGCCACCGGCTTCGGTGACGATCTCGGGGACCGACTTCGATGTGATCAGATTGTGGACGACGGAGGCTCCCGGATTGTCCTCGAGCATCCGCCGCGCAATCAGGGAGGTGACCGTGCTTCCGCTGACAGACTCCCCCTGATCGTCGAGGAAGAAGGCGCGGTCGGCGTCGCCGTCGAAGGCAACGCCGAGGTCATGACCACCGGATGCCATGAGGACCTTGAGATCTTCGAGGTTCTCGGGCACGAGCGGATCGGCGGGGTGGTTGGGGAAGGTGCCGTCGGGTTCGAGATAGAGACCATCGAGGGTGGCCTCGATACGGTCGAACACCTGGTGGATGGCGACGCCGGCCATCCCGTTGCCACCGTCTGCCGCGATCCGCAGGGCCTCGATCGAGTCGGCGGGGACTATCCCGAACAGGTGGTCCACGTAGGCATCGACGATCGACACCGACTCCAGACCGCCCCGGCCCTCGCTGACGGGGTCGTCATTCGAGACCACCGAGTCCTTGATGACGTCGAGCCCGGTATCCATCCCGATCGGCGCCGCGCCAGGGCCGCAGAGCTTGAGCCCGTTGTATTCCGCTGGATTGTGCGATGCGGTGATGATCGCCCCATGGACGTCATGGGCCCCGGAGTAGAAGTAGACGGCGTCGGTGGGGACCTCGCCGAGGTCGATCACATCGCCCCCGGCGGAGCGGACACCGTCGGAGAGCGCCGCGAAGAACATGTCGCTGGTGAGACGACAGTCCCGCCCTATCGCCACCGTCGCAGCCCCCAGACGGTCCACCAGCGCCACACCGACTCGTCGATAGAGCTCCTCATCGAGCTCGCCGCTGTCGGTGCGTCCCCGTATGTCATAGGCCTTGAACACGTCGTCGGGTTTCACGGAGCCGGGAGTGTAGGAGTGGCCTAGCCCGGGCCGGTTTCTACACTCCTGCGCCCCTGATGGCTCCATCTATCACCATCGTCGTGCCCGTCTTCAACGAGGCCGATTTCATTCCCCAGGCGCTTCCCCTTCTCATCGACGCCGTGGAAGGGGTGGGGACCGAATACAGCATCCTGATCGTGGAGAACGGATCGAGTGACGGGAGCGCCGAGATCGCCGCCAGGGTCGCCGGGGATGCGAACGTGATCGTGGAGTCCTTGCCCGAGCCCGACTACGGCGCCGCCATGCGGCACGGCTTCATGAAGGCCGGAGGAGATTGGGTGGTCAACTTCGACATCGACTACTTCTCAGGAGTGTTCCTCTCCGATCTAATCACCCAACCGGAGAGCATCGACCTGGTCATCGGCTCCAAGCGCGATCCGTTGTCGGAGGACAGGAGACCGGTCATCCGGAGGCTGGCCACCCAGGTCTTCAACCTGCTCCTCAAGGTGATCTTGGGATCGAAGGTCACCGATACCCACGGGATGAAGGGCTTCCGGCGCGAGCTGGTCGCTGACATCGCACCGAAGGTGGTGAGCACCAAAGACCTCTTCGACACCGAGCTGGTGGTCAGGGCAGAGCGCGCCGGCTACGCCATCGCCGAGGTCCCGGTGGTCGTCGAGGAGATGAGGACGGCCAGGTCGTCACTGATCAAGAGAGCCCCACGAACCATCGCCGGACTGATCAGGATGAGGGCTCTTCTCCGAGAGCCCTCCGACGCCACTGGAACACCCCGCCGATGGCGATCAGTGAGACGACGCCGCCGAAAGTGAGGAGCTTGCCTCCACTCTCTGCCCAGGTGTCCCCGAACTCGAGGACAACCTCGTTCTCGGTGGGGACTACCACCATTAGCGAGGGAGAGGCCCGCCACGGGCCATCCGCCCCGGTCGCCCTCCAATTGGGGAAGTAGGAGACCTTCACCAGATGGGGGACCCCCAGGGCCTGGGTCGAGAACGAGATCCGGTGGTCGTCGATCTCGATGTCCGAGACCGCAGCGGCGGGCATGCTCAACTCGACATCGGGTCGCCCGGTGACGGATTCGATGCGGGGCCAGTCTTCAGGTCCGTCGGCGACGATCCACCGATGCATGTTGTCGATGTCGTCGTACCACTGGAGTGAGATGTCGTGGAAGCTGAGCCGGGCCTCACCATCGGGCCCCGTGACCGTCTCCGAGCCGACCAGCGACCCGAGTAGGCCACGCTGCGGAGCCTCGTATACCGCCGGCAGGTGGGTGGCGGGGACCACCAGATCGGTCTCCGGGAGCTCGAATATGTGGAAGGGCTCGGTGACGGCGATCTCGGTGAACCCATCTATCCCGTTGGCCTTCTCCGCCGCTTCGGGTGTGAACGACACGTAGTAGCGGACGCCGTAGAGATCCATGTGCTTCAACCCGCGCTCCATTTCGAAGGTGTGGTAGCGCAGCCCGGGAATCGGGTTGGAGGGCTGGTATGACATCTCCGAGTGATTGATGAAGTGGAATGGTGTCGTCAGGGAGGACTCGAAATAGAGGCCCTCCATCGACTGGTGACTTCCCTCGGTCCAATAAGGGATCAGCATCGGTGACATCGGCGTCCCGTACTTGTTCAGGTCGCTGCTGCTCTCCCACTGCACCCTCCCGTCGGGCAGGCTGTTCAATTCGAGCATCAACGCCTGGTACTCGGGCCACGGCTGTTTCGACTCATAGCCCTCGTAGTTCCACTTGGACCAGCCGTCGATGAAGGTGACTCCCGCCGTCGCCCCCAGGACCACGACCGCCGCCGCGGTCGTCGTGAGGAAGTTACGGGTGTTGACCTTCGGTGCGAAGAGAAGGGTGGATGCCAGGGCGATGACACCGGCCACAAGGACCACGATCCACGACCAGTCGGGGAACTCGGCCGAGTCGGCCACCAAACCGGTGGCCACGGCGAAACCGACGGCGATGACGGCACGGGGCCAGTGGGTGTGGGTGCGGCTGGGAAGCCGTCGGGACAGCCACATGACCGCGGCTCCCAGGCCGAGCGCGGCGAAGAAGGCGACTCCGAAGTACCAGTAGGGCATCAGTCGGCCGTTGTAGAGCTTCCAACGGGCGTCGCCGAACATGTCGGGCAGGAGCTCGGGCAGGACGCCGGGCAGTGGGTAGTAGATGAGTGGGAGCAACGTGGCCCCGAGCAGCGGGACCACCCTTGAGGTCTTGCGTACCGCCCACACGGCCCCGACGATGGCAGCGGGAAGCAGGAGCCAGATCTCGACGGGAAAGACCTCCTCCCAGCGGCTGAGCGGGTTCCAGGCCATGTCCGAGGTGAGCCCGATCCTGGCGATCAGGGGCAGCGCCCAGAAGGCGGCAATGGCAAATCCCCAGAACCAGATGAGCAATGTCCTGGCCACCCCTCTCTTCCAGAACAGGACGAACAGTGAGGCGAAGATCACGACCAGGGTGGTGAGCACATGGGACAGCGCAGTGAGGGCCAACGCGAGAGCGGCCCACTTGGCATATCTCTTGTCGTCCCTGACCGCCTTGATCAGCAAACCCAGGTAGACCAGGGACAGGGCGAACGACCACGAGTAGGAGAATTCCCCGGCAAGGGTGGAGGCGACGTTTCCCCCATAAATCGAATAACTCTCGTAGAAGGCGAACACGGCACCGGCTCCGGCGCTCACGAGGGCGACGTGACGCCCCATGTTCAGGGCTCTCGTGTGGAAGTAGATGGCGGGCGCCATCGCCAGCAGGCCCAAGACGGTGACGATCTTGAACGCCACCCCGTAAGGGAGGAAGAAGTCGAGCAAGACGATGGCCAGCGAGGGGAGGGGAAAGTAGAAGTAGAAGGCCGGGAAGCCGGCAAACCAGTCGTTCGACCAGCCGAGGATGCGCCCTTCGGGGAGCAGGTTGTCCCTGAGGTACGCAGGCCCGAAGACATGAGCACCGGTGTCACCCCCGGTTGGCGTGGTGGACGAGAAGATGAGCCCCGGGTTCATCACGATGAAGATGACCAAGGACATCGCGATCAGCAGGACCGCCGGAAGTGGTGGGATCCGCCGAAGCGTCTCCCTGATTGGCGTCACCGTCGGGACTGGCGGACTATCTCCAGGACCTGGGTCACGTCGATGTCTATGCCTTCCCGGTTCCACCATTTCTCTTCGCAGTTGTGGCACCAGAAGAACAGCACTTCGGTTCCGTCAGGAAGTGCATGCTCGATCTCGAGCACCTCGTCTTTTGAGCACCGCGGACAGTCCATTGAGCGCGCCATGCTAAGTCGGCAACGCGGGTTAGGACAACGACTCGTCGAGCAGTCGCCCGATGTATCGGCTCTTGCGTTTGCCGTCTTCGGTCCAGTAGGCATACCAATATGGCCCGTGGGGACACTTGGTGCACCCACTCTTGCCACAGCGCACCATTTGGCTCCTGAGGCTGACATTTGGGCCATCGGTGGGGTCGATCGACCCCGACCGCTCCAACTGGGCTCGGGTGAGGATGTGCAGACGTCGCAGGCCGTGCTCGTCGAGATCCTTGACCGCGTCCAACAGATCGCGGTCGAGGGACATCAGGCGACTTGGACTGGTGCAAACAGACGGATGACGGTGCGCCGGTCGGTCAGGGTCCAACCGTATGGAGGGGTCATTCGGTCGGCGTGGTCGGCGCAGAGCAGGTACCCGAGATTGTCGACTGAGTCGGTGAGATCGTCCAGCCAGACAGCGCCGTCCGTGTAGTTGAAGGTCATTACCGCGGCGGCCGGGGCGCCGCATCTCGTACAGCTCACTGTCATCGGCATCACGGTAGGAATCCCGGCGAGCCCATACAAGGATCAACGACGGGCAAGGACGCGATGGGGTTGACCGGGGTAGAGCCGTCCCCGACCTCCCTCACCGACGACGAGCACCGCGGGGACCGAGTCGATCCCCAACTCGTCGAACAGACCGGGCTCTCGCTCCCAAGCCATCTCCTTGTATCCCCCCTCCCCGAGAGTGGCGTCGAGCTTGCGGCGGGCTGACTCACAACCGGCACACGAAGCCGAGGAGAAGTAGTAGATGCCGGGCGAGAGTCTTTGGGTGCTCAGGGCCCTCTCCCCCCCGCCGGCCCTCCATCGCTGCACCGACGCCACTCCCGCGGCGACCGCCAGCGCACCGACGACCAGCCCGACCCTGGTCCAGACCTCATCCATCCTGGACGGGAATCCCCATCGCCGCGGTGCCCGCTCCTTCGAGCTGGGACGTCCACAACGCGACGACCGGCCCGGTTGCCTCGATCCGATAACCATCCGCCTGGACCAGGGGCACCACCAGCAAACCTTCGGGACTCAGCGGGAGACTGCGGGTCAACGGCGTCTGATTGAGCGACCTGAAGGCCACGGTCACCGACTCGATGCCGGTGTTGAGGACGACCACCGAGCCGACACCGCCGACCGGGAGACTCGCCCCGGGGAGGAACCACACCGGGGCGTCCACCTGGCTGCCGGTGGTGGAGGCAAAACCCGCGGCAGAGTCGATCCAAAGACTCGATACAACCGGGCCGGTGGTGATGACCCGCACCCCCACCGCCTCGGTGGTCTCCGTGGTGAGCGAGAGCACCGCCATCTCCCGGGGCCCGATCGTCCCCGAAGCGAATGACTCGACCACGCCGGCCGGGCCGTAGAGGTCGACCTGGTACTCGATCTCGGCGTTTGTCGGTGAGCCGATCACCAACTCTTTGGTGTCGCCACCTTCCGGCACCGGCAGCCACCAGTCCTGACCCGGAGCGACCGCCCTCCACACTGCGGTCCTCTGGTCGGTGGTCTGACGACCAAAGGCGAGCACCGAGCCCCTGGAAGTCTCGATGTTCACCGAGATCGAATCCCGGCCCCCGATGATCTGGGTGAGGTCGAGCGTGATCGAGCTCAGTGCCGGGACGATCACTGCGTCGAATCGCTCGTCCGACTCGATACCCGCGTCGGTGGTGACGGTCAGGTCGACAACCGCCTCCCCGGCATAGGGATTGACCAGCTGGACATCGAAAGCGGCGCCACTGGCGGTGGACCCTCCAGCTATGAAGGCTTGGCCGCTGGGGATGTCGGCGCAGGACTCCGCGGCACGAGAGCCCCCGCCGGCGATGACCACACCCGAGGCGGTGGTGTCCGACGGCATCTCGATGAGACCCCCGGCCACGCCGACTGCAGCCACATCGCTGGCCGGGATCGTGACAGAACCGGTGCGACCGGTCCTGAAGTCGAGGACCCGGGTGGCCTCACCGGCGGAGAACATCGAAAGCCTTCCCGGGCCATTGACCGAGGACAGGACAGAGACGCTGGTGCGACGCTCGCCCACTTCGAAGATGGGACACACCGAGACTGGTGGGATGACCCTGGCCGGCTCGGGCCCGGGCTCGAGTCGATCAGGCGTTGGGAGGAAGCTGACCGCCAGAGTCAGCCCGAACATCAGGATCACCGCGATCGACCTCATGGCCGCCTCCGTCCGAGCCCGATCATCACCACCGAGCCGACCACCACGACTATCGATGCTATCGCCAATGTGAGATGAAGAGGTGATGGCTGATAGGTCGCCTCCCCGCCGTTTCCCTCCACGGTCATCGACCATCCGTCGGCCAGGGCGGCGGGCTCCCAGCCCGAGTCGTGGTTCATGGCGAGAGGGATCCGCGACTCCGTGCGAGTCCCGGAGAATCCGGTGCCGGCGCGGAGCCACGGCACCTCCTCGGTCCCGGCCAATGGATGGGCGCGGTCGTTCTCGAAGACTCTCGACTCGGGGTCGAGTGGGATGGGGACCAGGTCCAACTGGGCCATGAGCACGTCATCGAGACGGAAGGTAGGGCCATCGAGAACCACCCAGTCGATGGCAAAGGGGGCCAGGCGGTCCCCGGGACGCAGTTCCGACCCGGTGGCAATCTCGTTCAGGGCGTCAGCCAACTCCTCGTCGCCGGCCTGAGGGGACGGGAGCCAGATCTCGTCGTGGGTGGTCTGTCGCGCATCGAGCACCCGGTACCAGAAACCGGGCCCCGATCGGGCCTCACCCGGGATCGCGTCGCGATCGACGGAGGCATGCAAGATCCTCCCCGGGCCCCGGTCGTCGGCGAGGGTGATGGCGAAAGCGAGCCGCTCGTTGACGTCACCGGAGGGCATCCCGAGACGTCCGTTGCCCAGTGACACCGCGGACACCAACAGTATGGCGATGGCCCCGGTTGCGGCCACCAGCCGAAAGATGTTGCGGGAGAACGCGTCGAGGGCCCCGGCCACGACCAGCGCCGCCCCCAACGAGCCGACGACCAGAACCCCCTCCTCGAGACCGGGGCCCAGCGGCAGGAGCCGGGAGACGGCTATGGCGGCCAGCGAGATCAGGCCTCCGGTGAGGGCCGCGGTCCTGATATGGCCCCCGCTCAACGACATCGGGACCACCGCCACCAAGAGCAGGATCGGCCAGAGATCGTCCGGGTTCACTTCGAGTCTTCGCGTGCTGTCGGTGAGCCACCCGATGTCGCCGATGAGGAAGGCAGCACCCGCCAGCCCCCCGACGACGCCGATCAGGGCGAGAAGGACACTCCCCCTGTCCCCGCCGAGCGCACGCCAGATGAGGACCACGATCAGCGGCACCACCGCCAACACCGGTGAGAAACTGGCTACCAGGACACCAAACAGGAGCGCCCAGCCCGAGTAGGTGAGTCGGCTCCTGTCCAGTTGATGGGGATGCACGAAAGCCCCCCTGACCGCCCAGGGGAGGAATGCGGCCGCACCGAGAGCGAGCCACGACCCGCGGCCCAGAAGCGCCGCGGTCCCCGGTCCGGCGATCATCACCAGGCCGGCCAGGTACCTCCCGGGCCCGCGGAGGCCAATCCTCCCCCCGAGACGCCCCACGCCGGCTATGGCCACCAAAGAGAGAGCCAGGGTCAGCAGTGTCCGCGCCGTACCCTCGGCCCCGAACCACAGAAGCGAGAAGACACCAGTGATCCCCACGGAGGGGTGTACCTGGGCAGCCGACCCCAGCCCCGAGTCGTTCCAGCCTCCAAACCATCGCTCCAGTGCAATGGTGGGTGGTTCCAGGGGAAAGCTGAAACCCACGTTGGCCATCCCCGCGAAGAGGATCGAGCGGGCGCCGAGAAACGCGATGAGGGCAGCCAGCACCGCGCCCCAGATTCCCGGAGAGGCCCACACCCGCCGCGACCGGCGAGCCAAGACCTGATCGTCGTCGAACATCGAAAGGATCCGGCCACTCAGCTCCTCCCCGATGGTGCGCAGCCGAATCGACCCCTTGGCATGGAATCGGAACAGCTCCTCGTCGCCCTCCGAGCGCACCGACCGCAAACGTCTCCGTTGTCTGAATGTGGAGGGGAGATGGAAGATGTTCCACGCCCACGCCACCAGGTGGCGGACGAATGGCCTCCACTGCAGCAGCAGCAGACTGGCGATCGAGTCGACGATCGACACCAAGATGTCATAGGGGACGACCCAGAGCAGGGTGAGGGGGCTGTAGGCGATCAGCATGGCCCTGAGACGACCCGCCGGCTCACGCCAACCCCGGCCCCGTTCGCCACATCGAGCCTGGTGGTAGACCTCGGAGGAGGGGACGCTGATCACCCGCCCACCGGCGAGCCGGGTCCGTTGGGAGAAGTCGAGACCGGCGGCCACCGGGGGAAGCAGCGGGTCGAGCCCTCTCAGGCCCTGTGCGAGGTCGCGACGCACCAGCATCGAGGCCGATTGGACGAACGCAACCTCTCGGACCACGTCGTACTGCTGGAGATCGATCTCACCTTCATCGAGACCGGAATAGGGCTCTCCGAACACGTCGGTGGCCCCACCCACCGATTCGAGCTCGTCCATCGTGCCCGCCTTGAGGAGCTTGGACCCGGCCAGCGACGCCTCGTTGCGCCCTATCTCGGAGATGAGAGCGGCAAGGGCGTCGGGGCGGGGACGGGCATCGGCGTGGAGGAGCCAGAGATAGTCGACCGAGGAATCGGTCGAGGCGATCGCTTGTTCGAGGCTGGTTGCCGTGCCAACGTCCTGGGGCGCCCCGACCTCGTCGGTGGCGACCACCACCACCTCGGGGGCCGGCTCGTACACTTGGCGGCCCACCACTGCCAGGGCGGCATCGAGATCGGCCCCGGGGATTGCGGTGAGAAGCACTCTCACCTTGGGCGCGCTGGGACTCTCTCGAGCCGATTCGGTGTCCGCGACCTGCGGAGTGGTTTGGGACATGCGAACTGCCATTGTGAACGGGTGCGCGACGCTGAGCAATATCAGAGCCGAGAATTGAGGATCGTCGAACTTTCAGGCGGGGTGGGTGGTGCGCGTCTCGCCAGGGGGCTGGCGGCGCTCCCCGACGTGGATCTGACCGTTGTCGTCAACGTCGGAGACGACGCTGTCACCCATGGACTACGTGTCAGCCCCGACCTCGACACCGTGGTTTACACAATTGCCGAACTGGAGGGACCACATGGTTGGGGTCGCCAAGACGACAGCTTCGCCTTCAACCAAGAGCTCGCCCGGTTCGGGTTGGACAACACCTTCCAGATCGGTGACCGCGATCTCGCCCTCAAGCTCTTTCGGACCATCGAGATGGGCAAGGGCAGCACGCTGTCTGTTGTCACCGAGTCGATCTCCCACGGCTTCGATCTGGCTGCGAGAGTCCTGCCGGTGACCGATGATGAGGTCCGCACCAGAGTGAGGGTGGCCGACGGATGGCTGAGCTTTCAGCAATACTTCGTCGACCGAAGACACGAGGACACCGTGCTCGAGCTCGAGTTCGCCGGAGCCGACCGGGCCAGGGCCGCCCCCGGTGTGCTCGACGCCATCTACGAAGCCGACCAGGTGATCATCGGACCGTCCAACCCGCCACTGTCAATCTGGCCAATGCTGGCCGTCGCAGGTGTCCGGGAGACGATCGCGGGGCGCGACGCGGTGACCGCGGTCAGCCCGCTCATCGGTGGGAAGACCGTCAAAGGGCCCGCCGACCGGGTGATGGCCTCTCTCGGCCTGCCCCCGGGCAACAGAGGCGTTGTGGCGGCATATGAGGGCCTCATCGATCGGTTGGTGATCCACGAAACCGACAGGGTCGAAGCGGAAGCCCTGAAAGGAGTCGAGGTCGTCATCACCGACACGCTGATCGGTGAGCCGGTGGCCGCCGCCCGCCTGGCAGCCGAGCTGGTGGGCCGATGACCCTCGAGATCCATCCCCTCCTCGGGATCGGGACCGTGAGTCGGGGTGACGATGTGGCCACAGCCTTGGAACCGGCGATCCGGGAGGTCGGGGTGCGGCCCGGCGACCTCATGGTGGTGACCCACAAGATCGTCTCCAAGGCCGAGGGGGCGGTCCGTGAGATCACCGGCGACGAGGAGGAGTTCAAACGTGAGCTGGTGGAGGAGATCGCCGCATCGGTCGTCCGCAGACGCGGAAACCTGATCATCGCCGAGACCAAGCATGGGTTTGTCTGCGCCAACGCCGGGGTCGACCGTTCCAATGCGCCCGAGGGAACGATGATCCTGCTCCCCGATGACCCCGACCGCTCGGCTCACCGGATCAGGATGAGGCTGCAACATCTCTTCGGTCTGGACCTGCCGGTGATCATCTCGGACACGTTCGGCCGCCCGTGGCGGCGGGGGCTCACCGACGTCGCCATCGGTGTTTCCGGTTTGAGCCCGGTACTCGACCTGCGAGGGACCACCGACTGGTTGGGGCGGGTGCTCGATGTCACCGAGGTGGCGGTCGCCGATGAGATCGCGGCCGCAGCCGATTTGGTAATGGGGAAGGCGGCGGGGATACCGGCCGCTCTGGTCCGGGGATACGACGGTCCCCGCGGTGAAGGGCGCGCTTCGGAACTGGTCCGGTCCGTCGACGAAGACCTCTTCCGCTAATCCTTTGGCGTGCTACCTGCTACGGCGAACGCTGCCAGCTATGCACTGGGACGGCCCAGACCCCAGTAGTCGAGCCCGGCGGCCCTGACCATTGAGGAGTCGAGCAGGTTGCGAGCGTCGACCACCCTATGCCCCTTCATGGCGGCGGCGACCTGGTTCATGTCCACCGTCCCGAATTCGGGCCATTCGGTGGCGATCAGGAGGACGTCGGCGCCGGTGACCGCTGCGATCGGATCGTCCGCCATGGTCAGCTCGTCGCTATGAGCCTCCGGGTCGTAGGCCACCACCTCGGCCCCTTCCTCCTGGAGGAGACGGGCGATGCGGATGGCCGGTGACTCACGCACGTCGTCGGTCCCGGCCTTGAACGCCACGCCCCACATGGCTATCCGACGTCGGTGCAGGTCTCCCCCGGCGGCCTGACGAACCTTCTCGGCGACCCGACGTCGCTGTTGGTGATCGGCCTCGATGACCGCCTTGAGAAGCTGGAAGTCATAGCCGGCGTCAGCGGCCACCCCGATGAGCGCCGCGGTGTCCTTGGGGAAACACGACCCCCCGTAACCGGGACCTGGCTGCAAAAAGTGTGGACCGATGCGGTGATCGAGACCGATTCCGTGGATGACGTCGAGCACGTCGGCCCCCACCGCCTCACAGACGTTTGCCAGGGCGTTGGCAAAAGTGAGCCGGGCGGCCAGGTATGCGTTGTTGGCGTACTTGATCATCTCGGCCGAAGTGGGGTCGGTGAAGACAACCTCGCTGTCGAGGGTCTGATAGAGCGAGGAAACCATCTCCGCGTCGGATCGCTCGTAGGCGCCGACCACGATCCGATCGGGCTTCATGAAGTCTTCGACGGCCTTACCCTCGCGCAGGAACTCGGGGTGGGAGACCAGCCGCGCCTGGCTGCCGTGGTCGGCGAGCCGTTTTCTCAGGCTGGCCGCCGTCCCTGGTGGCACGGTCGACTTGATCACGAACAGGGTGTTGTCGCCGACCTCATTGGCCAGCTCATCGATGACGCCGTGGACATAGCTCAGATCAGCCCGACCGTCTGCACCCTCGGGTGTGGGCAGACAGAGAAACACCAATGCGGCGCCTGACACGGCGTCGACATTCGAGCCGTGGTAGCTGATCGCCCCTCGCTCGGTGGCTCGCGCCAGAAGGTCGGGGAGCCCTTGTTCGTAGATGGGCGCCTCCCCGGCTTCGAGTTGTGCCACCCGCGTCGGGTTCGATTCACCGATCCTGACCTGGTGGCCGAGGTTTGCCAGACCCGCGCCGGTGACGAGCCCCACGTATCCCGCGCCAATGATTGCTACATCCACTTTTCCTCATCCTATTGATCGGGGCCGGGGACGCCTATGAGGCGTCTGACCCCACGATGACCACCGCGTCGTATCCGTTATCGACGGTGTCGAATCGAACTACACCAAAACCGAGGGCCGCGGTGATAGTGGCGCCGTCGTCACTGCCCTCCGGCACGATGACGGTGGTCTGCTCGTAGTCGCTCCTGTCGGCGTTGCCGATCGACTGCACCTGAAACCCGAGCGACTCGAGTCGGGCGGACATGTCGCCGGCGGCGCCTGCTGTGCCGTTCCCGTTGAGCACCTCCAGCCGAAGCGGCTGGCTGGCAAGGGTGTTGCCGGCTCTGAAGTTGGCGAGCATGGCCCCGGCCTCTGGCTCCTTGGCCACCTGGACCGAGCGACCGTCGACGGTCTGGGACGTGGTGGGAAGGGTCGCCGCGTCGATGTCTCTTCCGAGGACCCCCTTGAAGTCCCACACCATGGAGGGCACCGAGGCCGACGCCAGGGCGGTGTCGATGATCATGTGCTGGGCCATCGTCGATGCGATGTCCCCCCCCTCCGCGATCGAAGTGGGTCTCTTGAGCCGCGACAGGATGGCCCTGATCACGTCCTGTTGTCGCTCGGTCCGTCCGATGTCGCTGGCTTCCACCGAGACCCATGAACCGCCCTGGAGCTCCTGATACGACCTCGATCTGGCATATGCCAGGGCCTCCCCACCGTCGAGGACTTGCGACCCTGCCTCGACGTCGAGACCCGACTTGAGGTCTCGGGCGGCATGGGGGAAGGCAATCTCGATCCCACCCACCTCGTCGACCAGTGCCTGGAACCCCACGAAATCGATCTCGACATAGTGATTGATCTCGACGTTGAGGTTCGATTTGAGGGTTTCGACCAGAAGCGAAGGCCCGCCCAGTGCGTAGGCGGCGTTGATGCGATTGTTCCCATGACCCCGGATGTCGACGTAGAGGTCCCGAGGGATGCTCAGCATCTGAGCCGATGACGAACCCCGGTCGAGGCGGACCAAGATCACGACGTCACCGCGTGCTCCGCCGATGTCTCCGAAGTTCTTCAGATCGTCGAGCCCGGCCCGCGAGTCGGATCCGACTATCACGAAGGTCAAATGCTCGCCAGTACTCGGGTCGAGGACTCCGGCCACGTCGTCGTCTGTCTCGGCGCCGGAGAGGAGCGTGTTCCCGGTCTGGATCGCCCAGAGGAGACCGAGCACGGCGACATTGGCCAGCACAAGCAGGGTGATGATCGTGACCTTCAACCACTTGGGCAGCCTGGAACGCGCGGTGGGGACTGATGACGTAGCCATCGAGGATTAGACGACGACAGGTTAACTCCGGTTCCGCGGCTATCGGGTGAGGCCGCCGCCGACCGGGCCGTTAGTGTGCCGTCCGACCGGAGTGGAGGTTTCTCTTTGGCAGTGCTGTCCCACGAGGGGACGTACCCCATCATGTACGGAACGTGGCCGATCCCGGTGGGCGCATCGCATCGCAACGGCTACATCTCCCGACCGGACGAGGCGGGTCGCGTTCCGGTGGTCTTCGTGATCCCGGATCTCGCAGGGATGGGAAGCTTCGAGAAGGACATCTGCCGCCGGCTCGCCCGGGAAGGGTTCGCCGCCTTGAGCATCGATCTCTACGGCGAAACCGGCGACCCACTCGAGTTGTATGCCTCGCTCACCGACGGTCGAGCGCTGGCGATCCTCGACGAGATGCACCAGTTCATAATGTCCGAGGACGTGCAGTGGAACGTGGAGGAGGGTGTCGGGATTCTGGGCACCGACACCGGAGGCCGTTTCGGTCTGATCAAAGCGGCGACGCGTGCCTGGGTGAAGTCACTCGCCCTCTGTTACACCCCGTTGACCGGCGACGAACACCGAGAGCATCAGGTCGCGAGCTATCTCGATCATCTCCCCGTCCCGGTGGTGGGTCTCTACGGCGGCTCAGACGACCTCATCCCCGGGGAGACAGTCGACGAGGCTCAGCGGAGAAACGACCACGGGCAATGGCTGCTCTACGAGGGTGCCGGTCATGGGTTCCTGGATATCGAAGGCGAGGGGTTCGATCAGGCGGCCGCCGACGACGCCTTCGCCCGCTTGGTGGCGTTCTTCAAGGCGACACTGGCCAAACCGGAGATCGAGAACCTGGGTTAGCGAAGCCGAAGCCGCTAGTGACGGGCCACTAGGCCGGGTCGGAGCGATCGGCCGGGACGGGTGATGCCGGCTCCGCACCTTTCTTGCGCTCCTTGGCCAGCCGGACCGCGGCCGCACCGGTGGCAATCGCTCCCCCGGCCAATGGCAGGAGCTGTTCAAGCTGTAGACCGGTGAAGGGGAGCTCGCCAGCCAGCACCTCGTCGGCCGCTTCGGGCTCGGCTTCCTCTTCTCCTGCATCGACTTCGGGCGGGGACGCGGTCTCCACCGTGGTGTCCTCGGTCTCAGGTGTGGTCGACTCCCCGGAGGGTGTGATCGACTCGGTGGTCGACCCGGTCGTCGACTCGGTGGTGGCGCGGGTTGTGGAGTCGGCGGTCGACCCGGTCGTCGACTCGGTGCTGGGCCCGGTCGTCGGCTCGGTGGTCCCGTTGCCCGGGATGGTGGTCTCCGGGGTGGGACTGGTGGCCTGGGCGTACTGGACGCTCATGTTGATGGACTGGACCGACGGAGCGGCCCATACCAACCCCAGACCTGCCAGCGTGCCGCGTCGCAACGCCTCGCGCCTGGTCAGCCCTTCACTGGCCGTGGCCGGCGGCTCGCCCTCGTTGTCTGGATGCCTCACCTATCCCGGAGTTAACCACCCACCCGGTGACATTCAATGGACCCCGTGACCTAGATCTGGCAAAGGAATCGCGGGGTCACTGCCTGACATGTGCCACCGCGCCCGACACCAGGGTGCGGTCTCCAGTCGAAGTCCGGACGATGAGACCACCATCGGGATCGACGTCGATCGCGGTACCCGAACCATTGGGCTCCCAGGTGATCGGCCTCCCGAGAGTCGCGCAAGTCCGCCGGTAGAGGTCGACCGGCCATCCCTCGCTGTCGATCAAGCGCATCAACTCCGCCCCCCACAGCGCCCCGATCTCGGCGTGGGCCTCCTCCCCCGGGTCGGTGGCGAACAGGGCGGTGGTGCCTTCGGGCGCTTCTCGCCACCACAGGTTCAAACCCAGCCCCGTCACTGTGAGGCCTCCGCTGCGCTCGACGAGGATGCCTCCCACCTTCGCCCCTGCCTTCAGCACGTCGTTGGGCCATTTCAGCGTGGTCCCCTCCGTGGCCTCGACCGCGGCGAGCCCCGCCATCAAGGTCAGGGGCCGGGTGTCGGCAGGATCGTGATGCAGAGCTAGGGAAACTGCCAGGGCCCGATCGGAGGTCAGCCACTGGGCGCCCGACCGGCCTCGCCCCGCCGTCTGACCGGCGGCCATCACCAATAGAGGCAGGTCCTCGATCTCGGCCCTGGCCACGTCCTGGGTCGATGGAACACGGTCCAACCTCAACTGGACATATGGTGTAGCCAACTTGTCTCCTGGCGAGTCTTACAAATCAGATTACGGAGGAGTCTTGGGCACCGAGGCGCGCATCGATCAACTTAGGGCACTCAAAGACGAGGCCATGCACGCCGGGACCCAGCGCGCAGTGGCACGTCAGCACGAGGCGGGCAAACTCACCGCCAGGGAGCGAATCGACGCCCTGCTCGACAAGGGCTCTTTCAACGAGATCGACCAGTTCGTCAAGCATCAATCGACCGGTTTCGGCATCGAGGACAAGAAGCCGCCCGGGGACGCCGTCGTCACCGGCCACGGCACCATCGACGGTCGCCCGGTGTTCCTGTTCGCCGAGGACTTCACCGTCTTCGGGGGGAGTCTGGGCAAGGTGGTCGCCGACAAGATCTGCAAGATCCTCGACCTGGCAATCGACACCGGGGCGCCGGTCATCGGGCTGAAGGACTCGGGTGGGGCCCGAATCCAGGAGGGGGTCTCCTCCCTCGACGGCTACGGCCGGATTTTCGAGCGCAACGTTCGCGCCAGTGGCGTCATCCCCCAGATCTCGGTGATCATGGGACCGTGCGCCGGCGGGGCGGTGTACTCCCCCGCCCTCACCGATTTCGTTTTCATGGTCGACCAGACGTCGCACATGTTCATCACTGGCCCCGACGTCATCAAGGCGGTGACCGGCGAAGAGGTGACCATGGAGGAGCTAGGGGGTGCGGCGGCACACGCCGCCAAGTCGGGGGTGACCCATTTCGTCTACCCCAACGGCAAGGACGCCCTTGCGGCGGTTCGCTTCCTGATGTCGTTCCTGCCCCGGAACAACATGGAGATGCCGCCCTATTACGCCCCGGCCGACCGCAGTGACCGCGCCGACGACTCCCTCGACTCGATCATCCCCGACGAGTCGAACCAGCCCTACGACATGCGCAGCGTGCTGGCGACCGTCCTCGACTCCGAAGAGTTCTTCGAGGTCCACGAGCAGTGGGCACAGAACATCATCGTGGGGTTCGGGCGTCTCGACGGCCACACCGTCGGGATCGTCGCCAATCAGCCCGCCGTGCTCGCCGGCACCCTCGACATCTCGGCGTCGGAGAAGGCGGCCCGGTTCGTCAGGTTCTGTGACGCCTTCAACATCCCCATCCTCACCTTCGTCGACGTACCCGGGTTCCTCCCCGGTGTCGACCAGGAGCACGGTGGCATCATCCGTCATGGGGCCAAGCTGCTCTACGCATATTGCGAGGCGACCGTGCCCCGGATCAGCGTGATCACCCGCAAGGCATATGGGGGGGCTTATGTGGTGATGAACGCCCGTGGGGTCCGCGCCGATCTGGTGTTCGCCTGGCCATCGGCGGAGATCGCGGTGATGGGGGCCCAGGGTGCGGTCAACATCATCCATCGACGCGAGCTGTCCAATGCCGACGACCCCGAGGCGAGACGGACCGAGTTGATCGCTGATTACGAGAGCCGTTTCAACAACCCGTACGTGGCCGCGGAGCTGGGACTGGTCGACGAGATCATCGAGCCCCGCGAGACCCGGGTGAAGCTGATACGGGCGATGGAGATGCTGAGGACCAAGCGGGAGAAGCTGCCACCCAAGAAGCACGGCAACGGGCCTCAATGAAGAGCCTGCTCGTCGCCAACCGGGGCGAGATCGCGGTCCGGGTCATCCGCAGCGCCCGGGAGATGGGTATCAGGGCGATCGCGATCTTCTCCGAGCTCGACCGGGACGCTCTCCACGTCGAGCTCGCCGACGAAGCATGGAACGTGGGCCCGGCGCCGGCCGCCGAGAGCTACCTCAACCAGGAGGCCATCCTCCGCATCGCCCACGAATCGGGCGCCGAAGCCATCCATCCCGGCTATGGATTCCTCTCCGAGAACGCCAAATTCGCCCGGGCGGTGGAGAACGCCGGCATCATCTGGGTAGGCCCCCCTGCGACCGCCATCGAGGGCATGGGCGACAAGATCACCTCCCGGCGCAATGCCGAGGAGCACGGCGTGCCCACCGTCCCGGGGACCACCGACCCCGTCACCACGATCGAGGAGGTGACGGACCTGGCCGAGGGGTTTGGCTACCCGATCGTGATCAAGTCAGCGCACGGAGGCGGGGGCAAGGGGTTGCGGGTGGTGCGGAGCTCCCACGAGGTGGCCGACGCCTTAGAGGGGGCACGACGCGAGGCCGATGCCTATTTCGGAAACCCCGAGGTCTACGTAGAAAAGTATCTCGAGAAGCCGCGCCACGTCGAGGCACAGGTCCTCTTCGACGCCCACGGCACCGGGCTGTTCCTGGGAGAGCGGGACTGCTCCGTGCAGCGACGACACCAGAAACTCATCGAGGAGACGCCCTCACCCGGTCTCAACGCCAGACAACGCAAGGCTCTAGGGAAGGCGGCCCTCGACGCCGCCAGATCGTGTGGCTATGTCAATGCCGGCACCGTGGAGTTCCTCCTCGACCGGGACGGAGCCTTCTACTTCCTGGAGATGAACACCCGTCTTCAGGTGGAGCACACGGTCACCGAGATGGTCACCGGGATCGACCTGGTCGCCTGGCAGCTCAGGATCGCCGCGGGCGAGAAGCTGGACATCGGAGAGGTGGAGCCGCGAGGTCATGCCATCGAGTTCCGGATCAACGCCGAAGACCCGTTCAACGGGTATCTCCCCTCGCCCGGGCAGATCGTCGAGTGGAGTGAGCCCGCTGGGCCCGGGGTCCGGGTCGACTCCTGGGTCAGACCGGGCACCCGTGTCTCCCAGTATTACGACAACCTCATGGCCAAGCTCGTGGTCTGGGGCACCGACCGGGAGTCGGCGATCAACCGGGGGCGACGTGCTCTCCAGGAGTTCAACGTACAGGGGGTCTCCACCACCATCCCCGCGCATCTCAAGGTCCTCGACCACGACGACTTCATCAAGGGCAACCATCACACCAGATGGCTGGAGGAGGTCATCGTCTTCGAGGGAGGAGACCCCAAGGGGGCCCCCTCACTGCCCGAGGACGAGGATCTCTCGAGGAGGGACATCACCGTCGAGATCGGTGGACGCCGCTTCCGCGTGGCCTACTGGGCACCCGAGCCCCTGGCCGGGGGACAGGTGCGGCGACGCCCCCCCAGACTTGCCGAGTCGGGGTCGTCCCGGGGCTCCGACGGGGTCATCGCCGCACCCATGCAAGGCACCATCGTCAAGGTCCACGTGGCGGCAGGCGACTCGGTGAGGGCCGGGGACCCGATCTGTGTGCTCGAGGCGATGAAGATGGAGAACGAGGTGACCTCGCCCAACGATGGGGACGTGGTCGACCTCCGGGTGGAGCCGGGGGACACCGTCGCCGCCGGACAGGTGATCGCCATCGTCAAATAGCGGAACTCTTCGGGGTAGGCGGCGT